>Ga0209258_100641_pt1 | contig 26890 bp, 19 predicted proteins | sample Araplaol_mTSA_r2_FD_184281 | JGI IMG/M metagenome (GOLD analysis project Ga0209258, IMG submission 184281) | Arabidopsis root microbial communities from North Carolina, USA - plate scrape CL_Col_mTSA_r2 (SPAdes) (version 2) | ecosystem: Host-associated > Plants > Roots > Endosphere | place: USA...
CATGATGTGGCTGTTGGTCTTCCGCTGAGACTCCGTCGATGAGCAAGCCCCGCATCCTGTTGACCGGCTTCACGCCGTTTGGCGACGAGACGATCAACCCGTCGTGGGAGGCCGTGCGCGTGCTGCACGATCGCGAGATCGCCGGCCATCGCGTGGTGGCGCGACTGCTGCCGACGGTGTTTGCAGTCTCCCGGCGCGAACTGGAGGCGGCGGTGCATGAGATCCAGCCCACCATCCTGCTCGGCGTCGGGCAGGCTGGGGGACGCAGCCGTCTGTCGATCGAACGCGTGGCGATCAACGTGCAGGATGCGCGCCTGCCGGACAACGAGGGCGCCCAGCCGATCGACGAGCCGGTGATGCCCGGCGGGCCCTCTGCCTACTTCAGCACGCTGCCGATCAAGGCCATGCTCGCCGCCCTGCAATCGGCAGGTCTGCCGGCCGAGGTGTCCAACACCGCCGGTACTTATGTGTGCAACCACGTCGCCTACCTCATGCTGCACCTGGCCACGCGGGCGTCGGGGGCCAGGGCCGGGTTCATCCATATCCCGTACCTGCCCGCCCAGGCGGCGCGACTTTCCGGTGCGCCGAGCATGGCGGCCGAGGACGTGGTGCGCGGGCTGGCCGTGGCGCTCGAAGCCGCAGCCACCCATGCCACGGACGAGAAGCTGGGCGCCGGCACGCTGGACTGAGCCGGGGCGCACAGGCGGCTTCCCTCCAGCGTCCAAGGCGCGCATGCTGGATGGGGCGCGTCTGGAACAGGCTGTCCGACGCCACCGCCGCCTTTCGTGGCCTTTTATGATAACGTTGTCATCGCAGCTTTCTCAGGCCAAACAATAGCTTGGACAAGCGGCAGAGCAGAACGTCGAGCACCTTGCTTGTGCGCTGCAACACTTTGTTATGAATGCTTTTTTAAGCAATCTGGCGATACTGCAGACCGTACCCTGCCGTGTGGAAAGCACCCATCCCGCCTGAAGTTCGCCCGGCAAGGCCATGACCGCTCCATGACTCGCACGCGTCAATATTTGACAACGTTGTTAGTTAGCTCGATAAAGAGCCATTGGGGGAGTCGGGCCGCTAGAGCCCGCCAGTCATGAGGCCATCCGCGGGGAGTTCACCATCCATGTCGTCCACAACGCTTTCCGCCGGACAGACGCGATCGTCCAGCGTCGTGCCGATGCTGATCATCGGCGTGCTGTTCTTCATCTTCGGCTTCGTCACCTGGCTCAACGGCCCGCTGATCACCTTCGTGAAGCTCGCCTTCAACGTCGATGACGTGTCGGCCTTCCTCGTGCCGCTGGTCTTCTATTTCTCGTACTTCTTCCTGGCCATTCCGTCGTCGAGCGTGTTGCGCCGCACGGGCATGAAGAAGGGCATGGGCCTCGGGCTGTTCGTGATGGCCATCGGCGCCGTGCTGTTCGGCCAGTTCGTCAGCATGCGCATCTTCTATCCCGCGCTGGTCGGCCTGTTCGTGATCGGCGCAGGCCTTGCACTGCTGCAGACCGCCTCCAACCCCTACATCAGCATCCTCGGCCCGATCGACAGCGCCGCGCAGCGCATCGCCTTCATGGGCATCTGCAACAAGGTTGCCGGTGCTCTCGCGCCGTTCGTGTTCGGCGCGCTGGTGCTCAGCGGAATCGACAGCTTCGACGCGCAGGTCAAGGCCGCACCGACGGACGCAGCGCGCGAGGCCTTGCTCAATACCTTCGCCGCCAAGATCCACATGCCCTATATGGTCATGGCCGCGCTGCTGGTGCTGCTGGCGATCTGGGTGGTGCGTTCGCCGCTGCCGGAGATCAAGCCGGCGGGCGCCAATGCGGAATCAGATATCGGCCACGGCAAGGGCGGCATCTTCAGCTTCCCGCACCTGTGGCTGGGCGTGCTGTGCCTGTTCCTCTATGTGGGCGTGGAAGTGATGGCGGGTGACGCCATCGGCACCTACGGCCAGGGCTTCGGCCTGCCGCTGGAGGAAACCAAGCACTTCACCTCCTACACGCTGATCGCCATGCTTGCCGGTTACCTCGCAGGCCTGGTGCTCATCCCGCGCTTCATTTCGCAGCAGAGTTATCTCGCGGTATCGGCGGTGCTCGGCGTGTTGTTCACCCTCGGCGCCTACTTCACCACCGGCGGCGTGTCGGTGGGCTTCGTCGCCGCGCTGGGCTTTGCCAACGCGATGATGTGGCCGGCGATCTTCCCGCTCGCCATCCACGGCTTGGGTCGCCTGACCGAGCGCGGCTCCGCGCTGCTGATCATGGCCATCGCGGGTGGTGCGCTGGTGCCGCAGCTGTTCGTGCACCTGAAACAGCACTTCAACTTCCAGCTGGTATTCATGGCGCTGATGGTGCCCTGCTACCTGTACATCCTTTACTACGGCGCCAAGGGCCATCGCGTCGGCCAGCACGCGCCTTGAGCCAGGGCGGGCATGGCGCCCGCCTCGCTGGGCTACGATGCCCTTCCCCGCTTTCCGGAGTTTTCACGTTGCGCAACCCCACCATCAAGGACGTCGCCAAGCGTTCGGGCGTTTCGCTCAAGACCGTCTCGCGCGTGATCAACCGCGAGACGTCGGTGCGCGCCGATACGCGCGAGAAGGTCGAGCGCGCGATCGAAGCGCTGGGCTACCAGCCCAATCCTTCCGCGCGTGGCCTGCGCAGCACGCACGCCTATGCGATCGGGCTGGTGTACGACAACCCGAACGCGCACTACGTCATCAGCATGCAGGACGGCGTGCTGTCCGCCTGCCGCGAACGCGGCTATGGGCTGCTGATCCATCCATGCGACTCGACCTCGCCTGATCTCGCCAACGAGCTGTGCTCGCTGGTGGACCGCAACCGCCTCGCCGGACTGGTGCTGGCGCCGCCGATGTCCGAAGAGCCGGAGCTGATCGCCAAGCTCAGCGCGAACGACATCAGCTTCGTGCGCATCATTTCCTCGCGCGAAGATCCGCACGACGGCGCGCCCTGCGTCTACGTGGACGACCGCAGCGCGGCTTACGCCATCACCGAACACCTGATCCAGATGGGCCATAAGCGCATCGGCTTCCTGTGGGGCGAACCGCACCACCGGTCGAGCCCGGAGCGCTACCAGGGTTATGCCGACGCATTGAAGGACTACGGCATCCCGCTCGATAAGAAGCTGGTGCTGCCCGGTCGCTACGCGTTCGACGATGGTTTCCGCGGCGCCCGCAAACTGCTTGCGCTGAAGGATCCGCCGACCGCGATCTTCGGCAGCAACGACGAAATCGCCGCCGGCGTGCTCGCTGCAGCGCGCTCCAGCGGCCTGGACGTACCGTGGAACCTCTCCATCGCCGGCTTCGAGGACAGCCCGTTCTCCAAGCAGGCATGGCCCGCACTCACTACCGCGCGCCAGTCCACCAGCGACATCGGTCGCCATGCCGCGTTGCAGCTGATGGCCGAACTGCAGCGCAAGGCCGGCGCTTCGGTGGAGATGCCGCACGCGGAATGTTTCGTTCCCGAACTGGTCGTGCGCGGCTCCACCGCGCCACCGCAAACCACCCCGCCACGCAAGGGCTGATGCCCTGCGGTGTGCGCCCACACGCATGCCATTGAGAAGACGATGAAGGAAGCCAGCTCCACCCTGATGTACCGCGAGGCCCATGAAACGGCCGCCGTGGTCGAGCGCCAGTTGCGCGAGAACGCACCGATCCTCGCCGCTCTCGGCGAACGTCTCCGCGCCAACCCGCCACGCTTCATCGTCACCTGTGCGCGCGGCAGTTCCGATCACGCCGCCGCCTATGCCAAGTATGTGTTCGAGACACGCCTGGGCCTGATCACTGCGTCGGCTTCTCCATCCATCTCCTCCATCTACGACGCCGACCTGCACATGGACGGCGCGTTGTTCGTCGCTATCTCGCAATCGGGCAAGAGCCCTGACCTGCTGCGCAGCGCGCAGGCCGCGAAGGATGCAGGCGCTCACGTGGTGGCGTTGGTGAACGTGGAAGACTCGCCACTGGCGCAGATGGCCGACACCTTCGTGCCGCTGCGTGCAGGCCCGGAACTGAGCGTTGCCGCGACCAAGAGCTATCTCGCCACGCTGGCGGCGATCCTGCAGCTCACCGCGTACTGGTGCAACGACGACGACCTGCACACCGCGGTGGCGCGTTTGCCGAACGACCTGCGCCAGGGCTGGGACTGCAACTGGAATGCGATGGTCGAAGGCCTGCGCGATACGCACAACCTGTTCGTGGTGGGCCGTGGTTTCGGCTTCGGCGCCGCGTTGGAGGCCGCGCTCAAGCTCAAGGAAACTTGCGGCCTGCACGCCGAAGCCTTCAGCGCTGCCGAAGTGAAGCATGGCCCGATGGCACTGGTGGGCGAAGGCTTTCCGGTACTGTTCTTCGCGCAGGATGACGGCACGCTGGACAACACCATGGCAGTGGCGCGCGAGTTCCGCGCCCGCGGCGCACGCGTGTTCGTCGCCGCGCCCGGCAACCATGATCCCGACAAGCTGCCGCTACCCGAAGGCATCTCGCCCATCGTGACGCCACTGCTTGCCGTGCAGAGTTTCTATCGCGCCGCCAGTGCGCTGTCGCTCGCACGTGGCTACGACCCGGACGTGCCGCCGCATCTGCGCAAGGTGACGGAGACGATGTGATGAGCACCCAAGCCACTGCTCTCGTCAATGCACGCGTGCTTACTGATCACGGCCCGCAGGATGGCTTGGCCGTGCTGGTGCGTGGCGACCGCATCGAGGCCATCGTACGCACTGACGATGCGCGCGTTGTGGCTGCACAACGCCACGATCTCAATGGCCAGTTGCTGCTGCCGGGTTTCATCGATGTGCAGGTGAACGGCGGCGGTGGCGTGTTGTTCAACGCGGAGCCGACTGTCGAAGCGCTTGCCACGATGGGCACTGCGCACCGCAAGTTCGGCACCACCGGCTTCCTGCCCACGCTGATCACCGATACCGCCGACGTGATGCGCAAGGCGCTGGACGCCGTCGATGCGGCGATCGAGCAAGGCGTGCCGGGCGTGCTCGGCATCCATCTGGAAGGCCCCTTCCTCGCCATCGCGCGCAAGGGCATCCACGACGCCAGCCTGTTTCGTCTACCGGATGCGGAAGACATCGCCGCGATCACGCGCAACCGGCGCGGCGTGGTGATGCTCACCCTCGCGGTGGAAGAAGTGCCGCTCGACACCATCCGCCAGCTCAGCGAAGCCGGCGTGCTTGTCGTCGCCGGCCACACCGCCGCCAGCTATGACGCGACGCGCGCGGCGCTCGATGCCGGCGTGTGCGGCTTCACTCATCTCTACAACGCGATGACGCCACTCGGCAGTCGCGAGCCCGGCGTGGTCGGCGCTGCACTGGACGACCCATACAGCTGGTGCGGACTCATCGTCGACGGCCATCACGTGCACCCTGCGGCACTGCGCGTTGCCATTGCCGCGAAGGCGCGCGGCAAGAGCGTACTGGTCACCGACGCGATGCCGCCGGTGGGCGCAGACAGCCCCGAGTATGTGCTGAACGGCCAGACCATCATCGCCCGCGACGGCATCTGCCAGAGCGACACCGGCGTACTCGCCGGCTCCGCGCTGGACATGGCGACGGGCGTGCGCAACCTCGTCAACATGGTTGGCCTGCCATTGGCTGAAGCCTCGCGCATGGCCAGCGCTTATCCCGCCGCATGGCTGGGGCTCGACCGCACGCATGGCCGCCTGGTGGCGGGGCAGCGGGCGGATTTTGCAGTGATGGATGACGGGTTGGTGGTGAGCGAGACGTGGATCGGAGGCGTGCGCTACGCCGCTTGATCGGGAGACGCGCTTCTCTCGCGTGTTTCGTGAGGGCCACTGTGGGAGCGCACCCTGTGCGCGACAGCCTTTTGCGTCGGTCTGCCTGTTCGGCATTTCGAAATAGACGTCCGGAATAGTGATGGGCGATCGCGAACTGGCTCGCTTCCAGCGGGCTTCCGTCCTCCTGCCGGAGGACGGGTCACTTTTCTTTGCTTGCTCAGGAAAAGTAACCAAAAGAAAGAGCACCCCGCGTGGCGCTGTCTGGGCGTTGCCCAGCCAGTCCGTGAGGGGGCCGGGCTTTTCGACCGGGCTCCTGCCCGGACGAAAAGTGCCCGACGTCCTGTCGGGCACCCCTGCGGGGCCTGATCGTCCACCCCTCACCGCCATACAGGGGTTGGGTGACGGCTCGTGCCGCGGAGCGGCACATCGCATCGGGGAGCTAAAAGCCGCCGTTCGCTATTTGTGTAGGAGCGCACCATGTGCGCGACCGCTGACTGGCATGGTTGCCTCAGTTGGCGGTGGTCGCGACGACGCTAGGCGAGGTACGCCGTCACGCTGCGGTCGCGCACTGGGTGCGCTCCTACAGAGGTAGGTAGTGCCCTCGCGAGCACCCGCCCCTCACCCCGGCCCTCTCCCCGGAGGGGAGAGGGAGATGGCGTGTGGCACCCATGCATTCCTCGCCATCCAACGACGCTGCTTTAAGTCCTCTTCGTATCGGCGCGTTGCGGTGTAGCGGCTTCGTTCGAGGTAGTAACGAGCGTACCAAGGCTGGCTTCGGTCGACCGACGCTTCTATCCCTCGTACTGCTATGAGCCTTGGCTCTGAAGGCCATTTTCTTTGGGTTACTTTTCTTTTGGGCCAGCAAAAGAAAAGTGACTCGAGCTCCGGCAGGAGATCGAAACGCCCGCCGCGTAGGCGGCAAGCTCGCGGCAGCATGACAACCGAAGGCCAAACCGCCTCACAAAAAGCAGCAACCATGCGGACTGGAGCGAAAAGCTGTCGCGCATAGGGTGCGCTCCCACAAGAGAGGAAGAGCGGTGCTGCGTTCGAGCGCGGTGCGCGCAAGTCACGCACGCGGGAGGACACACATGCGTGAGTCATCGCGGCACCAGCCAAGTACAAACCTCACTCGCCAGCGCCGCGTCCCTTCACTGATAAACATGCAACCGATCAAACACCCACGCGTGATACGACTTCACCAACCCTGGCTGCGCGCAATCGGTATACAAACCATTGCACTTCGTCCGCAACGCGATCGCCGCCGAGAAATACGGATCGGTCGGCAGATCGGCCGCCTGCAGGACCATGCTCGGCAGCATGGCGATGTCGAGCAAGGGGTAGCGCGGTAGCGCTGCGCCCTGGAAGTTGCTCTTGATCATGTAGTACGTGAGGTAGTCCTTGTACTGCGCCATGCCATCCGGCCAGGTGCGCGGCATCTCGCGGATCAGGCCGCTGAAGGACGGCTGGTGGTCACCGAAGTGCACGATCACCGTCGGCTGCGCGCGATCGAGGAAGTCGCGCTCCAGCCCGCGCATCGCCACGTCGGAGTTGTGCAGGTTCGACAGGTAGGTATTGAAGTTCACCGATTCGCGCGTCGGCAGCCCCTTCAACAGGCCCTTGTTGAACGGCGCCGGCAGCGAGGAGATCGGATCGGTGTCGTGCGGGCCGTGCTGCGCCAGCGTGAGGATCATGATGAAGACGGGCTGCCCCGGCTTCTTCACCTTGTCGTAGACGCGCTTGGCCGCGGTGAACATCTGCGCGTCGGTTTCTTCCCACTCTTCCAGGCCGAGCTGACCGGCATCATAGAACTGGTCGAAGCCGTACGCCGTGTACGCATTGCGGCCGTTGAGGAAGGCGCCGTTGGTCGGATAGATCGCCACCGTGAGATAGCCCAGGCGCTGCAACTGGCGCGGCAGCGAATCCTGCACGTGCGGTGCAAGCACATAGGGCGCATACATGCCGCCCGGCCCGAAGATGTCCTGCGGCATGCCGGTGAGGGTGGCGAATTCGCTTACCCACGTGCCGCCGCCGAAGGTGTGCACGCGCAGCGGGCCGGTGGCGCGCGTGTGCGCATCGGCCTTGAACATGTTCACGCGGCACTCGGGAATGTTGCACTGGGTGAAGTTGGACGGATTGAAGGTGCTCTCTTCCAGCACCTGCACGATGTCCGGGTAGTTTTCCGGCGTGCGCGGCGTCGCTCCCGGGAAGCCCGAAGCGGTCGCACTCCAGTCCTGTTCGGCCACGGCGTCGTCCGCCATCTCAGGCATCTGGACGTCCGAATCGCTGAAGTTGACGAAGAAGTTGGTGATCTGCGCGTCGTCGGAGAGCTTCTCCCACACATTTCTCGCATGCACCTCGGCGAACGGACCGTTCGGCAACAGGCACACCCAGAACGCCACCGCCCATAGCGCCACGCCACCTACGCGCGTGGCCCACGCGCGGCGCCGGCTCATGTGCGAAAGCATGCGGCGGTCGAAACGCCACACGGCCCACAGCGCGAGCGGCACCAGCACACCCACGGCCAGCGTCAGCATCCACAGGTGCGGGTAGTGGCCCAGCGTCTCCAGCAGGCTGCTGCGGGCGTAGTAGATGAAGTCCGCCGGCATCAGCGGCGAATCCAGGTAGCGCAGCTTGAGGATGGACAGGAAGTTGAGCGCGAGGAAGAGACCGCCGCTCACCACCAGCGCCGTCGCCGGACGCGCGAAGGCGAACAGCAGGACGCCGAATGCACAGACCATCAGGGCGATCACGAAGGCTTGCTGCAGCAGGGCCGGTTCGCGCAGCGCCGTCATGCTGATGCAGAACGCAAAGAAACAGGCGGCGAACAGCCAGGGCCCGCTTTTTCGCAGGAAGCGAAGCGATGATTGCGGCATGTGGTTCGGCCCCCTGTTTGGCCTGGTTGTCATTCGGCCGCAATTCTACGGTCTTCGAATCGTCACATGCACAACGGCCGGCAACGGCTGAATGGCGCCGCGAAGCGGTTCAGCGCCGGTTTCGCCGCTTCCGGGCCGATCGATCTGGTAGCTTGCGCAGTCCCCGACAGGAACAGGTCCCCCATGCCCCTTCATTTGCGCCCGATTGCCCTGCTTTGCGCCGCCACCCTGGCCGGCTGCGCCAGCCAGTCGTCCAAGCCTGCCGCCAACCTGCCGGACGGCAGCCATGCCCAGGTGGCGATCCTGGAGACCACCGACGTCCATTCCAACGTGCTGAGCTACGACTATTACAAGCAGCGCGAAGACGCCACGGTGGGCTATGAGCGCACCGCGACGCTGATCCGCCGCGCCCGCGAGCAGTATCCGAACAGCTTCCTGTTCGACAGCGGCGACACCATCCAGGGCAGCGTGCTGGCCGACTACCAGGCCCAGGTGAAGCCGGTGGGCTGCAACGAGGAGCTGGGCATCTACCGCGCCATGGACGCCATGGGCTACGACGGCGGCACCGCCGGCAACCACGAGTTCAACTACGGCCTGGGCTTTCTCTCGCAGGTCACCGGTACGCCGATGAACGTGGACGGCGGTCGCAGCGAGCGCTGCGCCGGTCCGCACTTCCCGCTGGTGCTGTCCAACGTGTTCAGCGCCCGCGACGGCGCGCCGATCTTCAAGCCGTGGACGGTGGTGCAGAAGGACATCACGGTCACCGCGCCGGACGGCAGCCAGCGCAAGGTGCCGCTGAAAGTCGGCATCATCGGCCTCACCCCACCGCCGATCCTTGAATGGGACAAGCAGAACCTCGCCGGCAAGGTGACCGTCACCGGCGTGGTGGAAGCCACGCAGAAATACCTGCCGGAACTGCAGGCGCAGCATCCCGATATCGTGGTCGCGGTGCTGCACGGCGGCCTCAACACGGCGCCGTACACGCCGGACATGGAAAACGGCGGCTGGTACGTCGCCGGCGTCTCGGGCGTCGACGTGGTGCTGATGGGTCATTCGCACACCGAATTCCCTGGCCCGCATTACAAGGGCATGAAGGACGTCGACGCCGACCGCGGCTTCGTGCGCGGCAAGCCGGCCGTGATGGGCGGCTTCTTCGGCAAGGACCTGGGCGTCATCGACCTCGCGCTGCAGCGCAAGGACGGCCGTTGGGTGATCGACGCCACCCAGACGCACAGCGAGGTGCGTCCGATCTGTCCCAAGAAGAACGAATGCGTTCCGGCTGACCCCGCCATTGCGCCGCTGGTCAAGCAGGCGCACGAAGCGGCCGTGCAGTATGTGAATACGCCCATCGGCACGACCAAGGTGCACATGAGCAGCTACTTCGCCGACGAAGGCAACATGACGGCGCTGGCACCCATCAACGCCGCGATGCGCGACTACGTGCAGAGCGAGCTGCCAAAGCTGCATCCGGAACTGGCCAAGCTGCCGGTGCTGTCGTCCGCGGCCGCGTTCCGCACCGGCTTCGGTGGTCCGGATGACTACACCGACGTCGAGCCCGGCCCGCTTACCCTGCGCAGCGCGGCGGACCTGTACTTCTATCCCAACACGCTTTCGGTCGTGCAGGTCGACGGCTCGGGCCTCAAGGCGTGGCTGGAAAAGTCGGCTGAGCGCTTCAACCAGATCGATCCGGCGAAGGAGGGCGAGCAGGAGCTGATCAACACGCGCATGCCCGGCTACAACTTCGACCAGATCCAGGGCGACCTGGCCTACGTGATCGACGTGTCCAAGCCGGCCGGCGAACGCATCACCAAGCTCACCTACAAGGGCAAGGCCGTGACGCCGCAGCAGCAGTTCGTGGTCGCCACCAACAACTACCGCGCCAGCGGCGGCGGCAACTTCCCCGGCCTGAACGGCAAGAACATCGTGCTGGCCGCACCCGACGGCGCGCGCGAAATCCTCGCCAAGTGGCTGCAGCGCGAACAGACCATCAGTGCGAAGACCTTGCCCGCTGCGTCGTGGCACTTTGCGCCGCTGAAAACCCGCGGCGAAGTGATATTCAAGGGCGCCACCGGCAAGCAGGACGTCGCGCGCGCCGCGGGCTTGAAGAACATCCGCGAGCTCAAGGACAACGGCGACGGCACGGCCACCTACGCCATCGACCTGTCGCACTGACGTTACAGGCGCGGCGGCACGACCGTCGCGCCCCTTTCTTTGCGTGGTTTTTTTGTAGGAGCGCACCCAGTGCGCGAAAAGCCTGCACGGCGGTGAAGCTGCCGGTTTCATTCGTAAAAGTCGCGAACCGGGGTACAAGCCATCACCGCGGTCGCGCACTGGGTGCACTCCTACAGATGCAGGTTTCCGCACCATTTGGCCGTCCATCCGCCAAAAGGTTTCAAACGTACCTGTTGACTGCACTGCAACAATCGGCCTAAGGTCAAGCCCATGTCGCCGCTTATTTCGCCAGCCTGCATGTCCTTCCGCCCGGTTTTCACCGGCGGCATGCCGCTGTGCAACGGCGTCACCACCATCGTCACGACCACCACCACGACCACTATTACCACCGGGTCGGGGTGGGTTTCCGTGCGCGAGTAAGTTCCCTAACGCAAACGGCCCCGCCCTCGATGAGGCGGGCCGGACTGCACCACTCCGATACCGCCAGCGAGCACGGGCCCCGAATGGAGGCCACCGTGAACCTTGCCGTATCGCCATCGCTCGAACAGCCATCGCTTCCGCCGCATGCCGCAGCGCTGCCGATGGTCACCGCACGCCGGCGCGTGCTCGCCGTGGGCCTGGTCGGCCCCGGCCGTGTCGGCAGCGCCCTGCTCGACCAGCTGCGCACTGCGCAGCCGCGCCTCGCGCGGTCCGGCCTGGAGCTCAAGCTCTGCGGCGTGGCCGCCAGCCGCCGCATGTGGCTCGACGCCGACGACCCGGAACTCAACGGACGCTACGGCGGCGCGCAGACCTGGCGTCCCAGCAACCTGGATGAATTCGCCGCCCATGTGCGCGGTGACGACGGCCGCCATGCCCTGCTGATCGACTGCAGCGCCAGCGAAGCGGTGGCTTCGCGTTACGCCGAATGGCTCGCTCAAGGGATCCACGTGGTGACGCCGAACAAGCTGGCCGGCAGCGGTTCGTTCCCCCGCCTGCAGGCGATTCGGGCCGCCTGCGTCAGCGGCGCGCGTTTCCGCTACGAGGCCACCGTGTGCGCCGGGTTGCCAGTGGTGCAGACGCTGCGCGATCTGCTCGACACCGGCGACGAGCTGCTCGCGGTGGAAGGCATGTTCTCGGGCACGCTGGCCTGGCTGTGCCATCGCCACAACGGCAGCCGCCCCTTCTCGGCGCTGGTGCGCGAGGCGCACGCGCTGGGCTATACCGAACCGGACCCGCGGGACGACCTCTCGGGACTCGACGTCGCGCGCAAGCTGGTGATCCTCGCCCGCGAAGCCGGCTGGGCGCTGTCGCTGGAAGACGTGCAGGTGCAGAGCCTGGTGCCACCGGAGTTGGCTGCCATGTCTCCCGAGGAGGCGTTGGAAAACCTGCATCTCCTTGATCGCGCGATGGCCCGCGAAGTGGCCTCCGCGCAGACCCAGGGCAGCGTGCTGCGTCATGTGGCCAGCCTGGACGCGAAAGGCCACGCCAGCGTGCGCCTGGCCATGCTGCCGGCCTCGCATCCGTTCGCGCATTCACGCCTGACCGACAACATCGTTCAGTTCACCACACACCGTTACCGCGATAATCCGATGCTGGTGCAGGGCCCCGGTGCCGGACCGGAGGTGACAGCGGCGGGCATTTTCGCCGATCTTCTGCGCATTGCTGAATCCCTGGAGGTGCGCTGATGAATGCGCAACTGGCTGATCCCATGTCTGCATCGCAACGCGCGTTGAGCGCCCAAGCCATGGCCTACGCAAGCGTGGGCAACGTCGGCGTGGGTTTCGACATCCTGGGCCACAGCGTGGCCGGCACCGGCGATCGTGCCGTCGTGCGCCGCATCGACGAACCCACCGTCCGCATCGCGGCCATACACGGCCTGGTGACCGATCTCCCGCTCGACCCTGCCCGCAACACAGCGGGCGCCGCGCTGCTTTCGCTGCGGCGCGCGCTCGGGTTGCGGCATGGTTTCGAGGTGGAGCTTTACAAGGGCATCGCGCTGGGTTCGGGCATGGGTGGATCGGCCGCCTCGTGCGTCGCGGCCCTGGTCGCCGCCAACGCGCTGCTCGAGCGACCGTTGCCACGCGAGTCGCTGTACGGCTTTGCGCTGGATGGCGAAGTCGTCGCGAGCGGCAGCCGGCATGGCGACAATCTCGGCCCCATGCTGCTCGGCGGATTGGTGCTGTCCACGCGCGAGCGCCTGCTGCGCCTGCCCGTGCCCGATGCATGGCATTGCGCCCTGGTGCATCCGCACGTGGTGCTGGAGACGCGCGAATCGCGCGCGGTGCTTGCCGGCGGTTTCGCACTGGCCGACGTGGTCGCGCAGCACGCGAACCTTGCCCTGGTGCTGATCGGCTGCCAGCGCGGCGACGCCACGCTGGTGCGCGAAGGCCTGAAGGATGTGCTGGTGGAACCACGCCGCGCGCCACTCGTACCTGGCTTCGCACGCGTGAAGCAGGCGGCGCTGGATCACCACGCGCTCGGTGCCAGCATTTCCGGCGCCGGCCCCAGCATGTTCGGCTGGTATGAGAACCGCGAGGATGCCGAGCGTGCCGCTGAAGCGATGGCCGCGGCGTTTGCCGAGGAAGGCATCGCGAGCGACAGCCTGGTCTCTCCCATCAATGGCCCAGCCGCAGCACTGCTGGACGAGGAAGCGGCATGAGCGAGCCGTTGCATTACCGAAGTACGCGCAGCGCGCGTCACTCGGCGCGCATTGACGAAGTGATCGCCGCCGGGTTGGCACCGGATGGCGGACTGTATGTGCCCGAGGCGCTTCCGCAGCTGGACGTGGCGGCCTTCGATGCGCAGGGTTCGCTGGCCGACACGGCAGTGACATTGCTCGCGCCGTTCTTCCGCGGCACGGCGCTTGCGCCGGAGCTTCCAGCCATCTGTCGCGAGGCGTTCGACTTCCCGGTGCCATTGCGCCCGCTCGCGTACGCGGACGGCGCCTCCGTGCTGGAGCTGTTCCACGGCCCAAGCGCAGCCTTCAAGGATGTGGGCGCGCGCTTTCTCGCCGCATGCTTCCGTCGGTTGCGTCGAGACGGTGATGCACCGCTGACCATCCTGGTCGCAACTTCAGGCGACACCGGCGCGGCGGTGGCCGCGGCCTTCCATCGCCAGCCCGGCGTGCGCGTGGTGATCCTCTATCCCGACGGCCGCGTGTCGCCGCGACAGGCTCACCAGCTGGGCTGCTTCGGCGACAACGTGCACGCGTTGCGCATCGCGGGCAGCTTCGACGATTGCCAGCGCATGGTGAAGGCTTCGCTGGGCGACGGGGAACTGCAACGACGCGTGCCGCTGTCCTCGGCCAACAGCATCAGCCTTGGCCGCCTGCTGCCACAGATGAGCTATTACGCGCACGCTTCGCTGGATTGGTGGCATCGGCATCGCTCGCCACTCAACTTCATCGTGCCCACCGGCAACCTTGGCAACGCGCTGGCCTGCGTGTGGGTGCGCGAGATGGGCCTGCCTATCGGCGAGATCTACCTCGCGTGCAATGCCAACGCGACATTGCCCGACTATTTCGATGGCGACGCCTATTCACCACGCGCCGCAATTCCCACGTTGGCGAATGCAATGGACGTGGGCGCACCGAGCAACTTCGAGCGCCTGCGCTGGACCTTCCCCCGCGATTACGAACTGCGCGTGCAGCTGCACGCCACCAGCGTGGACGACGACACCATCCGCGACACCATCGTGCGCCATGCGCGCGACCACAACGAGCTGTTCTGTCCGCATACCGCCACTGCGGTGCATCTGCTCGATGCCATGGGTTCCACCGGCCTGCCGTGGGCCGTGGTGGCGACGGCGCATCCGGCGAAGTTCGACAGCGTGGTCGAACCGTTGATAGGGCATCCGGTGGACGTGCCACCGGCGCTGGAGGCGATGTTGCGGCGGCCGGCGCATGCCGAGCCGTTGGCGGCCAGCGATGCGGCGTTGAAGGAGTGGTTGGTGCGGCGGGTGGAACGGGAGCAGGCGGTCACGGGCTGAACGCCGCCCGCCTATCTCTGTGGGAGCGCACCCTGTGCGCGACAAGCCGACGGAGCGCTAATGTCGTGAATCCGCGATCGCGCACAGGGTGCGCTCCCACAACAGTCAAGACAGAGGCAAGACCTCACTCGTCCAGCACCGCCCCATTCGTCTCGATGACCTTGGCGTAGAACTTCGCCGTCGCCTTCGGCGTGCGCTTCTGCGTAGCGAAATCCACGTGATAGAGACCAAAGCGCTTGGAGAAGCCCAGCGACCACTCCAGGTTGTCCATCAGCGACCACGCGTAGTAGCCCTTGAGGTTCACGCCCGCCTCGATCGCGCGATGAATCGCCTTGAGGTGCTTGCGCAGGTAGTTGGTGCGCAGCGGATCATCCAGCACGTCGCCTTCGGCTACCGGCGGATCGTAGAACGCCGACCCGTTCTCGGTGATGTAAAGCGGGATGTCGCCGTAGCGCTGCTTGAACCAGGTGAGCGTGTCGGTGAGGCCCTGCTCGTACACTTCCCAACCGGTTTCCGTGTACGTCTTGTTGGGCTGGCGCACCGGCGCCGCGCGCAGCGGGTAGTGGTTCGGATCGTTCTTCACCACGGCGCGCGTGTAGTAGTTGATGCCCACGAAATCGACAGGCTGCCGCGTAAGCTTGAAGTCGTCCTCGGGGAAATCCGGCCACGCCGCACCGAACACTTCCTTCAATTCCGGCGGATAGCTGCCCAGCAACGCAGGATCGGCGAACTGCTCGTTCATATAGGCCTGTGCACGACGCGTCGCGGCGAGGTCTTCCGCGCTGTCGGACGCCGGATACTTCGGCTCGATGTTGAACACCACGCCAATCTCATGCTTGCCGATGGCGCGATACGCCTGGATACCAGCGCCACTGGCGCGCATCAGGTTGTGCGCGGCGATGGGGGCCTCATACAGGCTGCGATGACCTGGCGCGAGTGCGCCATGCAGGTAACCGCCGTCGGTCACCACCCACGGCTCATTGAGCGTGGACCAGCGCTTCACGCGATCGTCCAGCGCCTTGTACACCACGCTGGCGTACTCGGCGAACCAGTTCGCGATGTCGCGGTTCAACCAGCCGCCGCGATCATCCAGCGCCGCAGGCAGATCCCAATGGAACAACGTGACGTTCGGCTCGATGCCGTTCTGCAGCAGCTCGTCGACCAGGCGCGAATAGAAGTCCAGACCCTTCTGGTTGATACGGCCGGTGCCTTCCGGCAACACGCGCGCCCACGCGATGCTGAACCGATAACCCTGCAGGCCCAGCGCGCGCATCAGCTGCACGTCGTCCTTGTAGCGGCGGTAGTGATCGCACGCGATATCGCCCGTGTCACCGTTGGTCATCATGCCCGGCGTATGCGCGAAACGCTCCCAGATGCTCGGGCCCGCGCCATCGGCCAGGGGCGATCCCTCGATCTGATAAGCCGAGGTCGCGGCGCCCCAATGGAAATCGGCCGGGAAGCGATAGCTGTGCGTCATGATGGAGGCAATTCCTTATGCCGCAGTGCGGCTTGATGAAAACGTTTACATCGCGAGAATAACGGAGCGCGACCCGAATGTGCACGGGTCTTTTCGCCTATACATGCAGGGGCCGCCCGCGGTCCGGACAGTGGAGTGACGCAACGTCGATGGCAACGGTGACTCTGGATCGGTTGCGCAAGGTCTATCCCAACGGACATGTCGGCGTCGACGAGGCGACCTTCGAGATCGCCGACGGCGAGCTGCTGGTGCTGGTAGGTCCTTCCGGCTGCGGAAAAACCACGTTGCTGCGCATGATCGCCGGCCTGGAATCGATTTCCTCCGGCACGCTGAGCATCGGCGGACGCGTGGTCAACGAGGTGTCGCCCAAGGACCGCGACATCGCGATGGTGTTCCAGAACTACGCACTGTATCCGCATATGACGGTGGCGCAGAACATGGCCTTCGGCCTGCGCCTGCGCGGCAAACCCAAGGCCGAGATCGACGCGCGCGTACGCGACGCGGCGAAGCTGCTGGAGCTGGAGCATCGCCTCGACGCCCTGCCCGCCGCGCTTTCCGGTGGACAGCGCCAGCGCGTGGCGCTCGGACGCGCGCTGGTGCGTGAGCCCAAGGTGTTCCTGCTCGACGAGCCGCTGTCCAATCTCGATGCGAAGCTGCGTCTGTCGATGCGCGTGGAGATCGCGCGGCTGCACCGGCAGCTCGGCACCACCACGATCTACGTGACGCACGACCAGGTGGAAGCGATGACGCTTGGCCAGCGCATCGTGGTGCTCAACGGCGGCCAGATCCAGCAGATCGACACACCGATGCGCCTGTACGAGAAACCCGCGAACCTGTTCGTCGCCGGCTTCCTCGGCTCGCCCGCGATGAATCTGCTGCACGGTACGCTGCGCCACGGAAGCGGCTGGTCGCTGGAAACGTCCAATGGCGCGGTACCGCTCGGCGAGCTGCCGGCGCAGAACCACGAGCTGTTGCCATGGATCGATCGGGAGATCGTGCTCGGCGTACGCCCCGAGGATCTGCGTCTCGCCGATGCCGACCATGCGGCGTTGAGCGCTGTGCTCGAAGTGCCCGAGCCGGTGGGCAACGAGATCTTCCTCAACCTGCGCCACGGTTCGCAGTCGCTGGTATCGCGCGTGGCACCCGGCGCCCTGCCCGAGGCCGGCACCGTCATGCACTTCGCGTTGGCTCACGATCGTCTGCATGTGTTCGAGCCGAGTGGCGGTACCCGTATCGTCTGAGGAAGGTCAGCCCTTCACGCTGCCGAGCAGCAGGCCTTCGATGTAGTAGCGCTGCATGGCGAGGAACAGCGCCAGCACCGGAATCACCGTCACCACCGAGCCCGCCATCATCAGCTCGCTGTCCTGCGCATGCTCGCGCGCCAGCGAAGCGAGGCCGATCGGCAACGTGTAGTGCTCCTGGCCGGTGAGCGCGATCAGCGGCCACATGAAATCGTTCCACGCGGTGAGAAAGGTATAGATCGTCAGCGTCACCATGATGGGTTTGAGCAGCGGCAGCACGATCTGCGTGAAGATGCGCAGCTCGCACGCGCCATCGATGCGCGCGGCTTCCATCAGTTCATCCGGGATGCTGCGCGCGTACTGGCGCACCAGGAAGATGCCGAAGGCGGTGGCCATCGCCGGGACGATCACCGCCGCATAGCTGTTCACCAGCCCCATGTACTTGAGCATCAGGAACAACGGCAGCATCGCCACCTGCGCCGGAATCACCAGCATGCCGAGCAGACCCTGGAACAGCCGCTCACGACCATGGAAGCGCAGCTTGGCGAAGGCATAACCGGCCATCAGGTTGCAAGCCAGCGAGAGCGTTGTGATCGCCGTTGAGATCGCGAAACTGTTCAACAGGTAACGGCCCATGCCGGCGCGGGTGAACAGCTCTTCATAGTTCTGCCAGCCGGCATGCGCGGGCAGCAGCGGCGGCGGCAACGCACTCGCCTCGCCGGGGCGCATGAACGACACCGACAGCATCCACAGCAGCGGAAACAGCGCGACAACGGTGCCGCCGATCAGCAAGCCATTGATGACGGCCTTGGCGATGCGCGGATTCATGCCGCCGCTCCGCGACGTGCCACGCGCAGCATCAACGCGGTGACGGCGAACATGATGACAAATAGCAGGAACGCCACTGCCGACGCGGTGCCGAAGTTCCACCATTTGAACCCTTCGTTGTACATGAGGTACAGCACGCTGGTGGTGCTCTGCAGCGGACCGCCCTCGGTCATCACGTAAGGCTCGGCGAACAACTGGAAATAGCCGGACACGGTGAGGATGCTCACCATCAGCAGCGTCGGCGCGAGCATCGGCAGTGTGATGTGACGGAACTGCTGCAGCGGTGAGGCGCCGTCGATGCGCGCCGCTTCGTAGAGATCACCCGGGATCGCCTGCAGACCGGCCAGGAAGATGATCATGTTGTAGCCGAAGTTCTTCCACACCGCGAACAGGATGATGGTGGGCATCGCCCAGTGCGGATCACCCAGCCAGTCCACCGGATGGATGCCGACCGCACCCAGCACGTAGTTCGCCATGCCGTACTTGGTGTTGAAGATGTAGCGCCACACGAGCGCCACCGCCGCCACCGTGGTCACCACCGGCGCAAACAGCGCCGTGCGGAAGAACGGCTTGCATCGCGCCAGCGGCGAGTTGAGCAGCAGCGCCGCGCCGAGCGACACCATGATCGACAGCGGCACGCCGGCCAGCACGAAATAGAAAGTGTGGCCCAGCGCCGACCAGAATGCCGACTGGTGCAACAGATCCCAATAGTTGCCCAGCGCGACGAAGCGAAGATGACGGATATCGGCCAGCGCGTAGAGGTCGTAGTCGGTGAGGCTCAGCCCCAACGCCGCGATGACGGGGAGCAGGAAGAAGACGGCCAGCACCAGCAGCGCAGGCGTCAGGAACCACCAGGCGGCGCGCTGCGGGTTCACGGTGCGGCTCCGGCGGCGTGGCGTTCGTGGTCGAGGATCCAGCGCCGTTTCTCAAGGATGCGATCGGCGCGGCGATCCATCTCCGCGGCTGCCTCGTCGATGCTCAGCGTGCCGGCCACCGCCTGCGCAGCGACCAGTTGCATCTCGTTGGCGATCTGCTCCCACTCGGGAACAGGCGGCGTCGGCTTCACATGTTCCAGCTGCTCGCGAAACGCCAGCACCTTCGGATCATTGCGCAGGCCATCGCCATCCCACGCACTGCGTCGTGCAGGCATGTCGCCGAGCAGCTCGTAGAAGCGTTGCTGCACGTCGGGACGAGAGAGGTATTCGATCAGCGCCCACGCTTCGTCCTTGTGCTCGGACTGGCGAAAGATCACGAGGCTGGAACCACCCGCTGCGCCGACGCCTGCCCCATCAGGTCCGGGCAACGGCGCCGTGGCCCAGTCGTCCTGTTCGGTCGCCGGCAGGCGCTTGCGAAACTCGCCGATGTTCCACGGTCCGGAGAAATAGAAGGCGTACACGCCGCGCCCAAATTCGTCCCAGGGATTGCCGGCCTCGACATTGGTGATCGGCGGCGCCTGGTGCAGGCGGAAGGTATCCACGTAGAACGACAACGCACGCTTGAAACCGTCGCTGCGGAAATTGCCGTAGCGCCCGCCGTCGCGCAGCATCGGCTCGGGCTGCTGCAGCGCCAGCGACATCAGCTGCTCGTATTCGTTGGTCGGCAACAGGATGCCGTAGATGCCGTCCTGCGGCTTGCTTAGTGCGGCCAGCGCCTTGCGCCACTCGTTCCAGTCTCGCGGCGGCGCGTTGAAACCGGCGGCCCTGAGCAGATCGGCGCGATAGAAGATCAGCCGCGTATCCACATACCACGGTACGCCGACCAGCTTGCCGTCGATCACGCTGGTGGCCCAGATGTTGGCGAAGTAGTCGCCCTGCTTCACCACCGCGGAGCGATCCACGCGTGGCTGCAGCGGCTCCAACGCATCGAGTGCGGCGAACTCGGGCAGCCAGGTATTACCGAGCTGACTGAGGTCCGGCGTGGAACTTCCCGCAAAGGCGGTGAGCAGCTTCTGGTGCGCCGCCGTCATCGGCAGCTGCTGCACCCTCACGTGGATGCCCGGATGCTGTCGCTCGAAATCGGGCAGCAATTTCACCACCGCCTCGCCTTCGCGGCCGATGGTCCAGAACGTCAGCGTGGTGCCGTCCTCATGAGGCGAGGTGCAGCCGGCCACGATCATCACGACGCCACCGAGCAGCATCGCGCGCATGCGATGCAGGATCAGGCTCGCCCGGCGTTGCGTGATGGAAGACATGTCTCAGCGTGGTTTCTGTTCCAGCCATCCGCCGGTGAACCCGGCACGTTCCAGACCCTTGCGTACATACGGATTCTTGCGCATCACGTTCCACACGAAGCCGCTGCGCCAGTTCTCGATCATCAGCACGATGGGGCCCTGGTCGATGCCGATCTGCTTGTCGTCCGCCCAGCCCATGCCGGGCACGGCGCGACCTTCCTTCGGCGCGATACCGGTATCGTAGCTGGGATTGAACGCATCGACGAAACCGTACTTGGTGTAGATCGCGTCTCCGTAGCGCGCCTTCATCTCCATCAGTGCAGGCACCACGATCTCGGGCGCGAAGGCGATCGAGCCACCGGCGGCGGTCGGCGCAATGGTGCCGTCGTCGGAAACATAGTCGAGGCCGGCACCGCGCGCCGTATAGCCGTAGAACGCGCGCGTGCTGCCGTCGTTGCGCTTCACCACCGCATCGCCCGGGCCGTTGCAGGCGGTCAGGCCCCAGATGTTTTCGCCGTAGCCGGTCCAGTGGTTTGGATTGGCGATGGCATAGGCGCGCTGCGCATAGGTTGCTTCGCGGCTGTTCTGTGCGTAATCGGTGTCGTGCTCGCGGCTCCACGCATCGCGGATGCCACGGAAGTCGATCCACGCGTGGCTGTACTGGTGACCGAACAGCGGTGCGAAGTTGAGGAACGTGCGGCCCTGGTATTCGCCCCAGTTCTGCGGATAGGTCTTGGTCCACGCCGCCCAGGCATCGTCGGCCACCGGATGCGTGGGCGAACCCAGCGCCAGCACGTAGACCATCATGCCTTCGTTGTAGCCCTTCCAGTCCGCCGGGATGAACTTGCCGCCTGGCGTCCAGCCCATGCTGATCAGCGGCGAATGCGGTTGCATCCAGGTCCAGTCGACACGGCGATAGATGACGTCGGCGAGCTGGCGGATTTCCTTTTCGTCCTTGGTGTTGCGGTCGAAGTACGACTGCGCGAACAGCACGCCGCCCAGCAGCAGCGTGGTGTCCACGCTCGACAGCTCGACGCCGCGCGCATGGCGCTTGCCGGTCTGCATGTCGAGGAAGTGATAGAAGAAACCGTGATAGCCGGTGACGTCGTCTTCGTCGTCACCCTGCTTGGCATCGTTGAAGAAGTGCAGCGTGGCCAGCGTGCGCTCGATGGCCTGCTTGCGCGAGATGTAGCCGCGCTCCACGCCCACGCCATAAGCGGTGAGCGCAAAGCCGACCGAGGCGATGCTGGCGAAGGAGTCGCCGGGCCAGTGGTCGGGCACCAGGCCGCTCTTGGGATCGGCGCTGTCCCAGAACCACTGGAAGGTGCGTTTTTCCAGGTCTTCGACCATCGCGCGTTGCGATGCAGGCAATGCATTGAAATCGCGCGTCGGCTTTGCCTCGGCAGCCGCGATGACCGGACCCGAGGCCGATGCCATCACCAGCAGCGCCGCCGCAGCCATCGGAAAGAAACGGGAAAAACTGCCACGCATCGTCGTCAACCCTTGAAAAAGCTGGAATGGCGGACTGCCCACAAACAGCCGCCATTCCGGTGGAAACACCGGGCCTTCGCACAGTTGAAGGCCCGGCCGGCGCGGGCCGGGGAGGGTTGGCCCGCCCCTGTGTCCCGGCTCCATGAAAGGAGAGAAGAGCCGGGAAGCCTTGTCGCCCGGGGGGAGGCGGCAAGGCGGACCGAAAGGGCCTTAGAACTTCAGGCCCACTTCGAACTTGATCGTGCGCGGCACGAACGTGATGTTGCCGGTCGGGTTGTACGTCACCATCCGCGTGCCTGCCGGGGTCAGGTAGTCGGAATAGTTGTTCCAGTTGAACAGGTTCAGCACGTCGAAGCGGCCGTACAACGTCATGCCATGGCCGAGGTCGAAGTCCTTGGTGGCCTGCAGGTCGATGTCGCGATAACCCCAGATCTTGCCGCCGATGAGGAACTTCGACGCCGGTGCAATCGCCGCATACGCCGAGCAGATGCTGCCGTTCGCCTGCAGGTTGCTCGGGTCGCAGAAGATGCCGTTGTACGGCAGCGGCGTGGCCAGCGTGAGCTTGGCCGACAACACCGTGCCCCACGGACCATCCATGTTGCCCGTCGCGACGAAGCGATGCTTGGACGCGGCGTTGGAGGTGATGAACGGATAGTCCTGGATGGTCGCGTAGTCGAACGAGTAGTGCTCGTTGATGTCGCGGTTCTGCTTGGCGTTGGTGTAGGTATACGCGAACGTCGCGCCCCAACCCGAGGCCTTGTCGTACGGCTTCTCAGCCGACAGCAGCAGCTGCGTGGTGCGGGTACGGATGCCGTTGTTGCCGAGGATCAGCGCGCCGAAGCCCGGGATGCCGTTACCCCACGGCTGGCTGCCGTTCTGCCAGAAGCTACCATCCGGATAGCGGTTGCCCAGCGTGAAGGCGAAGCCGTCGTAGCTCAGGATGCGCGTGACGGTGGCATCGGTATGCCAGTCGCCGATCTGGTTGGACATGCCCAGGCTGTACTGGTCGGAGTACGGTGCCTTCAGGTTGTTGTTGAGCATGTCCACTTCGGTGCCTGCATTGGAGGCGGCACCGATCAACGACTGCAGGTTGCCCAGGCCGTTGAGCAGGTTCGGGTTCCACGCGTAGCACGGCGTGCTGTTGCGATGGCACTGCCCGGTGGCCGGATCCTGGAAGAAGATCGTGTACTGCGGCAGCGCGGACTTGGTCGTTTCCAGCTGCAGGTAGTCGTACAGATCACGGTCGTACGCACGGCCCACGCCGCCGTGGATCACGTGCTGCTCGTCGCCGAACCAGTCATACGAGAAACCCAGTCGCGGCTGCCACTCGCCCTTGTAGGCGCTGCGGTTGTGGCCGTTGCTGATGTAGTCGTTGATGTTGATGCCGCCCTTGGCCAGCGTTTCCGCGTAGGTCTGGCCTGCGGGCGCACCGGCGTTGGTGTCCTGCGAATTGAACGCGGCGACCACGTTCGCCGGCGTCACGAAGTCGGTGTACGACGGCGTGCGCTCGTAGTCCCAGCGCACGCCGAGGTTCACCGTGAGCTTGTCGTTGACCGACCAGTCGTCTTGGATATAGGTGCCGAACTGCTTGCTCTTGGTGGACACCGACGGCGTCAGGCCCAGGCCGTTCACCGGCTTGGTGAAGAACGCCTTGTACGGCGTGGCATCGACGCCGTTCGAGGTGACGTTGTAATAGAACTGCGGGTTCACGTCGGCGGCATCGGCCGCGTTCAAGGTGACGGCCTTGTACTTCACGCCCATCTTCACGACGTGCGTGCCGTTCCACTCCAGGTCGTTGAAGGTGAAATCGTCCTGGATCGCCGGGCCCTTCTGGCCCTTGTTCTGCGTCGCCAGCGGATTGGCCGCGCCGGTCTCGATGATCACCGGATCATCGGTCGGGCGCTGCCACGTGTACACGTAGCCATTGCCGTAGTTGATGGCGGTGGGCGCGTTCTTGGCGTCTTCGTACGTCAGCAACAGTTCGTTGAAGTACGACTGGCCGCTGTGCTGCCAGCGCACGGCGTAGCGCTTGTCGTCGTTCTTGATGTTGTAGGCGGCCGACGGCGCGGTCTGCGAACCGTTGCCCAGGCCGTCGAGCTGCGTTTCGTTGCGGATCTGCGCGCTCGCCTCGAAGCGGTCGCGGTCGGTCGGCTCCCAGTCGATCTTGCCGAAGTACAGGTCTTCCTGGAACGGCAGGTTGGTCGGCCCGAGCTGCGCGGCGACATCGGACGGCAGGTAGGCCACGCCCGGCGAACCGTCGGCACTCGGCGTCACCGTCACCGGCGTGTCGAAGCGCTTGGCTTCGTACGCCATGAAGAAGTGCATCTGGTCCTTGATGATCGGACCGCCGATGGCAAAGCCGTATTCCTTCTCGCTCGACGATGCCTTGGTGCCCGAATCGTTCTCCGCCGGCGTGCGCGCGCGGAACGAATCGTCGGTGTAGCGGTAGTACGCCTCGCCGTGGAATTCGTTGGTGCCCGACTTCGTCTGCGCCGTCACGGCGGCGCTGGAAAGCTGGTCGTACTCGGCCTTGTAGTTGGAGGTGATGACCTTGTACTCGCCGATCGCCAGCTGCGGGAACGGGTTGCCCTGGCTCGCGTTCTGGCCGCTGACACCGCCTTCCTTGACGTAGCTCTTCTGGCCCACGCCGTCGATGTAAACGTTTACAGAGCTATCGTTCATAGCACCGCCACGCAAGGACGTGTGGCCTGCCGAATCGACCGAGAACACCATGCCCGGAACGGTGTCGGCGAACTCGAGGAAGTTGCGCGAGACCTGCGGAATGGTGTCGATCTGGCGCAGCGAAATGGTGGCGCCCACCTCGGGCGTCTTCACTTCCTGCAGGGTGGTGGCCGAGACCGACACACCGCCGAGGTTCTGCGCATTGGCGGCATTGGCGGTCGCCGCCGGCGCGGCGGCGGTCAGGTCCAGGGAGGCGGTGGAGGCGACGGTCAACGTCACCGTGCGCTCGGTGCCCGGGCCGGCATCGACCTGGTAGGTACCCGGCGGCAGGCCGACCAGCGCGTAGTTGCCCTGCGCGTCGGTGGTGGTGCGGCGGGTGGAACCGGTGGCGACGTTCTTGGCAGTGACTTCGGTGCTGGCCGGTCCCTTGCCGCGCAAGGTCGCATTGGCCGTCTGCGCCCAGGCAACGTCAGGCGCGGCAACCGTGGTGACCACCATGCCGGTGATCAGACTGGCTAACAGTGTCTTCTTCAGGTGATGCGGCAACTTCATGGCTCCCCTCCAAGGAATCGATCAGGGATCGAATGGGCGTGCAGGTTGATAGGTATTTTTTGTGGCTGACGCGTCGCGGCTCGCGCCGCAGGTTCCACGGACAGCGATCGCGCAACCGAGCGTGTCCGTGCTATCCGACTGGCCCCGCCCGTCCATCAGCGCAGCCAGTCGTTCCAGCGCATTGCGGCCCAGCTCGGCGATGTGCACGCTGACGGTGCTCAACGGGGGCGTGAGATAACGCGCGATGGGAATGTCGTCGAACCCGGCAAGCGCGATGTCCGCTGGCACCTGCAGGCCGGCTTCCTTGAAGGCGTAGAGGCAACCCACCGCCATCATGTCGTTGGCGGCGAATACGGCGGACGGACGCTTGCCCTGCGCAAGCAGCTCGCGCCCCGCGTGATAACCCGATTCCTCGGTGAAGCTGCCGTCCACGATGTTGAGCGGCACCTTGGGCGCGAGTTTCTTCATCGCCTCGCGATAACCCAATGCGCGCTGTTCGGCGTCGAAGTTGCCGGCGGGCCCTGCAATGAACGCGATGTCCTTGTGCTTGGCCGTGCGCAGCAGATGCTCGGTCATCGCATACGCGCCACCGCGGTTGTCGATGTTGAGCACGCTGCGCCCGCTGGCATGGATCGGACTGTTGATCAGCACGGTGGGCAACGCACCGGGAAGGTTTGCTTCGAGGAAGTCCTCGTCCACCCACGGCGAAAGGATCAGCATGCCGTCGACACGACCCTGCATGGCGCGCAGTGCTGCGGCGGCCTCGTCGGCGCCGTCGTGCGAGCTCGACACCAGCAGGTGCAGGCCGCGCGAGCGCGCGGCGAGATCGATGCCGCGAATCAGCTCGGAAAAGAATTCGCCGAACAGATCCGGCAGCAGCGCACCGATGGTGTGCGTGCGGCGGGTGATCAGGCTGCGCGCGGCGTTGTCGGGGATGTAGTGCAAGCGCTTGGCGGCAACGCGGATGCGTTCGAGCGTTTCTGCGGTGACGCCGCCCTGCCCGTTCAATGCGCGCGACACGGAAGCCACCGACACCTTGGCCTCACGCGCTACATCTTTGATGGTCGCTTTCTTGGTCGTCACGGCGCCGGCTTTGAGGGTGACCCGGAGGTCACGGCGGCGCCAACGTAAACGTTTTCATGAAAGCTTGTAAAGAAGCCGCAACGACATCTTTCGCTGCGGCGCAGTAATTCACACGACATGCGATGACGGCCGCAAGCGACAAGGACCGCATAACGCCGCCATAACGCGAGCTACACGGCGGTGAACGCACCGCAACAAAAGCGATTTAGGTGGCGGCCATGATTGTGGCCGTACCGTGGTTTTGCCGGTGTCGTCGCGTCAATGGGCCGCGCGATGGGAGAACATCCACGGCCACAGCTCGGCGGTGGCGTAGGCCGGCACCCAGGAACCGTGGTTCACGCCGGGAAACTGCGTATAGCGAACCTCGTCGCCCACCTTCAGCAGCGCCGCATACATGTTGCGTGCCTCGCTCGGCGCGACCTGGTCGTCCACCTCGCCGTGGAAGATCCACACCGACATCGGCTTCACCCGTTCGGCCACCCACTGGTAAGGATTGCCGTCCTGCGGCGGGCCATGCACGACAAGTTCGGGCATGTCGCTCGGTGCGCGGATCGCGCCACAGACCACCGCGGCAGCGGCGAACAGGCCGGGATGATCGACGGCGAACTGCCAGG
>Ga0209258_100642_pt1 | contig 26804 bp, 22 predicted proteins | sample Araplaol_mTSA_r2_FD_184281 | JGI IMG/M metagenome (GOLD analysis project Ga0209258, IMG submission 184281) | Arabidopsis root microbial communities from North Carolina, USA - plate scrape CL_Col_mTSA_r2 (SPAdes) (version 2) | ecosystem: Host-associated > Plants > Roots > Endosphere | place: USA...
CATCCATGGTGGTCTGCACGGACTGCGCCGCTTGCACCGTGGCTTGTTCGCGACCGCGCAACTGTTCGAGGTCGCCCATGGCGACTTCGGCCTCGGCGACGCCTTGCAGCACGGCCTGGCGGTAGGCGAGCACAGCCGCCTTCAGCTCGTGATCCTTGGCATGCGCGGCAGCCACGCGCTGGCCCCAGTCGAACAAGGGAATGTCGATCAGCGGGCCGTACGAGAAGATGGCCTCGCCAGTGTGCACTCGGTAGTTGCTCACGATATTGGCGGACCACTGCAGCGACGCACCAAGGCCGATATGCGGCCAGATGTCGGCGCGGCTCAGGCCCAGTTCGCCCGCGGCGCGCAGCACCTCGGCCTCCGCGCTGGCGATTTCCGGGCGTGCCCGCAGCATGTCCGCCGGCGCGGTGGTGAGCTGCCAGTCGCCCAGTTTGGGCTGCGGTCCTGGTTGCAGCCACGAAGGATCGGGTTCGTTCTGGCCCAGCAGCACCGCCAGTTGCTGCGCGCTGCTGTTGATGGTCTGGCGCGGTTCGGCGAGCGCTGCCTCGGCACGGGCAAGCTCAGCCTGCGCCTTGGCCACTTCGAGCGGAGGGACGAGCTTGAGGTCCTCGCGAACCTGCACGAGGCGCACTTTCTCCTGCAGCGCGTCGTGTATGCCCGTCAGCAACAATGCCTGCTGTTGCGCCGAGCGCAGTTCGACCCAGCGGCGCGTCACTTCGGCCACCAGGGTCACCTGCGCGCCGCGCAGCGCCGCATCGGCGCCGTTGAGCTGGCCCTGGGCCACGCGCTTGCTGCTCTGCCATGCGCCGAACAAGGGTAGTTCCCACAGCGCGTCGAAGCCGGCGACGAAGTACGACGCCGTGGTGTCGGGATCGATCTGGTCGTTGGTGCGACCGTGCAGCGAGGGCAGGTAGGGGTCGTGCGCGTGTCGATTGAGGATGCGCGCTGCCTGCACGCGTTCGGCCGCCTGCGCTACATCGAGGTTGGCCTGCAGTGCACGGTCGACCAGCGCGTCCAGCTCCGGATCGCCCAGCGCTTGCCACCAGCCGTGCAGATCGGCGCTCGGCGGGGCGACCCCTGCCGGCGCATTGCGCCAGGCGTCGGGTACCGGCGGCTTCAGTTCCGGCAATGGCGCGACCGAGCAACCCGCCAGTGTCGCCAGTCCGCAACCCAGCAGCAGGCTGGCGAGCAGGGGGCGACGGGGCCGAGCATCCATGACCGACTGACCCGAGTTGGTTCGACTCTGAAACACGAAAATCCTGGTTGTTCAGGTGGGGAATGGCTGAACGCTTGACCCGCATCGCGCCAAGAAGTGCCCAAGCATACCGGAGGCAGCCTTCAGCTGGCTTATCCACCCCCTTCGAAGGGACGGGGCAGGCATTCGATCGCTAGAAAGGAGCCCGAAAGGGGCGGGAACCTAAGGTGTGACCATCACGCAATGCGGAGTTGTACCTCAGTGACCGGTTGGACCATTCTCTGCGACTTCGACGGCACCATTTCCGTCGAGGACGTTATCGACTCGCTGCTTGACCGTTTCGGCCGTCCCGGCTGGGAAACGCTCGAGCAGGATTGGCGCGCCGGCCGCATTGGCTCGCGCGATTGCATGACCGGCCAGGTCGCCTTGCTGGACATGAACCGCGAGGAGCTTGACCGCCACCTGTCCTCGCTGTGGATCGACCACGCCTTCCCGGCGTTCGTGAAGCAGGCGCGTGAGTCCGGCACGCCGATCCGCATCGTCAGCGACGGCCTGGACTACGCGATCAAGCAGATCCTCGCCCGCTACGGCCTGGACGACCTGCCGCTGGCCGCCAACCATCTGGCGCCCGCCACCCCGCCGCAGAAGTGGCAGCTCACTTCGCCGTTCCAGGCCGAGGGTTGCCGCAGCGGTACGTGCAAGTGCGCGGTGGCCGCGCAGGCCAGCCGCAGCGGCGCCAAGACCCTGCTCATCGGCGACGGTGCATCGGACTTCTGCGCGGCCGACCGCGTCGATTTCGTGTTCGCCAAGCATCGCCTGATCGAGCATTGCCGCGCCGCCGGCATTCCCTACGTGCCGATCACGGGCTTCGAGGACGCGCTGGAACTGCTGCCGCGCCTGCTCGACGGCAGCCTGCTGGCCGAGCACGAGACCGCCATCCCCGCGGATCGGGCCGTGGCCTGATCGCATTCCCCTACTGAACGTTTCCGGATTTTCCTGATGAATGCTTACGACAAGAACGGCGCTGGCGTCGTGATTCCCGACGCGCAGCTGCTGGCTGACGAGGCCGAGTGGAGTTCGTTCGGCGACACCGTGCACTACGTCGATCCGCCGAAGATCTTCCGCCACGGCGAAGGCAGCTGGATGATCGATACCGCCGGCACGCGCTTCCTCGATCTGCAGATGTGGTACTCGGCGGTCAACTTCGGTTACGGCAACAAGCGCCTCAACGACACGCTGAAGAACCAGATCGACGTGCTGCCGCAGGTCGCGAGCCAGTACCTTCACCAGACCCGCATCGAGCTGGCCAAGACCATCGCGGTCGACGCGCAGCAGAAGTTCGGCCTGAAGGGCCGCGTGCACTTCAACGTCGGTGGCGCGCAGGCGGTGGAAGATTCGCTGAAGCTCGTGCGCAACTACACCGGTGGCAAGAGCCTGATGTTCGCCTTCGAGGGCGGCTACCACGGCCGCACGCTGGGCGCCTCGTCGATCACCTCGAGCTATCGCTACCGTCGTCGCTTCGGCCACTTTGGCGAGCGCGCGATGTTCGTGCCGTTCCCGTATCCATTCCGCCGCCCGAAGGGCATGACGCCGGAAGAGTATTCCGATGCCTGCGTGCGCCAGTTCGCGCGCCTGTTCGAAACCGAATACAACGGCGTGTGGGACCCCAAGGTCAACCAGGCCGAATACGCAGCCTTCTACGTCGAGCCGATCCAGGGCACCGGTGGCTACGTCCTGCCGCCGATGAACTTCTTCAAGGACCTGAAGAAGGTGCTGGACCAATACGGCATTCTCATGGTCGTCGATGAAATCCAGATGGGCTTCTGGCGTACCGGCAAGCTGTGGTCGATCGAGCACTTCGGCGTGACGCCGGACGTGATCGTGTTCGGCAAGGCGCTGACCAACGGCCTCAATCCGCTGTCGGGCCTGTGGGCGCGCGAAGAGATGATCAACCCGACCATCTTCCCGCCGGGCTCCACGCACTCCACGTTCAACTCCAACCCGCTGGGCACCGCCCTGGGCCTGGAAGTGATCAAGATGGGCTACGAGCTGGACTACGAGACCAGCGTGCCGAAGAAGGGCGCGCACTTCCTCGAAGGCCTGCGCGACTTGCAGAAGCGTCACAAGGAAATCGGCGACGTCGATGGCCTCGGCCTCGCGATGCGCGCGGAAATCTGCACCGACGATGGCTTCACGCCGAACAAGGCACTGTTGGACAAGATGGTGGACATCGGCCTGGCCGGCGACCTCGAGCACAACGGCAAGAAGATCGGCCTCGTGCTGGACGTGGGCGGTTGGTACAAGAACGTCATCACGTTCGCGCCTTCGCTGGACATCACCCACGAAGAAATCGACCTGGCCATCGCGCTGCTCGACCAGCTGCTGACCAAGGCGAAGAAGGCCATGTAATGCGACGCCGCGGGAGAGATCCCGCGGCGTTCCGCGAAAAAGTTTGTCTCAGGTAGTTCCCATGCAGGGGATGTGTGACAGCGGCGACACTCGTGTGTCGCCGTTTTTTTGAGTGGCCCATGAAGTCAGTCGTCTATCTGGGCCTCACCGGCAGATACTCGCCGTGGCGTTTGTCCTTCGTGTCTACCTTGGCGCAGAGCTGCTTGCCGCACAGTGTGACATCCGACTCGTTGTACGCTTTCAGCAATTCTGCGGATACCTGATTCGTACGGATTTCGTCGTAATAGTGCTTGGACAGCCAAATGCCGGCTCCCCATAACAGAGCCAGGCTGCCAAGCGTGATTCCAGCCACCTTCCACGCCAATTGCTTGTGCAGTGCCTTTGCCTGCTGGAGCTGACTGGCAAGCGCTATTGATGCGCGCTGAAGCTGTTGGCCCGCCTCTCGAAGGCGTTGCTCGTAAGCCTGCACTGGCTGCTCAATCCCGCCCTGAACATTTCTTGCGATGTCCGCAGTCAGTTGCTTGAGTTGCTCATCTGCCGATCGTTGGATCGCTATAGGTACTTGCTGAGCGAGTTGACGAATGTCGCGGCTTGTTTGCTCGCAGCGACGGTCGAATTGCTCCACCACGGCAGCCAGCTTGCTGACCAAGGTCAGGGCGTTCTCCTGGTTTATGTCCATGCGTCCGTTTCTCGATTAGCGATGCATGCGCATCGCGGGGGCTTCCATCTGCTGTTCCCGTTGTTGCTGCGTGGCCAATTGTTCCTGCCGATCCGCTGTGGCAGCGGCTTCTTCGCGTATGGCACGCCCTGGTGGAAGGTTCGCTAGTGTTTGCGTCATCTGGCGGAAGTCGGCGTCGTTGCCTGATCGGCCAGCGGCCAACATGCGGTCCAGATAAGCCGAGAGATCCTGGGCGGGGGCGGCTTGAATGGAAACGGTCGGGACTGGCTGTGAAAGAGTGTCTTGCTGGAGGCCCTGAGATGGAGACCTTCGCAAGGTTGCAAGTAGCGCCTGATCCACTGGTTCGGGAGTGGCGCAGATCACTACCTGGCGACAATGCGGTGGCGATACCTGGGCGCCCATGACATCGCGTAGCCCCTCGCGTTCATACGTTGACGTTCGATAGACGGCCAGATGTTCCTCGGATCGATGGATCACATACAGGCGAGGGTCCTGCGGTTCAGGGCGCTGTTCCAGCAACGGCGTAGAACTGAGGCCGTTGATGTAGTCCGTCATCAGGTTGCCGTTGAGCACCCCGAGGCCATTGAGGTGATAACTGCCGCCGATGTCCGAGTGTGCGCCGGGAACCGTCACGCCAAGGAACCGTCCGTCTTCCGAAAACCCTTGGGGAATGATCTGCGTCGAGGGAAATAGATTACGCCGTTCATCGCGCGCAACGATCTGAATGCCCGATACTACAGAAGGGGGCAATTGGCGACTGTGCTCCTGCGGCACGCCGGTGCCGACCGGGTCGAACAGGGCGACGGCTTGGGGGATCTGGCCCGGGGCGACCAGGGGCAGGCCACTAAAGATGGGCGGGCCGGTGTGGCCAGTTCGATCCATAAGGTCGATGTTCTGAACGCCGCGCTCGTGCACAAAGCGAGCAAAGCCGGCTGCCTCCTCGGCACCGCGGCTAAAGCCTGTTGCAATGATTCGAATCTGGGCTTGCGGGTCTTCTTTCAGCCATTTGCTCGACTGATCGATGAACTTCTCATACATGTCCTCCAGTTTGGCCTCGTACGTGTAGCCACGAATTCCATCCCACGCTCGGGTGGGAAGATTTTCCTGAGTGCCGGGCCCCTCCACGTAACCGCGGCGGACGTGTGGATCGTTCAGCTGTAGGGCTTCGATCTGGTCCTTAAATTCACCTACGTTCGTTTGATGCTCTGGGTCGTTGATTGCATCGTTGCCCGTGCCGTCGAACATGGCTATGTATAGGCGTTGGTGTGGATCTCGATTGTCGTAAAGTGTTGGTTGCTCCAGTCGGTGAATGATTTCCTTTGTTTGTGCGTAAATCACTTGATCAGTCAAGCTTGCAGGATAAGTGCTTACCCCGTCTTGAAGCAGCCCGTCCGGACCTCGCTTATGTGCCTCCGTCATGCGATGGGTCCTTTCGCTCAGTAGGTGTGGGTGTATGCCAGGATCAGGTCATCCCTGAATGTGCTGTATTTATTGCCGGGTATTGCTGGCTTCTTGAGCGGAATGCGTGCGCGCATGTACACGCTGACTGCGCGGTCGTTGATTACCAGAATGATGTCGGGGGCGATGATGTATGCCCGCTGGGGAATGTCCTGCTCGGCGGCGCCATGAAGGATGCGTTCGTCATCAAAGATCGCGCCGATATCCACTTTGGCCTCATGTGCCACGCCGTCCAGAGAGCGCCACGTCACGACGGCTGGCGAAGGGAAGTTCCTTATGTCGAGATAGCCGCCGTCCCAGCGGTCCTTGTGTTCGGGCTTTGGTGGCGGGAGCAGCTGATCGTCTGCCGTCCGCACGTGATAGAAATTGTTGTAGAGCACCTTGCATCCGTAGGCGTTGTAGCAATAGGCGCCAAAATTATGTGTCTCGAAGCGCAGTGGAAAACTGTGTTTCTTCGCATCAGCTGGTATGGCGGTACCCGCGTTGTACGGTGTTTGAGTCGATCGAGCGGAATCAGATGAGGACACGGTGGCTTGGCATCCCGCCAGAAGAAGCATGGGTGGCAGGAACAGTGCGGCGCTCCGCCGTCTTCGTTTAAAGGAGTTGCGATTCATCGGACGCTCCATGTTGGCGTGACGCTCAACCATGAACAATGCGTGCGATGATGAGAAAGAGGCGACCCTCCCGGCACAAGGTAAGTCAATGCCCCGCACTGGCCGAGTCGAAGGTCGCTGCTCTCGTCCGTGCGCTCAATCTAACCGTCCTAGCGAACGAGGCACTCACATCAACGTGCGTTGAATAATTCTCTCGCAGCCCGCTACTTGGCGACGTTTACAACGCAATGCGGCGCGTGCACATTCGTGCACGCGCCATTGATTTCCGGGTTCTGTTAGCGGGACGCTGAGGTGTTGAGGCAACTAGGCGTGGTGGTCGCGTAAAGCCCGCTTACGCCGTTAGCCGGCAGTCTTTGACGTGCGCGCTGGCGGGAATGCCACTTCCACGCGCAGGCCGCCATGGCTGCCATTGAGGTAACGCACCTGCGCGTGATGGCGTTCGGCAATGCGCTGCACGATCGCCAGGCCCAGGCCGGTGCCTTCCTCGGCCACGCCGGGCACGCGGAAGAAGCGCTCGCCGAGTCGTTCCAGGAACGCCGGCGGCACGCCAGGCCCGTTGTCTTCCACGCTCAGGCAAGGAGATCCGTTGGGCAGAGTCGACACGCCGATCGTGAGGATGCTGTGGCGGCCTGCGTAGCGCAGGCTGTTGTCGATGAGGTTGTCGAGCATTTCCTGCAATGAAATGCGGTCGCCGTCGATCCATACCGGGCCTGACGGACCTTCATAGCCAAGATCGACGCCGGCCGCAATGGCGTCGTGCACGCGCACGCTCAGCATTTCGGGCACCACCTGCGCCAGGTCGAGCAGGCATACGGGGGCGGCATCGCCCGGCTCGGTGGACTGCACGCGCGTTAACGCAAGCAGCTGGCTGGAAGCACGACTGGCGCGCTGGGTCAGCCGCAGGATGTGTTGCAAGGCGTCGTTTACGGTTTCCTTGCTTGGATCGGCCTGCGCGCGCTCCACGTGCACCCGCAGGCCGGCGAGTGGCGTCTTCAGCTGATGCGCTGCGTCGGCAATGAAGCGTTCCTGCAGTGAAAGCATGCCGCGCTGGCGTGCGAACAATCCGTCGATGGTGCGGGTGAGCGGCAGGATCTCCACCGGCACGTCCGCATCGCCGATGGGCGCGAGGTCATGTTCGCGAGAGGCAAGTCGCGCCGTCAGCGGATCGAGCTGACGCAGGCCGACACGCACGCCATACAGCACGAGGATGAATACGCTGGCGATCAGGATCGCCTGCGCGGGAATGCTCAGCAGCAGGATCTCCCGTGCACGCTGATGGCGATCGCGGAACGTCTCGGCCATGGTCACCGTGAGCTGGTCGCTCGGGTCGTGCAGGTTGGGAATGCGCACCGTGGCCGCACGCACTTGGCGACGGCCGAGCATGGTCGTGAACAACGTGGGTTCGCCGTCCTGCGCGGCACCCTTCAACGACGCTGGTCGAAGTTCCGGCGCTCCCGCCAGCAGGCCGTGGTTGAGGCTGCTGACGTTGAAGTAGTTGTGTCCTTCAGGCGCGTATTCGAGCAGGAAGCGCGCCTGTGGCGACACCTTTCCGCCCAGGTCTTCCTGGCTGAGCATCTGCGCCAGTGTCATCGCATCGTCGGCGAGGTCGCGGTCGTGCACATGATTGGAGTAGATGAGCGCGCCGCCGTAGGTGACCAGGCTTTCCACCACCAGCAACATCATCAGCGGGACCAGCAGCGAGGAAAGCAGGTGGCGCCGCAAGCTGGGACGGCCCGCCGGCTCGATGAGACCGTGCAGCCATGAACGTCCCGGCTTGGCAGCCACTTCAATCATGCCTGGTTTTCCTTGTCTTCCTTCACTTCCTCGAGCAGGTAGCCCAGCCCACGGATCGTGCGCACCTGCGTGCCCGAGTCGGCGAGCTTGCGGCGCAGGCGGTAGATGGCGATGTCCAGGCCGTTGTCGGTGAGCTCTTCGTCCCAGCTGCACAGCGCCTCGACCAGCTGTGCGCGGCTGGTGACGCGATCAGGCCGGGCGGCCAGCGCCTCCAGCAGGCCGAATTCGCGTGCCGTGAGTTCCAGCGGCGTATCGCCGATCCAGGCGCGGTGGCCGGGCAGGTCCAGGCGAAGTTTGCCGAGCGTCATCTCCGGCGCTCCCTGCGAGGTGTAGCGCCGCAGCAGGGCACGTACACGCGCTTCGAATTCAGCCAGCGCAAACGGCTTCACCAGGTAATCGTCGGCGCCGAGATCGAGCACGCGCACGCGTTCGCGCAAACCCTCTCGCGCCGTGATCACCAGCACTGGCAGGCCTGTACCGCGCTTGCGCAGTCGCTGCAGCACATCGGCGCCATCGAGGTTGGGCAGGCCCAGGTCGAGGATCAGCAAGTCGTATGGCGTATCGCGTAGCGCCGCATCGGCCTTGGTACCGTCGGAAACACAGTCGACCGCATGACCACCTTGTCGCAGTGACGCACTGACGCCCGCGGAAATGGAAGGATCATCCTCGGCAATCAAAATGCGCATGGCAGGTTCCGATTAGGGTAAGCAGCTGGGAGGGGGCATGGGGTCATGCGCCGTCCAACTGATTAGGATTGATTCTCATTTGTGGCAAGACCCTGGCTCGTCGTCAGGAAGGACTGCCTCACGAAAAGAGCTTAGCGCCCTGGCGCCGCCATGAGACAGCTGGCGCGCGACTCAGTTGCATGGCTTGTGCATGTGGGCGGGGCAGGGATGCGCACATGCAGTCGTCCGGTGAGAGATGGTCGGCAGGCGGTTTCCATTATCGCGACGTGCTCGACTCTTGGATGCAACAGTGCGCAAGCGATGCTGGACGTGACGTGGTCACGCGATGGCGTGTGATGCGTGTTCACCCCGGATCGCTGGCGAGAAGTCGCGCACGTTCTGCGAAAAGGGACCGTGCGGGGCGGCGCCGTCCATGTATGCGGCAGCCTCACAGATCATGGCGCCGGGCGCCGACGCGGTGCCCCGCGAAACCCTGCGGGACGTCCACCGTGGCCGCGCTTCGCGAGTGAGTCCGTTACCGCCGCGACGCGTATTGACCGGCGGACGTATCGATCACCTCACGTACTGCGCCGCTCCGGCACACGGCCAACGCCGGTCGTGACCTTTGGCCTATAGGAGCCTCGCGCGCCGATGCCTCAGGCTGGGCGTTCCTTCGGGGGAGGGCAGCATGGTGATGGTGAGGGGAAGCAGGCGCGGCCGCTGGCTGGCCGTGGCGTGGTGTCTGGTCGTGCCCTGGGCGGCATGTGCGCAGCAGGAAGCATCGGGCGCGGTACCGACGCCGCCAGCCGTGATCCCCCTGGCCAAGGCGCATGCCGCCGCACCGCATGAGGCCAGTGCCGACGATGCCTGGGGCGGTATCCGCAGCGGCAGCGAGCTGACGCTTTCCGATCGCGTCGTGGGCTACCGCATCGATGCCGAACTCGACGCGGCCAAGCACAGTGTCACCGGCACCGAGCAGCTGACCTGGCGCAATCGCAGTAGCCAGCCAGTCAACCGCATCTATCTGCACCTTTACCTCAACGCTTTCCAGAACGAAGGCAGCACCTTCTTCACCGAACGCAGCGTGCTTACGGCGCACGGGCATTCGCGTGGCGTGGCCGCCCTCAAGAAAGGCGAGTGGGGATGGATCGACCTCAAGAGCGTGCAGCAGGGCGGCGCCGCGTTGAAGTGGGGTTTCGTGCATCCGGACGATGGTCCGGCCACCGACCAGACCGTGGCATGCATCGATCTCGCCGAACCGGTACCCGCCGGCGGCACGCTCACTCTGGACATCGATTTCGTCAGCCAGTTGCCGCGCGTGGTGGAGCGCACGGGCTGGTGGGGCAACTTCAACCTGGTGGGGCAATGGTTTCCCAAGATCGGCGTGCTGGAGTTGCCGGGTGAACGCGGCGCCACGCAAGTGCAGTGGAACGCGCACGAGTTCCACTTCAACAGCGAGTTCTACGCCGACTTCGGCAACTTCGACGTGCGCCTTACCGTGCCTTCCGATTACACCGTGGGTGCCGTCGGCGAGTTGCAGGGCCAGCCGGAACCGGCCGGCGACAAGACCGTCTACCACTTCGTGCAGGGCGACGTGCACGACTTCGCATGGGTGGCGGCCAAGGGCTACAAGACCCTGGATACGACGTGGCAAGGGCCAGGCAGTCCGAAGGTCGCGGTGCGGGTGATCTATCCGCCCGAGTACATCGCCAGCGCGCAGCCGGTGCTGAAGGCGACCACCGATTCGCTCACTTACTTTTCCGACACGCTGGGCCCCTATCCGTATCGCACGTCGACCGCCGTGGTTCCGCCCTACAACGCGGATGAAGCGGGCGGCATGGAGTACCCCACCTTCTTCACCGCGGAAGGTTACAAAACGATCGACAGCCAGACCTCCGACCAGTGGAACATCGACTTCGTCACCATCCACGAGTTCGGCCATGGCTACTTCTACGGCCTGCTCGCCTCGAACGAATTCGAGGAGCCGATGCTGGATGAAGGCATGAACGAATACTGGGACGAGCGCATGCTGCGGGAACGCAACCAGCGCATCCTCACGCCCAGTTCGTGGCTGCGTCGTGCCGGCATCACGCCATCAATGGACGTTTTCCACATGGAGCGGTTCGACGCCGGCCTCGCCAAGCCGTACGACGCGCTCGGCCAGAACAGCTGGGATCGTTATTCCAGCTCCAGCTATGGGACGGTCTATTCGCGCACGGCCACCGCCATGCACGACCTCGAGGAGCGGCTGGGCAAGAGCGTGATGGAGCGCAGCTTCAAGGAGTACTACCGTCGCTGGCATTTCCGTCATCCCTCGGTCGCGGACCTGCGCAAGACGTTGATCGACGTGTCGGGCAATGCCCGTGCGGTGAACGAAGTATTTGATCAGTTCGTCTACGGCACGGCGCGCATCGACGATCGCGTGGACGCCATCGACAACCAGGAAGTGATGCCGCAGGCCGGCAGTTGGGTGAAGCAGGGCCGGCGCACCGAACTGGCGAGTGACGTGCGCGATGAGCAGGTCGAGAAACAGCGCGAGGCGTGGAAGACATCGCACCCGCAGGCAAAAGAAAGCGAACCCGGTCCATTCCTGTGGCGCGGCACGGTGACGGTGGTGCGCGAAGGCGCGCCGGTGCCGCAGGTGCTGCGCGTGAACTTTGCCGATGGCAGCCACGAAGATGTGCGCTGGGATGACGACCGGCGCTGGGCGCGCTTCGTGTTTACGCGGCCCACCAAGGTCGTATCGGCCGAACTCGATCGCGAACAGAACATCCTGCTTGATGCCAACAAGCTCAACGATAGCCGCACGGTGAAAGCCGACGCCTCCGCCTCGCGACGCTGGACGGCCGATATCGCCGCCGCATTGCAGGCTTTCTACGCATTCCTGGTGACGCTGTGATGGTCTACAAGAGTTCCCGCCGGGTCGATTTCGGCGATGTGTTCGGCGCGCTGTTCTCTGCGCTGCAATGGCGGCTGTTGCTGCTGTGGGTGCTGATCCTGCTGCTGCCCGTGGCCGTTGCCGCGCTGCCTTTGCTGCAAGCATTGGGGGCGCTGCTGGACCATTCCACGCACGCGCGTGCGTGGGCCCAGCAATTCGACATGATCATGTTCGGCGATGTAATGCAGGCGTTGGGCTCGCAGCACGCCATGTTCCACGGCGCGCTGGTGGCGAGCCTGTTGCTCGCCTTGCTGCTGCTTCCATGGATCAACGGCATGGTGCTGGCGAGTGGCCGGGCCGGACGTGCGCTCGGCTTTGGTGGGCTATTGCAGGGCGGGCTCGCCGAATACGGGCGGATGTTCCGCTTGCTGCTGTGGTCATTGCTGCCGTACGTCGCTGCGGGCTTCCTGGTTCAACTCGGCCTGGACAAGGCGGACGACGCGTCGGATGCCGCGGTGCTTGAGTCGCGCGCCATGGCGGCCCAGCACGCGGCATGGTGGTGCGCCGGCGTGGTGATCGTCATTGCGCAGGCGTGGGTGGAGTCGGCACGCGCGGCCTTCGTCGCCGATACGTCACTGCGCTCGGCTTCGATAGCCATGCTGCGCGGCCTGTTGCAGTTGCTGCGCCGCCCCTTTTCCACCCTGTTCGCTTACCTGCTGGTGTCGCTGGTCGGGTTTGCGTTGGCGATGGCGCTTGGCTATGTGCGCGTGCACACGCTGGCCGTAGGCACGCAGGGCCTGATGTTCGGTTTTGCGCTGAGCGCACTGGTGATGGTGGTGCTGGGATGGACGCGCATCGCGCGCCTGTTCGCGCTGGCCGAGGTGGCGCGTTCGCTGGGTGGATCGCGACGCTCCAGCTTCTGAGCAGAACGGCCCGCGCGAGCGGACCATCGTCACGCCGTCAGAGGATCGGCAATCGGGCGAGGACGATCTCGCCGCCGCCTTCTATCCGTACCGGATGGCCGGGAATGGGGTCGATCCACAGCATGTCGTTCTGCAGCAGGTCGTGCGTGCGATGGTCGGCGACGACCTTGGCCTGGCCCGACAACAGCAAAACGAACCAGCGCCAGCCGCCGGGCGCCAACAGCACCATCGTGCCGTTCAACGGCCGCACGATCAGCTCGCCCTGGGTGTTGTTGCGCAGCTTCAGGTTGAAGGCGCGCGTGGGCGATTCCGGGTGGCAGCCCTCGGGCGCGTTCAGGTGGTCGAAATGCGCCAGGTCGAACCGTTTCAGGTGCAGGGTGCGGCCATCCGGAAAGGTGACCGCGACGGCGGCGTCCAGGGGCACAAACTGCCTGCGGATGTCCGCATGTGCCGGAAATTCCACGTCCCGGCCGATATCGACCAGGGTCAGCTGCCATTGCCACTCATCGCCGGGAGCGCTGCTGGCCACCTCCGTGATCGTCACGCTGCCGTCGGCACATGGCAGTGCTCGCAGCGTTTCCGACGGGAGGCGGTTGAGCTGGCTCATGCCCAGGCGCGACGTTTTTCTGGCATCGGCGGGTAGTACGCGAAAACATGGTTATGGGCGCCGAAGAAATCCATGTCCTCGATGTGCTCGCCCCCCAGTCGCTCCGCGACGCGGTCGGAAGCTTCGTTGCCTATCCTCACCAGGCTGATCACGCGCTGCGCGTTGAGGGCGTGCCAGGCGAAATCCAGGATGGCGTTGCCCGCCTCGGTGGCGTAGCCGTGGTGGCGGAACTGTGGCTTGAGCATCCAGCCCAGCTCCAGGTCAGGCCAGCCTTCGGGGCGCATCAGCCCGGCGCGGCCGATGAATTCGCCGGTGTCCTTCAGTTCCAGCGCCCACATGCCATAGCCGCGCAGCTGCCAGTGGCCGATCAGCATGGCGAGCGAACGCCAGGCATTGGTACGGTCCAGCGGCTGGCCATCGCCGATCCAGCGGGTGCTGGCCGGGTCCGCGAGCATGCAGGCGTAATCCTCGAAATGCCGCTCGGCGAGAGCGGTCAGGCGCAGGCGCGCCGTTTCGATGACGGGTATGTCGATCATGGTCTTCAACAAGCAAGTCGGGTGCCAGCCAGCAGGGCAGCCAGGGCTTGGGTGCTGGTGGCGAGGCTTTCGATCCAGGGCAGGCCGACGATCCTGCGTCCGGTCGCGGTATCGACAAAGGCTTCTTCTTCGCCGGGCGGCAACAGGTGGCGGTAGTCCACCGTAATCTCGCTGCCTGCCGGGAGGTCGCGCGTGGCAAACACGAAACCGAGATGCCACAGCCCCGTCGGTTCGAAGCTGTGGTTGATGTAGCACTCGTCGGGCCAGTCCGGGGACACCGTGTAGCGGTCTTCGAACCAGCGCGCGCTGGCGTAGAGCTGCGCGGACAACTCCGGCGAACCGACAAGTTCCTGATAGCGGTAAGTGCGGTCAATGGCGTCTGGCGCCGTGACGATCTGTCCCGTCGCAACGTCTTCTTCGAGGAATAACCCCTGACCCGCACCGGCGATTTCCGATGCGGTAATGCGGTAACGCGGAAGGATCATGTCACCCCTAACCTACATCAAGGCGGCCGAGTGTAGGCCCATCCGGTCGGGTGTGCCAGACCCGACCGGAATGGTTTTCTAAACGCAAGTGGCTGATAGGTTTGATTATTCGGTGGACGATTTGGCTGCCACCTTGGCCTTGGCCGGCGCTGCGGGCTTGGCGGCCTTGCCGTTACCCGACGCGTCGTCCAGCAGGATGGCACTGCGATTGCGTTCCAGCGTGGCCGGCCCGATGCCCTTCACCTGGGCCAGGTCGTCCACGCTCTTGAACGGGCCATGCTCGTCGCGCCAGGCCACGATGGCTTCGGCCTTGCTGTGGCCGACGCCGTCGAGCGATTTGGCCAAGGTGGCCGCATCGGCCTTGTTGACGTTGACCGGCGTGCCCGCGAAAGAGGGAAGGGTCATGGCCAGGCTGACGAGCATGGCGGCGATCTTGTTGCGCATCTGATTCTCCCTGTGGAATGAAGCGGCCTCCGTTTTGGGCCGCGCAGCGACTCTGCCCGGGTAAGGGCCATCCGGCAGTAGGCCAACGGCCACGGCTACATCAGGGATGAAGCGGCAACCGTGTGCGCCCAAGGAGGCGCGGTGTGTGGGGCCCGGCGGGCTTCTCGGCTGCGCTGATACAATGGCGACTTTCCTTTCGCTGCAGGAGTCGCCTCATGGATACCGCTCGCCTCAATCGTTTCATCAGCGGACTGTGGGATGACGAGATCGTGCCGCAGCTGGTGGAGTACATCCGCATCCCCAACAAGTCGCCGATGTTCGATCCCAAGTGGGTGGAACACGGTTACATGGATGCCGCGGTGAAGCTGATGGAGACCTGGGCGCGCAGCAAGCTGTCGTCGCTGCCCGGTTCCACTTTGGAAGTGGTGCGCCTGGAAGGCCGCACGCCCCTCATCTACATCGAAGTGCCAGGCACGGGCGACGACACCGTCGTGCTGTATGGCCACCTCGACAAGCAGCCGGAAATGACCGGCTGGGCCGAAGGCCTCGGCCCGTGGACGCCCGTGCTGAAGGGCGACAAGCTCTACGGCCGCGGCGGCGCGGACGATGGCTACGCCATCTTCGGCTCGCTGGCCGCGCTGCTGGCGCTGCATGAGCAGGGCATTCCGCACGCGCGCTGCGTGGTGCTGATCGAAGCCTGCGAGGAATCGGGCAGCTACGATCTGCCGTATTACGTCGATCACCTGGCCGATCGCATCGGCAATCCGTCGCTGGTGGTGTGCCTCGATTCCGGTTGCGGCAACTACGATCAGCTGTGGCTCACCACTTCGCTGCGCGGCATGACCGGTGGCGAGCTCACCGTGCAGGTGCTGGAAGAGGGCGTGCACTCGGGCGACGCCTCCGGCGTGGTGCCCTCGAGCTTCCGCATCCTGCGCGACCTGCTGAGCCGCCTGGAAGACCCGCAGACCGGCACGATCAAACCCAAGGAACTCTACGTCGACATCCCGGCGCAGCGCATCGAGCAGGCAAAGAAGTCGGCTGAAGTGCTTGGCACGGCGGTGTACGACAAGTTTCCCTTCGTCGAGGGCATGAAGCCGGTCACCGAAGATCTCACCGAGCTGGTGCTCAACCGCACTTGGCGCCCGCAGCTCGCCGTGACCGGCGCCGATGGCCTGCCGCCGCTGGAAAGCGCCGGCAACGTGCTGCGCCCCAAGACCGCCGTAAAGCTCAGCCTGCGCGTGCCGCCGACGTTGTCGGGCGCGAAGGCCGGCCAGTTCGTCAAGCAGCTGCTGGAGAAGGATCCGCCGTACGGTGCCAAGGTGACCTTCAAGCTCGAGAAGGACGGCAGCGGCTGGAACGCGCCGCAGCTTTCGCCATGGCTTGAAGACGCCGTGGCCAACGCCTCGCAGACGTACTTCGGCGCGCCGGCGGCTTACATGGGCGAAGGCGGCAGCATCCCGTTCATGGGCATGCTGGGCGAGAAATTCCCGAAGGCGCAGTTCCTCATCACCGGCGTGCTGGGTCCGCACTCCAACGCTCACGGCCCGAACGAGTTCCTGCACATTCCCACCGGCAAGAAGGTGTCGATGGTCGTGGCCGACGTGGTGGCGCGCCATTACACGCAAGGTGCCAAGGGCTGAGTTTCCCGCGGCCCCGGACGTTGCCGGGGCCGCTGTCTTTTCCGCCGCATAGCGCCACCGATGCCGGCGCCGCCCCCTGCCAGGCGATCCGCGATGACCGATGTTTCCAGCGACTACGCTTACCTCGCCGCCAACTGGGCGTCGGTTCGCGAACGTGTCGACGCTGCTTGCCGCGCTGCCGGGCGTGATCCTTCTGAGGTGTCGATCCTGCCGGTCAGCAAGACCTTCGGACCGGACGTGGTGCGCGCTGCGATGGCGCTGGGCTTGAAGCGCTTCGGCGAGAACAAGGTGCAGGAAGTGCGCAGCAAGGCCGAAGCGCTTGCGGGCGAGGGCGTCGAGTGGGTGGTGATCGGCCACCTGCAGACGAACAAGGCCAAGGACGTGGCTCGCCTCGCCAGCGAAGTACAGTCGCTCGACCGCATCGAACTGGCCGATGCCTTGCATAAGCGCTTGCAGGTCGAAGGGCGCTCGATCGATGTATTGATCGAAGTGAAAACCTCGCCCGAGGAAAGCAAGCACGGTCTGCCGGCGGACCAGCTGCCCGCTTTCCTTGACGCCTTGCGCGCCTACGGCACGCTGCGAGTGCGCGGCTTGATGACCCTGGCCGTGCAGTCGGACGATCCCCGGGCGGTACGCGCGTGCTTCCGCCAACTGCGCGAACTGCGTGATGCCGCCAAGACGCAAGGCCATGAATTGCCAAGGCTTTCGATGGGGATGAGTGGCGACTTTCCGCTTGCTATTGCCGAAGGCGCAACCGAGGTTCGCATCGGCACCGCGATCTTCGGCCGCCGCGATGTGACGCACGTCTGAAACATACGGAACCGAACTGAATAATTAGTTTACTAATTGGTCAAAAAGTAATCACATCTTGACAGTTTGTCCTTATGGATCAATCTGTTGTGCGAAATGCATGGGTCATGCCAAGTTTCGAAACGATAGAGTTCAGTTAACCTCGATCGAACATACGATCTATATCCCTTTGCTAAGTTCACAAGGCCATCACGTCACCGGCATCTGCCGATGACATAACTCCACGAACTGCAAAGGGATTTGTCCCACATGCCAACGAAGCGATTGTTTGCTGCCGCTGCGCTTGCTGGTGCACTGCTCACGTCCCTTCCGCTTTTCGCCGAGCCGCTCAACGGCCAGGCCGACGTCCCGACTGCCACGCTTGCTCCCAACCTGATGGGCCAGCTCGCTGTGTTTGCGCCGGCCGCCAGCCTCACGCAGGCGGCGCTTCCGAGCCAGCCGACGGCGATGCAGAACAAGGCCAAGCCCTCGGGCTGGGCCATTGAAGAAGACGATCTGGATGCCGACGGTATGCCGGGCGATGGCGTGGACAACGTCGCTTCGCTCGCCAACGACACGTCCGATCTGCGCAAGACCCTGATCAGCCTGGCCATGAAGCTGCGTGACATCCGTTACGTGCGCGGCGGCCGCGATCCCTCCACCGGTTTCGATTGCAGCGGTTTCGTCCGCTACGTGTTCGCTCACGCCGTGGGTCTGGACCTGCCGACCAACTCAGCTTCGCAGTTCCTCGCTGGCCTCAAGGTCAACCGCGGTGACATGAAGCCGGGCGACCTGGTGTTCTTCCGCACCGCCGGCAAGCGTGGCCAGGGTCGTATTTCGCACGTGGGCATCTACATCGCCAACGGCCAGTTCATCCATTCGCCCTCGCGCGGCAAGACCGTGCGCGTGGACAGCCTCGACGAGTCTTACTGGGCCAAGCGTTTCGCCGGCGCCAAGCGCCCCGATGCGCTTGCCCGCAGCAGCTGATCAACCCACGTCACCGTCCGTCGAAGGCCGCCCAAGGGCGGCCTTTTTTTATATGCGCGCCTCAGCGCCGAGCGCTTGCAGCTCATCCGACTCGACGATGCGCAGGCCTTGGCCGGGTGTCTTGGCCAGCCGCACCATGGCGCAGGCCACCGTGGAGGCCTCGATGCCGCGCCAGCGGCCAGGCAGGATGCGAGAGAAGGGCGCGGCGAACACCTCGCCAAGGCGAGGCTTGTGCCGCGCGCCGAGCAGGAGTGACGGACGCACGATGGTCAGTTGCGGCCAGCCCTGCTTCTGCAGGGCCAGCTCCAGTTCGCCCTTGGTGCGGTTGTAGAACAGCCGTGATGCCGGATCGGCGCCGAGCGCGCTGATCACGATGTAATGGCGTGCCCCCAATGCGAGCGCGTGCTTGCCCAGCATCAGCGGCAGGTCGTAGTCCACCATGCGGAAGGCTTCGCGCGAGCCTGCCTGCCGAATGGTGGTGCCCAGGCAGCAGAACACCGTGTCGACCGGACCCTGCAGCTGGCAGATCAGGTGGCTGACCATGCCTACGGGGTTCTCGAGCTTGGGGTGCGGACTCAAGGGATGACGCGTCGGCGCGACCACGTGCTCCACGCCCGGGTCGTCGAGCAGGAGCGCAAGCACCCACTGGCCGGTGAGTCCGGTTGCGCCTGCTATATGCACCTGGCGTGGTGAGGTGGCCATGGCGGCATTCTACGGCGCGGAAAGTTGTGCTGCCGTTGGGTGGGGTGTTCAGAGCCCGCGCATGCTCTGCGGTCGCTGGTAATCGCTGCCCGGCTTCCATTGGGGAAAGCTGTCCTCCATCGACAGGCGGCTGCCAACCATGAACAACGCGCGCACGTCCTCGACCGTGCCCGAAAGATCCCGGCGCGGGTTGTAGCGGTCCATGGAGGCCGGCACCCCGTAGTCGCTGCCGGCATCGGGCTGGGCCGCTGCCGAGCGCACGTACAACACCGGAACGCCGGCACGCGCGAAGCTGAGCTGGTCGGAGCGGAAGAACAGCCCCTTCTCCGGTTGGATATCGGCCATCACCTTGCGTCGCTGGGCATGCGCCGCTTCGGCCAGGTAGTCATCGAGTTGCGATTGCCCGAAACCGATCACCGCCAGCGCGCTCGCCGGGCCGTCTGCCGGCAGCAGGTCGAGGTTGATGTCCGCCACCGTGCTGGGCAGTGGCACGAGGGGATGTGCGACGTAGTAACGCGCGCCGATCAGACCGGTCTCGTCGAGTGTGGTGGCGATGAAGAGCAGCGAGCGATGCGGCTTGGGCGCGCGATGCGCGAACGCCTCGGCGATCTCCAGCAGGCCGGCGAGCCCGGTGGCGTTGTCCATGGTGCCGCGGGGCGCTTCACCGGTTGCGGCGACGTGATCCCAATGGGCGGAATACACGATGGCCTCGCCTGGGCGCTTGCTGCCGTCGAGGCGTGCAACCACGTTATGCGACTCGCCGCGGCGAATGGTGCTGTCGAAGGCAACGCTGAGCGTGGCACTCAAAGGCACGGACACGAAGCCGCGCTGCGCCGCCTGCCTCTTCAAGGCATCGAAGTCGGCGCCGGCATGGTTGAACAGCTGGCGTGCAGCCGCGGTGGTAAGCCAGCCCGCCACCGGCAGGCGGTGACCGCCTTCAACGGCCATCGGAAGATCCGGCCGCGCAATCGACCAACCGTTCTGTACGACCGACCACGGGTAACCCGCGTCTTCCGTGTCGTGCACGATGAAGGCCGCGGCAGCTCCCTTTCGCGCCGCCTCTTCGAATTTGTAGGTCCAGCGGCCGAAATAGGTGAACTCGCGGCCTTTGAATAATCGCGGGTCCTGATTCACCCAGCCGGGATCGTTGACCAGGATGACGACGGTCTTGCCCTTGAGGTCGAGGCCGGCATAGTCGTTCCACTGCTCGCCCGGCGCATCGATGCCATAACCCACGAAGACCAGCGGCGATGCCTCGAGCGATACATGGGGTTGCTCCGCCAGCGTGCCGACCACCATGTCCTTGCCGAAGGCGAGTTCGTCGGCGCCGTTTTCTCCCTGGATCGAAAGCGTGATCTGCGCCGGATGCTGCAGTGTTGCCGACACGTACGGCACCGTTTGCAACCAGCTGCCGTTGTTGCCGGGCGCCAGGCCAATGCGTGCGAATTGCTGGATGAGGTACCGGGTCGTGCGTTGCTCGGCATCGCCGCCCACCGTGCGACCGAGCAGCTCATCCGAAGAAAGCGCTTTCACATGTTGGGCGACATCGTCGAGCACGATGCCAGGCGAGAAGCTCGCATCCGAAGACAGCGCATCCGTCGTGCCTGTGTTCGCCTGATGGTGCTGGCATGCGCTCACCGCGAGGCACAGCAGCAACGTCATCCATGGGCGACGCATAGAAAGTTCCACCGGTGGGGAACGCACAATCTAGCGTGTCGTTCGCTGCTTCAAACGTACCGAAAGACACACGCGTGTCTTGCGAAATCCGCAAGAAGTTGCCGTCTTCCGGTCGTTTGCGTGCGGCTTGCGAGCGCGAGTGGCGCGAGTGCTGCGTGGCTTCCGGATGCCGGAATGGGTCATTGGCAGGTATTTCAAATAGACGTCTATTTGGAACTGGCATGATGGCTGTTTGACGACCGCTGCCGCGGTGAACGCACCTCACGTGTAGCTGACATCCGCCCCTTTCGGCGAAGACCACCCGAAAGGAATGGATGCGTCTGGCCTGAAACAGGCCGTTCGCGGACTGTCGGCGGCGTGGCGGCGACGCCCTGGTGCGGTTACGCTTGTACGAGCCGCCCCCTGAAGTGCCCCCATGCCGTTCGACTTGCCTGCCGTCACGCGTAACCTTCTGATCGCCAACGTGGCGGTATTCCTGTTGCAACAGGGCATGGGCGACACCCTGATCCTGCATTTCGCCTTGTGGCCCTGGGGCCCCGATCGCGTGGCCCAGCTGCCGGAAGGGCTGATATCGATAGGTTTTCGCCCCTGGCAGCTGGTGTCCTACGCCTTCATGCACGGCAACACCTTGCACCTGCTGTCCAACATGCTGGCGTTGTTCATGTTCGGCGGGCAGATCGAGCGCGTGTTCGGGCCACGCAATTTCATCGTTTATTACTTCGTCTGCCTGCTGATGGCGGCGCTGGCGCAGCTGATGGTGGTGCAGTGGTTCACCGGCGGGTTCTATCCGACGCTGGGAGCCTCGGGAGCGATCTTCGGCATCCTGCTTGCGTTCGGCATGCTGTTTCCGCACGAGAAGATGATGCTGATCTTCCTGCCCATCCCCATTTCCGCCTGGTTGTTCGTCACGCTTTATGCGCTGTTCGAGCTGGTGCTGGGCGTGACCGGCACGCAATCTGGCATCGCGCATTTCGCCCATCTCGGCGGCATGCTCGGTGGCTTCCTGTTGATCCAGTACTGGCGCGGCAAGCTGCCGATCAAGCCCCGGCGCCAGCTCTGGCGTTGACCTTCACGCATCCGTTCGATCCCCATGACCCAGCATCTCCAGCGACGCCTAACGCCGCGCCACATCACGTTCATGGCGCTTGGCATGGCCATTGGCGCCGGCCTGTTCCTCGGTTCCGCCGATGCCATCAAGCTTGCTGGCCCATCGGTGCTCTTCGCCTACATGGTCGGCGGCGTGATGATCTTCATCATCATGCGCGCGCTGGGCGAGATGACCGTGCACGATCCCGTGGCCGGTTCGTTCAGCGTGTATGCGCAGCGCTACCTTGGATCGTTCGCCGGTTATCTCACCGGTTGGAACTACTGGCTGCTGATGGTCGGCGTTGGCATGGCCGAAGCCACTGCCGTCGGCGCGTATATGCATGAATGGTTTCCCGATTGGCCACGCTGGATCTGGGTGCTTGGCAGCGTGGTCATGATCGGCGGACTCAACCTGCTGAGTGTGCGCATCTATGGCGAGATGGAGTTCTGGTTCACCCTCGTGAAGGTGGTGACCGTGCTGGCGATGATCGTCGGCGGCCTCGCCATCATCTTCCTGGGCTGGGGCAACGGCGGACAGCCGACCGGGCTTTCCAACCTTTGGTCACACGGAGGGTGGTTTCCACACGGCGTGATGGGCATGGTGCTCGCCTTGCCCGTGGTGGTGTTTTCCTTCGGCGGCGTGGAAACCGTCGGTATCGCGGCAGGTGAAGCCGCGCAGCCGGAACGGACCATTCCTCGCGCGGTGAATTCGGTGCTGTGGCGCATCCTGATTTTCTACGTCGGCGCGCTGTTCGTGATCATGGCGATCTATCCGTGGACCGGCTTGGGCGAACACGGCAGTCCGTTCGTCACGACGTTCGCGAAACTGGGCATTCCGCAGGCGGCGGGCCTGATCAATTTCGTGGTGATCACCGCAGCCTTGTCGGGCTTCAACAGCACGACGTTCAGCGGCAGTCGCATGCTTTACAGCCTTGCCACCAAGGGGCAGGCGCCGTCGGCGTTTGGCTCGGTGAACGAGCATGGCGTGCCGTTGCGCGCCATCCTGGCGACGCTGGCGGTGCTGCTTTTGGCGGTGGTGTTGAATTACCTGCTGCCGGCCAAGGTGTTCGGCATGATGATGTCGATCCTGTCGTTCAACACGGTATGGACGTGGACGATGGTGCTGCTGGCCCATTACAGCTTTCGCCGGCGCATGCGTTTGAATGGCGAGTCACCTTCGGGATTCAGGCTGCGCTGGTGGCCATTTACCGGTCTGCTGTGTCTCGCGTTCTTCGCTTTCGTGCTGGTGATGCTGGGAGTGAGCCCGGACACGCGCGTGGCACTCTATGTTGGCGTGGCGTGGATTGCCTTGCTCAGCGTGGCGTACAAGCTGTTCGGCGTGCACGCACGCCTCACGGTGTTACCGGCGACGGCCTGAAGCTCCCGAAAGCCTTCTGTGGGAGCGTACCCTGTGCGCGACGGAAACCCGGTGGCGCACAACAAGCTCCGGTCATCGCGCACGGGGTGCGCTCCCATCATTCGGTAGAACTGGCTTAGCGAAGAGCCAGGAAGTCGGGGCTCACCACGAAGCGCACGGCGTCCAGGCGCAGGCGCGATTCCGGCAATGCCTTGAGCAAGGCGGTGCGTTCATCGGCAATGGCGGCGATTTCCGACTCGCTGATGGCCGGGTTCACCGCACGCAGGCCGATCAGTCGTGACAGCTCGGCGTCGAGTGCCTCGGTGGCGAGGGTGACCGCCTCCGTGACATTGGCCTGCGAGCGCTCCTGCGCGATCGCCTCGGCCTTCTCCAGCATGGGCGGCACCAGCTTGGCGAGGAATTTGCGATAGCGGGGTACTTCGATCGTGCGGTCGGCGGCCTTGCGCAAGGCGACCTCGCTGGGACGGAAGTCGGCGCGTTCGGACAGGCGGGTATCGACGGTCACCATGATCGGCTGCGTGGGCAGGAAGCGCTCCGCGTCGAGGCGACGATCAGCCACGCATTCGAGCAGGAACACGGCCTGCAGCAGTGCACTGCGCGGCGCCAGCGCATCGTCCACGAGAAACGCGGCGTTGCCCTGTTCATTGGACAGCGTGAGATCGAGTGCACCTTGAACCATCGGATGATCGAGGCGCAGCAATGGCAGTTCTTCCCGAGCGAGCGCCACGTCGCGCGCGAAGGTCACGGCTTGCGGGCCTTCGTCGAAGCCGGGCAGGGCATCGGTGGAGAGATATTGCGGATCGAGCAGCAATACCTTCCCGCCCAATTCCTCGGTGTGGATGCCAAAGCGCTCCAGCAGCGACTGGATGAATCCGTCGCGACCCGGATCGTGGTCTTCGCGGGTGAACGCCTGCTGCAGTTCGTCAGCATGCAGATCGCGGCTCGCTGCCAGTTCGAGCAGGTGATCGCGGCCGTCGCGGATCAAGGCGGCCATTTCCTCGTGCGCGCCGCGTGTTTCGGCGAGCAGCACCTCAAGCTCCTGGTCGCGATTATCGTCGTCGCGCGCGTGCTGCTCAGCGAGGCGCGCCAGCGATTCGCCAAAGCGGCGCAGCAGCTCGCGACCATCGGCGGGGCTGGAACGGAATGCGTCCACGCCTTCGTCGTACCAGCGTGCCAGCACGTGCTGCGCGCTGTCGGTCACGGCGAGGATATGGATGCTGATGTCGTGCTTCTGGCCGATGCGATCCAGGCGGCCGATGCGCTGTTCCAGCAGGTCCGGATCGAGCGGCAGATCCCACAGGATGAGGCGATGGGCGAACTGGAAGTTGCGGCCTTCCGAGCCGATTTCCGAACACAGCAGCAGGCGTGCGCCATCGGGCTGTGCGAAATACGCCGCATTGCGGTCGCGCTGCACGATGCCGAGGCCTTCGTGGAAACGCGCCACGCCCACGCCACTGCGAGTGCGCAGGGCTTCTTCGAGCGCCAGCACCTTGGCCTGGCTGCGACAGATCAGCAGGAATTTGTCCTGCGGATGTTCGTCGAGCAGGTTGACCAGGGCGTCCAGGCGCGGGTCGTTGGCGTAATCGATCTCGATGGCCGGCGCCGGCTGCTGGATATCCGCATGGAATTCGGCCAGCAGCGTCTGTCGACGGTCTTCGCTGAGCGATTCGGCATCAAGCAGATGCCACACCGGCAAGCGTTTGGGAAAACCGCCAATGCTCGCGCGACGGTTGCGGAACATCGCGCGACCGGTGCCGTGGCGATCGATCAGTGCCGCGAGGATCTCGCGCACGTTCTCCGGCTTGGTCGTGTCGGCCAGCCGTGCCAGCAGGCTTTCATCGCCGGCGAACGCGTCCTGCAGGACGGCGCGCTGCGCGTCGTCCAACGGCTGGTTTTCCAGCAAACGGTCGGCGATCCTGGAGAGGTTGTGGAACGCGTCCGATTCGGACAGATAGATGTCCAGATCGTGATAGCGCTGCGGATCAAGCAGGCGCAGTCGCGCGTAGTGACCGCTGCGACCCAGTTGTTCCGGCGTAGCCGTGAGCAGGATGACGCCGGGCGTGGCCGCGGCGAGCTTCTCCACCAGCGTGTAGCGCGGGCTGGCGGCCTCGGGCGTCCAGGCCAGGTGATGCGCCTCGTCGACCACCAGCAGGTCCCAGGGCGCATCGAGCAACTGCTGCGCGCGTCGCGGCGACTGCTCGAGGAAAGTGAAGTCCGCGATGACGAGCTGCTCGTCCTCGAACGGGTTGCGCCCATCTCCGGATTGCTCCAGCGCCTCGCAACGCTCCTCGTCGTAGATGGCGAAGCTGAGGTTGAAGCGGCGCAGCAGCTCCACGAACCACTGGTAGACCAGGGTGTCGGGCAGCAGGATCAAAACGCGCTCGGCGCGGCCGGTGGCGAGCTGGCGGGCCATGATCATGCCCGCCTCGATGGTCTTGCCCAGGCCAACTTCATCGGCCAGCAGCACGCGGGGAGGGCGGCGCGCCGAGGCGATGCCCGCCACGCGCAACTGATGCGGCACCAGGCCGATGCGGGACGCACCCAGGCCCCAGGCCGGCGAACGGCGGGCATCGGCGCGGCGGCGCAGGCCTTCCAGGCGCAGCTCGAAATGGGAAGACGGGTCGGTGCGGCCGCCGATCAGGCGATCATCGGCCTGGCTGACGCTCTGCTCATCGTCGAGCTGGCCTTCCTCCAGTTCGCGCCCCTCGCCGCGGTAGACCAGCAGCTCTTCACGGACTTCCACGCGCTCGACCAGAAAGGCAATGCCCTTGCCGGCCACGCGCTGCCCGGGACGAAACTCCGCTCGCACCAGCGGCGCCGAATCGACGGCATAAGGGCGCAGCACCCCCGCCTTCGCAAACAGCACCTGCACCCCGCGCCCTTCGACGCGCAGCACGGTGCCAAGGCCGAGCTCAGGCTCGGCGGTGGAGATCCATCGTTGACCGGGTACGAACATCAGTGGGGCAGCCGCCAGTTGCAAGGGCCGCCAATTATCCGCCCAGTGCTTGTGGATGCCTAGAGAAAATGGCCATTCAATGGGTGAATGACGGCGCCTATCGGATGTCGGGGCTGAAAACGCTGGGGTCAGGTGTCGGCCCACTGCCGCAGCAGGTTGTGATAGGTGCCGGTGAGTTGCAGTACGGCTTGCGCATCGGCGCCGGTGCGCGTCAGGGTCTGGATGGATGCGTCCAGTTCAAACAGCAGGCGGCGGCGGTTGTCATCGCGCACCAGGCTCTGCACCCAGAAAAATGCAGCGAGGCGGGCGCCGCGGGTGACGGGAGCCACGCGGTGCAGGCTGCTGGAGGGATAGATGATGAGGTCGCCGGCCGGCAGCTTTACTTCGTGCTCGCCGTAGGTGTCGTTGATGATCAGCTCGCCGCCGTCGTACTCGTCGGGATTGGCCAGGAACAGCGTGCACGAGATATCGCTGCGCAGCTGGGTACCGTCCGGCAGCGCCATGACCGCACCGTCCACATGAAACCCGTATTGGCCGCCGCCCTCGTAGCGATTGAAGCGGGGCATCAAGGTGCGTTGCGGCAGCGTGGCGGCGTGATACGTGGGATGTCGCGCCACCGCCTCGAGGACCGCGCGGCCGAGCGTTTCGCGCAGTGGCGAGGCGTCCGGCAGTTGCAGGTTGCGCTTGACTTGTGCGCCTTGCGGACCGACGGTCTCGCGGCCGTCGGTCCATGTCGCACGATCCAGCTCATGCCGGAAGTGCGCGACTTCATCGCGCGTCAGGATGTCGGGAATATGCAGCAGCATGAGACGTTCCCTCGAAGCAGCATCTTAATCCGCTCGCAGCGCAGGCCGGACGTCAGAAGCGGATGTTGGCCGTAAGCATTGCCGAGCGGGGCG
>Ga0209258_100643_pt1 | contig 26722 bp, 25 predicted proteins | sample Araplaol_mTSA_r2_FD_184281 | JGI IMG/M metagenome (GOLD analysis project Ga0209258, IMG submission 184281) | Arabidopsis root microbial communities from North Carolina, USA - plate scrape CL_Col_mTSA_r2 (SPAdes) (version 2) | ecosystem: Host-associated > Plants > Roots > Endosphere | place: USA...
CCGCGGCCCAAAAGGCCGCGCTCGCCGCGCCGCTGCCGTTCGCGCTGAACGTCCAGGGCGTGCGCGACCAGGGCGACGCCATCGTCTGCACCGCGCCGGAGATCCCCGACCGCGACGCCGCCGAGGCGATGAAGGGCGTGCGCATCTTCGTCTCGCGCTCGAGCTTTCCCAAGACCGATGACGGCGAGTTCTACTGGGTCGACCTGATCGGCCTGGCCGTCGTCAACCGCGAGCACGCCGCGCTCGGCGAGGTCGTCGGCCTGATCGACACCGGCCCGCACTGCGTGCTGCGCGTCCAGCCGGCCGACCCGGCCGCCGACGAGCGCCTGATCCCCTTCGTCGAAGCCTACGTCGACGCCGTCGACATGCCCGGCCGCCGCATCCTGGTGGACTGGGGCCTCGACTTCTGAACGGCCCTGAGGTCCAAGGCGCCCGCATGCGCTTCGACGTCGTCACGTTGTTCCCCGACCTGTTCGCCCCCTTCCTGGTGCAGGGCATCACGCGCCGCGCCTACGAATCGGGCCAGGTCGACGTGAAGCTGTGGAACCTGCGCGACCATGCCGAGGGCACCTATCGCCGCGTCGATGACCGCCCGTTCGGCGGCGGGCCCGGCATGGTGATGCTGGCCGAGCCGCTGGAGCGTGCGCTGGCCGCCGTCGCGAGCGCGCGCAGGCAGGCGGGCGCGCCCGCGGGGCCCGTCGTGCTGTTCACGCCCACGGGTCGCCGCATCGACCAGTCGCTGGTGCGCGAGTGGGCCGCCGGCCCGGGCGCCACGCTCCTGTGCGGGCGCTACGAAGGCATCGACCAACGCGTGGTGGACCGCCACGTCGACGTCGAGCTGAGCCTCGGCGACTTCGTGCTGTCCGGCGGCGAGATCCCCGCGCTGACGCTGCTGGACGCCATCGCGCGCCTCATGCCGGGCGTGCTCGGCGACGAGCAGTCGCACCTGCAGGACAGCTTCGAGCAGGGCCTGCTCGACTGCCCGCACTACAGCCGGCCGGAGATCCTGGCCACGCCCGAGGGCGAGCTGCCGGTGCCGCCGGTGCTGCTGTCGGGCCACCACAAGGACATCGCGCGCTGGCGTCGCGAGCAGTCGCTGGCCGTGACCGCCCGCCGCCGCCCCGACCTGATCGCCGCCGCCCGGGCCGCCGGCCGGCTGACGAAGGCCGACGAGAAGTTCCTGGCCAACCTGGCACCAGACGCGCTATAATCTCGGGCTCTGTTCCTCTGCCGGGCAGAAGCAGCGGATGGATGATCGCAAGTCGCCATCGCCTGGAAGGACTCCAGTGCTGCATTCCAGGCAATAGTGCGCCGGCAAGAACGGACGTTTTCGAAGGTTCCAACATGGATCTGATCGCTACCCTCGAGCAGGAAGAGATTGCCCGCCTCGGCAAGAACATTCCCGCTTTCGCCCCCGGTGACACGGTCATCGTCAACGTCAACGTCGTCGAAGGCACGCGCAAGCGCGTCCAGGCGTACGAAGGCGTCGTGATCGCCCGTCGCAACCGCGGCCTGAACTCGGCTTTCATCGTTCGCAAGATCTCCAGCGGCGAAGGCGTGGAACGCACCTTCCAGCTGTACAGCCCGCTGATCGCGTCGATCGAAGTCAAGCGCCGCGGCGACGTCCGCCGCGCCAAGCTGTACTACCTGCGCGATCGCTCGGGCAAGTCGGCGCGCATCAAGGAAAAGCTGGCCTGAGATCGCGGTGTCCGCAAGGACGTCGCCTCGCCAGACGAAGCCCGGCCACGCCGGGCTTTTTCGTTTCCGGTCGGGACGCTTTCCCGGGTGGGTCGGCAAGGGCAGCACAATGGGCCCATGCCTCACTTCGAAGATTTCGACTTCAGCACGTTCTGGCGCGACTCGGAGCGCGCCGCGCAGGCCTACACGGACGTGCCGTGCACGCCCGAGTTCGTCGAAGCCGTGGAAGACGACCTCGGCTACCGGCTGCCGTCAGCGTACGTCGCCCTGGCGGCCCTGCACAACGGTGGCATGCCGGTCAAGACGGTTCATCGCACGAGCGTGCCGACGACCTGGGCGAGCGACCACGTTGCCATCCACGGAATCTTCTCCATCGGTACCCGCAAGCGCTGGTCGCTGAGCGGGGATACCGGGAGCCAGTTCTTCATCGAGGAATGGGGCTACCCGCCCATCGGTGTCTGCTTTGCCGACTGTCCATCGGCAGGCCACGACATGCTGTGCCTCGATTACCGCGCATGCGGTCCGCAGGGCGAACCCGTCGTCGTGCACGTCGACCAGGAGCGTGACTTCGCCATCACGTTGGTTGCGCCCGATTTCGAGTCCTTCATTCGCGACCTGCAGGACGAGGAGGACTTCCTCTGACCCCGCCCTCGATCGGCGAAGCTGCATCGCCGCGGGGGTGAAACGCGATGGGACGTGCATGGCGGGCGTGCAGGCCGGACAATCGAGGCGGTCCTCCTGCCACCGTGCACCCATGTCATCGCCCGAACCACCGAAGCCGACCTCGCCGTCGCGACCGCTGATCCGCGAGCCGCGCCTCGTGCCGATCATCGGCCACGACGCGCACCTGCCCGCGGTCGCGCCCGAGCGCCTCACGCCCGAGGCCGTGCGCGCGCGCTTCGCGTCGACGCTGGGCGCCATCGCGCGCACGCCCGCGGACGGCGCAGACGAGGCCGCCCAGCAGGCCGCGCCCTGGACGCCCGAGTTCACCGGCGACGGCCAGCGCCTGGCCGGGCGCAGCCTGCGGGCGGCGGCCGTGCTGGTGCCGCTGGTGCGGCGCGCGGCCGGCCTCACCGTGCTGCTGACGCGCCGCACCGACCACCTCAACGACCATGCCGGCCAGGTGAGCTTTCCCGGCGGCCGCACCGACCCGGAGGACGCCGACGCCGTCGCCACGGCGCTGCGCGAGGCGCACGAGGAGGTGGGCCTGTCGGCCGACGAGGTCGAGGTGATCGGCCGGCTGCCCACCTACACCACGGTGACGGCCTACGAGGTCACGCCGGTGGTGGGCCTGCTCGATCCGCCGCGCGCGCTGCGGCTCGACCCGTTCGAGGTGGCCGAGGTGTTCGAGGTGCCGCTCGCCTTCCTGATGGACCCCGCCCACCATCGGCGCCATGCCGTCGAGGTGGATGGGCTCGCGCGCCAGTTCATCTCGATGCCGTGGGGCCAGGACCCGCGCGGCGAACCGTATTTCGTGTGGGGCGCGACCGCAGCGATGCTGCGCAATCTCTACCGCTTCCTGGCGCATTGAGACGGCGGCGGCGCCCGGCGCGCAGCTCGACCGTCATCGGGCTGCGGCTATGATTCGAGCCAATGAGCTTCATCGCCGTCCTCTTCGCCTTGCTGCTCGAGCAGATCAAGCCGCTGCCGCGCAACAACGTCGTGCACTACTCGCTCGCCTCGTGGGTGGGCTGGACGGGCCGCAACTTCGATGCCGGCAAGCCGCAGCACGCGAAGATCGTGTGGATCGTCACCGTGATCGCGCCGGCGGTGGCCGCCGCGCTCGTCTACGTCGGCATCGCGCACTACAACGCGATCGCGGCGCTGCTGTTCGACATCGCGATCCTGTACCTCACGCTGGGCTTTCGCCAGTTCAGCCACTACTTCACCGACATCCGCACCGCGCTCGAGAGCGGCGACGAGCCCGAGGCGCGCCGGCTGCTGGCCGAATGGCGCCACCTCGACGCCTCGGAGCTGCCGCGCACCGAGCTGCTGCGCCACATGATCGAGCATTCGCTGCTGGCCGCGCACCGCCACGTGTTCGGCGTGTTCTTCTGCTTCATCGTGTTCTCGGCGCTGGGCCTGGGCCCGGCGGGCGCGGTGCTGTACCGCATGGCCGAATTCGCGTCGCGCTACTGGGCGTTCCGCAGCAAGTCGCTGGACACGCCGATCAACGAAAACCTGATGGCGCTGTCGCAGCGGCTGTTCAGCCTGATCGACCACATCCCGGCGCGCCTGACCGCGTTCGGCTTCGCCGTCGTCGGCAACTTCCAGGACGCCATCGACGGCTGGAAGCGCGACGCCGGGCTGTGGAAGCACGCCAACGAGGGCATCATCCTGGCCGCCGCGGCCGGCGCCGTCGGCGTGCAGCTGGGCGGGGCCACGCCGCCGGGCGTGACGCCGGATCGCTCGAAGACCTTCACCAGCGGCGAGGCGTCGCTGGCCTCGGAATCGGCCGGCAGCACCACGCAGGGCGTGCCGCCGCAACTGGGACACCTGGGCATCGTCGTCGGCCTCGTGTGGCGCTCGGTCGTGCTGTGGATGCTGCTGGTGGCGCTGCTCAAGCTCGCCAACCTGCTGTCGTAGCCTGCGCGATCGCGAAGCCATGCACATACCGCATCCGAGCTTCGCCGCGACGCTCTTCCTGGTCTTCACGGCCAGCTTCCTCGCGATCCGCGGCGTGTTCGCGCGCCGCACGCGCCGCGCGAAGGCGATCAGCCGCGCCGACCTGCGCGACCGGCTGCTGATCCTGGCGGTGGGTGTCGGACAGGTCGCGCTGCCGTGCATCGTCGTGACGCAGCCGGTGCTCGCCTTCGCGTCGCGCCCGCAGCCGGAGGTTTGCACGGTGGCCGGCGCCGTCGTCATGCTCGCCGGCCTGTGGCTGTTCTGGCGCTCGCACGCGGACCTCGGCGATAGCTGGTCGGTGACGCTGGAGCTCAACGCCGAGCATCGCCTGGTCACCGAGGGCGTCTACCGACACGTGCGCCATCCGATGTACGCCTCGTTCCTCGTGCTGGGCACGGGCCAGGCGCTGCTGGTCGCCAACTGGATCGCGGGCCTGTCGGGCCTGGCGGCCGTGGGCCTGCTGATGGCCGTACGCCTGCCGCGCGAGGAGGCCATGATGATCGACCGGTTCGGCCAGCAGTACCGCGACTACTGCCGGCGCGTCGGCGCGATCGTCCCGCGGCGGCGGCTCCAGGCCGCTTGAACGCCCGCGCCACCGTGGCGGTCGCGGCGGCCTCGCTCCCGCGTGCGCCGACGACGTGGCAGGCTGACGCCCCGGCTGCGGGGAACCTGGACGGGTGTCGCCCTGCAGCAGGCCCTCAATGCCGCGCCGCGGCGCGTTCGAGCTCGCCCATCAGCTCCTCGTAGATGCGTTCGCGCGTGGGCGCGATGTCGCCGCGCGCGATGGCGGCGCGCACGCCGCAGGACGGCTCGTGGCGATGCGTGCAGTTGGCGAACTTGCAGTCGCCGAAGAACATCGCGTAGTCGCGCATCAGCGAGGCCAGGCGAGGCGCCTCGATGTGGTGGATGCCGAACTCCTGGAAGCCGGGCGAGTCGATCAGCGCGCTCTGGTGCGCATCGTCCAGCCAGTACCAGGTGGTGGTGGTGGTGGTGTGCCTGCCCGACTTCAGCGCCTTGGAGATCTCGCCCACCTGCGCATCGGCGTGCGGCACCAGCAGGTTGACCAGCGTGCTCTTGCCCATGCCGCTGGGCCCCAGCACGAGCGTGGTCTTGCCGGCCAGCAGCGGCTGCAGCAGGCCCGCCGTGCCGGACGGGTCGGCCTTCACGGCCACCTCGAGGACGTCGTAGCCCATCCGGCGATACGGCGCGAGCCGCTCGCGCGCCGCGGCGGCCTCGGGCAGGTCGATCTTGTTCAGCACGATCTTCACATCGATGTGGCCGTCTTCGGCCGCGATGAGCGCGCGTGCCAGCTGCGACTCGCTGTAGGGCGGATCGGTGGCCACCATCACCAGGAGCAGGTCGATGTTGGCGGCGAAGTTCTTGCTGCGCCATTCGTCCTGGCGCTTCAGGAGGCTGGTGCGCGGCTCGACCGACTCGATCACGCCTTCGTCGCCGGAGACCTGCCAGCGCACGTGGTCGCCCACCACCGTCTCGCTTTTCTTGCCGCGGCCGTGCGCGAGCAGGCGACGGCCATCGGCCGTCTCGATGACGGAATGGCGGCCGTGCACGCCGACGACGCGGGCCAGCGCCAGCTCGGAAGGCGGCGGCGCGCCGCGCGGCGAGCGAGCGCTCAAGCCGGCACCCCGGCGAGCGGCACATCGGCCAGGCCCAGCGCGGCGATGCGCGACGACGCCGGCGGATGCGAGTAGTAGAAGCGCACGTACAGCGGATCGGGCGTCAGCGTCGATGCGTTGTCTTCGTACAGCTTGAGCAGCGCGCGCACCAGGTCGGCGGCGCTGGCGTGGCTGCGCGCGTACGCGTCGGCCTGGTACTCGTCGCGGCGCGACAGGCTGGCGAACACCGGTGACACGAAGAACATGAACGGCGGCAGGCCCATCATGAACAGCAGCAGCGCCAGCGCGTTGTTGCTGGCCGCCATGTTGGGCGTGACGCCCAGGCCCGTGTAGAAGCCCCATTGCGTGGCGAGCCAGCCCAGCAGCGCGAACCCCGCGAGGCTGGACGCGAGCATCAGCGCCACGCGCTTGGCGATGTGGCGATGGGCGAAGTGGCCCAGCTCGTGGGCCAGCACGGCCTCGACCTCGTCGCCGTTGAGCCGCTTGAGCAGCGTGTCGAAGAAGACGACGCGCTTGGCCGCGCCGAAGCCCGTGAAGTACGCGTTGGCATGAGCCGAGCGGCGGCTGCCGTCCATCACGAAGAAGCCCCTGGCGCGGAAGCCGCAGCGCTGCATCAGCGACTGCACGCGTGCGGCCAGCGCGTCGTCGGCGAGCGGCTCGAACTTGTTGAACAGCGGCGCGATCAGCGTCGGGTAGATCACCATCGCCAGCAGCTGGAACGCCGACAGCGCCACCCAGGCCCACACCCACCAGTGCGCGCCGGTGGCCTGCATGATCCACAGCACAGCGGCCAGCAGCGGTCCGCCGATGGCGATGCCCAGCAGCGTCGACTTGACGAGGTCGGTGGCGTACAGCGCCGGTGTGGTCTTGTTGAAGCCGAAGCGCTGCTCGAGGCGGAACGTGCGATACAGGTCGAACGGCAGGTCCAGCAGGGCGCCGACGAGCACGAAGGCGCCGACCAGCAGCAGCTGGTAGGCCATGCCACCCCAGCGGGCCAGCACCAGATCCTGGACCACGCCGTTGAGCCACGCGAGGCCGCCCAGCAGGGTCCACCCGATGAGCACGGCGCTGCCGAAGGCCTCGCTGACGATGCCCAGGCGCAGCTTGGCCAGCGTGTAGTCCGCCGCCTTCTGGTGCGCTTCGAGGGGCACGGTGCCGCCGAATGCGGCGGGGACCGCACCGCGATGGGCGGCCACGTGGCGCATCTGGCGCGTGGCCAGCCAGAACTTGATGAGCAGCGAGGCGAGGATCGCAGCCGCGAACGCCAGGGACAGGACGACGGGATTCATGGTTCGGAAGTGTAGGCGCTTGGCTGCCGGACGCCCGGCGCCGGAAGCGACGAAAAGACCCTGATCGGCTGCGGGCAAGCCGATTGCACCGGGGGACCCAACGGTCGAGCGCAGGACGCCGCACGGTTGACAGCTTGTTACGGCTGCGCCCGCGCTCGGCGCCGCCGCAATGCCGTGCCGGTCTACCATTTCCGAAAGGAGGGTGGGGGCCGACACGCGATGGAGAAGCGCTGTGAGCAACCACGATATCGAGGGCCGAGTCCCGCCCGATGCGGCGACGGACGCCGCCAACCCGCAGTCCGGCGCGCCGGATTCCCTGGAACGCCAGCTCGCCAAGGAGCGTGAGGCGCGCCAGCTGATCCGCGACCGCCTGCGCCACACCGAGGCCCTGGCGGCCGAATCCCATGCGCTGCGCGCGCGGATGGCCGAGGAGCTGGAACGCGTGACGGCCGATCGCGACCGCCTGCGCGCCGAAGCCACGATCGCGGCAGCGGTCAGCGTGCCCGATCCGGCGGCGACCGCGGCGACGCCGCCCCGGCGCGAACCCGAGCCTGTGGCCGCGGCGGGCGCCTGGCCGCCGGTCGCCCCGCCGGACCGGCCTGAGCGCCCTCCGGACGTCGACGTCATGGGCAGCGTGCCCGGTGCGGCGGGCAGCCCCCGCGCAGCGGCGAGGTCGCGTCCGGCGCACGGCGTGGAGCCCACGATGTCGGCGCCGCCGCCCCCCAGGCCGCGCGAGGACCATCCGATCGGTGAACGTCCCCTCAAGCCGCCGGTTCGGCGCGGGCCCTGGCGCGCGCTGGCGATGCTGAGCGGCCTGGCCGTGGCCGTCGCGGGCCTGGCCTGGCTCACCGGCACGATGCCCAGCGGCCTCGATGTCTCGTCGCTGAAGGCCGCGGTGACCGAGCGCGCCCCGGGCGCGACGCCCGCCGCATCGACACCCGGCCTGGCGCTGGACACCCGCGCCGAGACACCCGCCGCCTCGGTCGCGCTCGCGGCGGCTGCGGCGCCGTCCGCCGCGGCCAATCCCGCGCCGCGCGGCGCGGTGCCGCTGCCGCCGCTCACGCCCGAGGCCCAGATCACGGCGGCGCCCACCGCCGGCGGCGCCCAGTCCACTGCGGCGGCCGCCGCGGCCAGCGTCCCGCCGCCGGCGCAGGCGCCAGCGCCAGCACAGGACCCGCTGCGCGCCCAGTCGCAGCTCCAGGCCGAGGGCGGCCTGGACGCGCGGCTGCGCAAGGCGCTCGACGGCGAGGGCATCACGTCCATCGTGCAGGTCGACCCGGCCAGCGGCCATGTGCTGGTTGCAGATCCGCAGGCCGACCACACGCAGCGCGACCGCACCGACATGCTGATCCGTGCGGTCTATGCGGGCGCGAGCCTGCCCGAGCCGCAGATCGAGCATCGCTGGATCTCGCCGATGCACGGCGAGCGCGCGGAACCGCTGCAAGCCCAAGCCCAGGCCCAGCCGCAGACCGTCGCGCCGGCGATGCCGGCCAGGGGCACGTCGCGCACGGCGTCCAGGCCGCGCACGCAGGCTCCGGCACAGCCCCAGACGCAGACGGCGGGCACCTCGCAGCACGAGCTGACGAACCCTCGCGCGCCGGGCCTGGCGGCGGTGGAGCGGATCAACCTGTCGCCGCCCGGTGCCGGCGGTCCGACCCGGCACGTCGAGTCGATACGGCCCAGCCTGTCGGTGGCCGACGCGGAAGACCTGCGGCCGGTCGTTCCGGCGGGCCGCATCACGGCGGGCTGCATGCAGGACCTGTCGGGCCGCACGTCGAACCGCCGCGCGACGCTGACGGCCTGCATGAAGCACAGCTGCTGCAGCAGCGCAGGCAACCTCAACTCGGACGAGTGCCGGGCGTACCAGAAGGCGTATCCGTACACCTGCGGCGCCGGTTGAGCGCGCAAGCGAGCGTCATCGCGCACGGCGCGCGATTTGCCACGAAGAAGGACGGCGGGGTCGCCACGCGGCCCCATCCCCCGTCTTCCCTGTGCAAAGGAGTCCGCGATGGACACGCTCAACGAAACCCTCAGCCACGACGTCATCACCTCCGACCGCGTCGAAGGCACCTCGGTCTACAACGAGAACGGCGACAAGCTGGGCTCGATCGACTACCTCGTGATCGACAAGCGCTCCGGCCAGGTGCGCTACGCCGCCCTCGAGTTCGGCGGCTTCCTGGGCATGGGTACGAACCGCTATCCGGTGCCGTGGGGCCTGCTCGAGTACAACACCAGCCGCGGCGGCTACGTCGTGCCGATCACCAAGGAGACGCTGGAGAACGCGCCGCGCTACGAGGAGAACCGCCGTCCGCAGTACGACGACGAGTACGGCCGCACCGTCTACGACTACTACGGCGTGGGCTGGTGAACCGCTTCGCCGCGCTCGCGCACGTGGGCGCGGCGGATCGCACGGCAGGCTCGTTCCGTTGCGCGCGTCATGCGCGCGGCGGCAGCCGGCAGGCGCAGCGGCTCGCCCCGGCCCGGGCGACGTCGATCATCGCCAGGCGTCGTCGCTGCGGACGAAACGCGCCACGAAGCGCACCGCGTAGGTCTGGTCGTCCCCGCCGTTGCACGCCAGGCCGTGGACGGCCCGGCGGATCTGGTCGCGCACGCGCGGCACATCGGTGGCCGAACGCACGTCGTACACGTGGTGGCCCTGCAGCTTGAAGTTCACCTCGACCGCGGACGGCTTGGCGGCGTCCTCCCATGCCGGCGCGAGGTCGTCGGCGATGTCGCGCAGGTCGACGGTCGGGCAGGCGTCGCGCAGCGGCATCTCGCCGACGACGCGCACGCGGGCGACATCCGCGTCGGTGGACGCGGCCTGCGCGACGTGCGCGGCCAGCAGCAGGCCGGCCGCGGCCAGGGCGATCGGGAGGGGGCGGGTGAACGCGTTCATGGGATCTCCTCGGTGCTCGGATGAAAGGCACGGTGACACCGTATCCAGCACGGCCGGCCCGGCCAACGGGCGCACGACGAGTCATCGGTTCGATACGACGAAACGGCGCCGAAGGCGACGGACCGGACTCAGGACCAGTCGACGTCGTCGAACACGTCGGCAAAGGCGTCCTCGTCGGCATCGCCGTCCTCGTCCACGTCGATGTGCACGCCGGCGCAGTCGCGGTCGGCGTGGACGATGCGGATGTGCGAGGACTCGTGGTCGCCGAAGGCGACGTGGGCGCGGGCGCCGTGCACGGCTGCGAAGACCAGCAGCACGACGGCAAGGGCTTTCCAGGGGTGGCGAGGGCTGGGGGCGGGGGTCATGGCGGCTCCGGTCGGGGTGCTCTGTCGATGAGCGATGGCCTGACGATAGGCAGCCTTGTCCCGTGCCGCCAGCACTGCGCGACGGGGGCGCCGGCGGCCGGGACGAAACGCCCTGGCGCGCGACGGACCGCAGGCGCGTCGGCGAGAATGGCGGCAACGCGCGCCGCGCCGGCGCGCAGCCCCCGACCCCGACCGCCCCGGAGCCCCGATGACCGACACCCCGACCACGACGCTGCAGAAGTCCGAGAACAACCTGATCTGGGTCGACATGGAGATGACGGGCCTGCTTCCCGACACGGACCGCATCATCGAGGTCGCCGTCGTCATCACCGATCCGCAATTGTCGATCCGCGTCGAGGGCCCGGTGTTCGCCATCCACCAGAGCGACGCCGTGCTCGACGCGATGGACGACTGGAACAAGAACACCCACGGCCGCAGCGGTTTGATCGAGCGGGTGAAGGCCTCGACGGTCACCGAGGCCCATGCCGAGGCCGCACTGATCGAATGGATGAGCCAGTACGTGCCCAAGGGCAAGAGCCCGATGTGCGGCAACTCCATCTGCCAGGACCGCCGCTTCATGGCGCGCACGATGCCCGCGCTGGAGGCCTTCTTCCACTACCGCAACCTCGACGTCAGCACGCTCAAGGAACTCGCCAAGCGCTGGAAGCCGTCGGCGCTCGAAGGCCTGAAGAAGGCCGGCAAGCACACCGCGCTGGCCGACATCCAGGAGTCGATCGACGAGCTGGTGCACTACCGGACGACCTTGCTCGCCGTCTGAGAGGGACGCCCGGCGGGGCGCGCGCCTACTTGGCGGGCGCCAGCTGCAGGATCCACTGCACCAGCGCGGCCGCGTCGGCCTCGCGGATCGCCACCGCATTGGGCGGCATGGCCAGTCCGCTGACCTGGCCCTTCCAGTGGCTGGCATAGGGGTTCGAGCCGCCCATCACGGTGCGGGTCAGCGACTGCGCCGCACCAGGCACGCCCTGATACTTGCGCGCCACGTCGCGCCAGGCCGGTCCGATCGGCGCCATGCCGTCGGGACCCGTCGCGCCCGGCTCGACATGATGGCAGGCGAAGCAGCCGCTCGTGGTCGCGAGCTTGAGCATGGCGTCGTCGTGCTGCTCGGCGAACGAAGGCGCGGCAAGGGCGGCGAGCAGGGCGAGGCCCAGGGGGCGGAGATGCGCGTGCATGGGGACTTTCGACGTGATGGAAATGTCCCCAGCCTAGGGTTGGCCGCTTCGGTTTCGTTGACGCGGGTCAAGCGGCCGCGCGCTTGATCCGCCTTGGAGCGGCCGTGCTCTGGCTTGGAACGCCGATGGGACGACCGGTTGTGGCCACCTGGAACAGCGGCGCCCGGCAGCCCGCTCCCGCGTCGCGAAGCGCCGGAGCGCGGGCCGGCGCGTTCACGTGGTGTCGGCGCGATCGCGTTCGACGAGCCCGAGATAGCTCGCCAGGTCGCCGCCGGCCAGCGGCTTGACCATCGTGCGGATCACGTTCGTCTGGGAGCCCATGACGATGCCGCCGCGCGTGCGCAGCGACACGTAGCCGCGCGATGCCCAGAAGCGTTCGGCGCGCACGTTGCCCGCGACGACGCCCAGGCGCATCCATTCAGCGCCGCTGTCGCGACCCCAGGCCTCGAGTTCGCCGACCAGGGCCTGCGCGTCGCCACTGCCATGCCGAGACGACGCGACGATGAACAGCCCGATGTGCCAGACGCCGGGCACGAACAGGTCGGTGATGGCGTGCGCGATCGCAGCGAGGCGGCCGCTCTTCTCGACGTAGCCGACCAGCCACTTGCGCGTGAACGGCCAGCCGGCAGGCGGGAGGCTGGCGATCTCGTCGCGCGCTTCCGTGGGGCCCGCCGGCGCGCCCTGCACAGCCATGAAGTACGCGGCGTTCTCGTCGAAGAAGCGCTGCAGCAGCGGCGCGTCGGCCGCACCGATCTCGCGCGCGGCGAGGCCGGCGACAGTGGTCGCCGGCAGGCAGACGGGCGGGCGGGGCGACATCGCGTCAGGCCTCGCTCGCCGCGGCCACGGGCCTGCGAAGCGGCGCGAGGCGCAGGCCCATCTGCCGCCGCACCAGCGCCAGGCTCACGATCGCCTGCAGGAACACGCTGGCCACCGACAGGTGCCAGACGTCGACCAGCTGGAAGCCGGGGCGCCGGCTCGCCCACAGCGCCGGCAGCACGAAGGTGAGCAGGCGCGTCATCGAACTCGCCAGCGCGGGCAGCGTGTTGCCCATCGCCTGGAACATGCCCGAGCAGGCGAACACGATGCCCATGCCGAAATAGTTCCACGACACGACATGCAGGATGGTGACGGCCACGGCGGCCGCGTGCGGATCGTCGGTGAACCAGGCCACCGGCACCGGCGCCCACAGCTGGCAGACCGCGACGACCAGCGCCATCACCATCAGCTCCATCGTCAGGCCCTGGCGGAGCGTGTCCGCCACGCGTTCGGGGTGGCGTCCGCCGAAGTTCTGCCCCGCGATGGCCGGGATGGCGAACGAGACGGCCATGGCCGGCATCACCAGCGCCTGCATCACGCGACCCGCGATGCCGAAGCCGGCCTGCGCATCGGCACCGAAGCCGCGGATCAGCCAGTACGTGGCCGAGCTGAGCAGCACCATGATCATGAACTCGCCGCCGGCGGGCAGGCCGATGGCCAGCATGCGGCGCAGGATCGCGCCGTCGGGCCGCGGCAGGCCGCCGCCGAGCACCACGAGATCGCCCAGCTGGCGCAGGTAGCGCGCGAGCATCAGCACGCCCACCGCCACGGACGCGCTGGTCGCGAGTCCGGCGCCGGCGACGCCCAACGGGTGCCCGGTGCCCCAGCCGGCGATGAAGACCGGCGCCAGCGCGACGTTCAGGCCGACGGTGGCCAGCTGCACGACCATGCCCGGCTTGGTGATGCCGGCGCCGCGCAGCACCGAACCCACGACCGCCTGCACGAACTGCAGCGCCAGGCCCGGCAGCGAGCACAGGATGAACGTGATGCCGGCTTGCGTGATCGCGGCGTCGGCGGCGACGGTGCGCATGTACGCGGGCGCGAACACCACGCCCAGGACGATCGTCGCGACGACGCAGGCCGCGCCCAGCAGCATCGATTGACGGAAGACGGTGCTGGCACGCGCCCGGTCCTTCGCGCCGAGCGCCTGCGCTACCAGCGAGACGGTGCCCACGCCCAGCATCTGCGTGAGCGCCATCACGAGCATGGTGATGTTGCCCGCTGCGGCGACGCCGGCGACGGCCCGCTTGCCGGCGCCCGAGACGAAGTAGAGGTCGACCATGAGGTACAGCGTCTGCACCAGCATGCTCACGGTGATGGGGATCGACATCGCGATCAGGTGGCCCCGGACGGAGCCTTGGGTCAGGTCACGCATTTGGAACTTTCTTGTTGGCATGGAAGGGCATGGCGCCGCGCACACGCCGCGACGCCACGTCGAAGGCCGCCGGGGGACGGCGTTTCCTATTCAGGCGGGACGGACGGCCCGCGGCATCTCGCGCGGCGGGCGCGTCGAGCGCCGGCGCGTGCGCGTGCGCGCGGACGAGCGCAGCGCCTGCAGCAGCGCGCGCACCTCGTCGTCGGGATCCAGCGCGAGCTTGCGGTACTCGCTGCAGTCGCTCTTGCGCGTCATCAGCCGATGGTTGATGAGCTCGCGGCGCAGCGTCACGTGGTCGCCGTACGTGTGCCAGCCCTTGAGGATCCGGTTGACTTCGGCCTCGGTGTAGACACGGCGCGCGTCGAAGCGCGTCCACAGCACCCACATCACGAGGCGCTGCACCGAGAACTTCGGCGGCCAGTGCTCGAGCCGGCCGGCGGCGTCGAACTGCTCGAACGCCTTCCTGGCATGCGCACTCAGCACCGGCGCGGCGGGCGTCGCCTGCGCCGCGGGCTCGTCGATGACGGGGGCGTCGAACCAGGCATCGGCGACCACCGGCGCCGGGGCGCCCGCGGGCGCCTGCACGACGGCGGCCTGCAAGGCCTGCAGGTTGCGATGACCCGCGCCGCGGGCGAGCAGGTTCATCATTTCCACGTGGCCTGGCAGGCGGCCGTGCGTGACCTGGTGGTCGAGCAGGGCACGCTCGAGCAGCCGCGCGAGGGCGGAAAGGTCGGGTGCCGCGTACGGCAGGGCGGTTCGAGTCATGGCAAAGCCTCACGTCGTGCGTGCGCTCGATGAAGCCGCAGGGGAATGCGGCGCCGGGGGTTGCCCTTGCCGGAATCGAGCTCACGCGCGGTGAGTCAGGCCCGAACTGGATGGCGCGGCGAGAGATCCGGAAAGGACCGCCGTGCGGCAGGTTTAGCGACGCTGGATGCCAGCGCGGCAACGCCTGGGTGAACTGCCGACCGGGCGCCAGTGTAGCGCGAGCCGGCACGGGAACGCCAGCGCGACTTGCGAGGGGCTGGCGGCGAGGCGACCCTGCCGAGGCGGCGATCGTCACGCGACCGGACGATCGTCCGGGCCGAGCGCCCCTGTCCGGTGGGCCGCGCCAAGCCCGCTCGCGTGCCGGATTGCATGCGTCGCGACAGGGGGTGCGCGCATGTCTTCAGCGGATGACCGCACTGCCGATACAGAGGCGTCGCTCCCGTGGCCGATCCTTCCGCATGAAGCGCATCTCCTGGTTCCTCGTCCTGCTCGTCCTCACCGCCGCGGCCCTGTTCTGGAACGAGCTCGGCATGGAGCGCCACCTCGCGCTGGACGCCCGCTGGCGCAGCCTGCAGACCGTCGACGACGGGTCGTCGGGCGGCAAGTCCAGCTCGTCGGTGCGTCGCGTCGGGAACGACCTCGTGATGGACTGCGACATCCGCGCCGGCTACGCCTGGCCGTACTGCACCCTGGTCTTCGAGCTGGCCAAGCCGCCCAGGGGCGTCGACCTGTCGGCCTACGGCGCGATCACCGTCGAGGCGTCGTACGACGGCCCCGAGAAGGCCAGGCAGCTGCGCCTGTTCCTGCTGAACTTCAATCCGTCGTATTCGAAGGTGGGCCAGGACGGATCGGACAAGGTGCAGGAGTTCGTCTACGACCCGCAGGCCCGTCCGGTCCTGACGGCGCGCCTCGCGCAGTTCGCGGTCTCGTCGTGGTGGGCCAACGAGCATCCGGTGGATGCCGAGCACGCCGGCCCCGAGATGGACAACGTCGTGGCAGTGCAGGTGTCCACGGGCGGCAATGTCGAGCCGGGACACCACGTCCTGCGCCTGCGCCGCATCGAATTCGTCGGCAAGGTCGTCCAGCCCGCCACCTTCCGCCTGGGCGTGATCGCGTTCTGGGGCGTGCTGGCCCTGGCCTGGTCGCTGATGCACGCGCTGCGGCTGCGGCGCGACCTGGCCCTGACGCACCACGGCAAGGCCGCGCTCGAGAGCCTGAACAAGCAGTTGCGCGAGGACGCGCGGCACCTGACGAACGTGGCCAAGCGCGACGCGCTCACCGGCGTGCTCAACCGCCACGGCCTGCGCGACGAACTGGCGCGCGCGGCCGAGCGCGGCGACGAGCACTTCTTTCCCGTGTCCATCGTCTTCGTCGACATCGACCATTTCAAGCGCATCAACGACAGCCACGGCCACGCGGTGGGCGACCAGGTGATCACGCAGATCGCCGACGTGATCGGCGGCGCGGTGCAGCGCGACGACCTGTGCGCGCGCTGGGGTGGCGAGGAGTTCCTGCTCATCTTCCCGGGCACCCGGGTGAGCGACGCGCGCGCCATCGCGGAGCGCCTGCGGCGCGCACTGCACCAGCGCAAGTGGCCGATGGGCATGCGGGTGACGGGCAGCTTCGGCGTGGCCCAGGCCAGCGCTGGCGAGGATCTCGTCGAGGGCATCCGCCGCGCCGACGAGGCGATGTACATGGCCAAGAGCCAGGGGCGCGACCGGGTGGAACTGGCGACCGGCTCCGGCGTGCCGTCGCTGCCGCCGCCGTCCGCGGTGGCCGAACCGACCTGAGCGCGGCGGCATCGACCGTCGCCATCGGGCGCGCTCTCCAGGCCGTCATCCTGCGCCCGGTCGCAGGATCCACCACAGCCAGGAGGCGGTCGTCGCCGCCAGCCGGCATCGGCCGCGAACGCGTCGGCTCGTCCTGCGCCGACATGCCAGGCCGTCATCCTGCGCGCAGTCGCAGGATCCACCCGTGCCAGGAGGCATCGTCGCGAACGCGCTGCGGCGATGCCGGCGACGGTCCGACGTCGCGCGGCCGCGGACTTACTTGGACGAGATCAGGTCCACCTCGAACACCAGCGTGGCGTTCGGCGGAATGACGCCGCCGGCGCCGCGCGCGCCGTAGCCCAGTTCCGGCGGGATCGTCAGCACGCGGGTGCCGCCGGCGGCCATGCCGGCCACGCCTTCGTCCCAGCCCTTGATGACCATGCCCTGGCCGAGGCCGAACACGAAGGGTTGGCCGCGATCCTTGCTGGAGTCGAACTTCTGGCCGCGGCCGTTCGGCGCGGACGGATCGGACAGCCAGCCCGTGTAGTGCACGGTCACGGACTGGCCAGCCTTGGCGACGGGGCCGTCACCGATCGTGGTGTCTTCGTATTGCAGGCCGGAAGGGGTAGTGGTCATGGGGGCTTCGCTCTGGTTGAGGGGGTGGGACGACGCCGCGGGCGTCGCGGAGGCAGCGATCATGCCACCGACCGCACGCAGCCTGTCGGCCCAGGCGGGCACCGCCTTGGCGAGCCAGCCCGATGGCGTCTCGCAATGGTCGCTGCCATCGTGCAGCGCGGCGGGCAATCCGAGCACCCGGGCCGCGCGCCGCAGCGCATGCACTGCGTCGACGTCGCTGCGCAGCGCCAGCGGCCGCGCGCCCGTCTGCTTGGACAGCTTCTGGCCGTCGTCGGCGTAGACGAGCGGCGTGTGCAGGTAGCGTGGCGTCGGCAGGCCGAGCGTGCGCTGCAGGTGGATCTGGCGCGCCGTGTTGTCGGCGAGGTCCTCGCCGCGCACGACGTCGGTGATGCCCTGCGCGGCATCGTCGACCACCACCGCCAGCTGGTAGGCCCACAACCCGTCGGCCCGCCTGAGCACGAAGTCGCCGACGGCCTGCGTGACGTCCTGGCGCTGGTCGCCGAGCAGTCGGTCGTGCCAGTCGATGACGATGTCCGCGCCCTGGGGCGTGCTGGTGCGCAGGCGCCAGGCGGGCGCGCGCCTGGGCGGCACGTCGGGCTCGACGTCGGTGGATGCCAGCGTCGGCGGGCGGCACGTGCCGGGGTACACGCGCTCCACGTGCGCGACGTGCGGGACGCCAGCGCGCGCGAGCGCGGCGGCGATGTCCGATCGCGAGCACGTGCACGGGTAGGCCCAGCCCGTGCGCTTGAGCTGCGTGAGCGCGGCCTCGTAGCGCTCGCCGCGGCGCGACTGCCAGACGGGCGCGGCGTCGGGCGCCATGCCGAGCGCGGCCAGCTGCGCCAGGATGCCGGTGTCGGCGTCGGACACGCAGCGCGGCGTGTCGACGTTCTCGATGCGCACCAGCCACGTGCCGCCGTGCGCGCGCGCGTCGAGCCAGCTGGCGAGCGCGGCCACCAGCGAGCCGGCATGCAGCAGGCCGGTGGGCGAGGGCGCGAAGCGGCCGACGTAGCTCATTGCAGCTGCCTGAAACGGGCCGGGTCGTTGGCAGGCGCGGCGTCGACGCGGCTCACGATGCGGCCGTCGGGCACGGCCCGCCGCGCAGCAGCAGCGCCGAGCGCGTGGTCGGGCTCTCGAGCTGCTGCAGCCACCACTGCAGCGCCAGTCCCTGCGGCGCCTTCTGCGGCTGCGGCGCCGCGGCGCTGCGCCACCCGTACGACAGGCTGGCCGTCATGCGCTGCCGCGCCACCTGCTTGATGACCAAGCGCCCGGCGGCCACGTGCTCGCGCACCAGCACCTCGGGCAGGAAGCCGACGCCCAGGCCCATCATCTGCGCCTCGAGCTTGGCCTGCATGCTGCTGACGGTCAGCACGTCCTGCCCGGGCTGGATGTTGACGGTGATCGGCGACATGCGCTGCGCCGAGTCCGCCACCGCGACGCCGCGATGCTGGCGCAGCAGCGCATCACTGAGGGGCTCCTGGGCCTTGGCGAGCGGATGGTGCGGCGCGACCACGTACACGAAGGGCGCGTCGCCGAGCGGCCGGATCTCGATGCCCGCCGGCGCGAGGGTGTCGGCGGGCAGGCCGATGGCGAGGTCCGCCGAACCGAACATCAGCGCCTCGGTGGTTCCGGCCAGCACCTCGGTGCGCAGGCGCAGCCGCGTGCCTGGCCCGGCGCCGTCGTGCAACTCGGGCGGGCGCAGCGCGTAGAAGGCCTCGCACAGCTCGAACAGCGTCTGGCGCGAGACCACGGCGTCGGCGGCGATGGTCAGCTGCGTCTCCCAGCCGGTGGACACGCGGTGCACGCGATTGGCGACGGCGTCCATCTCGGCCAGCAGGCGCCGGCCCTCGTTCAGCAGCTCGGTGCCGGCGGCCGTGAGACGCGCCTGGCGCGAGCTGCGGTCGAACAGCAGCACGTCGAGCGCGTCCTCCAGCTGGCGCACGCTGTAGGTGAGGGCCGACGGCACCTTGCCGAGTTCGCGCGCCGCGGCGGCGAAGCTGCCGGTGCGGGCGATGGTGTCCATCATCGTGAGCGCGTCGGGCGTGAGGGCGAAGCGACGGTCGATGCTCATGGTCGGGCCTTCGCCCTGCGGGCTGCGGTGAGTGGGGACGGTTCGGCGGGCCCGCCCGCCGGGACGCGGCTGCACGGGCGGGCGCGGCGCGCGCCGCGGGCGCTGGAAAGGGCCGGGACGTGCGGACTCATGCGGGCTCCGAGGCGGTGGCCGGCGCGGTGGCCGCTGCGGGCGACGCGGGCGATGCGGGCGATGCGGCGGGCGCCGGGGTTGGCACGGACGGGGCGCCGCCGGCTGGTTCGAGGCCCAGGAAGACGCGCACCGGCGCGACGCTCTGCGAGGCGTCCTCCTCGTGCGGCACATGACCCAGCGCGGGAAAGACGACCAACTGACTGCCGGCGATGTCGGCGTGGAAGTGCCCGGCGTTGACGGGCGGCACGAGGCGGTCCTTTCCGCCCCACAGGATCAGCGTGGGCAGCTTCAGCGTCCGGATGCGCTCGGGCGCGAGGTCGCTCGCGATCACCTCCATGCGCAGGTTCAGCGCATGGCGGTTGCCCTCGCGCATCATCATCTCGAAGTAGCGGTCGACCAGTGCGCCGGTGACGCGCGACGGGTCCCCGTAGACGTCGCGCACGCTGTCCTCGACCACCGAGCGCGGCGTCAGGAACTCGCCGAGCCGGTTCAGCCCCTTCACGCGCGCCAGCTGGAAGCCCACGGGAATGTGCTCGGGCACGAACTTGTAGCCGGTGGCGTCGACGAGGATCAGCCGGTCGACGCGCGGCGGTGCCAGCGCCGCGACGCGCCAGGCCACCTCGCCGCCGAGCGAGTTGCCGCCGATGGCGAAGCGCTGCACGTGCAGCGCGTCGAGGAAGTCGAGCGTGAAGCGGGCCAGGTTGTCGGCACGGTAGTCGCCGGGCGGGTACTGGCCCGTGAATGGCCCGGTGAGGCCGAAGCCGGGCAGGTCGAACGTGATGACGCGCTTGCGCGCGCGCAGGTCGCCCACCCAGCCCTGCCAGGTATGCAGGCTGGACGCCGTGCCGTGGACCAGCACCAGCGGCAGCGGATCGTTCTTCGGGCCCTCGTCGCGGAAATGCACGAACTGGCCCTTCACGTACATGAAGTCCGACGGCGGCGGCGCCCAGCGCGTGACCAGGCTGTCGACGCTGCGGTCGGGCGCGTGCGCGAGCGTGACGGCCAGTGCCGTGAGCATCAGCAGCACGCCGAAGGCGCGGACCAGAGCCTGCATGTCAGTGCGGCTCCGCGACCCCGCCGGCGCGCTCGCACGGGGGCGGGACGCCGGGCGCGAGCCCGGGGTCGACGGTGCGGCGCTCGTCGAACACGAAGCACTCGCCGCGCCAGCCGGGCGCCGCGCCGGCCGTCGCCTCGAAGTAGCCGAGGATGCCGCCCTCGAGCTGCAGGACGTCGGGCAGGCCACGTTCGCGCATGTACAGCGCCGCCTTCTCGCAGCGGATGCCGCCGGTGCAGAAGCTGACCACCGTCTTGTCGGCGAGCTCGGCGCGGTGCGCGTCGAACGCGGACGGGAACTCGCTGAATTTCCCGATGCGCCAGTCGTGGGTGCCTTCGAAGGTGCCGGCGTCGACTTCGAACGCGTTGCGGGTGTCGAGCATCGCCACCGCGCGGCCGTCGTCGTCATGGCCCTGCGCGAGCCAGCGCGCGAGCGTGGCCGGCGCCACCGACGCGGCGCGGCCGTCCTGCGGCTTGATGGTGGGATGGTTCATGCGGATCAGCTCGTTCCTGACCTTCACCTTCAGGCGCCTGAACGGCATCGTGTCGCTGAAGCTGTCCTTGGTGGGCAGGCCCGCGAAAGGCGGCTCGGCGTGCAGCGCGTCCGCGACCCAGTCGCGCAGCGCGCGCTCCGCGCCGGCCAGGAACAGGTTGATGCCCTCGTGCGCGAGCAGCAGCGTGCCCTTCAGGCCGGCCGCTGCGGCACTCGCCTCGAGGCGGTCGCGCAGCGCGGGCAGGTCGTCCAGCGCGACGAAGCGGTAGGTGGAGATGTTCAGGAACGGCATGTCGATTCGGGAGCCGCGCGGTGCGGCAGGCGTATTTTCACCCGGCCCCATCATGCACGCGGAGCGCGGGTTTCCTAGCACGGATTTCCGGCCGAAAAGTGCGCATTCCGCGCGGGGTGGCCGCCGCCCGGCTCCCTACAATCCGGGCATGGCTTTCGTTCACCTGCGCACCCATACCGAGTTCTCCGTCGTCGACGGCACGCTACGCATCGACGACGTGGCGGCGGCGGCCAAGGGCGACGGGCAGCTGGCGCTCGGCATCACCGACCTGTCCAACCTGTTCGGCGCAGTGAAGTTCTACAAGGCCTGCCGCGGCAAGGGCGTCAAGCCCATCGTGGGCGTCGACGTGTGGATGGATCCGCTGCCCGACGCCGCCGACCGCGTACCCACGCGCCTCGCGCTGCTGGTGCAGAGCCGCCAGGGCTATCTCAACCTGTGCGAGCTGCTGGGCCGCAGCTGGACGAAGAACGTGCAGCGCGCCCAGGCGTGGGTGCGCTGGGACTGGCTGGAGGAACTGGGCGAGGGCATGATCGCGCTGTCCGGCGCCGACCACGGTGCCGTCGGCCAGGCGCTGCTGGCGGGCGACACGCCGCGGGCCGAGGCAGCTGCGCTTGAGCTCGCGCGCCTCTTCCCGGGCCGCTTCTACCTCGAGCTGCAGCGCGCCGGACTGCCCAATCACGAGCCTCACGTGCGCGCCACGGTGCCGCTCGCAGCCAGGCTGCAGCTGCCCGTCGTCGCCACGCACCCGGTGCAGTTCCTCGACCCGGACGACTTCGACGCGCACGAGGCCCGAGTGTGCATCGCCGAGGGCGAGACGCTGGCCAACCCGCGCCGCGTCAAGCGCTTCTCGCGCGACCAGTACTTCAAGGGCCAGTCCGAGATGGAGGCGCTGTTCGCCGACATCCCCTCGGCCATCGCCAACACGGTGGAGATCGCCCGCCGCTGCAACCTCACGCTGGCGATGGGCAAGAACTACCTGCCTGACTTCCCCACGCCCATCCTGACCGACGGCTCGGCCATGCCGATGGACGACTACTTCCGCCAGCTCAGCTTCGAGGGCCTGGAGGATCGCCTCGCGCTGCTCTATGCCGACGTCGCCGTGCGCGACGCGAAGCGTCCGGAGTACGTCGAACGGCTCGAGTTCGAGATCAAGACGATCCTGAACATGGGCTTCCCCGGCTACTTCCTGATCGTGTCGGACTTCATCAAGTGGGCCAAGGCCAACGGCTGCCCGGTCGGCCCGGGCCGGGGCTCGGGCGCCGGTTCGCTGGTGGCCTACGTGCTCAAGATCACCGACCTCGACCCGCTGCAGTACAAGCTGCTGTTCGAGCGCTTCCTGAACCCGGAGCGGGTGTCCATGCCCGACTTCGACGTCGACTTCTGCCAGGGCAACCGCGATCGCGTCATCGAGTACGTGAAGGACAAGTACGGCCGCGCGGCCGTCAGCCAGATCGCGACCTTCGGCACGATGGCCGCGAAGGCGGCGCTGCGCGACATCGGCCGGGTGCTGGGCATGGGCTACGGCCATGTCGACTCCATCGCCAAGCTGATTCCCGCGCCGCCCGGCAAGACGGTGACGCTGGCCAAGGTGCCCGAGAAGCCCGACCCCGGCCTGATCTACGCCCGCCTCGAGGCACCCGAGCTCGACCAGCGCGAGAAGGCGGAGGAGGAAGTGGCCGAGCTGCTGGCGCTGGCGGCGCGCGTGGAGGGCATCGTCCGCAACATCGGCATGCACGCCGGCGGCGTGCTGATCGCGCCCGGCAAGATCACCGACTTCTGCCCGCTGTACCAGCAGCCGGGCAGCGAATCGGCGGTGAGCCAGTTCGACAAGGACGACGTCGAGGCCATCGGCCTGGTGAAGTTCGACTTCCTGGGCCTGGCCACGCTCACGATCCTGGAGCTCGCGAAGGACTTCATCGTGGCGCGCCGCCCGGGCCGCGAGAACTTCTCGTACGAGACGCTGCCGCTGGACGACCCGAAGGTCTACCGACTGTTCTCCGACGGCCTGACGGAAGCCGTGTTCCAGTTCGAATCGCGCGGCATGCAGGGCATGCTGCGCGACGCCAAGCCCAGCCGCCTGGAAGACCTCATTGCGCTGAACGCGCTGTATCGCCCGGGCCCGATGGACCTGATCCCCACCTTCGTCGCGCGCAAGCACGGCAAGGAGCAGGTGGAGTACCCGCACCCGCTGGTCGAGCCGGTGCTCTCCGAGACCTACGGCATCATGGTCTACCAGGAGCAGGTGATGCAGACCGCCCAGGTGCTGGGCGGCTACTCGCTCGGCGGCGCGGACATGCTGCGCCGCGCGATGGGCAAGAAGAAGGCCGAGGAGATGGCCAAGCACCGCGAGATCTTCCGCGAGGGGGCTGCCAAGAACAACATCGGCACCGCCCAGGCCGACGAGATCTTCGACCTGATGGAGAAGTTCGCGGGCTACGGCTTCAACAAGTCGCACGCCGCCGCGTACTCGCTGCTCGCGTACCACACGGGTTGGCTGAAGGTCCATTGCACCGCCGAGTTCTATGCGGCGAACATGACCATCGAAATGGGCGACACCGACAAGCTCAAGGTGTTGCTGGTCGACGCCAAGCAGTTCGGCATCACGTTCACGCCCCCCGACGTCAACCTCTGCGTGCATCGCTTCGAACCCGCGCCGGGCAAGGCGGGCGACAAGCTGATCCACTACGGCCTGGGCGCCGTCAAGGGCACCGGCCAGGGTGCGGTTGAGGCCATCGTGGCCGCGCGCGAGGGGCGCACCGAGCAGAGCGACGTGGCGCGCCCGTTCACCAGCATCTTCGACTTCGCCAAGCGGGTGGACCGGTCGCGCGTCAACAAGCGCGTGGTCGACGCCCTCGTCAAGGCGGGTGCCTTCGATGCACTGCACCCCGACCGCGCCAGCACGCTGGCCAGCGTGGGCCTGGCCTTCGAGTGGGCCGACGCGCAGGCGGCCCACGCGCAGCAGGGCGGGCTGTTCGACTTCGGCGGCGGCGACGAGCACGGCGCGTCCACGCAGGAGCCCGCGCTGGTGCCCACCGAGCCGTGGAGCATCCGCGAGAAGCTCACGCTCGAGAAGACCGCCATCGGCTTCTACCTGTCGGGCCACATGTTCGACCAGTACGAGCCCGAGGTGCGCAAGTTCTGCAAGCGCCGCATCGCCGACCTGATCGACTCGCGCGAGCCGCAGGTGCTGTGCGGCATCGTCAGCGACCTGCGCATCATCAACGGCCAGCGCGGCCGCGTCGCCATCTTCAAGGTGGATGACCGCTCCGAATCCATCGAGGCCGTGGCCAACGAGGAACTGCTGGACGCCAACCGCGATTCGCTGCGCGACGACGAACTGCTGGTGGTGCAAGGCAAGGTGCAGCCCGACCGTTTCACCGGCGGCCTGCGGCTGAACGTCACGCAGATCTGGGACCTGGCCGCCTCACGCGCCCGCTTCGGCCGCTACCTCGCGGTGCAGGCGGACGGCAACATCGGGCCGCTGACCGAGGTGGTCAGGCAGTGGCCGGCCAAGCGATCGGTCACCGAACACGGCGAATCCGTGCAGGGCCTGGGCATCCGCATCAAGGTGCGCACGCAAGGCGCCGCCGCGGAGCTCGACCTCGGCGACCAGGGCCGCTTCTGGCCCAGCGACGACGCACTGGCGCGCTGGAAGCAAATCATGCCGGCGCAGCCGCCGCAGGTGGTCTACGACTGAGAAGCAGGCGGGCCGGGGGCAGCGCATGAGGGTATGAGGGGGCGGCATGAGGGCGGCGGGGCACGGCGATCCGGAGCCGTCGTTCGACGAGAACATCGCCGCCGGCTTCGTCGGCAAGGCGGTGCTCGTCGGCGTGACCGAGCTGGCACCGGACGGCAGCGTGGCGGACCAGGAGCAGCTGCATGGCGTGATCGTCTCGGCGACCGCGCATGGCATCGACGTCGCGCTGCGTGGCGTCCATGACGGCACGACCTGATGCATGCCGCCCTGGCTCGATGAACTGGCCGTCCCAAAGCCGGGTGTCCTTCGGTCGCGCTCGAGGGGCGAGACAGTGGCGGACCCCGACTTCGTGTTCTCGCTGACCGTGCGCGCGGGTCGGCGGCGCCGCGCACGCGGTCTCCCGCTCGACGGTTCATCGCGGGAATGAATGCATTGCCGCATGTGTGCGCAATGTTGCTGGGCTTTACTCGGACTGCTGACAACTGTCGCCAAGCTGACCGCGTTGAAACGGTGCACCCCATTTAACATGGAGCCCTTCATGAAACGCACCCTCGTCGCCGCCGCCGGCTTCGCCCTGTTCGCCGCCTCCGGGCTGGCGAATGCGGCGTCGTGGTCGGTGTTCGTCGAGCCCGGCGTCTATGGCCGGGTCGCGATCGGCGGCTATGCCGAGCCACCGATGGTCTATACACCGCAACCGGTCATGGCGGTCGACAACGGCTACGGCCAGGTCGTGGAGGAGGTAGTCGATCCGGCCTATGCCACCGACCAGCCGCCCGTCTACCTGTGGGTGCCCGAATACCAGCGCCTGCACTGGGCGCAGTACTGCCGCGAGTACGGTGCCATCGGCGTGCCGGTGTACTTCGTCGACGACGGCTGGTACCGCGCCAACGTGATGCGCCGCAACTGGTCGCCGGAGCAGCGCTCGTGGTCGCAGCAGCAGTGGCTGGAGCAGGATCGCATCGCGCGCGACCGCTACGAGCGCCAGCGCTTCGAGCAGCAGCGCTGGGAACAGCAGCAACGCTGGAACGCGCAGCGAGAGTGGTACGGCCAGCAGCAGGGCCGCTGGGGGCATGACCGCGATCGTCGCGGACCGCCCGATGGCCAGAACCAGATCCGATGGGGCTCGTCGCAAGGCTACCTGCCGCCGCAAGGCAGCGCGGGATCGCGTCCGCAACCTCAACCGCAGCCTGGCGGCGGGCAGTGGCAGGGCAATGGCCAGTGGTCGCCACCTGCCAACGGCGGCAATGCCGGCAACGGTGGCTACGCGGGAGGCCGCGGCGGTTACGGCGGGTATGCCGGCCAGCAACCGCCCTCGGCATCGCAGCCGCGCGGCGACGGCCGCGGCTGGCAGGGCGGCGGACAGAACGCGGGCGAACGGCACGGCGACGATCGCGGCCAGGATCGCGGCCAGGATCGCGGTCAACGCGACGAACGCCGCGGTCCGCCCGAGCGCCATGGCGGCTTCGAGCACGGCCGCACGGGCGGCGGGCGCGAGCGCTGAGCCGGCAAGCCCTGCGGGCCTTGCCGCCGCGGCGGCCCGACCTGCGCGAATGCTTCGGCGGTCGTGGCCGTCCATCCACGACACGTCGCCTGAACGCGTGCCGGGGGGCGTCTCGTAGACTGCCGCCCATGGACGCCACGCCTTCCTCCGCGCCCCTTTCGACGCCCTGGCCGGGCGCGCCCCTGCCGGCCACCTATGGCGAGGTGTTGAGGCCGCTTGACGCGACGGCGCTGCCTTCGGCGCTCGCCATCCTCTACCGCGACGACGCGCTCTTTCGCGCCTGGGTGCAGGCGCTGGATCGGACCGTGCGCGCGGAAAAGGTGTCGTCCTGGACCACGTGGACCGTCGCCGAGCGTCAGGCCTACGACGCCGGCGATACCGTCGCGTTCTCCCGCCTGCGCGGCTACACCGAGGCCGAGATCGCCGAC
>Ga0209258_100644_pt1 | contig 26392 bp, 21 predicted proteins | sample Araplaol_mTSA_r2_FD_184281 | JGI IMG/M metagenome (GOLD analysis project Ga0209258, IMG submission 184281) | Arabidopsis root microbial communities from North Carolina, USA - plate scrape CL_Col_mTSA_r2 (SPAdes) (version 2) | ecosystem: Host-associated > Plants > Roots > Endosphere | place: USA...
CTCCGGGCTGGAGTCGAGAAACGCGAGACCACCGGCATGGCGTGCAGGCGGCCGTACATGATGGGCGCGGTGATCACCAGGTCGCCGCGCGGCTGCGTGAACTCGCCTGCCGCCGTGCGTTCGGCCTCGTCGACCTGGTCCAGGATGGCGCGGGCGGCCGTGACGTACGAGCGTCCGGATGGCGTCAGCTCGACGCCCCTGGTCGAGCGCACCAGCAGTTCCGCCTTCAGGTGCGCTTCCAGCTCTGCGACCTTGCGGCTGACGGTCGCCAGCGGCAGTCCCAGTCGGCGGCTCGCCTTGGACAGGCTGCCCGTTTCCGCGGCGGCCAGCAGCACGGACATTGCTTCGAAGCGATCCATCGACCTTCCATGGTGCGAGAGGCGGATTCTCGAATTTATCTGCTTCCGCGAAGCCCTGCGGAGGCCGAGGATCCTGGCCAGGGACATCGCATGCGTGTCCTGCAACGCTATCTGGAGAACACGATGGACATCAGGACGGCGTACCGCACGGCCCGGGTCGACGGACGCAACATCTTCTACCGCGAGGCCGGTGATCCCGGACTGCCGGCAATCGTGCTGCTGCACGGCCTTCCCAGCAGCAGCGCGATGTTCCGCGAACTCATTCCGATGCTGGCCGACCGCTTCCACGTCATCGCGCCCGACTATGTCGGATTCGGCTACTCCGACGCGCCGTCGCGGGACGCCTTTGCCTATACCTTCGACAATCTCGCCGCACATGTGGCCGGGCTGCTCGACCTGCTCGGGCTCGAACGCTACACGTTGTACATGCAGGACTACGGCGGCCCAGTGGGCTTTCGCATGTTCGTCCGGCAGCCGGCGCGCGTCGACGGCTTCGTCATCCAGAATGCCAACGCCTATGCCGAGGGCCTGGGCGAAGGCGCGAAAAGCGTGCTTGTGCCGCTGTGGGAGCTGCGGACGCCCGAGACGGAGCAGGCCGCCCGCACGGTCGTCGGTGCGCACGCCGCGAAGGACCATTGGCTGGCCGGCGTGGCCGATCCTCTACGAATCGATCCGGATCACTGGCTGCGCGACCAGGCCTTGCTCGATCGGCCTGGCACGCAGGACTACCAGCTCGACCTGCTCGAGGACTACAAGACCAATGTCGCTGCGTATCCTGCGTGGCAGGCAGCGTTTCGCCGCCACCAGCCGCGCAGCCTGATCGTCTGGGGCCGCAACGACCCGTTCTTCCTTCCGCCTGGCGCGCAGGCTTACCTGCGGGACCTGCCCGATGCACGGCTGGTCTGGCTGGACGGCGGCCACTTCGTCCTCGATGAGTTCGCGCCTCGGGTGGCTGCCGAGATCAAGTCCTTCTTCGCACCGGAGGCGCAGAATGGATAAACGTCTCGTCAGCCTGGCGCTGGGCATGTTCGCGCTCGGCACAGACAGCTACGTGATCGCCGGCGTGCTGCCCGAGATGGCGCGCAGCTTTGACGTCGACGTCGGCACCGCAGGCCAGTTGACCAGCGTCTATGCGATCACTTTCGCGCTGCTGGCGCCGACGATCGCAGCAGTCGCCGCGGGGATGCCGCGCAAGACGCTGCTGCTGAGCGCGCTGGCCGTGTTCGTGCTGGCGAATCTCGCCACTGCCGTCGCGCCGAACTTCGCGAACGCGATGCTCACGCGCGTCGCAGCCGGCGTCGGGGGTGCGATGTTCTCGCCGACCGCCACAAGCGCCGGTGCTGCGATCGTGCCGCCCGAACGGCGCGGGCATGCGCTGGCCATCGTCGTGGCAGGGCTCTCGGCCGCGACGGCGCTTGGCTCGCCGCTCGGGGCCGTCATCGGGGGGCTGGGGGACTGGCGCTGGACGATGGTGTTCGTGTCAGCGCTGGCCTGCGTCGCCGCCTTGGGGGTATGGGCCTTCCTGTCCGACATCCCTTTGCCGCCTGCCGTTTCGCTGGCAAGGCGCCTGGCACCGCTGGCGGACAGTTGCGTCGTGCTCATGCTGGCCACCACGCTGCTGGCAATGGCGGGCATCTTCACCGTGTACACGTACTTCGCCGTGGCTTTCGACCGCGTCATCCATGGCGACACCCTCCTGCTGGGCGGCCTTCTCGTCCTGTGGGGCGCCGCCGGGACGATGGCCAACCTGATGGCTGGCCGGCTGATCGACGCCTGGGGCAGCCGCCGCATGGTCGTCGGCGCACTTGCCGTCCTGGTCGCCGACTTCGCGTTGCTGCCGTGGTCGGGCAACCACCTCTGGTCGTCGGCGATCGCCATCCTGGCATGGGGCGCCGCCGGCTGGGGAATCCTCGTTCCGCAGCAACATCGGATGGTGTCGTTCAACCCCAGCATCGCGCCGGTGCTCCTGGGCCTCAACTCGTCCGGCGTCTTCCTGGGCGTGACCTCAGCAGGCGTGCTCGGCGCGATCGGCCTCCACGCCGTCGGAGCCCAAAACCTCGGTTACGTCGCCATCGTGCCGCTCCTCCTGGGGCTGGTGGCGTCCGAGGCGGCATCGCGGCAGGTTCGTGTCGCGGAACGCGCCGAGTGTTCAGGTCGTGCGATGGCATAGAACCATAGCCGCGCTCGTGCTTCGTGCCTGCGGCTGCATTCGACAACCTGTTCAAGAGATTCTCACCAGAACCGACAACATGAACGAACGTTGGAAGGCCTTGTCCTGGACACTGCGCTTGCTCTGCATCGTGCCCCTTGCGACCGGCACCCTCGACATGGTCGGGGGAGCGTGGCTCCTCGCGCGCAGCGGCGCTGCTCTGCCCGCCGCCGCGGTCGTTGATCCGATTCTCGATAGTCAGATCCGGTTTTGGGGGGCGATGTGGCTGGGCTATGGCGCTTCGCTGGTTTGGGTGGCGGCCGCCCCTGAAAGACGCGGCGCCATGCTGAGAATCCTGCTCGGCACCTTGCTGCTGAGTGGCATCGCGCGCGCGACGTCCATGGTGATGTACGGCTCGCCGGGCGGTGTTCTAGGCGGCGCAATGATGCTGGAACTGCTGGCGCCGCTCGCGTTGCTTCTCTGGTACGGACGCTTGTCGGCGCCGGAGAAAGGCGCACCTTCAACACGTTCATCCGGGTTGTAAGCGCGAATCTCCCTGATCGCTCGTTGCGATGTACGCGAAGCCGCTGCCAAGCCCTCTGCCTTCCAGGCGGCGGCGAGTGGTCATCCCCGGCTGGCCGGATGTGATCGTCAGCGAAAGTCGCGGTCGTTCGATCGCGTTGCGCCGTGCAGCGTGGCGGCTGCCGACCCGCAGGCGACATTGGGACCGGCGACGGGTCCTCCTCGGAGTGGACCTCGAGGCGCCGGTGTTCGAACCGTCGCTCGCGCCGGATACCTGCAACGCACTGAGAATCTTGAGGCGGCTCTGCCAGCGATTGTCGTCTTCAGGAGTGGGGCCGCCAGAGTCGGCTATTGGCCAAGCTGCCCTTCGATCAAGGGCTGGTCCGCGGAAATCGAACGCGTTGCGATAGGCATGCTTGTCACCATGCCACGCGTTCGCACCACGGTGGACGGGACGCGGCAACTGCAGTTGACGAGGACGCATCGGGCCTGAGTCCGCCGCGCTCGAGGCGGTCGCCGTCCTGGCCGGGCGCGTTCGCTACGTGCGCATATCCCGCGAAGGTCGTGATGCGTTGTCGGAGGCGGCCTCGTCCGCGAGCGAATGCAAGCCGGCGAGCACCTGATCGAGCTGTTCGACCACCGCTGCCAGCAGCGAATCGATGTTCGCGGAACTCGCCGCGTTGGCACAGGCTTGCTCCAATCTTCCGGCGGCCTCCTGGACGCCTGTCGCGCCCAGGCTGCCGGAGACGCTCTTCAGGTCGTGCGCCATCCGCGTCGACGCGGCCGCGTCGCGGTCTGCACGGGCCGCATCGAATCGCGCGGCGAAATCGGCCTCCCGATCGCGGAACTTGCGCAGCAGGCGCCTGTACAAGGCCTCGTCGCCCATCATCTCGGCCAGCGCAGCCTCACTGTCGAGGCCGGCGAACCCCCTGGCGGGCGGCTCCGATCCAGGCCGGATCCAGCGCGCCAGCGTGCGGAACATCTCGACCACGTCGATCGGCTTGGCGATGTGGTCGTTCATGCCGGCCGCAAGCACCCGTTCGCGGTCGCCGACCATCGCATTGGCGGTCATGGCGATGATGGGCAGGTCGCGCCACCGCGGGTCGCTGCGGAGCTGGCGCGTGGCCGCATAGCCGTCCAGGACGGGCATCTGGCAATCCATCAGGACGGCGTCGAAGCGTTCGCGCGCCACGATGTCGATGGCCTCGCGGCCATTGTTGGCGATCTGGACCGCGACTTGCGCCCGGCCCAGCAGGTCGCACGCCAGGTCCTGGTTGAACGGGTTGTCCTCCACCAGCAGCACGCGCGCGCCGGCGAGCACGGCGCGATGGCTGTGCAGCACCTCGTCGCGCAGTCCGCTTCGCACGGGCTTCTGGTCGGGCTGGCCGATCGCCTGCAGGCATGCGTTGAGAAGCGCCGATGGCGTGACTGGCTTGGTCAGCGTCGCGGCCACGGCGACCTGTTCGTCGGCCAGGATCCGTGCCATCTCGTCGCGGGCGAAGGCGGTGAGCATGAGCACGGTCGGCAGCGGGTGCTTCAGCGAAGCTCGAGCCAGCTCCCGGGTGCATTCGATGCCGGACATGCCCGGCATCTTCCAATCCAGCAGGACCAGGTCGAAGGGCTCGCCGCGCGCGTCCGCAGCCATCACCGCGCCAATGGCCTCGGGCCCGCCGATAGTGGCCGAAGTACGGAGTCCGAGCGATCGTGCCATGGGCACCAGGACGTCGCGCGCTGCGTCGTTGTCGTCGACCACGAGCACGCGGGCCCCCTGCAGTGCCTTGCTGGACGAAGATTTGTCACGCATGGTGCGTGCCTCCCCGAGCCCGAATCTCGCGCTGAAGTGGAACCGACTTCCGCGGCCCGGCGCACTGTCGACGCCGAGCTCGCCGTCCATCAAGTGCACGAGGTGGTGGCTGATCGCCAGGCCGAGCCCGGTGCCCCCGAATCGGCGACTCGTGGAGGTGTCAGCCTGCGAGAAGGGCTTGAACAGGCGCTGCACCTCGTCGGGCGCGATGCCGATGCCCGTATCGCGCACCTCGAAGCGCAGGCGCACCGAAGCGGCGTCGCGTGCCAGGACTTCCACGGCGACAACGACCTCGCCTCGTTCGGTGAACTTGACCGCGTTGTTGCCCAGGTTGATCAGCACCTGCCCCAGGCGCGAGGGGTCGCCCACCAGCGCCACGGGAAGATCCGGCGGCAGCGCGAAGACCAGCTCCAGGCCCTTCTCCTCCGCTTTCATGCCGACCAGGTTGGCGAGGTCGTCCATCACGTTCGCGAGATCGAAGGTCAGGACCTCCATGTCCAGCTTGCCCGCTTCGATCTTGGAGAAGTCGAGGATGTCGTTGATGATGTGCAACAGCGATTCCGCCGAGCGGTGCACCTTCTGCAGGTAGTTCTGCTGCTGCGGATTCGGGTCGCTCAGCAGGGCCAGGCGTGACATGCCGAGGATGACGTTCATCGGCGTCCGGATCTCGTGGCTCATGTTGGCGAGGAAATCGCTCTTGGCCTGGTTCGCGATCTCGGCGCGCTTCATCGCGTCGCCCAGCTCCGCCGTGCGCTCGCGCACCGCTTCCTCGAGGTGGTCGCGGTGGCTGCGCAACTCCTCCAACGCCTGCCGGCGGGCGGTGATGTCCGTGATCAGCCCGTGCAAGCCCGCTGCGGCGTCGCCGTCCGGACGGCCACCGCCCTGCCGCCACGCATTGAGCTCGACCCAGATCGGCGTTCCGTCCGTGCGCGTCAGCTGGAGCTCCATGCCGGTGATCTGGCCATCGCGCTCGAGCGCGGCGAACAGCGCGGCGGTCTGTGCCGAGGTGAAAAGAGGCGCGTTCCCGAGCGGCGGGTCGTTCCGGCCGTCACCGTCGACTGCCGCCATCAGGTCGGCCGGCGTGGCATGGCCCATCAGCCGCGCGAGCGCGGCGTTGGCGTCGTGCAGCCTGCCCGATCGATCCAGATGGAAGATGCCCTCGACCGAATTCTCGAAGATCCCTCGGTACGTCGCCTCGCTCTCTCTCAACCGCCGGGCGGAGTCGCTGAGGCGATCCGCCATCGCGTTGACGCGCGTCGCCAGCCGCCCCAGCTCGTCGTCCGATTCGCTCACGCAGCGTGCGTCCATGTCCCCTGCGGCGATCCGGTCGACCGTCGCCTCGAGCCGATGGATGGGGGCGGTCACCATGCGCCTGAGCAGGACGAAGGTCGCCGCGTACAGCACGGCGACGATCGTGGCCGTCAGGCCCAGCGTGGTCCGGCGCGCCGTGGCGATGCCCTTGTCCACGATGGCCCGTGTCATCACGACCCGGACTTCCCCGATCTTCTGCTTCGCGCCGCCGGGCGGCGTGTACTCGATCGGCTGGACCCGCACGATCGGGTCGACCAGCTTCGACGACGGGATCTTGGTCACCGCGGAAACGGTGCCTTCGTCGGCCGTCGTGATGCTGAACTGCGCGACCTCGGGGTTGGGCGCCAGCGCGGCCAATTGCCCATCGATCGCCGCCCGATTCAGGTTCCAGAGCGGGTAGGCCACCGACCGACTGAACAGATCGGCGATGCGCGTGGCGCGTCCTTCCAGTTCCGCGACGTGGCGCTCGCGTTCGCGTTCTATGAGCACGTAGGCCGAGACGAACGCCACGATCGCGACCAGCACCGCAAGGGCGAGCATCAGCTTGGTGTGCAAGCCGGTAGCCTGTGGAATCAGTCGGAACCGCGCTGGCACCTCAGTTCCTCCACGACCCTTCGAGTGACCCATGGCTCGCGCGAGCGGGCTTGATGTCGGTCCCTGCGTCGCATCCGGCACTCGGCGCGCCGCCTCGCGACACCGGGCTCGTCCGCGCCGCGGCGTTCACCGGCGGGTCTGAAATGGTGTATATGTCGATATTACGCTGGCGCGGAACGGGCCGACAAGCCCTCGCCGCGTCGAGCTTCGGCGCGACTCGGGCTGCACTACCCGGTCCAGCGCACTTTGATGCGCCAAGTCGCAAGCACGATCGAATTGGCCTGACTGCCACGACTCTTCTCGAAGGAGCACTTCGCATGCGAAGACGGTCGATCTACCGCGTCGGCTTGCTCGCGCTGCTCGCGTCGTTCCTGCAGACATCGAGCGCGGCCGATCCCGTCATCAAGGTGGTCGCCGCGGAGTTTCCTCCGCTGACGACGGAGGCGGGAGGACAGCCGGGTGGCGTCGTCCTCGAGGTCGTTCGCGAGGCCTGCAGGAAGGCCGGCATCCCGCTCGAGTTCAGCTTTCTGCCTTGGCAACGAGCGCAGCTCGAAGCGCAGACCAGGGGCGACGTCCTGATCATTCCATTCACCCGAACGCCGGGCAGGGAATCGCAGTACCAGTGGATCGCGCCGGTGCTGGAGTTCCACACCGTCCTCGTGACGCTCGCACCGCCGCCGTCATCCATCGAGGAGGCGCGCACGCACGTCGTGGGTTATGTGCGCGGCACCAGTTTCAAGGACGAGGTCGATCACGCAGGCTTCCCGTATGTCGAGGAATCCGATGACGACGTGACGAACGCCAGGAAGCTGAAGCGGGGACGCATCGGCGCATGGATCACCACCGATCTCATGGCGCGCGGCGTCTACCGGCAGGCCGGGTTCGATCCGGCCGAACTGAAGTACGGCCCGACGTTGGGGCCGGTCAAGGTCTCCTGGGTCGCGGCATCGCACGAGTTTCCGAAGGATGTCGCCAGGAGGATCGCGGACGCCATCGACCAGATGAGGGCGGATGGTTCCTATCAAGCCATCGTCAAGCGCTATCGGTGAAATCGCCTCGACTCGATCCGAAGGGATTGGCGGCTCGATCCGTTTCGTCGCTTGCGATCACGGCTCACGACCGATGTCGGCCCGAGAGTCGCCGTCCCGAACGCCAGACGGCTCAGCCGCGTTCGCTGCGGACCTGCCGCATCCTTGCAGGAACATCAGCCGACCTCGAACCTCAGAGCGTCGCAACCTGTTGCCAAAGGGCACGAAGAAGTCGATCGAATCGTGTGCAGTGACCGTCACATCCTTCACCACGGCGTCTCCGCGGTGACTTCATGTCAGTGGCCGTTCGGACCGGTAGCGGGCGCACCGGTTCCCGCAAGGGTGCGGGCCGCATCGCGGGCGTCCATGTGATCGGATGCGGTTGCGGGACGAGCGCAACGAGTCACCGACAGGTTCGATCCAGTGGGGGTGACCCGTTCGCAAACCTCCGGGGCGACCGGGGCTGTCGAGACATCCGTGGCTTGTTGCGCACTCATTTCAGAGTGGTCCGCACACGCTGCCAGTCCCATGGCCAGGCCGATACAAAGCAGATATTTCATTCGCGAGAGCCTTGTCAATTGATAAAACGAGGAGCCTACCTCAAACCGGTCATTGCTCAATGGCAGCTACTGGCCGCGTACCGACATCACCGTGAGGTCGCCGAGCCGGAGGCCGCAGGCGCAGTCGTTATCAGGCCCATCTTGCCAAGCCCCTCATCCTGCACGATTCGCATCGCAGGCGCTATGAACCTGTACTCCGGATTCGTGTCGGCAACTACGTGAAGGTTGATCGGCCGGCGGTCGGCTTTGAGTTCGCGCAACTTCGCTCGCAAATTGGCTAGATCGATAGGCTGACCTTCGAGGATGTACTGGCCCGAGTCTGTCACCACGAGCCGTATGTCACGGGCCTGGGACGGCGCGCCAGACACTACAGGAGAGCTCATAGCAAGAACGAGAAGCGAGGGTACAGCAGGACCGCCCTCATTCCATTTTCAACGCGTCTCTTCAAGCTTGTTCCTCGGCCGTGCAATTGAGCGAACGTGACTTGAGATCAAGTGACCCTACCCGAAAGCCGACCTCGGCCAACGTCTGCTGCTGGCGCGCGCGGCCCGGGAGCGGCTAAGCCGATCGTAATGCGTCCGACCCGAATCGGAAGTTGGCGTCAGCGGAATCGTCGTCCTAGACCGGCCATCCGAATCATCAGCGTACGACCGACGCCGAGCGGCTCCAGCGCTGTAGAGTTTGCGCCTGTACCGCGGCTCGACCGCGAACCCTGTTCCCTCATCACTGGAGCACTTCGAGCACCATGCTGACCGATCTCATCGCCGCTCATCCCACCGAAGCTGAAGCGATCGTCAAGGCGGTGGGCCTTGAATCAGCTTGGCCAATCCTGCCAGCCAAAGGCATCGACCAGGTCAAGCTGTCCAGCCTTGCGCTCCTGCTGGATGGCAAAGCGCTGAGCACCACCGCGGTCGTGGAGTTCGGCAGGTCGTTCCGGCTTCTGGCAAATGGCGGCGACATGGGGCCGTGGATCGTCTCGGTCCCGACCGACCTCGTGAACGGGATGGCGAGCTTACAAGACGAGCGAATCTCCCAGGTCGCGCAAGCCTGGACGTCAACCCCGGAGTTGAAGCTGGATCGTTGGAGCGCTGCCAAGGCATCTGAATTCCTGGACGAACTCAAGCGCTTTGCGACGGCTGCCAGAGAAGCCAAGCGGGAACTGCTCTTGCGATTCGGTCTTTAGCGTAGTCGATCCCTGCACTGCAGCGCCGATGGCGCCGCGATTGTCGAACACGACGAGGAGCGTCGCTTCATCAGTGCAATGCTCGCTCACCCGCAAGCAGTCGCCAGTGACCGACCGCTAGAGGCCGGCAACTGGCGATCTACCCAGCGTCGGACTTGCAGAGCTCAAACGGCGAGCCGCTCGCCAATACGTTCTGTTTTCACCACCAACGGTAGTCGACCGAGGTAGTTCTGTAGAGGAGTCCGCCTGGCGAGCTGGCGGAGCATCCCGGCCACGCTGGTGGCGTCTTAGCATCGACGCCGGCGCGGTAGATAGCTTCGTGCGACATCTTGGTGATGCCTTGCTCTCCCACCGGGACGGTCTTCCATGCCGCCACTTGGCCTTGTCCAGGAATGCCGACCCAATACGTACACGTTCGGGACGACGGCGGGCTCTGTCGCAGTAAGGAATTTCGTGGCGCCGACGAGCGGTTGAGTCACGGGTTTACGTCTTTTTCATAACAGTATTACTACACTTCACGTCGTCGCGACGCGCAACTGGAGACGGCCACCGCGCAGAAGGTGCTGGCCGATGCGTGCGTCGCGTTGAACCACGCGCTCGACAACCCGACAGTCGGCACCTCGCCACAGCGCGGCGCGCCGGGTGCGGCAGGCGCTCCGGTGGCCGTGAGCGGCACGGTGCCGAGCGACGACGTCGACCACACGGCGGTGCCGGCGGCGCCGCCGGACGGCGCGGTGCTACCCTGGCTGCGGCGGCGCTTACAGCTGGCCACGCGGGCAGCACGCAGGGTGGGGCTGGCGGCGCAGGCGCTCAACGCGGCGGCACGGTGAGCGACTCCAGTAGCTCGCGGTCCTCGGCGAGCGATGGTCTTTGTATACACTACAGGGTATGCAGCCTGCGCCCGGCCGGCACAGCAACACGCCTATTCGCGGGGAGTCAATGATGCCATTCCACATGTATCACTACACGGACAAGCGCGGATACGACGGGATCCTGAATTCGATGAAGTTGGTGCCCTCAACGAAAGAAGGGAAGGCGCACACCCACTTCGGCAAGGGGATCTATTTCGGCGACATCGATCCCATATTCGATGCACGGTATCTTGGCCTGCACGAGGTGGCCGGCTCGCTGTTCAACCAACTGTCGAACGCCAACCTGGAGAAGTTCTTCCACTACGTGGAGATCCGCTTTCCCGACGGCTTCCAGCCGCGGCCGAAGTCGGTCGTCGTCAACGATGACAAGAAGGCCGGCTTCACATACGTCAATAAGTTCCTCTACCTGCTCGAGACGGAGGAACCCCTGCTCCTCAGCCGCCACGCCCCCGCGCCCGGCGTCGTGCAACTCTTCGCCCACGGGCTCACCTACTGGGGACAGATGCGTCAGCTCGGCCATGACGACGAGCGGATCAAGGACATGGCCCCGGGTTGGAAGACGGGGACGTAGCCGGGCGACCCGCGGTGCACCGGAGTAGCCGCACCGGTCGGCGACGGGGTCATTGCCCTACGATCGGCTCCCACAACTCGACCTTGTTGCCTTCGGGATCGACGACCCAGCCGAACTGGCTCTGTCGCGTTACGGCAGGTCGCGGACAACGGGGCCGATGCTACCGCTACACGTCCAGTTCCAGAACTCGACCCTGCGCGAGGTGATCAAACGCCTTCGCTTTCCGCTGGAAGTGATGCTGGTGTGCGCCCGCTGGTACGCGGCCTCCCCCTGAGTCTGCGGAACTTGGCGGAGATGATGGCCGAGCGTGGCGTGCGGGTCGACCACGCCACGGTCCAGCGCTGGGCCCTGAAGACCTTGCCGATCCTGGCCCAGGTCTTCCGCCGGCGCCAGGTACCCGGCGGCCGGTCGTGGCTCAACCACCTGGTCGAGCAGGACCACCGAGCGATCAAGCGGCGAACACACCCGATGATGGGATTCGGAAGCATCCACACGGCGGCCAAGCTGATCGCCGGCATTGCGATCATGCACGCGATCAAGAAGGGGCAGCTCGCCTGCGACCAAGGCTTGATCGTGTCCGACGCCGACCGGTTCTACAGCCTGGCGACTCGTTGACCGGTAGCGCACCAGGCCCGGCCTCGCGCTGATGGTCTTATCGCGACAGAGCCTGCTCCGAAGCCGACATGCCAGCACAGCCGCTTCTCTGGCCGGACTGCGTCCTCCGCGCCCGAGGCCAAGTCGCACGGCGCATCCTGGATGGGCGTCCGACCGCTGTGCACAGCATAGCCGACGGCGGCGACGCGCGGCGACCAGGCCGGCCCCGACCCATAGCCGTCGTCCGCCATGCCGACCGGGCTGCCCGGGGAAGCCGACATTCTGCGCCGGCGTTGGCGAGCGACAGATACCGCATGCGGCCGTCGCGCCCCCTGGCCGAATCGGTCAGTTCCTCAACCAATTCGACCGCTTGATATGCCCGTCTCCCCGGCGCGCGGCCAGCTTCACCCAATCGGCTTGGGGTCTTGGCCGGCAACACGTGCATTGGCCCGAGGTTTGCGGCGGCAAGGCTTGACTCCAGCTCGGTCACAAAGAGCTTCTGAGATGAGCCGAAACGGCAGATCTCCATCAGCGATCCGCCCGTCTGCTGTCGTAGGTAGTAGACGGACAGTTCTACCTTGGCGTGCGCCTGTCGATGTGACCCGGCCCACCCTGAAACGCCCCTGGATGAACCGAGCCAGGGTCTGCGTACCATGAGACCCGCGCCGTCACGGGGAGGAGCGCCTGTCGCGCCTCGACGCGACGACGAAGCCGCCGAGTCCCGCAAGAACCAGCGCGATCGTAGCGGGCTCCGGCACCGCCGATGACGCAGTAAACGTCGTCAGGAAAGTGTAGCCACTCACGCCGAAAATGCCTGCCAGCTCATCGCTGCCATCGTTCGACAGCGACACCGACAGCAGTCGCTGCGCCGAGGCGCTGTCACGGGTCCCCGGCGACCCGATGCCCGCATCGACGAGGAGCCTATCCTGGTCTTCTCCAACGAGCGTGCCATCAATGCCAACGAACAGTCCCACCTGCGAGAAACCCTGCGATGCCATCGGCACGCCCAGTGCTACATCGACCTTGGCCAGGCCGGACGCAATCAGTTCGGTGTGCGGTGAGAGCCGGAATGGCAGCAGCTCACGCTCGAGAACATCGTCGAAGTAGACTGCGACGTAGCTGTTGGCGTATCCCACCACCCCGCTCGGAGACCTCGAAGCGCCCTGCAGGGACATGGTGCCGGCGAAGATGTCACCGGACAGCGACGACGACGCGGCGAAGCCGTCGATCCTCTCGCTCACCGACACCGGATCGAACGCGTGCTGACCCCGCACGATGTGAAAGCCGGGCGCGGTCTCCCCGACGGCGAGGCTGCTGCCGTTGGACCCCTCGAAGACAACCGACGGCGCGATGCCATCGCCAGGATCGAGATCGATCAGATGGATATCCACGTCCGTGAATTCCTGCGTGGCGGAGTCCGCAAGCGCCGCAACGGTGACGAAGGCCAACGCGGCGGCAATCGCAAGGCGGGAAATCGAGTGTTCCATATATACCTTTCGCAAATGCGACGAACGGCATCGCACCGGCGCCATGCGCGCGTGGAAGCATAGGCTTCGATCATGCGATCTTCAACCCAGCAGCGATCGCTCCTGGCCGTGTGCCGCCTGGTGCCGATCGGCGCAGACGTGCCGACCCGTGAGCACTTCCCGAACCCCGAATACGCAGATGAAAAGCAGCCGTTCGAACGGTAGGCTGGCCCAGCTCCTACGCGCCTGACTCTGCCTACGCCTGCATCCCATCAATTGCGAGGCGGCGAACGATCCCAATTACCCGCGACTATGGCCTTCCGCGATAGCGCCAGGCCACATCGTTCGCAGCGCTGGGCAAGCAGATCTACGCCCTTGGACATGGAGGTCTCGCTACCGACAGCGTTTCGCGTTGCCTTCGGTCTCGCGCCACAATTCGGGCATAGGTAGAACGCTGTTGTCCAGAACGCATAGAAGAAGCTTGCGAACAAGGTTGAAAAGAGGATGGCATTGCCGACAGAGCCTGACTTGTTGCTCAGCCACACCATGGCCTAATCCGTGTGCCACCAAGAGCGCAACGCCGATGAGCAGATTGCGCTGACGCAATCGGAAGCGCGACACGTTTTCACCTTGGACGTCTTTCCCATCTGGGGCGCCGGAGCTTCCAGTTATCAGTGCTCAATCATGTTGCCGTCCGGATCGAGGATCCACGTCAACCTGCCGTTCGGAGGTCGCAGGCAGCGGCACCGTTCTCGACCTTCTGATCAAACAACCACCGAGACTTCGACCTCGCCTTCGCGTCGGGTGACCTCGACGCCGACGCTGTCCTTGTAGCGCTGCAGCAGCAGGTCGACGCCACCACCGGCGACGGCGAGGCGCTCGACCCTCAACCGATCGACGAAGGCGGGCAGGCGTGGTGAGCGCAGTTGGATGCGGCGCTCACGCGAGTCGATCGTCAGTCCCAGGCAACCCGCGAGCATGCCGAAAACCGCGCCGGCGGCCCAGGCCTGCGGCGAGCACGCCACCGGATAACGCGTTGGCCCTTCGCCCGCGCGGCGGGGAAAGCCGCAGAAGAGTTCCGGCAGGCGCGCGTCGTCGAAATGCACGCTGGTGTCGAAGGTGGCCCCAAGCAGCGCGAGTGCCGCGTCGACCTGGCCATAGCGCGCGAGGCCCTCGCATATGAGCGCATTGTCGTGCGGCCAGATCGAACCGTTGTGGTACGACATAGGGTTGTATCGGACCTCGCCCGTGCCGAGCGTGCGCACCCCCCAGCCGGAGAACATGTCGGGCTCCATGAGCCGCGCTGCGATGCGCGCAGCGTGCTCCGGTGCGGCGATGCCGGTCCACAGCGCGTGGCCGGCATTCGACGACGCGACACCGCACCGCTGCTTGCCGCCGTCAAGCGCCAACGCGTACAGGCCGAGATCCTCGCTCCAGAAACGCTGCAGGAACTGGGCCCGCAGCGCCTGGGCCTGGGCCCGCCAGCGCGACGCAGCCGCCTGCTCGCCCATCGCCTGAGCCAGCTCTGCGGCGCCGATCCGCGCCGCGTATGCGTACCCCTGCACCTCGCACAGCGCTATCGGGGGCGCAGCCATGCGGCCGTCCGAATGGAAGACCGAGTCGTGCGAATCCTTCCAGCCTTGCTGGATCAGGCCGTCACCGCTCTCGCGCGCGTACTCGAGGAAGCCGTCGCCGTCGCGGTCGCCGTACTCTTCGACCCATCGCATCGCAGCGACGACATGCGACCAGAGGCCTTGCATGAACTCGTCGTCCGCACTGCGCCGCCAGTACGCGGCCGCGAGCATGACGAACAGGGGGGTCGCGTCAACCGAGCCGTAGTAGCGCGCGAACGGCACCTCGCGCGTCAGTGCCATCTCGCTCGCGCGTGCCTCGTGCAGGATCTTCCCCGGCTCGGCGTCGCTGGCCGGGTCGCGCTCTGTCGCCTGTGTCGAGGCGAGAAAGGCGAGCGTGCCACGCGCCAGTTCCGGCCGCAACCACAGGCACTGGTGCGCGGTGATGAGGCCGTCGCGGCCGAAAGTCGTGCAGTACCAGGGCACGCCCGCATACGGGTAGGGGCCGGTGGGCAGCGCGGTAGTCAGCATGTCGAGATCGGACGCGGAGCGCTGCAGCCACCGGTCCAGCATAGGGTTCGAACTCGTGACCCGGCAGCCATAGCTTCCAACGACCAGGCGTTCCTCGTGGAGGCGGCGCGCGTCGTCGTAGGTCAGCGAGGAGGTCGGCACGACACCCGGGCGTTGCAGGACGATCTCCCACTGCAGCGCCAGGGACTCGGCCGGCGCGAGGCGCACGCGGTAGCTGACGCGGCCTGGCTCGATCACGGCGGGCGGATCGTCGAAGCGCACGCGGGTGACCCGGGCATGGCCGTCCACGCCGTCGTAGGCGAAGACCAGCGCACCGGCCTCGACCGCGGGCGGCAGGCGGACGCCGCGGCACTGGCGCGGCGTCCCGCGCACCTCGAAGAGGTCGGCGAAGTCGGCGTCGAAGCTCAGCTCCAGCGTCAGCTCGACCGGCTCGAGCCCGTGGTTCGCGAGACGCACCTGCTCATGGCAGGTGCCGTCGCGCACGAGTTTGCGGCGCAACAGGTGGACGCTGCCCTTGGGCACGGCGATGCGGTCGCCGCGCTGGAGGTCAGGGTTCATCAGTTCGACCGCCAGCACGCTGCCGTCGTCGCGCACCGCGGTGTTCAGGCAGAGCGGACGCGCGCCGTCGAGACGCAGCTCGAGGCGGGAGAGGTAACGGGTGTCCTCGGCGTAAAGGCCCTGGTCAGCGCCTTCCCAGAGCACGATGTCGCCGTGTCGGTCGAAACAGCCGAACAACGCGTCTCTTTTGAGTGTCTGCGGCTTTTCCTCGGCAGGGGCGCCAGTGGCCAGAACGTACCAGCGACCGTCGATCTGGATGGGGCTGTGGGTCATCGCGGTTCGGGCAAGCTTTCGCTCTCCGCCTCGTCATCGTCGCATTCGCCGCGGCCCGCGGCGCTGAGGGCCGTGTAGACCTCGACATACTGTTGGGCCATTCGGCGTGCCGTGAAGCGCTGTTCGAAGGCCCGCCGGCAGTTCGCGCGGTCGATCCGGTCGATGCAGCGTGCCGCGGCGATAGCCTGGTTCAGGTCGCTCACGATCCATCCGCTGACACCCTGGTCAAGAACCTCGGGCACCGAGCCGTGGCGCCAGGCGATCACCGGTGTGCCGCACGCCAGCGCCTCGATCATCACGAGGCCGAACGGTTCCGGCCAGTCTATCGGGAACAGGAGTGCGCGGGCATTGCCGATGAACTCATCCTTGTCGCGCTCGTCCAGCTCGCCCTCGAAATGGATGAGCGGATGGGCGAGCAACGGCCGGATCTCTTGCTCGAAGTAAGCCTGATCGGCGCGGTCGACCTTGGCCGCGATGCGTAGCGGTACCCCGGCCGCCTGCGCGATGCGGATGGCGCGGTCGACGCGCTTTTCCGGCGAGATGCGCCCCAGAAATGCGAAGTAGTCACCGACGCACGGATGGAAGTGGTAGAGCTCTTCGGGCAACCCGTGGTGCACCGTGGCCAGCATGCGCGAGCCGGCGAGCGGTACGCGCTGGCTGTTCGAGATGCTGACGAGACCCTGCTCGCGGAAGTGGCGGTGCAGCCGGCCCAGATCGGGCAGGTCCAGCCGGCCATGAAGCGTGGTCAGGCAGGGGACGGGACAGCGCCGCACCAAGGGATAGTGCAGGAAGTCCACATGGAAGTGCATGACGTCGAAGTCGGGCGCGTCCGTGAACACGCGGTCGAGCATCAGCGTATGCCACACGAGCCAGTCCGGCTGGTGCGGATCGAGGCGCAGGCTGCGCTCGACGATCGAAACCAACCGCGCACGGGTTCGTGAGTCGCCGCTGGCGTACAGCGTCACGTCGTGCCCGAGGTCGACCAGGGCCTCGGTCAGGTAGGAGACGACGCGTTCCGTGCCGCCGTAGCCGCGAGGCGGGACACTTTCGATCAATGGAGCGACCTGGGCGATCTTCATGAGCCGATCCTTTCGGCACCCGGGCCCGGCAAATTCTGTGCGCGGCGCGGCGGGCCCAGCCGTGCGCAACTCACGCATGGAACTGGCGAAAGGATTCGCGCGCGCGCATGAACGCGCCGGCGCGACGACTCAGCGGTTCGCGTCGGCCCACTCCTCGGCCCAGCGCGTCAAGGGCTGCAACGCTCTTATCAACTTTGTGCCTGCAGCGGTGAGGCGATACCCATCCCCGTCGTGTTCCACAAGTCGGCTCTCTCGCAGTTCCTTCAGTCTTGTGTTCAGAAGGGATGAGTTCGTCTCGCAGCTTTCCTGCAATGCCCTGAAGGTGAGCGAACCATCACGAAGTTCCCACAGTACGCGCAGCGCCGTGCGACGCCCCAGCAGGTCGAGCGCCACCATGAGAGGGCGGCCTGTCCGCGAACCGCGTACAGGCGCCCCAATCTTCGGTGTGGTCATGCTTTACATTCCAAAGCGTAACGGCTACGCTGATGCTTTAAATTGTAGAGCGTTGAATGCGGCCTCGTCTCCATCCGGCGGAACCACCCTACGAGGCCGACGTGCAGGTCGCGCTCGATCGCGTGATGCGTGGGAATCCGCCGCTGCTACTGTTCAAGGTGCTCGCGCGCGACCCGCGGCTGTTCCGGAAGTTCTTCAGCGGCGGGTTGCTGGACCGGGGCCACCTGACCCTGCGGGAGCGCGAAGTGATGATCTGTCGCACTACCGCACTGTGCGGCTCGGAATATGAGTGGGGCGTGCACATCACGGCGTTCGGCGAACGCGCCGGCTTCAGCAATGAGCAGGTGCGAAGTCTCGCGCGCGGGGGCTGCTCGGGTGTCGGCTGGTCCGACCGCGAGACGCTCTTGCTACGTTTGTGCGAGACGTTGCACGCGCAGTGCACGGTCGACGACTGCCTGTGGCAATCGTTGCGCGAGCACTTCAGTGAAGAGGCGATTCTCGAGACGCTGCTGCTCGCCGGGTTCTATCGCACCGTAGGCTATCTCACGAACGCACTCGACCTCCCTCTGGAGCCCGGCGCATCGCGCTTTCCGAGGGAGGACGTCAGCAGGGGTGACCCTGACGATCCAGCTTGACTTGAAACGCCCTACCGGGAGCGAACGGAGGTGCCCGCTGCACGCGCACCTACTCGACGCATCGCAATGATGGCAAGGAGAACTGCATGATCAAGGTCAACGTGATGTACCCATACACCGAAGGCGCGCGCTTCGACCACGCCGACCACCGCGACCGTCACATGCCGATGATGAAGTCCAGGCTGGGCAGTGCGTGCGCCTATTACACCGTCGAAAGGGGAGTTGCCGGCAGACAGCTCGGTTCCGCGCCCGCCTTCGTGGCGATGTGCGCTTTCATCTGTGAGTCCGCCGAGGCTTACGAAGCCGCCATTCAGCAGCACCACCCAGAGATCCTGGCCGACATCGCCAACTACACGGACGTCGCGCCGGTGGTCCAACTCAGCGAGGTCGTCGTCGAGCGATCAGACCATTGAACGCTCCGGCGAGCTCGCGAGGTACGCCAGTCACTCGACCGCGCGGCCTTCGAACGACCTTCGCGCCATTTCTCTGACTCCAAATACGTTCGCCATGAGCATCCTCCTCCCGCGCCGCCCCGACTTCGAACTGGCCGGTTTCGACGTTGCCACTTTCGTCCGCGCCATTCTGGCTGAGGATCTGGGCGAGGGGCTGCCCGGCGGCGGGCGCGACGTCACCTCCGAGACCGTCATCCCCGCCGAGGCCCGCTTCGCCGGCGTGATGGGTAGCCGCGATGCGATCACTGTCGCCGGCCTGCCGCTGGCTGCCGCCTTCTTCCGCCACCTCGACCCTGGTGTGGAGATCGAAATGCTCGCCACGGATGGCGATCGCGTCGCGTCGGGTACTCCGCTGATGCGCCTTTCCGGCAATGCTCGCGCTCTGCTGACGGCGGAGCGCAGCGCATTGAACACCGTCCAGCACCTGTCCGGCATTGCCACCATGACACGGGCCTATGTCGACGCCATGGCCGGAAAGGCCACGATGCTCGATACCCGCAAGACCATCCCCGGCCTCAGGAGGCTCGAGAAGTACGCGCTACGAATGGGCGGCGCGCAAAACTTCCGCATGGGCCTGTGGGATGCAGTGATGATCAAGGACAATCACGTCGCCGTGGCAGGCGGTGTCGGCCCGGCGGTGGCGCGGGCTCGCGCGGCGGGCCTCGCCCACATCGTCTGCGAGGTGGACGAGCTCGCCCAGATCGAGCCCGCCCTCGCCGCCGGCGCCACGCACCTGCTGCTCGACAACATGGGGCCGGAGACGCTGCGCGAAGCTGTGGCTATGGTCGCCGGCCGGGTGCCGACAGAGGCCAGCGGCGGCGTCCGGCTTGACACCATCGCCGCGATCGCGGCGAGCGGTGTCACCTACGTCTCGGTCGGTCGCTTGATGCAGAGCGCCCCGGCGGCGGATATCGGGCTGGATTTCCAGGTGGTGTGATGCCAGTCGCGGTTCCCAGGACGGCGTCGCCCGGTAACACGAGTGCGGTCATTCGAAAATGAGTGCTCCCAGGCCGCAATAAGGCATTTCGCGGGTCCCGGTCACGTGCTCGAATGAGGGCTTACCGACCCCAGCGCCATTTCGGCTTCTCGCCCTTGAGCAGACAGATTCCGAACAGTGCCGCCGTCCAGATCGCCACGCTCGCGCCAAAGAGCGCTGGAGCTCGGCCAGGCGGGAAAAACATGCCGCTCGCCACCAAGAAACCCATATAGCACGCGTAGGTGACCCAACCTTGCCAGGTATTGGCGCGTCCCCAACCCCAACCGTAGGTCTTGGCCTTGAACCAAGGGCGTGCATCGCTCACGAACAGCTCCAGTCAGCCTTGCTGCCAGCAATCGTAGCCTACTGCAACCCGACGCTCGGAAGAGAACGATTGTGGCCGCGTGCCGCCCCAAAGCGGCCAAGCCGATCGTAATGCTGCCGACCCAATGTTGACATTCAGCTTCGCCGATTCGCGGCCGGAAAGCAGACCGTCGGTGGAGTCTTGGAAGCCCTTATCTCATGACGCCAATCATGTCTCGCTTCCCGAGTGGCTAAGACAACCGTCCGTTGACCTTCGAGAATCAGGGGCACGCGGAATCACCGGGCGAAGCTTCTCAGGAATTCAGTTGCTTCTCGCCCGCTTCTGAAACTTGCCAGCCGATGTGTAGAGCCGTCATCCAGACGAACGATCAGCCCCCAGAGATGGGATTTGGTCCCTTTGAATTCAAACTTGCGTTCTTCGATGAAAGCATCCTTGACTGTCGACAGCTTGATCGGGGCCGAAACAAAAAGCGGCGTGTCCAAAAAGCAATGGCTTACGACCAGTTCATCGGAAGAAACGGAGATCCTTGTCGCACCGAAGAAAGTCCATGCGGTCCGTGCACAGGCGAGGACAAGGCCGACCAGCCAAACCGTGAACATCAACCAAAGCCCCGATTCGCGAGGGCCAGAATCAAGTACGGCCGGGTGATCACCAAGGTACCAAAAGGCAGTCTTCCCAAAAATGAGCCACCCGCAAACGAACAAGACAGGCGCGACCCGATCCGCCCAATGGCCTGACGGGCGAATGACGGTGTCCCTTGGCTCGCCGCATATGGTCTTCATGGGTGAAACATCACTTGGTAGCACAAATCGAAGCGTCAGATTCTTGCAAACCGCAACTGCGCCGGTGGCCTGCCCGATACCGGACACTCACGACGGAGAACCAATTCTCCCTCGGCCGCGACCCGACCACCATCCCCGACGGCCACCCACCAAATCGAGCCGCAAGCCTCGACGCTGCTGCCAAGGAGCATGATCGCTTCCGGTCCGGCCGCGCTGCATCTAGCAGGTCGGACAGTCGCTGAAGCGAAGCGCAGGCAGCTCCAGACTGCCAACCTCTAGGGCGTCATGATCCGCGTCGCGCAGATATCGGGGTGCAACGACTGGTGCGTGGCAGCCTTCATTCGAGTCACGAGGTCTGTCTGGGTTGCTCCAGTCGGCTCCTGATGACCATGGATGACGTTTACCACTTTCCATGCGCCGTCATAGGCCTGAAGCTGGGCGAACAACTGGATCCTGGATCCAGCGGGATGATCGCGGCCCTTGCCCCACTCGCAGTTGACCGTCGCTACTCGCACCACTCCGCTTCCAGTTGGCGCCGTCACGACGCATCGAGAAGGAGGATCCCAGCGATCGAAGAAGAGTCCGGCGTCCACAACGTCCGTCGGGGTAGGCTCCTCTGCACGCGCTCTCGCCGCATCGCATTCGATGACCTTGGCCTCGTCGGCCAATTGAGGACCGAGCCACTTCGATATCAGTTCCGGATGTAGGCCGAGGCGGTGATCGTACCGTTCAGCCGCTAGAAACCGAAAGAGTTCATCTGCCGCGTTGTCGGTCGGCGCTCCGAAGGCGGACTTGCACAAGCAAGATAGCAGAGCCAAGAAGATCCACGGAGTCTTTCGCATAGGGTGCCATTGTCATTCGAAGCAGTCGCATTCAGGCAACCGCCTCTGGCGGGCGACCGCTTTGGCCTACAGTTCCAAGTTCGAAGCTGGCGATTTCAACTGAGGCGGGGTGCTCGAAAGCGCCCGCCGGACGTGACTGGACAGACAAGCTGGAAAAGCACTTCAAAGAAACGGCAAAGCCCAGACCGCGCTCCGGAAACCTTGTACCTTCAGGCGCCGCCGAGCCGCTTTGCCAACCAGCAGCAATTCACGTATGAGCGACCCTTGCCGGACGCACGAGGCAAGCCTACCCAAGAGCCGTCATTCGCGTTGGGCGGCTCCTGGCCGGATCGCGACTCGGAGGCCGCGCATTGGCCATCCCCCATTCAATGCGCTGCGTCAGCGGCATCCGCATCTGCACGCGCCTTCTCTGCGATCGCCCGGATACGTGGAAGCAGCGCTTGCATGCGAGCCCGCCATCATGCTTTGCATCAGCTGCGGCAGCTTGGTGATTGCCGCCTGTCCGGCCGGCGTCGCATAGAAGTTGATCATCGCCGTGATTTCGTCCTCGGAGAACGTCTTCTGGTAAGCATCAATCATGTCGGGCTCGATAACTGTCCAGTTGTACTTGCTACGCACGAGCGCCATCATGTCGGACATGGCCTTCGCCTCGATCTGCTGTCTGGCGACCGAGGCGCCGCGCTGGCGAGCGTCCTGCGCGAACAACTGCGACACTGACTTGTACATGGCGGCGTAGACGCTGTCGATCATCGAGTCGGCGCGGATCAGCTGGAACAGTGCTTCCAGCGATGCGCGGCTGGCCGGCGCGGAATTCGCGTGACTCGAGAGCGCCAGCGTGAGAGAAAGCGCGAGCACAGCAGGGGATGTTCTTCGACTCAGGCCCACTCGCGGTACATCGCCCTCTCCTCGGCCACGCATGCGGCGAAGGCCGGGCGTTCCATCAGGCGCTGCCAGTAGGACTCGAGGGCCGGCATCCCGGAAATCGTGAACCCCGCATGCGGGCTGATCATCAGCGCCCAGCCGAGGAGCGCATCGGCGATCGTGAACGTCTCGCCCGCCAGCCATTCGCGCCGCGCGAGATGATCGGCGGCGATGGCCAGCCGGCTTGGCAGCAGCGCCCGGCTCCAGTCCTTGACGGCCTCGGGCGCGCCATCGCGCTGGAACACAGGATAAAGGCAGAGCTTGTGCAGTTCGGTGACGACAAAGCTGAGCCACTCGAGGGTCGCCTGGCCCGCGGGCGTAGCGGGAGACGGAAGCAGGCCGGCATCCGGCGAGAGACCGGCCAGCACCTGCAGGATCACGGCGTTCTCGGTCAGCACCCGGCCATCGTCGAAGCGAAGCACAGGGACGTGGGCCTTTGGCGTGACGGCGTGGAAATCCTGGCCATCGGCGGTGACTTTGCGACGCAGCGAGACGGGGATCGTGCGGATCGGCAGGCCCTGTTCGCGGATGAGCAGGTGGCCGGCGAAAGAGCAAGCCAAGGGCGAGAAGAAGTAGTCCATAGGTTGCGGGCATCAGGAAATGGAAGCCGTATCGTGTCGCCGTCGCGCGCAGCCGGCGAGTGGCGGAAGCGACTAAGATCAGGTCGATTTCGCCAAACCATCGGCCGCTCGATGAGAGACATCGCCATCCTCGCCTACCCCGGCTGCATGGGCACGCAGCTGTTCGCCCTGGCCGATTTCGTGCGGATCGCTTCGCACATGGCATCGGCCCTGGAGCCCGGGCGCAAGCCGCCGATGGCTGTGCGCCTGGTCGCGGCGCGCGCCGGCCCGGTGCCGCTCGCGTGCGGGCAGGTGCTGCAGTTGCCCGCGCTGCGAGGGCGGCCGGAGCTCCTGGTGGTGCCTGGCCTGGAGGTGGGCAAGTTCGGAGAGTGGGATCGCAAGCTGGCGCCACTGTCGACGGAACTCGCCCTGATCCGCCGCCGCCACCGCGCGGGCGTGCCGCTGGCCGCGCTGTGCGGCGGCAGCTTCCTGCTGGCGGAATCGGGGCTGCTAGAGGGACGGCGCGCAGCCACCGCCTGGGTCTTCGAGCGCGAATTTGCCGCGCGCTATCCGGCCGTGCGCCTCGAGCGCGGCGCCCTCTTCGTCCGCGATGGCGATCTCATCACCACGGGCGCCTACAGCAGCGTGTTCGACCTGGCGCAGCGCCTCGTCCACGAGCATCACGGCAGCCGGGTTGCCCGCGCCGCGGGACAGGTGACGCTGGTTCCCGGCGGCCGCGGCAGCCAGCAGCCTTTCGTGAACGAAAGCCTTCTGCGCGGTGACCCGCAGTCGCTGTCCGGCCAGGTGCATCGCTGGCTCGGCGCGCGCCTGGAGCAGCGCTACGACCTCTCCGCGCTCGCCGTCGCCTTCCACGTGAGCTCACGCACCCTGCTGCGCCGCTACCGCGAAGAGACCGGCAGCACGCCGCTGTCGTGGCTGCAGCGCGCGCGCGTGCGCAGGGCGCAACGGCTGCTCGAAGGCAGTCGCAAGAGCCTGGCGCAGGTCGTCGCCGAAGTGGGTTACGAGGACGTGGCCACGTTCTCGCGCCTGTTCCTGCGCCACGTCGGAGAGAGCCCCGCTCAATATCGGCGCCGCGGCGGCATCGGCCCGTGATCCGCGCCCGGCCGTCGCGACGCTGGGCTGTGAAGATGCCGCACCGATGCCGTAGGGTTCGCCTTCCCCGGTCGGCTTCGCGTGGCGAAGAGTATCAAGATGCTCTGCTTCGATGGCCCCGACAATGCCGCCGCACCTGCGCGCGGCGAGAAAGTGTGGTGGAAGTTCCGGTGACCGCCGCGCGCTGAGGCGTGCTGTCGAAATCCCGGCCATCCTTTGCTGCCGCACTCGCGATCGTCCGTGCCGCAGCCCGCTCGAACCCAGGCCGTCGGGGGCGGCGGTTCCTGGCGGCTGGGCATCCTCAGCGCGGCTGACGACCGTAGCTGACCGCGCTGCGTATGGCCGGCGGCGCTGCGTCGGCCAGCGCCGCGTCGGGGAGCACGCCCAACGCATCGTTCACGGTCGAGAACGCGAGCCGCAGCGCGACGAACACCGTGGCTTCGAAGATCTCGCGCTCGGCCAGGCCCGCGTCTCGCAGCGACTGCACATCCGCGGCGGTCGTGCCGTTGGGATCATCGACGACCCGCCGCGTCCACCCGGCGAGGGCGCGCTCGCGCGGCGACATCGCGTCATCGTCGCGTCCCTGCAGCACCGCCGAAGCCGTCTCGCCGCTCGCAGCCTGCGCGAGCCTGCTGCCCCACGCCAGCGAACAGTAGGCATCGCCCAGCGTGCCAGCCATCGCGCATACCATCACCGCGAGCTCGCGCGGCGAGAGCGCCGAGTGCGCGCTCAGCTGGCCGCGCAGCGCCACGAAGGCTTCGCACACGTCGGGCCGCCAGGCCCAGGCGCGGCTGAGGTTCATCACGAAGCCCATCTGCGCCTGGTCGCGCTCGTACAGGCAGGCGGTCTCGGGCGTGTCGGACGCAGGCATCAGGAACATGGCGTCTCCTTCGGAGTCGGTTGGTGCATCACGCTGGCGCCGGAAACTCAGGACTGCTCCGGCGTCTTTGCGCTTCGACCGGTGAGCCGGGGCAGCAGCATGCCCACTTGCGCGCGGTAGGACAGGTAGCGCTGGCCGAATTGTGCAACCAGATCGCGCTCCTCGAACCAGATGCCGATCAGGATGTAGACGGTGCAGGCGGCCGCGAAGAGCGCGTGGCCTGCGCTCATGTCCGGCGTCGCCCAGAACGCCAGGAGAAAGCCGAGGTAGATCGGGTGGCGCACGTGGCGATAGAACAGCGGCGTGCGGAATTCATGCGCGGCGACGCTGCCGCCGCGCATCGCCTGCCAGGGCTGGCGCAGGCCGAAGAGTTCGAAATGGTCGATCAGGTAGGTGCTGACCAGCAGGACGCCCCAGCCCGCCCAGAACACGGCCTGCAGCACCAGGCGCGCTGCCGGCTCGTGCACCGTCCACAACGCTGGCGCGGCGATTGGCCGCCACTGCCATAGCAGCAACGCCAGGGCCGCGCTGGCCGCCAGCACGAAGGTGGCGCGCTCGATCGATGGAGGCACCCAGCGTGTCCACATGCGCTTGAATCCGCGCCGCGCCATCACGCTGTGCTGGATGGCGAACAGGGCCAGCAGCGCAATGTCGATGGCGACGGCCTGCGCCAGCGGCGCGGTCGCCCCGCCATCGATGGTGCGGCGCATGAACGGGAAATTGCCGACGAAGCCGATCGCGCAGGCGAAGGTCCCGAGGAAGAACAGGTACGCCGCGAGGGCGTACGTCATGGCGAGCAAGGGCACGGCGGTCTTTCGTTGAAGGGACGGGACGAGAGGGGGAACCGAAGCCTCAGCAGACTTGCAGCACGATGCGCCCCCGAACGCTGCGCCCGGCGAGCCGCGCCAGGGCGTGATCGAACTGCGCCAGCGGGAACACGGCGTCGACCTGGGGCCGCAGGCGCCCCTCGGCGACCAGGCGCAGCAGCTGCGCGTCCTGGCGAGCACTCCGGGCGGGGTGCCGCGCAGCCCAGGCGCCCCAGAAGGCACCCACCAGCACATAGTTCTTCAGCAATGGCAGGTTGGCGGGAAGCGCGGGAATCGTGCCGCCGGCGAAGCCGACCGGCAGCAGGCGCCCGCCCCAGGCCATGAGGCGCGACATCGCGCCGAAGACTTCACCGCCGACGTTGTCCAAGCCGACGTCCAGGCCCTGGCCGTCGGTCAGTTCGATGATGCGCGACTTCAGGTCTTCCCTGCCATACACGACCACCGCCTCCGCGCCGCGGCTGAGCGCGATCTCCGCGCGCTCGGGCGCGCCGACGCCGGCGATGACGCGCGCGCCCAGGTGACGTGCCACATCCACCGCGGCCAGGCCGACGCCGCCCGCGGCGCCGCTGACAAAGACCGTCTCGCCCGGCTGCAGCAGCGC
>Ga0209258_100645_pt1 | contig 26222 bp, 20 predicted proteins | sample Araplaol_mTSA_r2_FD_184281 | JGI IMG/M metagenome (GOLD analysis project Ga0209258, IMG submission 184281) | Arabidopsis root microbial communities from North Carolina, USA - plate scrape CL_Col_mTSA_r2 (SPAdes) (version 2) | ecosystem: Host-associated > Plants > Roots > Endosphere | place: USA...
ATGCCGATGCCGATGCCGATGCCGATGCCGACGGGCCGCACTGGCTGCCGGCGCCCGGCACGCTCGCCCGGCGCCGGCTGCTGCGGCGCGACGCGACGCCGCTGCACTGCGACGCGCAGGTCGACGCGCTCGAGGACGGCCTGCGCCTGGTGACGCTCGTCGGCCGCGACGACGAGGTCCGCAGCGACCTCGAGGCCTGCCGCCTGAAGGCCCTGCTGGACTTCGTCCAGGCCCACGCGCGCATCGGCCTGTGGGAGCGCAACGTGCGCACGCGCGAGGGCCGGTGGGATCCGCACATGTACCGCTTCTTCGGCATCGACCCGCGCCGCGGGCCGCCGACGATCGCGCAGGTCGCGCAGGCCACCGTGCCGCAGGACCGCCTGTTCCAGGTGCTGGACGACTCGATGAAGAAGGCGGGCAGCTACTCGCACCGCTATCGCCTGTTCACCGCCGACGGCGGCCTGCGGCGCGTGCAGGCGCACTGGGAGGTCATCGCGGGCGCCGACGGCCTGCCCGAGCAGGTGGTGGGCATCGTGATGGACGACACCGAGACGTTCAAGCTCGCCTCGTCGCTGGACGACGCCGCCGCCCAGCTGCAGCTGGCCACCGAGCTCGCCGAGGTCTCGATGTGGCGCCACGACCTCGTCACGCAGCGCGTGTTCATGAACGGCCGCGCCGCCGCCGTCATGGGCATGGAGGCACGGACCGAGGGCGTGCCGATCGACGAAATCCGGGCCCGCGTCCACCCCGACGACCTGCTCGAGGTGCTGTCCACCTACCAGCGGGCCCTGACCTCGAACCGCGCCGAGGACGCGCAGGCACGCTACCTCGGCCAGGACGGCAAGTGGCACCACATCTTCACGCGTCGCGTCACGCAGCGCGACGGCCTGGGCACGCCGGTGGCGCTCAACGGCGTGGCGCTCGACATCACCGAGCAGATGGAACGCGTGCAGCGCGCCGACGAGCTCGCGCGCCGGCTCGACGACGTGACGTCGGCATCGGGCATCGGCGTCTGGCGCGTGCTGCGCGACGACGGTGCGGCCGAATGGAACGCGCAGATGCACGCGATGACCGGCCTGCCGGCCGGCGAGACCGCGCCCGGCTTCATGGCCTGGCTCGAGCGTTTCGTACACCCCGACGACCGCGATCGCGTGCGCGACGTCAGCCTCGAGTGGATCAAGGCGCCGTCCGCGCCGCTGGAGATCGCGCACCGCATCGTCAACGTGCACGGGCAGGTGCGCCACGTCGTCGCGCGCACGCGAGCCGAACCGCAGGCCAGCCCGTTCCGGGCCACCGGCGTGGTCATCGACGTCACCGAGCGCGAGCTCGCGCTGGAGGCGCTGCGCGAGGCCAACGAGCGCAGCGCGATGGCCACCCGCGCGGCCGGCATCGGCATCTGGGAATGGAACGCCGAGGCCGGCATCACGCGCTGGGACGAGGAGATGTTCGTGCTGCGCGGACGCGAGCCACGCCCCGCGCCGCCCGATTTCGACGAGATGACCTCGTGGGTGCACCCGGATGACCGCGCCTTCGTCAACGACCAGATCCAGACCGCGCGCATCAGCGACGGCCAGGCGTCGTACGAGTTCCGCATCCTGCTGCCCGACGGCCAGGTGCGCTGGCTCGCCTCGCGCTCGCTGCCGGTGCGCGACGAGCGCGGCCGCACCCGTCTGCGCCTGGGCGTGAACTGGGACATCACCGAGGCGCACGAGGCCGCCGCCGCGCGCCACGAGCGCGAGCTGGTGCTGCGCGAGAGCCAGGCCAAGTCCGAGCTGCTCGCCCGCATGAGCCACGAGCTGCGCACGCCGATGAACGCCGTGCTGGGCTTCACGCGCCTTCTGATGGCCGACGACGCGCAGGGCGACGACGCCGACGCCACGCGCCAGGCGCGCCTCGAGCACATCCACTCGGCCGGCGAACACCTGCTCACGCTGATCAACAACGTGCTCGAGCTGTCGCGCCTGGACGGCCCCGTGCGCGACGTCGTGCTGCAGCCGTTGCTGGTGGCCACCGTCATCGAGCAGACGCTGCCGCTGGTCGAGGGCCTGGCCGTGCAGCACGGCGTGACGGTCATCGCGCCGCCCAGCCCGCTGCACGTGCGTGCCGACGCCACGCGCCTGAAGCAGGTGCTGGTCAACCTGCTGACCAACGCGATCAAGTACAACCGCCCGGGCGGCAGCGTGCACGTCGACGTCTCGCACGCCGGCGGCCAGGTGCTGATCCGGGTGTCGGACGACGGCGTGGGCATGACGTCGGAGCAGCAGCAGCACGCGTTCGAGCCCTTCAATCGCGCCGGCGCCGAACGCGCCGGCATCGAGGGCACCGGCATCGGCCTGACCATCGTCAAGGCGCTGGTCGAGGGCATGGGCGGACGCATCGAGGTGCACAGCAAGCGCGGCGTCGGTAGCACGTTCGCGGTGCGGCTCGACGCCGCGGCCGACTCCGGTCCCCTCGCGCTGCCGGCGCGCCGCCTGCTCTACATCGAGGACAACGCGGTCAACGTCATGATCGTGGCCGAGCTGGTGCGTCGCCGTGGCGGCATCGAGTTCGACAGCATGCCCGACGGCGCCAGCGGTGTCGCGCGGGCGGCCCAGACGCTGCCGGGCCTGGTGCTGGTCGACATGCAGTTGCCCGACTTCGACGGCCTGGAGGTGCTGCGCCGGCTGCGCGCCGATCCGGTCACCGCCGACCTGCGCGTGGTGGCACTGTCGGCCAACGCGATTCCCGCCGACATCCAGCGCGCGTTGCAGGCCGGCTTCGACGACTACTGGACCAAGCCGCTGGACTTCAAGGTGTTCAACGCCGCGCTCGATCGGGTGTTCGGGGGCGGCGCGCCATGAACCTGCACGGCCGCCCGAAGGGGGAATTGACCGCAGCGCGAAACGCGGAGCTTGCCTCATGAGCGCGCTGCGCTGGCTCACGCTGGACGTGAGCGACAACGACGAGGGCGTGGTCACGATCGAGGCGCTCGCCTCCACCGATGCGGCGGGCCACGCGTTCGCGCTGGCCGAGGCGCAGTCCGTCCTCGACTGGGCCTGGCGCGAGTTCCCCGCCGCCCATGGCCCCGCCGACGAGGGCGGCCAGTGGGATCACGACCTGCAGTCGGGCGTCGGCGCCGATGGCTGGCACTCGGTGGCGTTGACGCTCACCGGAACGCCCGCCTTCGCCCAGGCCTTCGAACGCGAGTTCGACCTGTTCGGCGAGTAGCGCGGGCACGTCGCGTCAGAAGGCCAGCCACGCGAACAGATAGAGGCTGTTGGCGTCGGTGGCCGCCGAGCCGGTCGCGCCGTCCAGCTTGTCGTAGGCCGTCAGCTGCAGGCCCAGCCGCAGGTTGGCGTCGATGCCGCCGCTGGGCGCGCTCTTGCCGAACGGCGTCCAGTCGACCTGCAGGCGCGTGCCGCGCGAGCCCAGCCCGGGCGCATTGACGCCGAAGCGCTGCAGCGTCGCGCCCCAGGACTTGTCCCAGAAGTACGACCCGTTGACGCTGTATTCCGTCAGGTCGGCGCCCGCCTGCGTCTCCTTGATGACGTTGCCGAGCACGGTGACCGTGTCGCCACCCGCGCTCGTCCAGCGGTAGCTCGCGTCGAAGCCCAGGTCGCGGATGCGGGCGACGTCGGGCGCCGAACGGTCCGGCTGGTAGCCGGTCTTGAACAGCACGACGCCGGCCTCCATGGCTGACGACTCCAGGCTCTTGCGGGCCGCAAAGCGCGCGTACAGCGGCGCCCGCAGCGCGCCCGGGTCGCGGTCGGCCGCCGCGATGCCGAAGTCCTTCTGCAGCGTCGGTGTCTGCATCCGGTAGGTGCCGAGCTCGCCGTACCACGTCCCGTCGAGCTGGGCGTAGCCCACGATGCCGGTCGCCTTCTGGCCGAACGCCTCGTCGAGGATCGTGCCTGCACTGGGCGCCGGCGCCACGTTGGACGAGATGTACGGGAAGAGCCAGGCCGGCAGCGTGTTGAACGGGTCCTGCACGCCCGGATTGTTGTTGACCGAGACGCCGAGCACCGTCATGTGGTCGCCGGGCAGCGTGGTCGTGGTGGCGGCGCGCAGGTCGACGTTGTCGATCGACGTGTGCCGGGCGATGCCGTCGTAGGTCAGCTGCGAGAAGATGCCCACGTGGTCGGTGATGCGGCCCGACACGAACAGCGAGACCTGGTCGAGCGTCAGGTTGTCGTTGCCCTTGAGGGAACCCGTCAGCGAATGGCCGTCGAGCGTGCCCGCGTCCTGCGACCTGTTGGTGTGGGTGAGCCCGGCCATCACCATGCCGGCCAGCGGCGGGATCCAGTCGCCGCCCTTGGTGGTGGTGTAGCCGGTCAGCTTGAACTGGATGCCGAAGTCCGTCAGCTGCGGCCCGAAGCCGCCGACGTGACACATCGCGCAGGGCTGGCCTGTCTGCCGCGCGAAGCTGGGCACGGCGTGCGCGAGCGAACTGGCCAGCGCCAGCAGCAGCAGGGTGGCGGCGCGGACCCAGCGGCACCGTCCGGTCGAGGCCAGGGATTTCATGAGCGGAGTCTCCTTGTAGGGGCGTGAGCGGGCCGCACGAGCTCGGCGAGCCCGCGCACGATCGACCGCCGGGTCGCGGCAGGTCAGTTCTTCTTCAGCGTGAGGATCCAGGTGACGAGTTCGCGCGCCTCGTCGGGGGTGACCGGGTTGGGCGGCATCACGGCCGTGCCCCAGACGCCGGTGCCGCCTTTCTGGACCTTGGCCGCCAGCAGGGGCACCGCATCCTCGCGGCCGGCGTATTTCACGGCGACGTCGCGCCACGCCGGGCCGACGAGCTTCTGGTCGATCATGTGGCAGCTCAGGCAGTTCTTCTTCTGCGCCATGTCGATGCCGGCCATGGCGGGCATCGCGCAAGCCAGCGCGGGCAAGAGGACGAGGATCGGTTTCATGAAACTTCCTTGAGTCGAGGCGTTGCTCGAGCGGCGCGATCGCGCTGCGGTTCGCTGTGAAGTCCCGCTTCGAGCCGGATGGTTCATTCGCCGATGCCCTGCCCAACTCGTCTGCAAGTTAGCCACGGGCCACGGCGAACGTCGAAAGGGTCGAATGCTTCCAGAAGCGTCCGGCCGGATCCCTACCCGCTTCAAGGGATGCGAAAACTCGGCGCTTGGCGCATGCGAGGCACGTTCTCCAGGGCGACGCGCTCGGGCGGCCCGAACGAGCCTGAACGCACGCTGTCGACCGAGGGCCGGATCCCCCCAGAACAGCGCGCGAAATCCGCATGGTCGACATGGTCGCTCGAGGCCCGTGTCGCGTGGAACACACGGCATCGTCGATGCCGCGCGAAGGCCTGCATCGCCGCACGTTCGAACGCGACCGCAGGCCGGGTTCGATGGCGGCGCGTTCGGCGGGACGAGCGCAACGCCTGCGCGATCGGCCTGTTCGCGCGCCCGTCGCATCGCTGCGATGCGGGATACGCATGGGGGTTTCGGCCTGTGCGACGAAGTGCGACTTTGAGGGCACGAACTGCAGTGACTCGCGCGACCTCGCGTCCTAGACTTCGTCACGGCATCGCAGACGTGCATGCCGCAAACGCACCGTTCCGGCGACTTCACCGTCGCATGGGGCGGGATGATTTCGTCCTCGCGCGGGCGGCCGGCGCGCGGGACACACCCCTACTCGAATCTGGAGAACTCCATGAAGAAGCTTCATGCCGTCGCCGCTGCCGCCGCGCTCGCCGCGAGCCTGCTGACCGCCACGTCGTCGATGGCTGGCACGGCCTTCGACAACAAGATGTCGTCCGTCATCAAGACCGTGAAGGCCGATCCGAACTACAAGGTCATCCCGCTGGATTCCAGCTCGGATCGCAAGTGGTTCTTCGCGCAGTGCGAGGCGCTGTACGACAAGAAGATCACGAAGGAACAGTTCGTCAGCGAAGGCGCCCGGCAGTTCCCGGGCTACGACGCCTCGTTCAGCCAGCTGGCCGACCTGTTCACCTCCTGATCCGACCCCCGTCTTCGCGTGCGGGCCCGCCGCGCGCGTGACGCGTCCCTGCGCGAGGGCACCGCTCGTTCCTCGGCCGGTGCCGTCGTCGCCTTCGGGCCGGCGTGCCGACCGGGCGGCGGTCGGTCGGGTCGCGGCCATCGCCCGCGGCCCGTCGGCAGCGCGTCGGCCGGATCAGACGACGAAGGCCGCCCCGCGACCCACGGCCAGCGGCCCCCCCGCGAACGTCCAGGTGTCGGGCACCAGGGCCTGCGCCTGCTCGCCCGACGGCAGCACGAGGCGCACGCCCGCGGCGCCGTCGTAGCCGACCACGCTGATGCGCAGCGGCTTCCACGCCTGCAGCGTCTCGACGCGCAACGTGATCTCGTCGCCGGCGCGCATCGCGCGCAGGCGCACGACGCCGCGCTCGCCACGCTCGTGCGCGTCGCTCAGGCCGTCGTCGAAGACGTAGTCCAGCACCGCCTCGCCGGTGCAAGCACGGCCCAGGATCACGTGCAGCTCGATGTCGGCAAGATCGTTGAACTGCGTCGTGCGCACGCCGGGCTGCATGGGCAGCAGCTGGCCCTCGCGCACGTACAGCGGCGTCGACGCGGCCGCGCTGCGCACCTGCACGCTGCGGCCCGCGACGACGAAGCGGCCCGTGCCCGCGTCCAGCCAGCGGCCGGTTCCCGGCAGCGCCACCGTGCGTTGCTGCTGGCCCTGGTGCACCAGCGGCGCCTGCATCAGCGCGGGGCCGACGAGGAACTGGTCGTCGATGCGGTCCAGGTCGAGGCCGTCGCCGTTGTCGAAGTCGTGGAACAGCGGTCGCATCACGGCCGTGCCGTCGCGCGCCTGCGCCACCCACAGCTGGTAGAGGTAAGGCAGCAGCTTGTAGCGCAGCCGCACGTAGTGCCGGATGATCTCGAGCGCCTGCGGGCCGAACTGCCACGGCTCCTGCGCCACCGAGCCCTTGACCGCGTGGTTGCGCAGGAAGGGGAACAGCATGCCGGCCTTGTACCAGGCAACGGCGAGCTCGCCGTCCGCATGGCCGCCGAAGCCCGGCACGTCCGGGCCGTTGAACGGGATGCCCGACAGCGCGAGATTGAGCGTGCACGGGATGCTCATGCGCAGGTGGTGCCAGTTGCTCCAGTTGTCGCCCGTCCACAGCGCCGTCCAGCGGCTGGAGCCGGTGGCCGCGCTGCGCGAGAGGATGAACGGCCGCTCGTCCGGCACCGCGGCCTTGAAGCCCTCCCACGTGGCCTGCGCCATGCCCGTCGCGTACAGGTTGTGGTACGTCCAGTGGTCCCACTTCCCGTGCTGGAAGCGCATGTCGTCGACGTCGGCCGCGCCGGTGCTGGGGTCGTTCATGTCGATCCAGGCGCCGCCGAAGCCCCAGTCGCGGAACTGGCGCGCGTAGCCGGCCCACCAGGCGCGGCCCTCCGGCAGCGAGTAGTCGGGGAACCAGGTGCGGCCCGGCCAGACGAAGCCGACGTAGGGCTGGCCCTCGGGGTTCCGGCAGAAGATGCCGGCCTTCAGGCCGCTCTCGGCCACCTCGTAGCCATCGGCGACCTTCACGCCGGGGTCGAGGATGGGCACGACGCGGCGGCCCTTGTCGGCGAGCGCCTTCAGCTCGGCCGCGCGGTCGCCGAACTGTGCGGGGCTCGTCGTGAAGACCTTGTAGTCGTCCATGTAGTCGATGTCGAGCCACAGGCCGTCGTTGGGGAACGCGTGCTCGGTGAAGCCCGCGTCCAGCATCTGCAGGTCCCTGGTGCCGCCATAGCCCCAGCGGCACTGGTGGTGGCCCAGCGACCACAGCGGCGGCAGCGGCGTCTTGCCCACCAGGCGCTGCAGGCGCTGCGTGACGGCGCCCATGCTGTCGCCGGCGATCACATAGAAGGCCGGGACACCCTCGTCGGCGCCGAACCACAGGCTGGCCGGCGCGTCGTGGTCGTCCTTGCCGGTGAAGAACCAGTTCGATCCGGTATCCATCCACACCGCGCCGGGATGGTCGACGAGCACGCCGATCCAGCGCGCACCTTGCCGGATCAGCAGGTAGGGGATGGCGGCGTACTGCGGGTCGGCCTGGCCGTCGATGATGACGGACATCGGATGATCGGCCCAGACGTCCAGGTTCCAGAACTTGGTGCGCTTGCCGGACTTCTCCAGGCCCGTGAGCTTCTCGCCCTGGCCGTAGAAGCGCATGTCCTCGCTGCGCCCGAGCTGCACCAGCCACGCCCTGCCGCACACGCCCACGCAGGCGCGCGGCACGCCCGCGAGCGTGCTCGCGCCCTGCGCGTCGGCGAGCCGCAGCGTGCCGTCCGCGTCGAAGCCGAGCCGGTGCGTGGACGGACCGGAGAACGCGTCGTCGTGCATGCGCAGCAGGCGCGGGTCGAGCGGCCAGCGCGCGTCATCGCGCAATTCGACGTGGAACACGTCCTCGCCGAGGTCGCGCACGCGCGCCCGCAACGCGGCGGCGTCGCCCATCTGCAGCGAATCGCCCGCATGGCCGCTGGCGAAACGGAAGTTGGAGGGGTGGCGGATCTTCTGGAAATACACGCGGACGTCCTGGGCAGCGAGGGCAGGCGGGCAGTCTAGCGCCGGCGGTTACGGCGCGGGTACGACGTCCGGCGTCCGCTGGCGCCCTCGCGTTCCCTCTCCCACATGGCCGCGCCGGTGGTGTTGCCTTCGACCACGCACAGGGGCCGGCAGGCCGATCGGCGGCGGCCCGGCGAACAGGCCGGACGACGCGGGCACCGCCGACCGCACTGCAGCCGCCCAGATGCTGGAGCCAGCGTTGAACGTGGCCTTGGAGCCGCCGCCGTCGCCGTCGCCGATGATGTTGAACTCCGCCTGCTTCCAGGCCGCGGTGTGCGGTGGGGCCGCCCGTGTTGGAGCCGCTCCGACGAGCGCCACTGGGGGAAGCGACGGCGGTGCACCCCCTTTTCCAGGTACATCCCCGGGGTATGCCCCACGCTCGTTCGCGCGGTCGTGACGAATGCTGAACGACGCATCAGGCAGCCGGAATCCCGCGGCCGTCCGGCGCCGCGGCACGCCGCCGGACGCGCGTGTGCATACCGGATGAGGCATCGTTCACGGGCTCGGCATCCGGACGCGGCCCGTGCACGACGGATGCGTTCCAGGCCAAGCTAGAGTTCGCGCCAGCGCGGCCGGCCAACGGCCCGCGGTTCAACGAAACGGAGGGGGAAATCATGGGAACGCTAATCAAGATCGCCGTCGTCATCGCCGTCGCCTGGGGCGGCTGGACGATCTGGCACAACAAGCACAAGGCCGTGGCGCACACGTTCGAGGTGCACGACGGCGAGGCCTACGACGCGGCCAGCAACCTCACCTGGAAGCGCTGCGCCGTCGGCCAGAAATTCACCGGCGGCAGCTGCGAGGGCGGCGACCCGGGCTTCAAGTGGGACGCCGCGCAACGCACCGGCGACGCCACGTGGCGCGTGCCGACCGAGAAGGAACTGGGCACGCTGATCGATCCGGCCAAGGCCGACAAGGGCGAGTCGCCCGCCGTCGACACGGTCGTCTTCCCCGGCATCAAGGCCAGCACCCCGCCGTTCTGGACCAGCTCGCACTCCAACGGCATCAGCGCCTGGTACGCGCGGTTCAACAAGGGCTCGGAAGGCATCGGCTCGGCGCCCGGCATGTACCGCCAGTCCGAGCTGAACGACTACGGCGTCATCCTGGTGCGCGACGGCCGCTGAGCCGCCGTCCCGGCGCGCCGCGAAGTCTCCGCGGCGTGTGAGCGTTCCCTCCGCGCGGATCGCGTCGACCGTTGCTATCGTCGGCGGCATCGCCACCACCGACGGACACCACGTGATCCCGACTCGCCTCCTCCCGCTCGCCCTCGTCATCGGCCTGTCCGCGAGCGCCGTGGCCGCAGGCCTGGACGCGCGGCAGGAGGGGCTGCTCGAGATCCAGGCCGCGCGCGCGCCGCTCGCCGTGTCCGGCGACGGCGCGTGGCGCCTGCATGTCGACGCGCACGACGTGCTGCATCGCGTCAGCCTGGCGCAACCCGCGCAGGAGACGAGCTTGCAGCTGCCGCCCGGCGTGCAGCTGCTGTCGGCGTCGGGCGACGGCCGGCGCGTCGCGGTCGCGACGCGAGGCCAGTGCGTCGGCCTGGTCGACTTCGGCGGCCAGCCCGGCGCCGCGGCCACGCTGGCCTGGCGGCCCTGGATCGCCAACGGCGAGGGCCGGCCGCTGGGGCCGGCCGACGGCGCCTGGACCGCGGCCATGCCGGCCGACTGCGGCGGTGGCCCGCAGGCCGCGCCGGTCGCGATATCGTCGGACGGCCGGCTGGTCGCCGCGACCGACGCCGTCATCGACACCGCGACGGGCCGCGTCGTCGCCTCGCTGCCCGGCGCCGGGCGCGTGTTGCGGCTGCAGTTCGTCGACCACGACGCCCGCCTGCTGATCGCCGCCGCCACGCTGGCTCCGCCCGGCTCGCCGGCCCCGGGCGGCCTGAGTTTCTCGGTGTGGGACCTCGCGAGCAAGGCGCTCGTCAACGACATCGAGATCGCCGGCGCGCCGCCGGCCTCGCGCGCCGCGCTGCAGGTCGACTTCTCGCCGCAGACCGGCGCGCTGTTCGCCGTCGACGGGCGCCGCCGCGTGCTCGCGCAGCAGGCCGCGCCGGCCGGGGCGGCCTCCGCGCCGCCGCTCGAGCTCGTGCAGCTCGCGCCGGGCGTCTGTGGCGCCGCGCCACGCGTGCGCGCCCCGCTGGCCGACGACCTCGGCGCGGCCTTCGTCGTCGACCCGTACGGCCGCTGGATTGCCTCCGCGCGACCCCTGTCGACGGCCCGGGACGGCGCCGAGCTGGCGATGGGCGCGCGTTCGGTGCTGGTCGTGCAGGACCTGGCCAGCGGCCGGCAGCTGCAACGCGTGACGTCGAAGTACGCGCTGGCCGGCCTGGTGGCCACGCCCGCCGGCGACCGCCTGTTCGCGCTCGCGTCGCAGCCCGTCGAACCCGAGACGGGCGAGACCATCGCCGGCTGGCCGGCGGTGCCGGACGACGAACGCCTGGTCGACGTCGTGCTGCCCGCCGCCGCGCTCGAGGCGACGCGCGACGCCGCCAGGGCGTGGGCGCCGGCGGTCTGCCGCGAACCGGGCGAAACCCCGGATGCCCGCACGATGGCGCGCGCCGATCGCGTGCTCAAGCCGCTGTGGACGCGCGATCTCGGCACGGATCCGGCACCGCTCGCTGCGTCGGCACCATGCGCCAGCGCCACGCGCGACGCGTCGGTGTTCGCCACCCGTGACGGCGGCCTGTGGCTCGACCAGGGCGCGCAGGTCGCCAGGCTCGACCCGGCCACCGGCACGACCTCCACGGCGCTGCCCACGCCGCGATCGAAGAACGTCTGCAGCGTCGTGACGCCCGGCGGCACCGGCTTTCTCAATGCCGGCGGCGACACGCTCACGTGGCGCCCGCTGGCCGCGGCCACCGACCCGACGCGCCGCCGCGTCGTCGAACGCCGACCCGGCTGGGCCGCGACGTTGCTGCCGGTGCGCGGCGAGGTCGCGCGCGTGGCCTGGACGTCGCCGGCGCACGACGTCGTCATCGCCGACTACGACGCCAATGGCAAGCGCCTGCGCGAAGCCGCGACGACGCTGGCCGCCTTCGGTGACGATCCCGCCGGTCCCGCCGCCATGGCCCCCGCACCCTGCCAGGACGCACGCGGCACGCCGATCGCGATCGGCTACGACTGGCGCGCCGGCCCGTTCGGATCGCAGCGCGGCAGCACCTGCGGCCCGCTGCCCGGCATGGCGCGGCTGGTCTGGTGGAGCGGCGCGTCGATCGCCCCGCGCAGCGACCGCTCGGCCCCGCTGCTGCGCGCGCAGCCGGCCATCGACGGCGCCATCGCCGTCTCGGCCGACGACACGCAGCTGCATGTCGTCAACCTGGCGCTGCAGCGCGAAATCGCGCAGATCGATCTGGGCGATGGCTTCGACGGTCGCACCTGGGTGCTGGCATCGCGCAAGCTGGTGCTGCTGGAGGCCTCCGGCAATGATGGGCATCGCCGGTTGCGGGCGTATGCGTTGCCGTGAGCGCGCGGCATGGGTCGTTCGACCCGCCATTCGTCCGTCATGCTGCCGCACGGCGGGATGCCATCGGGCGCGGCAGGCCTCATAACGCGTGGCCTATCCAAACCGCCCCTGCAGGAACCACCCCGTCTGGTCGACCTCCGGCGCGTGCCGGAAGCGATAGACCCACAGCAGCGCGCCTTCGTGGTCCTGCGCGATGAAATAGTCGCGCGCTGCGTAGCCTCCGTCCCACCAGCCGGACTCGATGCGCTCGGGACCGGCGACCAGCCACAGCGGCTTGCCCGCGAGCAGCGGCGTGCCGGCCTCGTCGCGCAACGGCTGCGGCCGGGACAGCAGCCACACCGGACGCTTCAGGCGCGGCCAGTGCGCCGGGTCGCCCGAGGCGGCCGCAGCCGCGTTCACGGGCGGCGCCAGGTTCAGCGGCATGCCGGCCGTGCGGCCGCGGGACGGCGCGGCGTCGCCGCCCGCGCGCACGGCGGTGGCGCGTTCGGGGCGGTGGTCGGCCACCGCCTGCAGGCGCTGGATGTTGTGCGCGCCGAGCCGGGCCTCGAAGCGTTCGAGCAGCCGGTTCCAGCCCTCGCCGACGCTGGCGGCCGAGGGGAACAGCTCGGTGTTGGGCGGCGCGCCGGGCATGATCGAATGGCAGTGCAGGCTCATCTCGATCACCGAGAAGGCCAGCGGCAGGCGCTGCAGGCGCTCGCGCAGCAGCGAGTGCAGGTGCGCGGTGTCGGCCACCGGCTCGCCCAGGCCGATGTCCAGCGACGTGGTGCGCAGCGACGGATCCTCGATCATCCGGCGGCGGCTCTCGTGGTGCAGCCGCAGCTCGAAGGCGCCGACGAGGCCGTGGTGCGCGGTCGCCCAGGCGGTGAGGCGATTGAGCAGCACCGCGGCGCCGCCGAGCAGCGCGGCGCTGTCGTCGGCGCGCATGAACAACTCCAGCCGGCTGTCGAAGGTCGGCGCGGGTTGCAGCGGGGTGCGCGGGTCGGGCTGGTCGCCGAGCGCCCGGTCGATGTCGGCCAGCAGCTGGCCACCGAAGCGGCGCGTGAGGCCGGCGCGGGGTTGCCGCCACAGGTCGGCGGCGGTGGCCAGGCCCAGCGTGCCGAGCGCGGCCAGGTGCGGCGCGGCCGCGGCCATGCGGGCGACGGGCACCGCGCCGACGCGTGCGCGCCAGCGGGCCTTGTCGTCGATGAAGCCGGCGTCGTCGCCCCCCACGGCCATCCACTCCGCGCCCTGCGGCGTGGGCGCGCAGGCCAGGCGCAGCGCGTGGCCCAGCGGGGCGAGTTCGGCCCGCAGGCGTCCGATGAGGCGCGGCAGCCCGCCGAAGTAGCGCAGGCTGGACTGCACCTCGGCCAGCACCACGTGGTCGCCGCCGAACGAGACACTGGGCGTGAAACCCATCAGCACGTGGGCGACGGCCATCAGCGCGGCCTCGTCGCGCGCCGGATCGGCCTCGCCCAGGCGCAGGTGCGGTGCCAGCCCGAGCGCGGTGGCCCGCTTCTGGCCCGGCCGCACGCCGCACGCGCGTGCCGCGTCGTTGGCCGCGACGATGCGGTGCTGCGCGATCAGCGCGACCGGGCCGACGAGGTCGATGTCGTCGACCGGCGGCTCGCCGGCCGGCGCCTCCGGCGCCAGCGTGGCGACGAAGGATTCCAGCGACAACGCCGGCAGGTGGACGCCGATCCAGAGCATGGCGATCGTCCCGTCATGCGGTGGCCGACAAGGCCGGCACGGTCGCGCGCGTGCGGCGGGGCGTGAGCGCGCGCTGGCGTGCCGCGCGCGAGAGCACCGGCGGCAGTGCGAGCAGCACCGGGTCCTCCAGGGCCGGCCCGCGGCGCTTGAGCACATGCACGGCCATCGCGTCGGGACCCGCGCTGGCGAGCGCGAGCCGCAGCGGCGCGGGACTGGGCTGGGCGGCCGCAGCCGCGGGGCGCACGATGAAAGCCGGGCCCTCGTGCGACTGCGCGGCCAGCTGCAGCCGGCGCAGCGCCTCGCCCTTGAGGCTGGGCGGCGCCCACCCGACGACCGCCCCCACCTGGCCGCTGCGCAAGGCCTGCTCCAGCGGCCACAGCAGGTCCTCGCCGCGGATCACGACACAGCGCGACAAATCCAGCCCCAGCTGCGCCAGCGCCTCGGCGCAGGGTTCGGCCGGCGGCCCCACCAGCAGCACGCCGCGGCCAGCCGCGCCCACGCGCGCGAGCGCGGGCGCGAGCAGCCGCATCTCACCCCAACCGGGGCTCGTGAGCAGCAGCTCGGTGAGCACCCGCTGCGGCCAGCCGCCGCCGGGCAGCTCGGCGTCGAGCGCGGCGTAGCCGCTCGCCTGCACCGACTCCCGGCCGCGCCCCAACTGGTGGGCACGCCACAGCGCGGGATGCAGATGCTCCAGCGGCAGCAGGTGGGAAGGCGAGGACATCGACGGTGACCGGACAGCGGAAGCGCACGACTTGGCAAGACGGGGCTTCGCAGCCGACGATGCGGCAGGCTGGAGACCCTCGAGTACTGTATTTGCATACAGTCTAGCGGACCACGGCCCGCCAGGGCAAGCGTTCAGCGCTGGCCGGCGCGGCACAATTCACGCATGTCCCTGCTGCCCTCCCCGCCCTGCCCCTGCGGCCGTCCGTCGCCCTACGACCGCTGCTGCGGCCGCTGGCACGCCGGCCCGCAGGCGCTGCAGGCTCCCGGCGCCGAGGACCTCATGCGCTCGCGCTACAGCGCCTTCGTCCTCGGCCTGCTCGACTACCTCCGCGACACCTGGCACCCGTCCACCCGCCCCGCCACCGTCGAGCCCCTGCCCGCCGGCCTGCGCTGGCTGGGCCTGGACGTGCGCCGCCATGTGCAACAGGACGCCGACCACGCGATCGTCGAATTCGTCGCGCGCAGCAAGCTGGGCGGCAAGGCCGAGCGGCTGCACGAGACGAGCCGGTTCGTGCGCGAGGACGGACGCTGGTTCTACCTCGAAGGCGACATCGATCGAAAAGGACGACCATGACCGACCGACCACCCTTCATCGTTTCTGCCGCCGACGTCCCCGAGCGCAGCCACGTCTATCCGCAAAGCGACGAGCCCATGGGCCCGACGCGCCGGATCGGCGCTGCCGCCGGGCTGCAGCGCGTGGGCATCAACCTGCAGCGCCTGCCGCCGGGCAGCCGCTCCTCGTGGCCGCACGCCGAATCCGACGAGGAGGAGTTCGTCTACGTCATCGAAGGCACGGTCGACGCCTGGATCGACGGCCGCATCCACCCGATGGCCGCCGGCGACCTCGCGGCCTTCCCGGCCGGCACGGGCATCTGCCACTGCTTCATCAACAACGGCAACCGCGAGGCGCTGCTGCTGGTGGGCGGGCAAGCCTGGAAGGAGGCCAACCGCATCGTCTACCCGTTGAACCCGTCGCGCCGCGCCGACCTGAAGGCCTCCGACTGGTGGCACGACGCGCCGGCGCGCGAGCTCGGCGAACACGACGGCCTGCCCGACAGCCTGCGCGCGTCGCGGCAAGGCGGCTGACCGCGCCGGAAACGGCGACGGCCGCAAGCGCGGCCGTCGATCGGGGGCGGAGCGCGCAGCCCCTCAGGCGAATTCCTGCCGCACCGACGGCGACATCAGCCGGCGGATGATGGCCGCCAGCGCCAGGCTGGCCACCAGCGTCAGCAGGCCGGCCAGCACGCGCGCGACGGTCACGACGCCGCCGAACAGCTCGGCCGCCGGCTGCGTGAGCGCGGTGTGCTGCAGCGCCGGATCGACCAGCAGGTGCAGGAATTCCTGCTGCAGCCACAGGCCGGCGAGGTCGGCCGCGATGGCCACCATCAGCAGCCCGATGAAGACGCGGCGCGCCCACTCGATGCGGCGCAGCAGGCCCGCGGCGCAGACCATGGTGGCCAGCGACAGCGCGATGGCCGCGGAGAACACCCAGGGCGCATGGCGCATCAGGAAGCCGGTGAGGCCGGGCAGCGTGGCGGGGTCGGCGGCGAGCGCCGTCCACGACTGCGTCGCGTTCTGGATCAGCGCCCACTCGCAAGCGAACGCGCCGAGCAGGATGAACATCCAGGCGATGAAGTTCACGAAGCGTGAACGCGATCCGACGTTGTACGTTTGCGGCATGGCTGACTCCAGAACGCACCGACGATCATGACGTGCGTTGATGACAGCGATTTTTCAGTGCGCATGCACTCGCCAACAATCCCGCAGAAGGGGGAAATCGTGCGAAAGCAACGGCCTGGATGCGAACTCCTGCGCACTTCGCGACGAACGTTCTCGCATGGATCGTGACAGCGGCGTGACGCGGCGACCACCGCATGAAGCGGAAGGCAAGGCGTGATCGCGGCGTGACACGGCCACCCCATGAAGCGCATCCGGCACGCACGAAATGTCATCCTGCGCGCAGTCGCAGGATGACACCCGGGCCGGCTGCGTCGGCGATCCCGGCAGCACCGGTACGGGTCAGCGATGCCGGCGGCATCTGATCTGGCTCGGGCTCCGATCCCGGCGCGTGATCGACGGTCGACCACGACGTTTCGACCGCGGTCGAAACCCGGGCATCGGGCCGCCTCCGATAATGGCGCGACCCCGGAGACCTGCCTCCGGTCAGCTCGCGCCTTCATGCCCGGTCTCGTCCAAGCCGCCCTCGCCTATGTCCTCTGGGGCCTGTTCCCGATCTACTTCCATGCGCTGAGCCGCGTCGATGCGTTCCAGATCGTGCTGCATCGCTCGATCTGGTGCTTCGTGTTCGTGTGGGGACTGCTGGTGGCGATGCGCCGGCTGCAGTGGGTGGCGGGCGTCGTCCGCCAGCCGCGGCTCCTCGGCCTGTTCACGCTCAGCGCGCTGCTGCTGACCAGCAACTGGCTGCTGTACGTCTGGGCCGTCAACCACGGCCACGTGGTCGAGGCGAGCCTGGGCTACTTCGTCACCCCGCTCGTCAACGTGATGCTTGGCACCCTGGTGCTCAAGGAACGGCCGCGTCGCCTGCAGTGGATCGCGGTGGCCGTCGCCGCGTGCGGCGTGCTGTGGCTGACGCTGACGCTGGGCCGCCCGCCCTGGATCGCGCTGGGGCTGGCCGCCTCGTTCGGCGGCTATGGCCTGCTGCGCAAGACGGCGCCGCTGGGTGCGCTGGAAGGCCTGGCGCTGGAGACGGCCGTGCTGGCGCCGGTCGCGCTGGTCGCACTGGCCCTGCTGTCGCCCGACGGCCTGCCCGGCCTGTTCGACGGCATGGACGGCATGACCGTCGCCTGGTTGCTGTGCGCCGGCCCGATCACGGCGATCCCGCTGCTGCTGTTCGCCGGCGGCGCGCGCCGCATCACGCTGGCCACGCTGGGCACGCTGCAATACGTGTCGCCGACGATCCAGTTCCTGCTGGGCGTCGCCTGGTTCGGCGAGCCGCTGGATCCGACGCGGCTGGCCGGCTTCGTCCTGATCTGGGCCGCGCTGGCGATCTACAGCGCGGACGGGTTCCTGTGGATGCGGCGGATGCGGGCGCAGGCCGTGGCCTGAGTCCCGCCCGCAAACGCGGCATCCCTCACCACAGATGCTTGCCGTCGATGACGGTCACCGGCCAGTCGGCGGCCTCGAAGTCGTCGAGCAGGCGGGCGTTCACGCAGATCCGGCGCGTCTTCCCATCCCATGTCCCGTCGGGCTGGAAGTCGGGGCTGTCGGCATAGACGTCGCAGCCGCAGGCGCTGCAGAAGTGGTTGGCGACCAGGCGCGAGCGCCAGCGGTAGACGGCGTCGCTGTCGGCCTGGGTCGCCTTGAACCTGTCGGGCGCGTAGTACGCATAGAGATGGCCGCGCTTCGAGCAGAAGCTGCAGGTGCAGCGCGTCAATGCGGCGGGCAGCTCGGCGTCGATCTCGAAGGCGTTGCGGCCGCAATGGCAGCGTCCGGTCAGGGGCATGGCGTTCTCCTCGGGCAGCCGCGCAGCGCCGGCAAGGGGCAGGCCCGTCGCGGCGCGGCGCGCCCTCAGTCCGGATTGACCCGCAACGCCCCGCTGTCGTGGCCCACGGGCCGCAGCAGCGCGTTCAGTGCGAAGGCCGCGCCGCCCACGGCCACGGCCAGGTCGCCGTACTTGGCCACCCGCACCGCCGGCGGCGCCACGCCGGCGTCGCGGCCGAAGCGGGCCAGGCGGTCGGCGGCCGCCTGGAGGAAGTGGGAGCCGCCGAGCGTCACCGCCTCGCCGCCCAGCACGATGGCCTTGGGGTTGAAGGTCGTCCAGGCGTTCTGCAGCAGCACGCCGAGCGCGTCGCCGGCGGCGGCGAAGGCCTTGCGCGCGCGCGACGCGCGCGGGTTCGCGAGGTCGGCGGCCAGGCCCGCGCGGTCGACCTCGCCGCGCTTGAGCTGGCCGGCGGCGTGCGCCACCGCCTTCAGGCCGACGTAGGCCTCGACGCAACCGCGGCGACCGCAGGTGCAGGGCAGCCCGTCGACATGCAGGATGGTGTGGCCGATCTCGCCGGCCGCGCCGGTCGCGCCGGTGAACAGCTCGCCCTTGAGGACGATCCCGGCGCCCACGCCCACCGCGCAGCTGACGTAGACCAGCGGGTCGTCGATTGGACGGCTGCCGAAGGCCGTCTCGCCGATGGCGGCCAGGTCGGCCTCGTTGTGGCAGTAGACGGGAACCTGCGCGAGGCCGCCGGCCACCAGTTCGCGCGCCAGGCGTTGCCCCACCTCCACGTCGTGCCAGCCGAGGTTGGGAGCGAACTGGATGACGCCGTGCGCCGCATCCACCGCCCCGGGCAGGCCGACGCCGATGCCCAGCAGGCGCGCGCCGGTGCGCGTGACGCGCGCGGACTCGGCCGTCACCAGTTCGACCAGCTGGTGGCAGGCCACGTCGGGCGCGCGGTCGCGCAGCGGCACCGCCATCGACTGCAGCACCTCCCCATGCAGCGAGGTCGCCACGACGCGGATCGAGTCGGTGCCCAGCTCGGCGCCGATCAGCGCCAGGCCGCGGCCGGCGATGCGCAGGGGGGTCGGCCGGCGTCCCAGCGAGCCGGTGACGGCCACGTCGTCCTCGTCCAGCCAGCCCTCGTCCAGCAGCTCCTTGGCCAGCAGGCTCACGGTGGACTTCGTCAGCCCGCTGCGCTCGGCCAGCGTCGCGCGCGACTGGCCCGGCTCGTCCAGCAGCAGGCGCAGCAGGACGTTGCGGTTGATCGACTTGACGTAGGTCTGGTCGCCCGTGATCGGGGGACGGGTCATCGGCGGCTCTCCATGGCGGTCTCGGCGCATTGTCCGGCCTCGCGAGGGCGCGCCCGGACGGGGCGCGACGGGGAAGTGTCCGCAGACTAGGCGCCCCGGCCGGACGTCGCATTGGGGAAACCGATTAATTGGTTCGACCGACGAACGAATTAATCTTCGCCCCGCGCTCTGCAAAGAAGGGCGAGACGACGCACGACAACATCCGGAGACACGCCATGAACCTCAAGCACGCACTGTTGACCGCCGGCCTCCTCGCAGGCGCCGCCGCCGCCCACGCCCAAGTGGTGGTCGGCGTGAGCTGGTCCAACTTCCAGGAGGAACGCTGGAAGACCGACGAGGCCGCCATCAAGGCCGAACTGGCCAAGCGCGGTGCCACCTACGTCAGCGCCGACGCCGGCGGCTCGCCCGAGAAGCAGCTGGCCGACGTCGACGGCCTGATCGCCAAGGGCGCGAAGGCGCTGGTGATCCTGGCGATGGACAAGGACGCCATCGTCCCCGCCCTGGCCAAGGCCAAGCAGCGCAACATCCCGGTGGTCGCCTACGACCGCCTGATCGACCAGCCCGGGGTCTTCTACATCACCTTTGACAACCAGGAGGTGGGTCGCATGCAGGCGCGCGCCGTCTTCTCGGTCAAGCCCACGGGCAACTACGTGATGATCAAGGGCTCGCCGACCGATCCCAACGCGGACTTCCTGCGCGCCGGCCAGCAGGAGGTGCTCGCCCCGGCGATCAAGTCGGGCGCGATCAAGATCGTCGGCGAGGAGTACACCGAAGGCTGGAAGCCGGAGGTGGCGCAGAAGAACATGGAGCAGATCCTCACGCGCAACGGCAACAAGGTCGACGCGGTGGTGGCCTCCAACGACGGCACCGCCGGCGGCGTGGTGGCGGCGCTGTCGGCGCGCGGCATCTCGGGCGTGCCGGTCTCGGGCCAGGACGGCGACCAGGCGGCGCTCAACCGCGTGGCGCTGGGCACGCAGACGGTGTCGGTCTGGAAAGACGCACGCGACCTCGGGCGCGAAGCCGCCGACGCGGCGGTCGACCTGGCCAGCGGCAAGCCGGTGCCCGGCTCGAAGAAGTGGACGGGCGGCGAGCACAAGGTGACGCTGGACTCCAAGTTCCTCAAGCCGGTGGCGATCACCCGGGCCAACCTCGACACCGTCGTCAAGGCCGGCTGGATCACCAAGGACAACCTGTGCCGCGGCGTCGACGCGGCCAAGGCGCCCGCAGCCTGCAAGTAAGCGCTCCCGCAGCCGCGCGCGCGTGACGCGCGCGCGGCCGCCACCGCTCCCATTCCATGGAATCGCTCCAACTCAGCGCGCTGGACCTGCGGCTCGGCCTGATGGCCGTCGTGCTCGCCGTCATGGCCGCCACCTTCCACGTGCTCACCGGCAACTTCCTGACGCCGGAGAACCTGTACAACATCGCGCAGCAGACGGCGGTGGTGGGCATCGTCGCCACCGCCATCTCGCTCGTGATCGTCGCGCGCCACATCGACCTGTCGGTCGGCTCGGTGGTCGGATTCGTCGGGGTGCTCGTCGCCTATCTTCAATACACCGCGGGCTGGAGCTGGACGTGGGCCTGCCTGGCCGGGCTGGCCGCGGCGCTGCTGGTCGGCGCGTACCAGGGCGGGCTGACCGCCTACCTCGGCGTGCCGTCGTTCGTGGTGACGCTGGGCGGCCTGATGTCGTTCCGGGGCGCGGCCTTCATCGTCGCCAACGGCAAGACGCAACCGGTGACCGACCCCGTCTTCCTGTGGTTCGGCGGCGGCCTGGACGGCGCGCTGGGCATCGCCGGCAGCTGGACGCTTGCTGCCGTGCTCGCGCTGCTGCTGTGCTGGCGCATCGCGGCCTCGCGCCGCGCCAAGACGCGCCACGGCTTCCCGCTGCGCCCGCTCGCGGCGGACGTCGCGTTCACCGCCGGGCTGCTGGTGCTGCTCGCGGCGTTCACCGCGGCGATGTGCGCCTACCAGCTGCCCGGCAAGGCGCACGGCCAGGGCGTGCCGGCGCCGGTGGTCATCTGGGGCGCGGTCGTCATCGTCGTCGCGTTCATCGTGCGGCGCACACGCTTCGGTCGCTACGTCTACGCGATCGGCGGCAACCCCGAGGCGGCGCGCCTCGTGGGCATCCCGGTGCGGCGCGTGACGCTGCAGCTGTTCCTGCTGCTGTCGGTGACGATCACCATCGCGGCGATCGTCGCCGTCTCGCGACTGAACGCGGGCACCAACTCGATGGGCACCGGCATGGAGCTGTACGTCATCGCCGCGGCCGTGATCGGTGGCGTGAGCCTGTCGGGCGGCAGCGGCACCGTGCTGGGCTCGGTGCTGGGCGCGCTGATCATCCAGTTCCTCGACAGCGGCCTGCTGCTGATGGACGTGGGTATCGGCCAGCGCATGATCATCATCGGCCAGGTGCTGATCGTGGCGGTGGCGTTCGACGTGCTGTACCGTCGCTGGACCGGGGAGCGGCTGGCATGAGCAACGCCCCTCTCGTGGAGATCGCCGGCCTGCACAAGGCCTTCGGCGGCGTGCACGCCGTCAGCGACGTCAACCTCGCGCTCGACGCCGGCGAGGTGGTCGCCGTGCTGGGCCACAACGGCGCGGGCAAGTCCACGCTGATGAAGATGCTCGCCGGCGCCTACCCGATCGACCGCGGCGAGATCCGCGTCGCCGGCGAAACGGCCCACATCGCCAACCCGGCCGACTCGCAACGGCTGGGCATCGAGACGATCCACCAGACGCTCGCGCTGGCCGACAACCTCGACGCCGTCGCCAACCTGTTCCTCGGACGGGAGCTGATGACGCGCTGGAACACGATGGACGACTACGCGATGGAGGCCGCGGCGCGCGACGTCTTCGCGCAGCTGAACCCGAACTTCCGCAACATCCGCGAGCCGGTGCGCTCGCTGTCGGGCGGCCAGCGGCAGGTGGTCGCGATCTCGCGCGCGCTGTACTTCAAGGCGCGCATCCTGATCATGGACGAGCCCTGCGCCGCGCTCGGCCCGGAGGAGACGCGCATGGTGCACGACCTCGTGCGGCGGCTGAAGGCGCGCGGCGTCGGCGTGTTCCTGATCTCGCACGACATGCCCGACGTGTTCGCGCTGTCCGACCGCCTGGCCGTGATGAAGAACGGCCGCGTGATCGGCACCTACCGCACGGCCGACCTCACCGAGGACGAGGTGCTGGGCATGATCATCGGCGGCAAGCCGGTGACGCGCATCGCGCAGCAGCACCGGATGCTCACCGCGGAGGCCGGGTCATGAGCGATCACGGCACCACGCTGGGCATCGACCTGGGCACCTCCGAACTCAAGCTCGCACTGGTCGACGCGCACGGCGCGCTCGTGGCCAGCGCCGGCGCGCCGTTGACGGTCTCGCGCCCGCATCCGCATTGGTCCGAGCAGGCGCCGCACGACTGGTGGCAGGCGCTGCTTGCGGCCGCGCAGGCGTTGCGCGCGAGCCATCCGCAGGCCTGGGCCGGCGTGCGGGCCATCGGGTTGTCGGGCCAGATGCACGGCGCCGTGCTGATGGACGCCGACGGCGAGGTGCTGCGTCCCGCGATCCTGTGGAACGACACGCGCAGCGCCGCGCAGTGCGAGGAGCTCGTCCGCCGCCTGCCCTCGCTGCCGCAGATCGCCGGCAACCTCGCGATGCCGGGCTTCACGGCGCCCAAGCTGCTGTGGGTGGCGCAGCACGAACCCGAGCTGTTCCGCCGCGTCGACCGCGTGCTGCTGCCCAAGGACTGGCTGCGCTGGAAACTCACCGCCGCCGCCTACAGCGACATGTCCGATGCCGCGGGCACGCTGTGGCTGGACGTGGGCGGCCGCACCTGGTCGCCCCAGCTGCTGGCCGCGTGCGACATGACGGCCGCGCAGATGCCGGCGCTGGTGGAAGGCTCGGACGTCGCCGGCCACCTCAAGCCCGACGCCGCGCTCGCGCTCGGCCTGCCCGAAGGCCTGCCGGTGGCGGGCGGCGGCGGCGACAACGCGGCCAGCGCCGTGGGCATCGGCGCCGTGCAGGCGGGCGAGGGCTTCCTCTCGCTGGGCACCAGCGGCGTGCTGTTCGTCGTCACCGACCGCTACCGCCCCAACCCCGCCTCGGCCGTGCACGCGTTCTGCCACGCCCTGCCCGGACGCTGGCACCAGATGAGCGTCATGCTGTCGGCCGCGAACTGCCTGCAGTGGGTGACGCGCCTCACCGGCAGCGCGAGCGAGGCGGCCCTGCTCGAACGCGTCGAGGCGCTGACCGACGCCGAGCGCGATCGCGCCCCGCTGTTCCTGCCCTACCTCTCGGGCGAACGCACGCCGCACGACGACCCGCACGCCTGCGGCGTGTTCTTCGGCATGGACAACCAGACCGACGCCGCTCGCCTGGGCCACGCGGTCATCGAGGGCGTCGCCTTCGGGCTGGCCGACGGCCTGCAGGCGCTGCGCGACGCCGGCACCGAGGTCGGCCGCCTCGCGCTGGTGGGCGGCGGCGCGCGCAGCGCGCACTGGGCGCAGCTGCTCGCCGACGTGCTCGGCGTCGAGCTGCAGACGGTGGCCGGCGCCGAGGCCGGCGGCGCGATGGGCGCGGGCCGCCTCGCCTGGCTCGCGCTGGGCCATGACGAAGGCGAGGTCTGCCGTCCGCCGGCACCGCGAGCCCTCTTCCAGCCGCGCGCCGAGCGCCGCCCCGCGCTGCAGGCCCGCCTCGAACGTTTCCGCGCGCTCTATCGCCGCACCCGCGACCTGATGCCGCGCGACTGACTTCCTTCCCTCCAGGAGACCCCACCATGACCGACTATTTCGCCGGCATCGACAAGATCCGGTACGCCGGCCCGCAATCGAGCGAGCCGCTTTCCTTCAAGTGGTACGACAAGGACCGCGTCGTCCTCGGCAAGCGCATGGAAGACCAGCTGCGCTTCGCCGTCTGCTACTGGCACTCGTTCTGCTGGAACGGGTTCGATCCGTTCGGCTACGACGGCACGTTCGAGCGGCCCTGGCATCGCGTCGCCGATCCGATGGAGGCCGCCGAGGCCAAGCTCGACGTCGCCTTCGAGTTCTTCGCCAAGCTCGGCGCGCCGTTCTACTGCTTCCACGACCGCGACGTCGCCCCCGAAGGCGCCACCCCGCGCGAGAGCGTCGACAACTTCCGCCGCATCGTCGACCTGATGGGCGAGAAGCAGGCCGCCACCGGCGTCAAGCTGCTGTGGGGCACGGCCAACCTGTTCAGCCACCGCCGCTTCATGAGCGGCGCGGCCACCAACCCGAACCCGGAGATCTTCGCACTCGCCGCGCTGCAGGTGAAGGAGGCGATGGACGCCACCCGGCGCCTGGGCGGCGCGAACTACGTGCTGTGGGGCGGCCGCGAAGGCTACGAGACACTGCTCAACACCGACCTCGTGCGCGAGTCGAGGCAATACGGGCGGTTCCTGCAGATGGCGGTGGAACACAAGCACAAGATCGGCCTGCCGGGCTACGTGCTCATCGAGCCCAAGCCGCGCGAGCCCACCAAGCACCAGTACGACTACGACGTCGCCACCGTGCACGGCTTCCTGCGCCAGTACGGGCTGGAGAACGAGGTCAAGGTCAACATCGAGGCCAACCACGCCACGCTGTCGGGCCACAGCTTCGAGCACGAGATCGCCACCGCCGTCGCCCTCGGCCTGTTCGGCTCGCTGGACATGAACCGCGGCGACATGCAGTGCGGCTGGGACACCGACCAGTTCCCCAACAACCTGCCCGACACCGCGCTCGCCCTGTACCACGTGCTGCGCGGCGGCGGCATGACCCATGGCGGCCTGAACTTCGACGCCAAGGTGCGCCGGCAGTCGATCGATGCGGCCGACCTGTTCCACGGCCACGTCGGCGCGATGGACCTGTGCGCCCGCGCGCTGCTGATCGCCGAACGCATGGTCACCGACGGGCGTCCCGCGCGCGAGCTCGACGCGCGCTACGCCGGCTGGGACGGTGATGTCGGCCGCAAGCTGCTGGCGCCCGGGGCATCCCTCGAGGATGCCGCGGCCCATGCGCTGCAGCGCAACGTCGACGAGCGTCCCGTGTCCGGGCGCCAGGAGGCCTGGGAGAACCTCGTCAACGAATACATCGCCTGAACGCGACGGCGCCCGCGCGAAGGCGGGCGTCGTCCATTCAGCGGCGTTGCCTCAGGCCGGCACGGCCTGGCGGATCAGGTGGTCGAAGGCGCCGAGCGCGGCCTTCGCGCCGTCGCCGGTGGCGATGATGATCTGCTTGAACGGCACCGTCGTGACGTCGCCGGCGGCGAACACCCCGGGCACGGAGGTCTGGCCACGCGGGTCGACGACGATCTCGCCATGCTTCGTGAGCTCCACCGTGCCCTTGAGCCACTCGGAGTTGGGCACCAGCCCGATCTGCACGAACACGCCTTCGAGCTCGACGTGCCTGGACTCCCCGTTGCGGCGGTCGGTGTAGGTCAGGCCGTTGACCTTACCCTCCGCGCCGGTGATCTCGGTGGTCTGCGCCTGCACGTGCACGTCGACGTTGGCCAGGCTCCTCAGCTTGTTGACCAGCACCGCGTCGGCGCGCAGCGCGTCGCCGAACTCCAGCAGCGTGACGTGGCCCACGATGCCGGCCAGGTCGATCGCCGCCTCGACGCCGGAGTTGCCGCCGCCGATCACGGCCACGCGCTTGCCCTTGAACAGCGGGCCGTCGCAGTGCGGGCAGTACGCCACGCCCTTGTTGCGGTACTCCTTCTCGCCCGGCACGTTCACTTCGCGCCAGCGGGCGCCGGTGGAAATCACCACCGATCTGCTCTTGAGCGTGGCGCCGTTCTCCAGCGTGACGCCGATGAGGCCGTCGGCGCCCGCGGGCTCGAGCTTCGTCGCGCGCTGCAGGTTCATGATGTCGACGTCATAGCGCTTGGCGTGGTTCTCGAGGGCCGCCGCGAACTTCGGGCCGTCGGTCTCCAGCACCGAGATGAAGTTCTCGATGCTCATGGTGTCCATCGTCTGGCCGCCCATGCGCTCGGCCAGCAGGCCGGTGCGGATGCCCTTGCGCGCCGCGTACACGGCCGCGGCCGCGCCCGCGGGGCCGCCGCCGACGATCAGCACGTCGAACGCCTCCTTCGCG
>Ga0209258_100646_pt1 | contig 26029 bp, 17 predicted proteins | sample Araplaol_mTSA_r2_FD_184281 | JGI IMG/M metagenome (GOLD analysis project Ga0209258, IMG submission 184281) | Arabidopsis root microbial communities from North Carolina, USA - plate scrape CL_Col_mTSA_r2 (SPAdes) (version 2) | ecosystem: Host-associated > Plants > Roots > Endosphere | place: USA...
CGCGCTCGTCGACCTGGTCGTTGGCGCCCGGGCTGGTGTAGCGCGCGTAGTACCAGCTCGATTCCATGAAGGTGTCGAACGTGTCGGTCTCGCGCTCGGCCGCCCCGCCGCACTGCGGGCAGGTGGTCTTGCGCCATGCCGGATCGGCCTTGATCGGCGACTGCACGCCGGAGAACGCGACGTCTTCGGGCAGCACTACCGGCAGCTGGTCTTCCGGCACCGGCACCGCGTCGCAGGTCGGGCAATAGATCACCGGGATCGGGCAGCCCCAGTAGCGCTGGCGGCTCACACCCCAGTCGCGCAGGCGCCAGTTCACGCGGCGCACGCCCTTGTTCTCGCGCTCGAACCGCGCGGCCATGGCTTCGAAGGCCTGGCCATAATCCATGCCGTCGAACTCGCCGGAGTTCACCAGGTAGCCACGCTCGGTATAGGCGCTGTCCTGCTGGATGCTCTTCTCGAAGTCTTCGATCAGCTGCACCGCGGCTGGCAGATCGTAGACGTCCACGCTGCCGACGCCGAGCGCGGCGCGCAGCGGATCGGAACCCACTCCCTTGGAGAGGTCGTGATGGATCTCGGCCACGGCGTCGAGCACGGCGCGATTCACCACCACCATCTTGATCGGCAGGCTGTATTTCTGGGCGAATTCCCAGTCGCGCTGGTCGTGGCCCGGCACGGCCATCACCGCGCCGGTGCCGTAGCCCCACAGCACGAAGTTGGCGACGAAGACTGGAATCTTTTCGCCGGTGAGCGGATGGATGGCCTCAATGCCGGTATCCATGCCGCGCTTTTCCTGGGTCTCCAACTCGGCTTCGGACACACCGCCGTGCTTGAGCTCTTCCAGGAATTCAGCCAGCTTCGAGTTGTTCTGCGCCGCCTTGATCGCCAGCGGATGCTCGCCCGCGATGGAGACGAAGGTGACGCCCATCAGCGTGTCGGGACGCGTGGTGAAGACGGTGAGCGGCTCGCTCTCGCCTTCCACTTCGAAGTGGATTTCCAGACCCTCGGAGCGACCGATCCAGTTGCGCTGCATGGTCTTTACCGCGTCCGGCCAGCCCGGTAGCGTGTCCAGGCCGTCCAGCAGCTCCTGCGCGTAGTCGGTGATCTTGAGGAACCACTGCGGAATCTCGCGCTTTTCCACCAATGCGCCGGAGCGCCAGCCGCGACCGTCGACCACCTGCTCGTTGGCCAGCACGGTCTGGTCGACCGGATCCCAGTTCACCACCGCGTTCTTGCGGTAGGCCATGCCCTTCTTCATCAACCGCGTGAACATCAGCTGTTCCCAGCGGTAGTACTCGGGGCGGCAGGTGGCGAACTCGCGGGTCCAGTCGTAGGCGAAGCCCATGCGCTGCAGCTGGCCGCGCATGTGCTCGATGTTCTGGTAGGTCCACTTGGCCGGCGCGGTCTTGTTCTTGATCGCGGCGTTTTCTGCGGGCAGGCCGAACGCATCCCAGCCCATCGGCTGCAGCACGTTCTTGCCCTGCATGCGCTGGTAGCGGCTGATCACGTCGCCGATGGTGTAGTTGCGCACATGGCCCATGTGCAGCGCGCCGGACGGGTACGGCAGCATGGAAAGGCAGTAGAACTTGGGCCGCGAGGCGTCTTCCTTCACCTCGTAGGCGCGATGGTCACGCCAGAAAGTCTGAGCGACGGTTTCCACCGCCTGCGGCTGGTAGCCGTGCTCGCTGCCCTCGTTGTAACCCTGATCCTGAATGTCCTGCATGTGTCCGGCGCCGTGATGTTTTTCTCAGTCGGCAATGACTGATGGTGAACGCGGCAGACTAGCAGAAATGGCGTCAAATCGTCCCGCAGAGGCGGTTTTTGCCAATGCGGGACCGGCGCGCACTGGGTGCGCTCCTACAGTGTGGCGCGGGGTGCGCGTCAGGAGGTCGGGCAGCTGGTGGCCTGGCCGTTGGCCAAGGCGACGGCCACGATCCCAATCTGGCCGGCAAGGCGAGCGATGGCCAGCTGATGACCTTGCACGAGAGCGTCATAACCCTCGCCCACGGTTTCGCTGATGCGGCTGGTACAAGCCAAGGGCTCGCCACCCTTCAATGGGCGCACGCTCCATGCGGCATCGATATAGGCATAGCTGGCGGGTACCGAATCGAAGCGCCGCACGTCGACCTTGATGCGCACGGCGGCCTTGCCCTGGGCTGGCAGACTGGTCACGTCCAGCGCATGGAAATCGCGGGTCAGGTCGGCCGACAAGGCGCCACGGACTTCATCGCCCAGCGGCGCGATCCAGCGCTGGCCCTGAAGCACGGCCACACCCTGCCCGCCCTGGCGTACGACCAGTTGGGGCTGGTCGACCTGGGCCGGCACGGCAACCGGCAATAGTTCGAACTGGAAAGACTGCGCGGCCGGTGCGGCTGCGGTTTCTGTCCCGGGCGCGGGCACCAGGGTGAAATAGCGGATCGGCGGCACCGAACTGCACGCGCCAACCACGAGTGCGAGCAGGGCCACGCCCAGGTTCAGGGTTCGGGCACGGATCATGGCTTGCTCCCTTGTGTCGGCGCAGCCGGTGCAGGCGGCGTCTGCTGCAACTTGTCGTCGGCGCGGCGTCCGCGCAGCAGCGCGTCCGGGTGATCGCCGAGGTAATCGGTAAGCACGCGCAGCGAACGCGCGGCGCGCTGCAATTCCTGCAGGGTGCCGCCGAGATTCTGCTGCAGCGGCGCATCCGGCGCGAAGGCGCTGTTGGCGGTGCCCAGCGTCTGCTGTGCACCCTTGAGCGTGTTCTTCACTTCCGGCAAGACGCTGCCGTTGACCTGCTTCAGCGTCCGATTGAGTTCGGCCAGCGACTGATCGAGGTTCTTGCCGATGCTGTCGAACGGCACCTTCTGCAGTTTGCCCACGATGTCGGCAATCTGCTGCTGGATCTTGTCCAAGTCGCCCGGCGCAGTGGGAATCTCCAGCGGCTTGGCGGTCCCGTCGAAGGCCACCTTGGGCGCCTTCGGCAGGAAGTCCATCGCGATGTACAGCTGGCCGGTCAGCAGGTTGCCGGTGCGCGCCTGCGCACGCAGGCCATGCTCGACCAGGCGACCCATCATCTGGGACATCTGCTCGTCGTCGCCGCGCGACCGCGCCAGCGCCACCAGCTTGTCGTGCGCCTTGCCGAGGCGGGCCGGATAGACCACAGCGCCGACGATGGTCGGGAAGGTCTGGGTCTTTTCGTCGAAATCGAGGTTGACCGACACCACGCGCCCGAATGGCACGCCGAGGAATTCGACCGGCGCATCCACCGCGAGTCCACGCAGGGACTGGTTGAAGCGCATGCGGATGTACTTCGGTTCGCCGTCCGGCGGCGCCATGGCGGTGGCGCGGTCATTGAACAGCCGATAGGCGGCGTCTTCCTGCGCGGGCGTGGCGTCGTGCGGGCCCGGCGGATCCTGGAATGCCACGCCGCCGGCCAGCACCGTGGCAAGCGACTGCGTGTTGACCTTCAAACCGTCCGCACCCAGCGACACATCCACGCCGCTGGCGTTCCAGAAGCGCGACGAGGTGGTGACGAACTGATCGTTCGGCGCATCCACGAAGATCTGCAGCGTGACGCCCTTGCCGTCCTTGTCCAGGTGATAGGTCGACACGCGGCCGACCTGGATGCGGCGGTAGTACACGGGCGAGCCGATATCGAGCGAGCCGAGGTCGTCCGAATGCAGGTCGAAGGTCTTGCCCGGCGCGCCGTGGGTGACCGGCGGCGGATTTTCCAGCCCGGTGAATTCGCTCTTGGGCTCGCTCGATTCGCCCACGTCCGCGCCGATGAAGGCGCCCGACAGCAGCGTATCGATGCCCGACACGCCGCCCAGGCCGATACGGGGACGCACCACCCAGTACCGCGTGTCCGCGGTGGCGAAGCCCTGCGCGCTCTTCTCCAGCGCCACCTTGGCGATGATGCGCGAACGGTCTTCGCTGAGCCGCACGGCGGTCACGCGGCCGATGGTCACGTTCTTGTACTTCACCGGCGTCTTGCCCGGGTCCAGGCCCTCGGCGCTGAGGAAGCTGATGCTGATCGTGGGGCCAGCCTCCAGCCAGGCATGGATCACCAGCGAAAGGCCCACCAGCGCCGCAATGATCGGCACCAGCCACACGATGGATGCGTTGACGCGCGGCCGTCGCACCACCGGTTCGGGCAGGTCGTCGGTGATCTTGTTGTCGTCAGTCATCGAAGTCCCTGCCATCCCAGATCAGTCGGGGGTCGAACGTCATCGAAGCCAGCATGGTAATGACTACCGTGAGGCCGAAGTACACCACGCCAGGCAAGGGCTCCACCTGGCTGAAGAAACCGAACTGCACCAACGCCGTGAGCAGCGCCACCACGAACACGTCCAGCATCGACCAATAGCCGATGAATTCCACCAGCCGGTACAGCTTGGAGCGCTGCCGCTGGGCCCATTGGCTGCCTCGTTGCGCGCTGATCAGCAAGAGGCTCAGGGCGAAGAACTTCAGCACGGGCACCACGATGCTCGCAGTGAACACAATGATCGCAAGGTCGGGCGAACCTTTCACCCATAGCTCGATGATGCCGCTGAGGATGGTGTTGTCGTCCACGTCACCCACGCTCACCGTACGCATGATCGGCAATACGTTGGCGGGGATATAAAAAAGGAAGGCGGCGACCAGCAGCGCCCAGGTACGGCTGTAGCTCGCCGCCTTGCGCTTGTGCAACGAGGAACCGCAACGCGGGCAGGCGGCATGGTCTGCCTCGACGTCGCGGCAGACCATGCCGCATACGTGGCAGCCGACCAGGCCGAGATCGCTGGCGCGGGGCAAGGTATTCATGCCGGCGTCTCGCTGGTGATATCCCACAGGCGACGCACGTCGATGCTCGAGAACGCGGTAATGATCAGCATCAGTACGCCATAGGCGAAGATGCCGGGGTTGGGGATCACGTCGAAATACATGTGCGCCTTGACGATGGCGACCAGCGTGCCGAGCACGAACACTTCGCTCATCGTCCACGGGCCGATGCGGTAGAGCGTCACCATGGCCCAGCGGAACCCGGGCGCGCGACGGCCGGACCGCGCATACAGCGACACCCAGCCCAGCAGCAGCATCTTGACGATGGGGAAGAAGAACAACGTGGCGGCCGCCAGCACGGCCACCACCTGCGCATGCTCGCGCCACATCATCACGATGCAGCCCCACAAGGTGGTGCTCATCAACTGCCCGTTGAGGCCCAGGGTGACGATGGGCCAGATGTTGGCCTGGACGAAGGCGATCATGGCCGTCACCACCAGCGCCAGGATGGCGTTCACCGACAGGCTGTGATGGCGCGCCAGGATGGCGTCGCAGCGCACGCAGCGCGCCACCTCGCCGCACGCGAGCTCGCGCCTGCGATAGACGGTATCGCAGTGCTCGCAGATCCACAGCGTGGGCGGCGCGATGCCTGTTTTGACGCCTTGCATGGGCATGGTCATTGCGGGATTTTCGCAAATATCGCTGGCGAACGCCGATAGGACCTTGGACACCCCTGTTACACACCCATTCCTGAAGCCATCGTAAGCAACCAAGGCGCTGCCGTCGGCCGCGGAGCTCCTCGCGTCATCTCTCCGTGAAATGGGCCGGAACCTGCTTAACCCTTGATATGCTGGGCATTGCCCTGATCTGTGGGCCATTCGTCAACGGGAGTTTCCAGTGAGTGCCACGACCGCCGATACGCATGTCTTCGACGTGCGCGAGGACAACTTCGAAGCCGAGGTGCTGCAGGCCTCGCTGACCACGCCCATCCTGGTGGACTTCTGGGCGACCTGGTGCGGCCCCTGCAAGACCCTCGGCCCGATGCTGGAAAAGCTGGCCGGCGAGTTCAATGGCGCCTTCCGTCTGGCCAAGGTCGACGTGGACAAGTCCCAGCAGCTTGCCGGCATGTTCGGCATCCGTAGCATCCCCACGGTGATGCTGGTGAAAGACGGCCAGATCGTCGATGGTTTCGCCGGTGCCTTGCCCGAAGGGCAGTTGCGCGAATTCCTGCTGCGCCACGTGCAGCCGCAGGACGGTGAAGCCGCCAATGACGACGGCGAAGCGGTCGTACAGGAGACGCCCGAGGAAGCCATCAACCGCATCCAGCAGGCGATCGCCGCAGAGCCGGAGCGGACCGAGCTGAAGCTTGACCTGGCCCTGGCGCTGATGTGGGCCGGCAACGTGGAATCGGCGGAAGCCGAACTCGCCGCCCTGCCCGCCAACCTCGCCACCGATCCGCGCGCGGTGCGCCTGCGCAGTCAACTCGACCTGGCGCGTGCGCTCAAGGGCGCCCCCTCGATGGCCGAACTGGAACAGCGCGTTCAAGCCGACGGAGCCGACTGGGAAGCGCGCGATCTGCTGGGCGTGCGCCTGTTGCTGGATGGCGACTCCGCCGCCGGGCTCGACCAGTTCCTCACCACGTTGGAAAAGGCGCGCGACTGGAACGACGGCCAGGCAAAGAAGCGTCTGCTCGCCGCGTTCTCAACGCTGGACGATGCGGAGCTCGTCGGCCGCTATCGCCGACGGATGGCGTCGCTGTTGTTCTGAGCGGCCGGCAGGTCGCTTGGTGGCCTGCCTTTTGTGCTGCGCCCCGGCACTTCGGCGAGCACCGATATGCCGGGGCCCATCGCGTCGTTCAATGCGAACCGGCGCCTGCGGACGAACCGTTCAAGTTGCGGTCGAGGAATTGCGTCACGCGCTCGAACAGCTCGGCAGTGTTCTTCTCGTCGTAGAAGCCGTGGCCTTCGTTGGGTTTGTACAACCATTCATGGGCAACGCCTCGCTTCTGCAATGCAGCGTGCAGGTTCTCGCCATGCTGCGGCGGTACGCGCGTGTCCTGCCCACCGACGATCAGCATGACGTTTGCCTTGAGCTTGTCGAGTTGGTTGATCGGTGAACGCGCGGCGAGCTGGGCGGAGTCACTGCCCATCGAATAACGCAGGTAGTTCTTGCCGGGCATCCAGTCCGAGATGTCGCCCTTGGAATACATCATGGCAAGGTCGTACACGCCGACGTAACCGATGGCGCAGCGATACAGGTCAGGTTCCTTCACCGCACCTTCGAGTGCCGCATAGCCGCCGTAGCTTCCGCCAAAGATGCACACGTGGCCCGCGTCGGCGATACCTTGCTTGATGGCCCAGTCGGTCGCATCGGTAAGGTCGTCCTGCATCTTGCCACCCCATTCGCCAAAGCCGTTTTCGACGAATGCATTACCGTAGCCACTGGAGCCGCGGTAGTTCACTTGCAGCACGGCGAACCCATGGGTAGCGAGTGCCTGTACGTAGGGGTCGTAATTCCATTCGTCCCGGATACCGAACGGCCCGCCATGCACGTACAGCACGAGAGGCATGTGCTTGGCCTGCTCCTTGCCCGGCGGAGTGCTCAGGTAGCCGTGCAAGGTCAACCCGTCCCGCGCCTTGAACTCGACAGGCTGCTTCGCAGCCATCGCCATCGGCTTGATCCAGGGCGCGCGCTGCAATAGGGGAGCCGCCTTGCCCGTGGCCTTGTCCCACAGGTAGAACGTGCCCGGATCCATATCCGACGAAGCCAGCACGACCGCCTTGCTGCCGTCGGACGTGCCGGAAACGATACGCACGCTTTCACCCGGAAGATCGTGAGAGAGGCTGATGATGGCCTTCATGCTGTCCGAGTCGGGCGCAAAAGCCTCGGTGGTCGGCGTGGCCGGCATCGAATAGACGCCGACGACGTCCTGATGATCGATGCTGTAGACGAGGTCTTCCGCATTGGCCACATCGCTGCTCCACACGGGCTCCTGCATGGCCTGCTTTCCGACGTCCCAGGGGCAGATGGCGCCTGCCTTGCCTGGCACATCGCAGGACATGTAGACGACGCTGTCGTCCCGGTTGAATGCGAGGGGAACCGGTGCTTCTTTCTTGGCCGTCGCCTGGAACAGGAGCGTCCAGGGCTTGCCTTCGCCCTCGCGGTAGTGCACCTGTATATAGGCATTGCTGCCCCAGCCGAAGGCGAATCGCACGACGCCGTGGTGATCGGTGACGAATTCAGCCTTGCGCACCGGCGCGGTGGCCACCTGATGCTTGCTGCCGTCACGGACGTCCATCAGGAAAATCTTCGTGTAGTCCCCATCGATGCCACTGTCCCACGGCGTGACACCAATCAGCACGTGATTCTCGTCGTCGCGCAGCGTGTCGATGATTTCCCCACTGGCACGCTCCGGCTGACGCTGCTGAATGAGCGATGCCTGGAAGGACGGGCTCGCGCGATAGCCGAACAGCAATTGCGTACCGCCGCCATCCGCGTTCACGGCGAAGATTTCTCCGGTGGAGAACGGACGATCCCAACCTGCGACCTTGGTGCCTTCCGTGTAAAGCACGCGACGATCGTTGACCCACCAGAAATCGATGACCTGGTTACCTTCGCGCGGCTTGATCATGACGCCGTTTTGCTTGGTGAGGTCCACCAGCGCCAGCAGTGGTTTGCCGTCGACCACGGTCGTGGCGGCGAGGTAATGGCCGTCTGGCGAGATCTTCACTTGCTGGTACTGGACATGCCGCGCCAGGTCGGTAAACGTCACGCCGCCCGCCCAAACGTCACCCAGCACCAGACAAAGCACGCAGGCAGCTGCGCGCTTGAAAAGCGTTTTCATAATCCCCCCCTTTTTTACGCCCGCCCCCTAGCGGTCGCGTTGGGGCGAGTATAGGTATCCGGACGCACGTTCGTAGAGGGGATCAGCGGCCTGGAATGGATGGCTGCTCCGGCCGGCTTGAATGGCCTGGCCAAGGGAAGCGGACGCCCCGGCCGCAGCTGGCCGAGGCCGGACGATCTCAGAACGAGTCACCGGGTACGCGGACCCAGCCTTCCATCAGCACGCGTGCGCTGCGACTCATGATGGCCTTGGTGACGGTCCAGGCGCCGTCCACCAACTGGGCTTCGGCACCTACGCGTAGCGTGCCTGAGGGGTGGCCGAAGCGGACTGCCTGGCGTTCGCCGCCACCGGCAGCCAGGTTCACCAACGTGCCGGGTATGGCGGCAGCGGTACCGATGGCGACGGCCGCCGTGCCCATCATGGCGTGGTGCAGCTTGCCCATCGACATCGCGCGCACGAGCAGGTCGATGTCGCCGGCTGCCACGGGCTTGCCGCTGGACGCCACATAGTCGGCAGGCTTGGCGACGAAAGCGACCTTCGGCGTGTGCTGCCGCGTGGCGATCTCGTCGAGCGACTTGATCAGGCCCATGCGCAATGCGCCGTGCGCGCGAATGGTCTCGAACATCGCCAGTGCCTTGGCGTCGCTGTTGATCGCATCCTGCAGCTCGGTGCCGGTATAGCCGATCGCGGAAGCCTCGACGAAGATCGTCGGGATGCCGGCGTTGATCATCGTCGCCTTGAGCGTGCCGACGCCCGGGACGTCCAGGTCGTCGACAAGATGTCCCGTCGGGAACATTGCGCCGCCGGCGCCCTCTTCTTCAGCGGCCGGATCCATGAACTCCAACTGCACTTCGGCCGCCGGGAAGGTCACGCCGTCGAGTTCGAAGTCGCCGGTTTCCTGGACCTCACCATTCGCCATCGGCACGTGCGCGATGATGGTCTTGCCGATGTTGGCCTGCCAGATGCGCACGACGGCCGTGCCATCCCGCGGCACGCGTGCCGGATCGACCAGGCCGCCAGCGATGGCAAACGGGCCCACCGCCGCCGAGAGGTTTCCGCAGTTGCCGCTCCAGTCGACGAAGGCCTTGTCGATCGCCACCTGGCCGAACAGGTAATCCACGTCGTGGTCCGGCCGGGCGCTTTTGGACACGATCACCGTCTTGCTGGTGCTGGACGTGGCGCCGCCCATGCCGTCGATCTGCTTGCCGTAGGGATCGGGGCTGCCGATCACACGCTGCAGCAACGCATCGCGCGCAGCGCCCGGCACCTGCGCCGATGCCGGCAAGTCCTGCAGGCGGAAGAACGCGCCCTTGCTGGTGCCGCCGCGCAGGTAGGTGGCGGGGATGCGGATCTGGGGCTTGTGGCTCATGGACAATCCTGTGGCGCAAGTTCGTCTTCTCCCCTCTCCCCTTGTGGCGACGCGAAGCTAGTCCCGTGGGAGAGAGGGGGCGGGGGAGAGGGGACGCCTTTGGCGAGTTCTTTCAGGACCGCCTCAAGCACCGCTTCAGTGTTCTGCAAGATTTCATTGTTCCAGAAACGAAGCACCGTGAATCCTTGACTTTGCAGCCAAGCGTCACGCATCGCATCGTTGTCGCTGCCGTTGTGCTGCCCACCATCGGCCTCAATGATTACGCGCGCACCGAAGTGCACGAAGTCGACGATGTACGGGCCGATGGGCCGCTGCCGGCGAAACTTCTGGTCGTGCAGACGATGTGCGCGAAGGTGGCGCCACAACAATTGCTCTGCTTCGGTCATGTTTTTGCGTAGAGCTTTGGCGAAATGACGCCGATCCATGCCCCTCTCCCCAACCCCTCTCCCACAAGGGGAGAGGGGCTCAATGCAGCCGATCACGCCGCCTGCGAAGCCTCGATGAAGTCCTGCGCGAAGCGCTGCAGCACGCCGCCCGCCTCGTAGATCGACACCTCTTCGGCGGTATCCAGGCGACAGGTCACCGACACCTCGACGCGCTCGCCATTCTTGCGGTGGATGACCAGCGTGAGGTCCGCTCGCGGCGTGCGTGCACCGACCACGTCGAAGGTCTCGGTGCCGTCGATGCCCAGCGTCTTGCGGTTGGTGCCCGGCTTGAACTCCAGCGGCAGCACGCCCATGCCGATCAGGTTGGTGCGATGGATGCGCTCGAAGCCTTCGGCCGCAATCGCTTCCACGCCTGCAAGACGCACGCCCTTCGCAGCCCAGTCGCGCGATGAACCTTGGCCATAGTCGGCACCGGCGATCACGATCAACGGTTGCTTGCGGTCCATGTAGGTTTCGATCGCTTCCCACATGCGCATGACCTTGCCTTCCGGCTCCACGCGCGCCAGCGAGCCCTTCTTCACTTCGCCATCGACCACCGCCATTTCGTTGATGAGCGTGGGGTTGGCGAAGGTGGCGCGCTGCGCGGTGAGGTGGTCGCCGCGGTGCGTCGCGTACGAATTGAAGTCTTCTTCCGGCAGGCCCATCTTCGCGAGGTATTCGCCCGCGGCGCTGTTCGGCAGGATCGCGTTCGACGGCGACAGGTGATCGGTGGTGATGTTGTCGCCGAGTACGGCCAGCGGACGCATGCCCTTGAGCGTGCGCTCGCCCGCCAACGCACCTTCCCAATAAGGCGGACGACGGATGTAAGTGCTTTGCGCACGCCAGTCGTACAGCGGCGCGGCGCTGGTGCCGGTGTGACCGGTGCGCGCGAACATCGGCTCATAGACCTTGCGGAACTGCTCGGGTTTCACGCTGGAAGCCACGATCGCGTCGATCTCTTCGTCACTTGGCCAGATGTCCTTCAACGTCACCGGCTGGCCGTTGGCATCAACGCCGAGCACGTCCTTCTCGATGTCGAAGCGGATGGTGCCGGCGATGGCATAGGCGACGACCAGCGGCGGCGAGGCCAGGAAGGCCTGCTTGGCATACGGGTGGATGCGACCGTCGAAGTTGCGGTTGCCGGACAGCACGGCGGTGGCGTACAGGTCGCGATCAATGATCTCCTGCTGGATGGCCGGATCCAGCGCGCCGGACATGCCATTGCAGGTGGTGCATGCGAACGCGACGATGCCGAAACCGAGCTTCTCCAGATCCGGCAGCAGGTTGGCTTCTTCCAGATACAACTGCACGGCCTTGGAGCCGGGTGCGAGCGAGCTCTTCACCCACGGCTTGCGCGTGAGTCCGCGTGCGTTGGCGTTGCGTGCGAGCAGCGCGGCGGCAATCACGTTGCGCGGATTGCTGGTGTTGGTGCAGCTGGTGATGGCGGCGATGATTACCGCGCCATCGGGCATCTGGCCCGGCTGCTCCGTCCATTCGCCGGCGATGCCGCGCGCCGCGAGATCCGACGTCGGCAGGCGCTTGTGCGGATTGGACGGACCGGCCATGTTGCGCACGACCGAGGAGAGGTCGAACGTCAGCGTGCGCTCGTACTGCGCATGCACCAGCGTGTCGGCCCACAGGCCCGCCGCCTTGGCATAGGTTTCCACCAGCTTGACCTGCTCGTCGCTGCGACCGGTAAGGCGCAGGTAATCGATGGTCTGGCCGTCGATGAAGAACATCGCCGCGGTCGCGCCGTATTCGGGCGCCATGTTGGAAATGGTCGCGCGGTCGCCCAGGGTCAGGCTCGACGCGCCTTCGCCGCGGAATTCGAGATAGGCGCCAACCACTTTTTCCTTGCGCAGGAACTCGGTGAGCGCAAGCACGATGTCGGTGGCCGTAATGCCGGGCTGGCGCTTGCCGGTGAGCTCTACGCCGATGATGTCCGGCAGGCGCATCCACGAGGCGCGGCCGAGCATCACGTTCTCAGCCTCCAGACCGCCGACGCCAATGGCGATGACGCCCAATGCATCCACGTGCGGCGTGTGGCTGTCGGTGCCCACGCAGGTATCCGGATAGGCCACGCCGTCCTGCACCTGGATCACCGGCGACATTTTCTCCAGGTTGATCTGGTGCATGATGCCGTTACCCGGCGGGATCACGTCGACGTTTTCGAACGCCTTTTTGGTCCAGTTGATGAAGTGGAAGCGGTCTTCGTTGCGGCGATCTTCGATGGCGCGATTCTTCGCGAACGCATTCGGATCGAAACCGCCGCACTCCACCGCCAGCGAGTGATCGACGATCAGCTGCACTGGCACCACCGGGTTCACCTTGGCCGGATCGCCACCGCGCTCGGCGATCGCATCGCGCAGGCCCGCAAGGTCCACCAGCGCCGTCTGGCCGAGGATGTCATGGCACACCACGCGCGCCGGGAACCACGGGAAGTCGCGTTCGCGCTTGCGCTCGATGATCTGCTTGAGCGAATCGGTGAGGATCGACGGGTCGCAGCGGCGCACCAGGTTTTCGGCGAGCACGCGCGAGGTGTACGGCAGCGTGTCGTAGGCACCCGGCTGGATCGCTTCCACGGCGGCGCGCGCATCGAAATAGTCCAGCGACGTGCCGGGAAGGGATTGGCGGTAGGCGTTGTTCATGATGTGGGGAACCCTGGATGTGACCTTCGGCGGACCGCGACACACGGAGCGCATCCGCCAACTGCGCGCGCCGCTGTTCGATAGCGCGCGTGGCTCGCCGTTGAAGCGATGCCGCGCGCCTGGACGGACGAAATGGCACCTGTTCGAACGCCAACGAGCAGGCTATCCCGCGCATCGGCCATCAAGGTGACACCTAACCCATGGCGAAGACACCATGACTCATCAGCGCCTTCAGTCGGACATTCTAATGCCGCGCACCAGCGGTTCCCAAACGAGACCGGCGCGCCTATCGCTGCGCGGCCCGCGCAGAAACGCGCAGAAGCGGCGTGGCACCGCGACTTTGCACGCCCGAATTCGACCTTGGTAGAAGCCGCCTTGAACATCCGCATGACGGCCCACCCTGAGGCTGTTGAATCGACAACCGCCCATCGATCCAACCACCTCTTGCGCGCGCTTCTCTATCGCTTCGGCCTCGACCAGCACCCGGGAACGATATCGGGCGCGGGAACCATCACCCCCCTCTGATCGGGTGGTTACCGGCGAAAACATACGCAACCGTATGTTTGAGGTATCTTAAGCGCCCCCTGCGCCAATCACACTGCCTATGCGTGCCTCTACCTTCCGCCGCCTGATGAACCTGTGGCCTCCGTTTCTTTTCAACAGCATCCGCGTGCAGCACGTGGCTGCCGATTGGTCCGAGGTGAAGGTGGTGCTGCGGCTTCGCCCGTGGAACCGCAACTATGTGCGCACCCAGTTCGGCGGCAACCTGTTCGCGATGACCGACCCCTTCTGGATGCTGCTGGCCATGCATCAGCTGGGCAGCGACTACTTCGTGTGGGACAAGGCCGGCGCCATCGAATTCGTGGCGCCGGGACGCGAAGACGTCTATGCGCACTTCAAGCTCGACACGGCCACCGTCGACGAATTGCGCACCGCGGCCGCAAACGGCCAGAAAGTGCTGCGCTGGTTCGAAGTCGACGTGACGACCGCGAGCGGCGACGTGGTCGCCCGCGTAAGCAAGCAGTTGTACGTGCGGCTGAAACCCAAGGCGCGCGCGGAGGCGCCTTCGCCAGCCGATTGACGTTCAACATGAGATGCGACGCCGGCTTGGCCGACGTCTCCCCTACGACGCAACGCTAGTCCCCGTGGGACAATGCCGTGTCCCCTGGCTCCCGGCATTGCCCATGAAGCGCTTTCGCGTCAAACGCTATCTGATCACCGGCCTGCTCACCGTCATTCCGCTATGGGTGACGTGGGTGGTGTTCAAATTCGTGCTGAGCCTGCTCGCCGGCATCGGCTCGCCGCTGGTCACGACGCTGCTCGGTTCGTTCTCGCCACGCTCGCCCAAGGCGGAGGCCGCGCTCAACAGCGACGCCGCCCTTTTCGTCCTGGCCTTGCTGCTGACGCTGCTCGTGCTTTACGTGATCGGCTGGCTCGCCAATCGCGTGATCGGCCAGCGCCTGATCGATGGTTTCGATGCGTTGTTGGCACGCATTCCGTTGGTGCAGACCATCTATGGCGGCACCAAGAAATTGATGGCCGTGCTTCAGCAGAAGCCATCGGGCGTGCAGCGCGTGGTGCTGATCGATTTTCCCCGCAAGGGCATGAAGGTGGTCGGCTTCGTCACGCGCCTGATGACCGAAGAAGGCACCGGCCGCGAGATGGCGGCCGTCTATATCCCGACCACGCCTAACCCCACGGGTGGCTACCTCGAAGTGGTGGCCGTGGACGAACTCACGCCGACTGACTGGACCATGGACCAGGCGATGGCTTTCATCATCTCCGGTGGCGCCGTGGCACCTGATACGTTGCCGGCGCCACCCTCGTCGCTGCGCGACGGTCATCAGGGCAACGCCTAAAGTTCCGGCAAGATGCCGACTGCGGCAATGCTTGAGTGCAGACAGCATCGCTCTGACACGTAGCAGTCCCGCACAGGGTGCGCTCCCACATGAGGGCGCACGTCCTCTGGCTTCATGCCACCACTTCGAATGGCCGCATCATTTCGTTGGATGCGTGTTCCAGTAGATGGCAATGCCACACGTAGCGGCCGGTATAGCCTTCAAAGGTGATGATGTAGCGCGTGACCATGCCTGGATAGACCTGCGCGGTGTCCTTCCAGCCTGCCTCATGCGCCGGTGGCGGTTGCGCAGGCCCGGTATAGCGCAAGGTTTTCGACTCGAGGTAGGCGTTCACGTCGAACGGGCGCCGGTCGAGGATCTGGAAACGCACCAGATGCAGGTGGATCGGATGGGTGTCGCCCGTGAGGTTCACCAGGCTCCAGATCTCGGTGCTTCCCAACTTGGGCTTTTCGCTCACGGGATCCTGCCAATGCTTGCCATCGAGCAGCATCAGCATGGGTTCGGCTACGCAGTCGGCATACTCGTCAATGCTGAGCACACGCGTCTGGCTTGCCATGCCCTCGGCCATGCGCGGCACGTCGCGCAGCACGGCAGGCAGGCGACTGTCGTCGTTCTCCTTGGCGAAGCCGACATCGAAACGCATCAGCGGGAGGCTATCGTTCATCAGCTCCAGCTGGTTTCCGGCCATGGCCGCGAAATCGATGATCAGGTCCGCACGCTCGCCCGGCGCAAGGAACAGGCTGGTCTGCGTAACCGGCGACGGAAGCAGCCCCTGATCGCTGCCGATCTGCAGAAAGGGACGCTGTCCGCGCAGGCTCAGGCGAAAGAACCGTCCGTTGGCCGCGTTGAGTACGCGGAACCGATAGCGTCGCGCACGCACGTCGAGCTTGGGCAGCACGGCGCCATTCACCAGCATGACATTGCCGAACACCTCGGGCACCCACGGCGCGTCGCTCATCCCCGATACCGGGTAATACAACTGGCCGTCTTCCGTGAGCAGGCGATCGCTCAGCACCAGTGGCCATTCGAATTCGCCGACTGGCAAGCCCAGCGATGCCTCATGCTCATCGCGCAACAGATACATGCCGAACATGCCGGCATAGAGATTCAGTCGTTCGATGCCCATGGTGTGGTCGTGGTACCAGAGCGTGGCGGCGTCCTGTCCGTTCGGATACTCGTGGTGACGCGATTGCCCAGGCACGAACCAATCGGTGGGATAGCCATCCGCCGATGCAGGCACGCGGGCGCCATGCACGTGCACGACACTGCGAACCTCGGGCACATCGGCTTCGGCGCCGCAGATGTGATGGTCGATGGGCAGGAAATGCTTCGCCGGCAGATGGTTGATCCACTCCACTTTCAGCGCACTGCCGCGTTGGGCTTCGATGGTTGGGCCGGGAAAGCAGCCTCCATACGTCCACACGCGCGTGGGCGGCAGGTCGCGGTGCAGGCGCTGGGCGGTCTCGCGCATCGCGACGCGCAGCAACTCGCCGCGTGAGGCACGCAAGGTCGGCGGCAAAGGCAGAGGATCAACAAAAGGCGTAAGTCGCGATGGATCGAGAAGACGCGGCACGGCTGTCTGGTCGGCAATGTCGTGCTGGCACAGGCCGCTGCTCTTTTTTTGCATGGCCATGTGCATGGGCGCGCCCCAGGCGCGCAGCATGCCCGTGCCGGCCAACAGGCCCATGCCCTGGAGAAAACGGCGACGCGATGCCGTCACGATCAAACGACTCCTCTTGGGGAAACGACGAAGCGCCCCGGCACGGCCGGGGCGCCTGATGACGCGCTGATCAGTCGATCAACCGCGATGCCCGTCGGACGTGCTGGCCCACGGCAGGGACGGCTTCACCGGCTGGCCGGTCTGCTCGTCCAGCAGCAGCTTGCGATGCGCGGTGAATGGCTGGAAGAAGTCGAACATGTGCTCCAGCGAGCCGGCCTCCACGTCGAACGAACCGCCGCCAAGACGCTTGCCATGCAGCCAGTTGTCTTCGATGAAGCGCGTGATGGAAGACTGGTCCGTCAGCGTGTGGTCGACGTGGTTGCTGCGCGCCCACGGCGAGACCACCAGCAACGGCAGACGCGGACCATAGCCGCAACGTCCCTGTACCGGCTTGCCCTTGCTGTCCGTGCCCGGCAGTGTGCCGCGCGCCTTGCACACGCCAGCGCCGTCCAGCGCATCCGCCGCCGACGACGACGCATTCACCCGCGGCGCCGCCTGGTGGTCGTACCAGCCATCGGAGTCGTCATAAGCGATGACCACGGCTGTATCACGCCAGTCCGGCTGCTGCTGCAGGAAGTTGATCACGTGCACGATGAACTGCTGTTCGTCGAGCGGATCGGAATAGCCGCCGTGGCCATCCTGGTATCCCGGCGCCTTGAGGAAGCTCACGGCCGGGAAGTTGCCTGCTTCCACGGCGGCGTAGAAGTCGGTCATGTCGTACTGATGGTTCGCCGCATCGCCCTGGCGACCGATCATTGCCACCGACGTGGGGCGCGCATGCGTCGGGTTGGCGGTCGAGGCGTAGTACTGGAACGGCTGGTGATGCGGGATGTAATCCGCCTTCTTGACCTTCGTGACGGCGGAAAGCGTCGAGCGCTTGCAGCCCGTGGTGCCGTTGGCATTCACCTGCGACAGGTCGAAGCCGCCTTCGAAGAAGCCCCAGCTCACGTGCGCATCGTTGAGCATGTCGCCCACGTTGCGGCCGCTCATCTGCACCTGGTTGCCGGTGGGCGAGGAACAGACGTCGCCGATCGGATCGGCATCACCGATCAGGGTAAGACCACCCTGCCCGTCGTCGATCTCTTCGCCGGTACCGTTGAGCGTCTGCGTGATGCCATTGGTCTGGCCGGAAATCAGGTTGAGTGCGCCAGGCGTGGACGGGCCAAACGTGGTGTTGTAGCTGTTGTCGCTCATGGCGAACCACTGCGCGTAGTTCCACAACGCGGTGACCGTGTTGCCGTCGTAATAACCCATGACCTGGCCGATGCCGTTTTCATCCGCAGGCGCACCGGGCAGCGTTTCGCCCGTGCCGGTGTACTTGGGAAAAAGATCCATCGCGCCGCCATTGAACGCCTGCTGCTCCGGACCGTAATCGTGGTCCTGATCGGCGGTGGCCGACTGGGCACGCGAGAGACGGAACGGATTGATCGCACCCGCGCCATTCGCACTGTTCTGCTGGTTCGGATTGTGGTTGAGCAGGCTGGCGGTCAGGCCATTGGCCTTCGGCGTGAACGGCCGCGCATAGAACGTCGGCTCGCCCGGCGCATTGGCGGCATAGGGATAGGTGCCGAAGTAGTGATCGTAGGACACGTTCTCCTGGAAGATCACCACCAGATGCTTGATGGGAGTGGACGTGTGGTCGTCCTTGTCGCGATGCCAGGAAGCATTCGTCGCTTCTTCGGCATGCACTGGAATCTGGGCGAGCGATACGGCGGACAGGCTGAGAACACACGCGGCAATGCAGACTGCGAGGTGATTTCGCATGGAAGGCTCCCTACGGTCGCGAATGAAGCGCCCCCCTGTGGAACGCCTTTATGCAGGACATTCCAAGCGCCGGATTCGCGAACGATAGGCAACGAAGGTGACAGCCGAATAACAGGAGAAAGACGCGTTTTCCTGCGAATCGTCATGGTCATGGGACCCGTTGCCGACCGGTTCGACGATCTGGTCGTGAAGTTGCTCCAGTTTTACAACGCCGAGCCTGCGAGCTGGCAAAAGGAGTTTGTTCCCGAGGGGAGCTGATGGCTGCCCGGATTTCCCCGATCACGCCGAAGTGCCCTGGCCATCTTGATGGGCGTGAGCGTCGGCGGAATCGCCAGATCGTCCGCCCCGGCGGGAGGCTCCCGGCGAGGGCGGGCCCAGGCGCTGGCCGCCCGCTTGCAGGCCCCGCCCCTGACCTTTGACACTGTCTGCACCGTGACCTCCGACCTAGCCTGACGGGTCATGATTGCCAACTCGGTCGCTGCGCAGCGCGTGGCCGCCGGCATCACTTAGCGCCCGCTGGGGCGAATCACGAGAGGGAATCCCATGACCAAACCGTATCTGAAGCCCCTGGCGCTCGCCGTCAGCCTGGCCCTGTCGCTCACTGCATGCGGCAAGCATGAGCAGGCCGAGCAGACCGCCCAGGCTCCTGCCCCCGCCTCGACCGCGCCGGCGGCCGCTCCCGCGCCCAAGGTGTTCGACGTGGCCGAGCTGGGCGACAACGGCCAGGCGTGCCAAGACTTCAACGGTTTCGTCAATGCGAAGTGGGTCGCCGCCAACCCGATCCCGAACGACCGCACCCGTTGGGGCGCGTTCGACAAGCTGGCCGAGGACAGCCTCAATACCCAGCACGAGATCGTCGACGCCGCCGCCAAGGATGCGGCCAACGCCAAGGCTGGTTCGATCGAGCAGAAGATCGGCTACCTGTACGCCTCGGGCATGGACGACGCCGCCATCGAGAAGGCCGGCTTCGACCCGATCAAGCCCAAGCTCGACGCCATCGCCGCGCTGAAGAACAGCAAGGACGTGGCAAAGTACCTCGTGCAGAACTTCGCTGACGGCGACATGCAGGTGTTCGAGTTCGGCTCCGGCGCCGACTTCAAGAACGCCAAGATGCAGATCGCCTATACGCAGCAGGCTGGCCTGGGTCTGCCGACCAAGGACTACTACCTCAGCGACAAGTACAAGGACATCCGCGACGCCTACGTGGCCCACGTGGCCCAGGCGTTGCAACTGGCTGGCGTGTCCGAGGCCGACGCGAAGAAGCAGGCCGACCAGGTGCTCGCGTTCGAAACCGAACTGGCCAAGGCGTCGCTGGCACCGGTGGAAATGCGCACGCCGGAAAACCAGTACCACTTCGTCACCGTGAAGGAAGCGGACAAGATCACCCCGCACTTCAGCTGGGAAGATTTCTTCAAGGCGCAGGGCGTGACCGTCGACAAGGGCTTCTCGCTGTCGCAGCCGAAGTTCATGGCCGAGTTCGACAAGCTGCTGGCCAACGCGCCGGTCGACCAATGGCAAGCTTACCTGCGCTTCCACACCATCGATGATGCCTCGCCGTATCTCAGCAAGGCGTTCCAGGACAACAAGTTCGACTTCTACGGCAAGACCCTCGCCGGCCAGCCGGAGCAGAAGCCGCGCTGGAAGCGGGTGCTCGGCGGCGTGAACAGCTCCATGGGTGAGGCACTGGGCCAGCTGTACGTGGCCAAGATGTTCACGCCCGAAGCGAAGGAGCGCGCAAAGGTATTGGTCGACAACGTGCGCAACGCCCTCAAGGCGCGCATCGAGAACCTCGACTGGATGAGCGACGAGACCAAGCAGAAGGCCATCGCCAAGTGGAACACCTTCCTGCCGAAGATCGGCTACCCGGACAAGTGGCGTGACTGGTCGGGCCTGGAAGTGAAACAGGGCGACTACTACGGCAACGTGATGGCCGCGGCCAAGTTCAACTACCAGTACGACCTCAACAAGATCGGCAAGCCGACCGATCGCCTCGAGTGGGGCATGACCCCGCAGACGGTCAACGCGTATTACAACCCGACCGACAACACCATCAACTTCCCGGCCGCGATCCTGCAGCCGCCATTCTTCTATGCCAACGGCGATGACGCGATCAACTACGGCGGCATCGGTGCCGTGATCGGCCACGAAGCCAGCCACGGCTTCGACGACGAAGGCAGCCAGTTCGACGGCGAAGGCAACAACGCCAACTGGTGGACCAAGGACGACCGCGCCAAGTTCGACGAGCGCAGCGGCAAGCTGGTCGCGCAGTTCGACGACTACACGCCGATCAAGGACAAGCCGGATGCACACGTCAACGGCAAGCTGACCCTGGGCGAGAACATCGGCGACCTCGGCGGCCTGAACTCGGCCTACGACGCGCTGCAGATGGCGCTGAAGAAGAACCCGCAGGAAGCCGGCGAAAAGATCGACGGCTACACGCAGGACCAGCGCTTCTTCCTCAACTGGGCCCGCGTGTGGCGCGGCAACATCCGCGAGAAGGAAGCACTGCTGCGTCTGAACACCGACCCGCACGCTCCTGCGTCGCTGCGTGCCGTCGGCGCTCCGTCCAACATGGAAGCCTTCGCCACGGCGTTCCAGTGCAAGCCGACCGATCCGATGGTGCGCTCGGGCGACAAGCAGGTGAAGATCTGGTAACTCCCGGTCGGACCGCGTGACCGTCCCGAAGGCGCCGCGTGCAAACGCGGCGCCTTTTTCGTTGCACTCTCGCCGTCGCCTTTTTGTAGCAGCGCACCCCGTGCGCGAAAAGCCTGCGAGGCGAGGACGGCACCGGCCTGTCGCCCACACAAAGGATGCACACTTCTCATGGCCAAATCGCGCCAGCATCCACGCGCGGGGAACGCCATGCGTCGAGTCGTGCCGCTATTCCTGGCCGTGGCGCTGCTGGCTGCCTGCAGCCCGACGACGCGCCGTCCCGCACCACCTCGACTGATCTCGGGTTCCGTGCCTGAAGGCTATACGCAGCGCGTGCGCCTGCTCGCCTCCGACGTCGAGCAGTTCGCCAAGCGTTCGCCGGAGTTTTTCCAGGGCATCCGCGATTCGGCCAGCGATGGCAGCATCGATATTCTCGCGCTCTCCGGCGGCGGTGCCGGCGGCGCCTTTGGCGTCGGCGCGTTGACAGGTCTCAGCCGCGCCCATGCGCGGCCGCAATACGAACTGGTGACCGGCGTGAGCGTCGGTGCACTACTCGCACCTTTCGCCTATCTGGGTCCGGACTGGGACGAGGCCATGCAGCAGGCCTTCGGCGGTGAAGCCACCGAACATCTGATCGGGTCGCCGCGCAGCACCCTGCTCGCTCGACTGGTGTCGCCCATGGGCCACGACCACGGTTCGCTGTACCACCTGGTCGATCACTTCGTGACCCCCGCGATGATCGATGCAGTGGCGCGCGAAAACGCCAAGGGCCGCCGACTGGTCGTCGCCACCACCGACCTGGACAAGGGCGAAACGGTGCTGTGGGACATGGGCGCCATCGCATCACGCGGTGGTGAAGTGGCGCGCGCCACGTTCCGCGACGTGTTGGTGGCATCCGCCAGCGTGCCGGGCATGTTTCCCCCGATGCTCATCCACGTGCAGGACGGCGAGCACCGCTACGACGAGCTGCATGTCGACGGCAGCGTGACCACGCCGGTTTTCACAACGCCATTGATCGCCGAGCTCCATCCGGAGACCCTCTCGATGCTGCATGGCGCGAAGCTGTACATGATCGTCAACAGCCAGGTGCATCGCTTTCCCAGGACCACGCCACTGAAGACATTGCCGCTGCTCATCAGTGGCTTCGGCGCCGCGCTCACCTTCAAGACACGCGAAGCGATCGCGGAGACCATAGGGATCACCCGCCAGCTGGGCATCCGGTTCCTGATGACGTCGATTCCGGTCGACTACCCCGAAAACAGCTTCATCGACTTCAACGCGTCGAACATGCACGCCTTGTTCAACTACGCGGCGAACTGCGCGGAACAGGGCAAGCTATGGGTGACGCCCGAACAGGGCTTGCGCCGCAACCTCATGGCGCACAGCGTGCCGCCCAACGGGCCACCTTCCTGCCCTACCGAGGATCCGGCCATCGTGCCGAAGACGCCATAAGCGACTCACCGGGCTCCGTCGCGTCGCGCCTCGTACGCCTTGAGGTGCGCGTAAGCCGTACGCAACATGTGGAGTGAGTCGGCTTCGGTACCGGCACGCTTGAGCATGTCACCGATCACGTGATCAGCCTCGATCTGCCCGCCCTGCTCCAGATCACGCATCATCGATGCGCTAAGTTTCGATCCCTTCTCCGTCAGCACATTGCATGCGCGCGCGAGCACCGTGTCGGCGGGCGCATGCTGGTTGAGCGCCGCAACGCGTCGGCAATCCTCAAGCAGCTGGAGCGTCACTGCTTCGCCACCGGTCGCCGCCATGATGTCGCCCACCGGCGCCCGCATCAGGCAGGTGACGCCAGCGAGCGAGGCGAGAAATACCCATTTGTCCCACATGTCCTGCAGGATCGTGGTGCTGAGCCGCGGCTCGAACCTCGCTTGCGACATCGCCGCGAGCACGCGCTCGACGCGTTCCGAACGCGAACCGTCGCGTTCGCCGAACGTCAGTGAGTGCGACTGGTTGAGGTGATGCACTACGCCCTGCTTGTCCAGCGTCGCCGCGATCACGCATTGCCCGCCAAGCACGTGTTCCGCGCCGAAACGTTCGTCGAGTACGTCGAGGTGCCGCATGCCGTTTAGCAGGGGCACGATCATAGTGTTCGGCCCGACAGCCGGCGCCATGTCCTCGATGACCTGCGGCAGGTGATAGGCCTTGCAGCTGAGCAGGATGAGGTCGAACGCCTCGCGCAGGTCCACAGCTTGCACCATCGATGGCTTGGGCAAGGTCGCGTTGCCCAGCCCACTGCGGATCACCAGGCCCTGGGCCGCCAGCTGCGCCGCCCTTCCTGCGCGGACCAGGAAAGTCACGTCCTGCCCGCTTTCCAGCAGACGGCCACCGAAATATCCGCCGGTAGCGCCAGCGCCGATCACCAGAATACGCATGCCATGTCCTCCGCGACGTCAGGAGCGAGAGGCTAACCAGTCCGGGCACCGCTACTCAAATGCCGCATGAAGGCTGACGCCACGCTTTCGTTATTGCAAATCATTCTCATTAAAAATAACATTCGGCAAATACCTGCGAAACAACCACGCACGGCGCCGCTGCGCCGGCCTTGCCAGCGGGTACCGAAGGATCTGAGCCCGCCATCGCCAGCTCGTTATCCGGCGCCGACTGCTGACATCGCCCCATTACTGACGAGCTATCCATGGCCTACATCAAGAGCCGCAAGCACTCCGTTTCCCGCACTGCCCTTGGCGCCGCCACGGCGACGCTGATGACCAGCCTGGCGATCGCCGCACCAGCACATGCGGGAGACAATGGCCCGGACATGGCGGCATTGCCGACCGGTACGAAGAATCTTCCCGGCGTGCATGTCGAAGCGACGACGGCCAGCGAGTACAAGATCGACAAGGTCTCCTCACCCAAATTCACGCAGCCGCTGCTGGATACCACGCAGACCATCAACGTCATCAGCAGCCAACTGATCCAGGAACAGGGAGCGACCACGCTGACCGAGGCGCTGCGCAACAGCCCCGGCGTCGGCACGTTCTACGTGGGTGAAAACGGCACGACGACAACGGGCGATGGCATCTACATGCGCGGCTTCGATACGTCGAGCAGCATCTTTGTCGACGGTGTGCGCGATCTCGGCTCGATTTCACGCGATGTCTTCAACATCGAACAGATCGAAGTGACCAAGGGCCCGGCGGGCACGGACAACGGCCGCACTGCGCCTACCGGTGCCATCAACATGGTGAGCAAGCAGCCGGAATTGAACGACGGCGTGACGGCGTCGCTCTCGTATGGCAGCGGCGATCATCGTCGCGTGACGGCCGACTGGAACCAGGCGTTCAGCAGTACCGCCGCGTTCCGCCTCAACGTGATGGGACAGGACAGTGGCGTGCCGGGTCGCGACAGGGTGGAAAACAACCGCTGGGGCGTCGCGCCGACGCTGGCTTTCGGCCTCGACACGGCCACGCGCATCTATCTCGATTATCTGCACGTGAAGCAGAACAACGTGCCGGACGGCGGCGTGGCGACCATTGGCCTGCCTGGCTACAGCAGTCCGGACCCGAAGCGCCCGCAATTGACCGGCGCGCCCATGGTCGACTCCTCGAACTTCTACGGCACCACCGCCGACCACGACCACGTCACTGCCGACATGTTCACCGCACGCGTGGAGCATGAGTTCAACGACAACCTAGCCCTGCATAGCACCACGCGATGGGGCCGCACCACGCAGGATTACCTGCTGACGTCGTTCATGGGCAGCGCGGCCAACCTGCTCACGCCCGACATCAACGATCCGTCCACCTGGACGATTGCGCGCAGCAACCCGACCTTCAAGCACCAGGCCAACCGAATCATCACCAGCCAGACCAGCCTCGACGCGGATTTCGATACCGGCACGATCACGCACAACCTCAACACCGGCATCGAGCTCACGCAGGAAAAGGCCACCACCGAGGGCTTCGGCGCGCTCAACGGCACGTCGTGGCCGGCCGCCAATCTCTATCATCCGTCATGGGATGTCAGCGGCCTTGTCTACGGTCACACGGGCGCCTACAGCAACGCCAAGACCAATACGGGCGCGGCCTACGTGTTCGATACCCTTAAGTTCGGCGAGCACTGGCAAGTGAATGCCGGCGTGCGCATGGACCACTACAACACCGACTACACCAGCTGGGTGTTGTGCGGCTCGCGCGGCGCCCCGGTGTGCGGCAGCCTTCCCACGGGAACGGCAGTGCCGGGGCTCGATGCGAAAAAGAGCGACAATCTGTTCAACTGGAAAGTCGGCGTGCTCTACAAGCCGGCGCCCAACGGCAGCATTTATGCGAACTTCGCGGTATCCGCGGAACCGCCGGGCGGCAGCACGCTCACGCTGAGCAGCGCAGCCAACAGCGCCGACAATCCGAACCTCGATCCTCAGAAGGCGCGCACCGCTGAAGTGGGCACCAAGTGGGAACTGCTCGATTCACGCCTGCTGCTGACCGGCGCGCTGTACCGCACCACCGTCACCAACGATCTCGTGCAGGATCCGGTGAGCCTGCTGTACTACCAGATCGGCAAGAAGCGCGTGCAAGGCGTGGAGCTGAGCGCCGTTGGCAAGCTCACCGAAAACTGGGCCGTCACCGCGGGTTTCACCACAATGGACACGCGCGTCGTGAGCGGCACGGCTGTCGCCAAGGACGGTTCCTCCGATCTCGCCTACACACCCAAGACGGCCTTTACCAGCTGGACGACCTATCACTTCCCGTTCAACCTCACGATCGGCGGCGGCGCGCGCTATTCCGGCGAAATGAAGCGCGGCGTGGACAGTGCGATCGGTACGCCGGCCTACACCGAAGCCTATTGGGTGTTCGACGCGATGGCGTCTTATCCGCTCAACAAGCACGTGGACCTGCAGTTGAACCTGTACAACCTGTTCGACAAGGACTACGTCGCGGCGATCAACAAGAGCGGCTACCGATACACCCCCGGCACGCCACGTTCGGCGATGCTCACCGTCAACTTCCGCTTCTGACGTTTGCTTTCGAGCCCTTCTCCGCTTGGGAGAAGGGGAATTTTC
>Ga0209258_100647_pt1 | contig 25954 bp, 23 predicted proteins | sample Araplaol_mTSA_r2_FD_184281 | JGI IMG/M metagenome (GOLD analysis project Ga0209258, IMG submission 184281) | Arabidopsis root microbial communities from North Carolina, USA - plate scrape CL_Col_mTSA_r2 (SPAdes) (version 2) | ecosystem: Host-associated > Plants > Roots > Endosphere | place: USA...
CGCGCGCCTTCAGGTAGGTGGTGATCGGGCCGGCGAGCTGCCCGAGCAGCGCGAGGCCCTCGGGCTGCAGCTGCGCGGAGTTGAACGCGAACAGCACGCTGCCGTTGATGTCGATGCGGCCGTGGTCGATGGTCACGCGCCCCGCGGCCAGCGGCACGGCCAGCGCGCGCTCGAGCGCGGCGCGCCGCTGCTCCTCGAGCTGGTGCTGGCGGATCTCGTCCTGCAGCCGCGTCACGAGCTCCAGCTGCGACGCCAGCGCGAACAGCAGGATCAGCACGAACGCGCCCAGCAGGCCCGACATCAGGTCGCCGAACACCGCCCAGACGGGCGCCGACGCGTCGTCCGCGCCGTCGACGTCGATCTCGTCGACGCTCATCGCTCGCGCCTGCGCGTTGCGGGGCGGCCGCGCGAGTTCATGCCTGCGCCTCCGCCGCCCGGCGTCCAGCGAGGCGCTGCAGTTCCTCGATGATCTGCTTCTGCGACAGGATGCTCAGGTCGATCACCTCGCGCGCCTGGGCCACGTAGTAAGCGAGCTGCTCGTCGCTGCGCTCCATCTGCGCGCCGAGCGCCGCGTCGATGCGTTCCAGGTGCGCGCCGAGGCGGTCGCCCGACTCCGCGAAGCGCTGCACCGCGACGCCGAAGGCCTCGCCGAGGCTGGCCACCTCCACCGCGCTGCCCGTTACCTGCGCCGCGACGTCCACCAGCTTGCCGGCCTCGGCCTGCACCTGCGCGTGGAAGCGCTCGCCGACGCGCTCGAGCACCTCGGCCGACGAGGTCACCAGCGCGTCGATCGCGCCACGCTGCTCGCCGGCCGCGCGGTTGACGCCGTCCAGCAGCGTGCCCAGCGTCTCGAGGATGCGAGCGCGCTCGTCCAGCATCGTGTTGTCGCGCGCCATGCTGTCGGCCAGCTTCTGGCGCAGCTCGGAGATGACCTCGGCCGCCGCGCGCGGCGCCTGCGAGGCTGCCTCGACGAGGCGGCCGATCTCGGCGATGGTCGCGCGGGCCTGCGTCTCGGCCTGCACCGTGATGTCGCGCGCGCTGCGCTCCATCGTCTCGACCACGCGCTGCTGCTGCTCGAGCGACTGCGCGCCGGCCTGCTGCCACTGCGCCTGCAGCGCCGCCGCCATCGCCTCCAGCGAACTGGCCATCGCGTCGACGCGCTGCTGGTCGCGCGCGGCCGACGTCGACTGCAGCTCGACGTGCGCCTGCCGCACCGTCTGCAGCAGCGACGCGGAGTGCTGCTCGAACGTCGCGGCTGCGGTCGACAGCGATCGCTCGGTCGATTCGGCCAGGCGCGCGCCGGCCTCCTGCTGGCGCGCGACGGCGTCGGCCCACGCCTGCGTCACGCGCGCGACGGCCGCATCCAGGCGCGCGCCCGCGCCCTCGAGCTGCGCCGCCGTCGTGCCGGCGATCGATTGCTGCAGGACCGCGGTCTCGCGCGCCATGGCCGCCAGCGCCGACGCCATCTCGCCCTGCCAGCCGGCGTGGCGCTGCGCGACGTCATCCAGCAACGCGCTGGAACGCTGCTCGAAGACCTGCGCGAAGCGCGCATGCGAGGCCTCGACGTTCGCCGCGAGCGACTGCGCTGCCTGCTCGTGGCGCGCGAGCAGCGCCTGCCAGGCGTCGGCGGTGTGCGTGGTGCTGGCCGCAAAGCTCGCCGACAGCTGCGCCACGTGCTCGCGCATCGCGCCGACCAGCGTGGCGTGCAGCGTGGCCGTCTCGCGCGCGATGCCGGCCAGGGTGGCCTCGGCCACCGGGCGGATCGTCTCGCCCGCGATGCGCGCGGCCTCGGTCAGGCTCGCCTGCAACGTGCGGTCGACCGACCGGGCGAGCGTGGTGTACGCGGCCTCGGCCTGGCCCTGGAACCGCTCCTGGCTTGCGAGCAGGCGCGCCTGCGAGGCCTCGGCCTGGCGCTCCAGCGTCGCCATCATCGACGTCAGCCCGTCGACCAGCGCCGGCATCAATTCGGCCTGGCGCTGCAGCACGGCCAGCTGCGCCTCGCGCTGGTGCGACACCGAGAACGGGCGCAGCGTCGTGGCGATGCGCGCATCGAGCCGCTGCGCCACCGCGACGCGTTCGCGCCGTGCGAGCGCGGACAGCAGGCCCAGCGCCGCGGACGCCGTCACGCCGGCGACCGAGGTGCCGAACGCCAGGCCCAGGCCCTTGACCGGCGCGATCAGCGAGTTGCGCACGGCGACGAGGTCGGTGGCCGTCTCGAGCGCGGCGCCGGTGCCGCGCAGCGTCAGGATCATGCCCAGGAAGGTGCCCAGCATGCCCAGCAGCACCAGCAGTCCGGCCAGCATCGGCGCCAGCGCCGGGCCGGGCAGGCCGACGGGCTCGCCCTCGACGCGGCGGCGCACGGCGTTGCGCAGGCCGGCGGGCAGCGGCTCGAGCCAGGCCATCAGGCTGGCCGGCGTCGCGGCGAGCGCGTCGACCGCCGCGGCCAGCTCGTGGGTGGCCGCGCGGAAGCGCCGCAGTTCCAGCACGCCCATGACGTAGAACGCGCCGATCAGCAGCGTGAGCACGAGCGCGAGCGGGTTGGTCTGCAGGTAGCCCGCCCCGACCCAGGCGATGACGGCCAGCCCGGTGGCGGCGGCGGCGTGGCGGAGAAACTGGTTCATGAGCGAATGAGCGACTGGCGGCAGGCCTGGAGCAGGCCCTCGCAGGGTTGCAGGCGGAGGTCGAGTTCGGCGAGCAGGAGGCCCCGCATCTCGTGGCCGAAGCGCTCGAGCCACGGCCCCGGGGGCGACCCGGCCTCGCCGGACGCGCCGCGCAGCTGGTCGAAGCGCGTCTCGAGCCGGCCGGCGACGCCGGCAAGCAGCGCGCGTTCCTGCGCGCCGACGACCTGTTCCATGACGGTATCGAGCTCGGCGAGCTTGGCGGCCCTGCCCGAACGATCGGCCAGCGTGGAACGCAGGCGGCGGCGCAGCGGCACGATCTGCGTCTCCATCGCCAGCTGGCACTTCGTGTAACGCTGGCGGATCGTGGCGAAGTCGACGGGCCCCTCGGTGGACGCGACGGCGTCCTTGAGCGGGCGCACGACGCGTCGCGGCGCGGCGTCGCCCGCGGGCGCATCGGCGATCGTCCTGGCCAGCAGCGCCTTCACGCGGGCGAACTCGCGCTCGTCCGCGGCCAGCGCGCCCTCGCCGCCGAACAGCGGATCGTCGGCGCGCGCGGACGCCTCGCCCAGCGCCGCCGACAGCGAGAACGCATGGGTCCAGTCGAACCATCGGGCGAGCCGCTGCGCGAACGCGTCGGGCGCCGAGGGCACCGACACGTCGCCGAGAGCGGCCAACGTGCGGATGAACGTCGAGCCGGTGAGAGGGATGCGGCGCGCTTCGCGCGCGAGGCTGCCGGACACGGTCGCAGTGGAAAAAAGGGCGCAGTCTACTCTCGTTCCGTCATCGAAACGGCGGGCGATCTGTGGTACGCGCGCCGGGCGCCGGACGCGGTGAATATGTCGAAATTACCGCGCGGACAGGGGCCGCATCGAATGCCCGCGAATATCCCGGCAACCGCATCCGGATTGCCGCCGCCGCCACGGTCGGGCGGCGGAGGCCGCGGACAGGCCGTTTCCGGCCGGCCGGGGGCGCCCACGTCGAATATCCCCGGGATGCCGCGATCTACCGCGGCGATATTCCCTGCAGGGGTTTGAAGACCTGGTTCGGGTCGTATGCCGCCTTCACCTGCGCCAGGCGTGCCTGGTTCGCCCCGTAGTACGCCGCCTGCCAGTCCGACAGCTGGGGATCCAGGTAGTTCTGGTACGCCTCGCCGCTGCTCCACGCGTGCATGGCGCTGCGCATGCCGGTGGTCACCGCGCGCGCGGCCGCCACCTGCGACGGCGTCATGCCCAGGGGTCCGTCGATGTAATACTGCGCGCTGAACAGCGCCTGGCGATGGACGAACGCCGTGGCGTCGGGCGCGACGCGCGCGATCGCGCCGCCCATCAGGTCCAGGATGACGATCAGCGGCTCGGAGGTCTGCTGCGCGGCCACCGCGTCCAGCATGGCCTGGATGCCAGCGGGCGGCAGCGCCGTGTCGAAGAAGTCCGACGAGGCGACGAAGCTGCTGCGCCGGATCTGGCCGTCGCCGCTGTCCCGCGGCAGGTGGCACTGCGAGACGCTGAGGCCGTGGCAGCCGGCGAGCAGGGTGTCGCGGAACGGGGCGGTGCGGATGTCGTGCGACGCCGGCGTCGCGCCCGCGTCGGCGAGGAACTGGTTCCAGATCGGCAGGAAGTCGGTGTCGCTGCCGATGAAGACGCCCGACAGCTCGATCCGCGGATCGCCGCCCGCCACGCCGGTCGTCCCCAGCACCAGGCCCGACCACACGCTGTCGGGCAGCACCTGCGGCCAGGCCTGCCACGCCGCGAACACCCTGGCCGCGTCGGCCCAGGCGAAACGGGCCGACAAGCTCGTGAGGTCGCCGGTGGCGAAGGTGTCGAAGGTCAGCGACGCGACGATGCCGAAGTTGCCGCCGCCGCCGCCGCGCAGCGCCCAGAACAGGTCGGCGTGCTGGTTCGCGTCGCAGGCGACGACGCTGCCGTCGGCCAGCACCACCTGCGCGGAGACGAGGCTGTCGCAGGTGAGGCCGCAGGCGCGGTCGAGGACGCCGACGCCGCCGCCCAGCGTGATGCCGGCGATGCCGATCGTCTCGCACGAGCCCGAGGGGATGAACACGCCCTGGCTGGACAACTGGTCGTAGATGTCCACGAGCTTGGCGCCCGCACCGATCGTGGCCCGCCCGTTCGCGAGCACGATCGAGTCCATCGGACCGACGTCGATCACCAGGCCCGTCGTCGTCGAATCGCCGGTGTAGCCGTGCCCGCCGGAGCGGGCCGTGACCGCCAGCCCGTTCTGCTACGCGAACGTCAGCGCCAGCGCGATGTCGGCGGCGCTCGCGCAGCGCGCGATCGCCTGCGGCACCGTGGCGTCGTAGATGCCGTTGAAGACGGGCGCCGCGACGTCGAAGCCGCTGCTGCCCGGCCGCAGCAGCGTGCCCTGCAGGCGGTTCGACAGGCCGGTCCAGTCGGTCGACGGCGGCGGCGGCGGCGGCGGCGGCGGCGGCGGCGATGATGCGCCGCCGCCGCAGGCGTCCAGCCCCAGCACACCGGCCGACCCCGCGGCCGCGATGAACGATCGACGGTCCAAGCTGCCCTCCCTCGTCGAGGCGATCCGACGGGCTCGCGGCGGCGATGCGCGCCGGCCGGCCCAGGCCGCGACGATAGCGGCGCCCGCGCCGCGGGTGTCACCAAAGTCGCCGCCAGCCGCCGGCGGCGCCGAACGAAGCTCGGCGCGGGGCCGCCCGGGCGTCAGCGGCCGTCGACCAGGCGCGCGAAGCCGGCGGCGCGGAAGCGCTCGGCGACGAAGTCGACGAAGGCGCGCGTCTTGGCGGGCAACAGGTTGCGCGTCGGGTAGTAGATCGACAGCGGACCGGCGTCGCTGTACCAGCCGGGCAGCAGGCGAACCAGCTCGCCGCTGGCGATGTGCGCGAACGCGAACGGCATCGGCACCAGCGCGACGCCCAGGCCCTGGCGCGCCGCCAGCGCGATCGCCTCGGGATCGCTGAAGACCAGGCGCGGACGACACGGGACCGGCTGCTCGGCGCCGCGGCGCGGCCGCAGCGTCCAGGGTCGCACCCGGCCGCTGGGCGAGGACCGCCGCATGATGCCGTCCAGGCCGGCGAGATCGCCCGGCTGCTGCGGCAACGCCCGCCCCGCGAGGTAGCCCGGCGACGCCACCGCCACGATGTGCACCGGCGCCAGCTCGCGCGCCACGACGCCCGGGCTCAGCGCGAAGCCGCCGCCCACCGCCGCGTCGAAGCCTTCGCCGACCAGGTCGGCGCGGCGATTGTCGAAGTGCCAGTCGGGCACGATCCGCGGGTGGCGCGCGAGGAAGTCGTTCAGCAACGGCACCAGGAAGTTGCGGCCCAGCGCCTGGCCCATGCTGACCTTGAGCGTGCCCGCGGGCTCGTCGCCCTCGTCGCGCACGCCTGACATGGCCGCGTCCAGCGCGGTCAGCGGATCGCGCACCCGCGCGAGGAAGCGCTCGCCGCCCTCGGTCAGCGACAGCCGGCGCGTGCTGCGGTGGAACAGGCGTGCGCCCAGGTGCGCCTCCAGGTGCGCGACGTTCTTGCTGACCGCCGCGGCCGTCACGCCGAGGCTGCGCGCCGCCGCGGAGAAGCTGCCGTGTTCGGCGGCGCGCACAAAGGCATTGAGCAGCGAGAGGTCGGCCATGCGTGAACCTTCAACCGTTGGTTGAAGCTGATTGTCACTCGCCGCGGCTAGTCGCGGCCCGGGACGATCCCCACACTTGCAACAGCGGCGGCGTACCGCCCAGCCACCTCACCCACCTCGAAAGACCCATCATGCGATTGCCCCTGCTCGCCCTGATCGCGAGCGTCCTCCTCGGCCTGGCCGGTGGCCCGGCCCGCGCCGCGCAATTCGACTATCCGGCCGCCTTCGCGGCGCGCGACCTGCCCGTCAACGGCACGACCCTGCACGTTCGCTCCGCGGGCACCGGCCCTGCGGTCGTGCTGCTGCACGGCTTCGGCGAGACCGGCGACATGTGGGTGCCGCTGGCCACGGCGCTCGCCAGGGATCACCAGGTCATCGTGCCCGACCTGCGCGGGCTGGGCCTGTCTGCCAAGCCGGCCGGCGGCTTCGACAAGAAGACCCAGGCCGCCGACGTGGCCGCCGTGATGGACGCCCTCGGCGCCGCGAAGGCCGACGTCGTCGCGCACGACATCGGCAACATGGTGGCGTTCCAGGTCGCCGCGCGCTATCCGCAGCGCGTGCGCAAGCTGGTGGTGATCGACGCCCCGATCCCCGGCGTCGGCCCGTGGGAGGAGATCCTCAAGAACCCGCTGCTGTGGCACTTCCGGTTCGGCGGGCCGGACATGGAGCGGCTCGTGGCCGGCCGCGAGCGGATCTACCTCGATCGCTTCTGGAACGAGTTCTCCGCCTCGCCCGACCGCTTCCCGGAAGCCGCGCGCCAGCACTACGCCGCGCTCTACGCGCTGCCCGGCGCGATGCACTCCGGCTTCGCCCAGTTCGCTGCCTTCGACCAGGACGCGATCGACAACCGCGAGTTCCTCGCGCACGGCCGCCTCGCGATGCCGGTGCTCGCGGTGGGCGGCCAGAAATCCTTCGGCGCGATGGAGGCCACGGTCCTGCGCGCCGCCGCGGACGACGTGACCGAGGCCCAGGTGCCGGGCTCGGGCCACTGGATCATGGAGGAGAACCCCGCAGCGACCACGCGCATCGTGCTGGATTTCCTCGCGCGCTGACGGTGGCCGAGCGGGTGCGGACCAGCGTTGTCTTCGACGTTCGCCCGTCGGCTTCGTTCACTGGCGCATCACGACGACGGGCCCTTGCTGCGCAGGCGAAGCCGGAACAGGATGCCCGCGAACACGAGCACCGCGCTCACGCCGGCCCAGCGCACCCATTCGAACCCCGAGACGGCGGCGCCTGGCTCGTCGGTTCCGCTCGCGCTCGGCACCACGGCCTCGGCATCCGCGGCAAACGGGCTGAAGCCGCCCTGGCCGGGATCCGACGAAGCGGAAGCGGGAGCGGTTCGGCCCGGCCCGGCCACAGAGGTCGCCGGCTCGAGCGTGGCGAGAAGACCCGCGACGGTCGGCGCATCGCCGGATCCAAGAGACCAGCGTCCGTTCGACCACGCCACGCGCAGGTTTTCGCCGTCGCTGTCCGGAGCCAGCGCTTGCTGGTCCACGAGCTTCTGCGCCGACGCCCCGATCGACCAGATCTCCGCGACCGCATGCTCGCCCCGTGCCACCACGCACGCGGCCACGGCGCCGTTGTCGGCGGCCGACAGGTTGGTCGCCGTCGAACCGTCGGCGGCGCCGGAACGTTGCCAGGTTCCCGCCGAGCCGAAGGCGGTGTCGAGCGCGCCGTCGCTCCTCAGGTGGAAGACCACGGCGCGCAGCGGTTCCACGTTGGCGGCCACGCCCGCCACGAGCAGCGAACCGTCCGACAGCGGCAGCAGGTCGTTGGGCTTGATGGCCAGGCCACCTGGAGCGACCTGCACCCGGCCTTGCACGCCCCAGTGGAGATCCGGGGCGCCGTTCGAAAGGTAACGCAGGATCACGACCTGCGGCTGTCCGCCGGCGATGCTGGCGCCGGTGGCCCAGATGCGTCCGCGATCGTCCACGCGGAGCGCGGACGGCGCATCGTCCGTCGCGCTGATCGTGAGCGGCCGGTGGCCCGCGCGACCGAACCCGGGATCGAACCGGCCGTTCGCGCCGAGGCGCTCGAGCACGTAGCCCTGCGCCTCGTCCGCCGGATCGCTGACGGCTCGCCATTGATTGCCCGCCGCGTCACGGACGCTCAGCGAGGCGCCCCACGCCGGATCGACCACGAGCATCAGGAGCGCGCCCGCAGCGGCGGCGCATCCCCGGCGCACCGCTCCGCCTGCCGTCGCGGCGCCCCAGCTGCGCATCAGCCACCCTGCCATGGCCAGCCGGGGCTAGCGCGCCGCCGTGGAATGCGGCGCGGCTTCCCGCAGGCGCGCCTCCACGGCCTCGGCCGTGAGGATGCCCTTCTTGCGCGAGCCATCGCCGAAGAAAAGCGACGGCGTGACCGAGATGCGCTGCTGGCTGGCGAACGCGACGTTGCGCTCGAGCGGCGTGACATCGCATTTCATGGCGCGCATCGGCTCGACGCGCCGCAGCATCCAGTCGCGCCAGGCCTTGGCCGGATCAGCGGCGCACCAGATGTCGCGCGCCCGCGTCTTCGAGTCCGGCCCGAGGATCGGGATGATGAACGCGTAGATGGTGACGTCATGGACGTTGACGAGGTCGCGCTCGAAGGTCTTGCAGTATTCGCAGTACGGGTCGACGAACATCGCCATGCGCCGTGCGCCGTTGCCCTGGCGGATCACGATGGCGTCCTTGAACGGCAGCTTGTCGAAGTCCGTGACCATGAAGGCCTGGCTGCGGACTTCCGTCAGGTTCTGTCGCGAGTGGGTCTCCACGAGCGAGCCGTTGACGAACACGTAATCGCCGTTCTCGCTGCTGTAGAGGATCTCGGTGCCGTTGTAGCGCACTTCGTAGAGGCCCTGGACCGGCGACTTCGTGATCTCGTCGATGCGCGGCAGGTCGGGTAGCCGCTCCGCGAGGGCGTGGCGTATGGCCGCTTCGTCGGCGAACGCGGCGGCGCTCGCCAGCACGAGCGGCCAGGCCGCGGCAAGGATCAATGGGGTTCGTTCAATGGACATCGGCAGGACCTCGGCGTCGATTCTTGCACCGCGCCCGTGGCGACGCTTGCCGGCGAGGCAGCGCCCGGGGCAGGGAAAGTCCCCGGTGCACGCCGCCGGCCCGGGCGGACCACCGGCGTTCGCAGGGCGACGGAGATCCATGTCAGCCGGATCCAGCACCGCCCATACCCGGATTCAGGTATGGCATCCGTGCAACCTCAGGCCCTGCCCGATGCCACTTCGGGCCGTGGCAGGCTAATGTGCACCGTGGCCATTCTCTGATCGAGCAGTGGCCACCCCTCCACATCCCATCCACCCGAGAGGATTGCGCCATGAATTTCGACGCCTTCGGTCGTCTTGCCCGCCCCATCGTCCTGTCCGTGCTCGCCACGGCGGCCTTCAGCGCCCTGGGCCAGGAGCCCATCAAGACCATGCCGGACACCGCCGCCAACGCGGAGGTGCCCCGGGGCATCCACTGGAAGAACGACCCGCAATCGCTCGCGGTGCCCGGTTCCGTGGCCGCACAGCGCGCCGCCGCCGAGGCCGAACTGCGCGCCGGCTCCGTGGCCGCCCGCACGTCGGGCAAGACGCTGACCTACTACGGCGGCCCGATCGTCAAGAACATCAAGGTGATCCAGGTCCTGTACGGCAGCGGCACCTATCAATCCTTCGTCCAGGGCACCGGCTCCGGCACGATGTCCGCGTTCTATGGCGGCGTCGTCGGCAGCCCGTACTTCTCGTGGCTCAATGGCGACTACGGCACCGGCAGCGGCAAGACGACGCAGTCGATCGGCTACGGCAGCTTCGCCGGCCAGGTCACGATCACGCCGTCCAGCTCGCGCAACGGCAGCACCATCACCGACGCGCAGATCCAGGCGGAACTGGCCGCGCAGATCAGCGCCGGCCACCTCGCTGCGCCCAACGCCAACACCTACTACGCGGTGTTCTTCCCCAAGGGCAAGTCGATCAGCCAGGGCGGCTCGAACTCGTGCGTCTCCGGCGGCTTCTGCGCCTATCACGGCACGGTGGCCGGCAGTTCCTCGACCTGGATGTACGGCGTCCATCCGGACAACAGCGCCGGCTCCGGCTGCGACGTCGGCTGCGGTGGCAGCACGCCGTTCAACAACATGAGTTCCGTCGCCTCGCACGAGATGATCGAGACGGTCACCGACCCCGATGTCGGCCTCGCGACGACCTACGCCTCGCCGCTGGCCTGGTACAACCGGACGTACGGCGAGATCGGCGACATCTGCAACGCCCAGCAGGGCAGCATCGTGGGCACGGACGGCGTGACCTACACGGTGCAGAAGGAATGGTCGAACTCGCAGTCGATCTGCCGCCTGCAGTAACGGCCGCATCCATCGCCGCCCGAGCCCCCCGGGCACTCGCTGGAGTGCCTGCGGGGCATCCCCTCGTCGGGCGGCCCCTGCGCAGGATGCATTCCCCTCGGCACGAACCTCACCAGGCGTGACGTTCGCGCCGCCTCGCCGGCGATGCCGGCGATCCGCGGCCTCTGTTGCATCCGGATCGAGCGGTTCATCGGTCCCGGTCGGGCCCCGCGTCATGACGTCGTCACGAACGCCACCTAACGTGCGCGCTTTTGTCGATTTCACGAGAATCCAGATGAACCTGTTCACCAACGCGACCAAGCCGCGCCATCCCGCCTTCGCCGTCACGCTGGTCGCGGCCGCCACCCTGGCCGCGTGCGGCGGCGACAAGAGCTCGGGTGGCGACGCCCCGGCCGCGGGCACCACCGTCAACGTCACGATGATGGAGACGACGGACCTGCACCAGAACGTCCTCAGCTACGACTACTACAAGCTGGCCGAGGACAAGTCGGTGGGCCTCGAGCGCACGTCCGCGCTGATCCGGCAGGTGCGCGCGGCCAACGCCAACACGATGCTGTTCGACGCCGGCGACATCATCCAGGGCACCGTGCTCGGCGACTACCAGGCCCTCGTCACGAAGGTCCCGTGCACCGACAAGCTGGCCATCTTCAAGGCGATGGACGCGATCGACTACGACGCCGGCACCATCGGCAACCACGAGTTCAACTACGGCCTGAAGTACCTGGCCCAGGTGACCGGCCACCAGTTCAACACGCCCAACCTCGGCCCGGTGGCCGCCCAGCCCAAGTGCCAGGGCCCGGCCTACCCGCAGGTGCTGGCCAACGTGGTGAGCACCACCGACGCCAAGCCGCTCTTCGATCCGTACGTGATCGTCACCAAGATGTTCAGCGCCACGACGCCGGACGGCAAGACGGTGCAGGTGCCCGTCAAGGTGGGTGTCATCGGCTTCACGCCGCCGCTGATCATGGCCTGGGACAAGGGCAACCTCGACGGCAACGTCACCACGACGGGCCTGAAGGAGACGGCCGAGAAGTACATCCCCGAGATGAAGGCCAAGGGCGCCGACGTCATCGTCGCCGTCGCCCACGGCGGCCCGGACAACGCGGCCTACTCCGCCACGATGGAGAACGGCGCGCTGTACCTGGCGCAGGTGCCCGGCATCGACGTGCTGATGATGGGCCACCAGCACCAGGTGTTCCCCAACGCCGCCAGCACGGTGGCAGCCTTCAACATCGACGGCGTCGACAAGAAGGCCGGCACCGTGGCCGGCGTGCCCGCGGTGATGGCCAATTTCTGGGGCAAGAACCTGGGCGTGGTCAACCTGAAGCTGACCTACGGCAGCACGGGCTGGGCGGTGGACAAGACGGCCACCACGACGGCCACGATGTCGACCCAGAACGCCGACAAGAGCTACGTGGCCGCCGACCCCGCGATCGCCCCGCTGGTGCAGACCGAGCACGCCGGCACCATCGCCTACGTCAAGACGCCCATCGGCACCAGCGATTTCCGCATGGCCACCTACTTCGCGGACGTGGGCGACACCACGGCGATCCAGATCGTCAACCAGGCCCAGGCGCAGTACGTGAAGGACTACGTCGCGGCCAACCTGCCGCAGTACAAGAGCCTGCCGGTGCTCTCGGTCAGCGCGCCGTTCAAGAGCGGCTTCGGCGGCGCCACCGACTACACCGACGTGGCCAGCGGCGACCTCGCGATCTTCAACGCGGCCGACCTGTACCTGTACGCCAACACGATCCAGGCAGTGCTGGTGACCGGCGCCGACGTCAAGGCCTGGCTGGAGAAGGCCGCCACGCGCTTCAACCAGATCGACCCGACCAAGACGACCGCACAGTCGCTGGTGAGCACGTTCCCGGGCTACAACTTCGACGTGCTCGACGGCGACGGGTCGATCAGGTACGAGATCGACGTGACGCAGCCGCTGGGCAGCCGCATCCGCAACCTCACGGTCAACGGCAACGCGGTGGATCCGGCGGCGCAATTCATCGTCGCGACGAACAACTACCGCGCCAGCGGCGGCGGCGGCTTCCCGGGCCTGGACGGCAGCAAGACGATCTACCGCAGCCCGGACGCCAACCGCGACGTGCTGATCGCCTACGTCAAGAAGGCCGCGACGCTGGCCAAGGCGACCAACGGCAGCGACCGCAGCTGGCACTTCACGCGCGTGACGACCGCCGGCCCGGTGCAGTTCAGCTCCGCGCCCGGCCTCGCCGCGCTGGCCGCCGCCGACGGCGTGCCCGGCGTGACGCAGGTGTTGGCCGACGACGGCGCGGGCCTGGGCCTGGCGCGCTACCAGATCGACCTGGGCGTCCAGTGAAGCGCGCGCTCGCCGGCGTCACCTTGGCGGCCACCCTCGCGGTCGCGGCGATCGTGACGCGCCCATTCTGGGCCGCGCCCGACGCCGTGCAGGCGCAGGCGTGGCTGCGCGACGCGGCCGACCGCCGCGACGCGGGCGCGGAGGCGTCGCTTGCACGCTGGTCGGCGCGGGGCAACGCCGCGGCGCGCCATGCGTACGCGACGCTGCTGTCGCACCGCGTCGACGCGGCGTCGCGCCAGCGCCTGGAGCAGGTGCTTGCCGACGGCGCCGACGCGGGCGACGCGGACGATGCGACCCGGCTCGCGGAGCTGCTCGCGCAGGCCACGCGCGCGGGCGCGTCACGCGAGGACGCGCGCGTGGCGCGCCTGCTCGCGCAAGGCCATGCGGGCCACGTGCCCGCCGCGGCGCGCCTGCTGGCGCTGCGCGCGCTCGACCCCGCGCGCGGCACGCCCGAGCCGGCGCGCGCCGCCGCGTGGCTGGCCGAGGCGGCGAGCGGGGGCGACGCGCCCGCGATGTTCCTCTACGCCAACATGCTGCGTGCCGGCGCGGGCGTGCCGCGCGACGACGCGAGGGCCCTCGCGCTGTACCAGGCCGCGGCCAACGCCGACTATGCGCCCGCCATCCAGGCGCTGGCGATCGCCTGGCGCTACGGCGAGCTGGGCCTGCAGGCCGATGCCGCGCAGTCGCGGCTGATGGATCACGAGGCGGCCGAGGCGCTGGCGCACGCGGCGTTGTAGGGCACCCCAGCCGCAGGCGTCAGCCCGCCGTTCGCGGGCGCTTCGATCGACCGGCATGGCGGGTGGCGCCCGCGGCCGATCCGCCCTACGGCCGGCGCCCGCGGGCCGCCGCGACGGCCTCCTCGATCGCCTCGAGCACCGGGGCGACCTCGAACGGCTTCGGAATCGACCGGAAGACGCCCTCGACGCCGGCAGCGGTCCCCGTCGTGCCCGTGACGTTGGCGCTCAGCGCGATGATCGGGATCGCCGCCGTCGACGGGTCGGCGCGCAGCAGCTCGCGCGCCTCGCGCCCCGTCATCTCGGGCATGTTGTTGTCCATCACGATCACGGTGGGCAGGTGGCGCCGCGCGAGCTCGACGCCGATGCGGCCGTTGCTGGCGGTCAGCACCCGGATGCCGGCACGCATGGCGAGCACGTTCTCGAGCAGGCGCAGGCTCAGCAGGTCGTCGTCGACGCACAGGACGGTGACGTCCGGCGCGGCCACACTGCCGCCGGCCGGCGCCGCCGGCGCGGCGGCCTTGCGGCCCGGCACGGCCGCCGGCGGCCCGGACGAGGCCGGCAGCTCGATCCAGAACGTGCTGCCCACCCCGGGGACGCTGTCGACGCCGATGCGTCCGCCCATCAACTCGACCAGCCCCTTGGTGACCACCAGGCCGATGCCGCTGCCCTGCGTGGCGCCCGCCTCGCGGCCCAGGCGGTTGAACGGCTGGTACAGCGCGTCCACCTGCTGGGACGTCATGCCGGCGCCGTGGTCGATGACCGACAGCCGCACGTTGTCGCCGAGCTCCTGGCAGGCGACGTCGACGACGGCGTGCTCGGGGCTGTATTTCACGGCGTTCGACAGCAGGTTGATCAGCACCTGCTTGAGCCGCGTGCGGTCGCTCATCACGCGCACGGACTGGTCGGCGAATGTCCGCAGCACGATGCCGTGCGGCTCGGCGAGCGGCCGGATCAGCGCGACGCAGTCGCCCAGCACCGCGCCGAGCTCCAGCGGCTCGATGGCCAGGGCGGTCTTGCCGGCCTCGATGGCCGCCAGGTCCAGCAGCTCGTTGATCAGGTCCAGCAGGTGCTTGCCGGCGTCGACGATGTGCTGGCCGTACGCGACCTGCTGCGACGCCGCGAGCGCCTGGTCCGGGTTCAACGTGAACAACTGGGCGAAGCCCAGGATCGCGTTCAGCGGGGTGCGCAGCTCGTGGCTGACGGTCGACAGGAAGCGGCTCTTGGCGATCGAGGCCTGCTGCGCCTGCGCGGTGGCCTGCGCCAGTTCGCGGTTGGACACCAGCAGCTCGGCGGTGCGCTGGCGCACGCGCTCCTCGAGCTCCTCGGCGTGCCGCGCCAGGCGGGCCGCGTCGTTCATGCGCTGCGTCACGTCGATGGGGCACACGAAGCGCGCGCGGCGCCCCATGAACGCCATCTCGTGGGACGTGATCTCGACCAGGATGATCTCGCCATTCCTGAGCCGATGGCGCCAGATGCCGGAGCTGAAGACGTTGGGCGGCGTGTCGCGCACCGAATCCTGCACCGCGGGCGCGTCCTCGGCGGGCCGGATGTCCAGGATCGACATCGCCAGGAACTCGTCGCGCGACCAGCCGTAGCGGGCGCAGGCGACCTCGTTGACGTCGAGGAACCGCAGCGTCTGGAGGTCGTAGATCCACATCGGCAACGGGTTCGACTCGAACAGCTGGCGATACCGCGGCTCCCCGCCGTCCACAGGCGTCCGCGCGCCGGCATCCACGCGCGGCTCGACGTCCGCGGCGGGGCTCGGTTCGGGGGCGCGAGGGCCGTCTTGCATCGCTTCTCCAGGGCCACCGTCGGGGGGCCGCAGCCACAGCATACCGCCTTCGGTATGGCGACGGACGGGTGGCCGCTCCCCCTGCCGGGGGATGGCGCTCGACGACTGGCCCGCAAGGCCGGTGATCGCTGGCGAAAGCCCGCGCGGGCGGACGGTCGCGCCCTTTCGGCAGATCAATGCAGCTCGCGCTCCACGTACACGATGTCGGTGATCTGCCGTCGGTCGGGACGAGCGCCCACATCCGCGTGGGCATCGCCTTCGATGGGCGCGGCCTGCTGGCGCAGTTCGGCGAACGCGGCGTCGGCTATCGCCGCCGGGTGGGCATGCTGATGCCGCGCCTCGGCGGTGGGAGCGGAAACGCCCCGACGGCGGCCCCGGCAACGGGCTGGGCTGACGCCGCCGCCGGATCCAAGCGCCGGGACCGTGAACTACTTGCGGTCCCGGCCTGGAGGAACCCCAGGACGTATTTCGCGCGGGTTCCGGCGTTGGAACAATGGCGGCCACCGATCCCACCGTCATCGACCCATGCGCCTCCGACTCCTTCTGCTGCCCCTGCTCGTCGCCGCCTGCTCCCACAAGCCGCCGGCGACCGACTGGACGCCCGCTCATTGGGGAATGATGCCCTCGGAAGTGATGTCCAGCGTGCCCAACACGACGCCGCAGAGCGGCGACCGGCTCGCCAGCGGCGCGGTCGCGCGGGTCCGCCTGGACGCCGCCGCGGTGGCGGGCACGTCGCTGCCCGCGAACTTCTTCTTCCTCGACGACCGCCTGGTGCAGGTCATGTTCAGCGACTCGCAGTACCACGACAACGCGGCCAGCCGCAAGACGCTGGAGCACCTGGCCGCGCAGCTGCGCAAGCAGTACGGCCAGGAGACGGTCGGCAAGGCCATGGATGCCGCGGCGGGCCTGTCGTACGACTCGAGCTGGGTCTCCGGCGACACGGAGGTCATCCTGTCGGCCAGCCCCGTTTCGGCCTCGACGTCGATGGTGACGGTAATCTACCGGCGCAAGGCGATCTGACGCCGCTGCGAAAATGCAGGGCGTGCGCCCGTCGCCGTCCCGCCCCCACCCCTTCGAGCCGCCGCTGCGCGACGGCGTCGCCGCCAGCCGGGTGGGCGTGGGCGACGGACGCCTGCCGAACGTGCTGGCGTTCCTCGAGGCGCGCTTTCCCGCCGTCACCGGCTGGCCCGCGCGGCTCGCGCGCGGCGACGTGCTCGACGCGCGCGGCCTCCCGCTCGCGGCCGGCGCGCGCGTCGCCACGGGCGACCTGCTCTGGTACTGGCGCGACCCGCCGCCCGAGCCGCGCGTGCCGTTCGAGCTCGAGCTGCTGCATCGCGACGCGCACCTGGTCGTCGTCGACAAGCCGCACTTCCTGCCCGCGATCCCGGCCGGGCGCCACCTGCGCGAGACGGCGCTCGTGCGCCTGCGCGCCGCACTCGGCATCGCGACGCTGGCGCCCATCCACCGGCTCGACCGCGAGACCGCCGGCGTGCTCGTCTTCAGCGTGCGGCCGCAGGATCGCGGCGCCTACCACGCGCTGCTGCGCGAGCGGGCCGTGCACAAGGTCTACGAGGCGATCGCGCCCTGGCGCCGGGACCTCGCGCTGCCGCTGCTCGCGCGCCACCGGCTCGAACAACCCGAGCGCGACGGCTTCATGCAGGTGCGCGTGGTGCCCGGCGAGCCGAACGCCGAGGCGCGCGTCGAGCTCATGGAGCGCCTGGGCGACGCCCACGCGCTGTATCGCCTCGAGCCGCGCACCGGCCGCACGCACCAGCTGCGCGTGCAGATGAACGCGCTGGGCCTGCCCATCGTCGGCGACCGCATCTACCCCGCGCTGCGGCCCGAGCCGGCGCCGGACGCCGCGCCCGACTGGTCGCACCCGCTGCAGCTGCTCGCGCGCGAGATCGCGTTCGTGGATCCGGTCACCGGCCAGGCGCGCCGCTTCACGAGCCGGCGCACGCTCGCGTTCACAACAGGTCTTCCTGGATGAACGGCGAGAACAGCCACACCTCGAGCAGCGTCGACAGCGAGATCTCCGGCTCGGCGTCGTAGACCTTCTCGCCGTCCTGCTCGTCGTCGACCCATTGCACGTCGCGCCCGGACGGGCCGCCCAGCCGCATGCGGTAGGTGCCGGCCGAGCGCAGGTCGTCCACCAGCAGGGAGACGTCGGCCGCCAGTTCGCCCGACTCGACGAACAGGCCCAGCTCGGTGTTCGCGCGCGACGAGCGGAAGTCGAGGTTCATCGAGCCGACGATCGTCGTGTGGAAGTCGACCATCATCATCTTGGCGTGCAGCCGGCCGGTGGAAGTGCCCAGCATCGCACCGAAGGAGTCGTCGAAGGTGGTGTCCATGCGCAGGATGCGCGGGCTCACCTCGTAGATGCGCACGCCCGCCTCCAGCATGCGGCGGCGGTAGCGTCCATAGGCGGCGCTGACGAAAGGTTCGTCGTTGGAGGCCATCGTGTTGGTGACCAGCGTGACGGCCACGCCGCGCTTGCGCACCGCCTCCAGCCCATCGAGCGCCATGTGGCCCGGCACGAAGTACGGCGAGGCGAGCAGTACCTGGTCCTGCGCATGCTCGATGGCGCTGTTCAGGTGCGAGATGACGGTCGTCGGATCCTTGCCCGACGCCGCCTCGCCGCTGACCTTGTCCGGGCTGTCGGCCACCACCTCGATGCGCCCGCGCAGCATCTTCAGCGGCGGGCGAGCCATGTCCTGGCTGAGCGGGCCGTAGTTCAGGAAGTCGCGCGCGCCGGCCATGATGGGGCCGAACAGCTTGTCGGCCGACGCGGTCAGCCGCTCGAACTCCGCGCGCCGCGCCTCGGCCTTGGGCGCGCCGGGCTCCAGCGCGTCGAGCGTGTAGACGTGGCGGCTGTTCCAGTAGCGGTCGAAGGAGGCGGCGAGCTCGGGTACGGCGTCGCCGGCCACCAGCAGGTCGAAGTCGATGAAGTTGCCGCGCGGACTGCGGAAGAAGTACTCGTCGGCGATGTTGCGGCCGCCGGCGATCGCGAACAGGCCGTCGGCGATCATCAGCTTGTTGTGCATGCGGTGGTTCAGCCGCGCGAGATCGAGCAGCGACAGCCCCCAGCGCGTCACGTTCAGCGCCCGCCCCGCGGGAAACGGGTTGAACAGGCGGATCTGCACGTTGGGCGTCGCGGCCAGGCCCTGCAGCAGGTGGTCGTTGGCGGCGGTGTAGAGGTCGTCGACGAGGATGCGCACGCGCACGCCCCGATCGGCGGCGTCGCGCACGGCGCGCAGGAAGGCGCGGCCGGTGAGGTCGTCGGCGATCAGGTAGTACTGGATGTCCAGGCTGTGACGCGCCTGGCGGATCAGCGTCAGGCGCGCGTCCATCGCGAACGAGCTGAACGCCAGCGGCCGGAACGCCGAGCCGGCGCCGGGCGCCAGGTCGGGCGGGGCCAGCGCGGCCAGCGGGCTGTCCGCGGCCGCAGGCAGGGCGTGGCCGGGCGTCTTCTGCAAGTCCGCCAGCGAGGCGCAACCCTGCAGCGCCAGCGCCAGCACGGCCAGGGCCGCCGCGCGCGCCCACGCGCTCATGCGCGGCCCCACGCGCGGGAAGCGGACGAACGGTCGCGGGCAAGGCTCATGGCGATGATCGGGGCGGGAGCGACATGGGGATCACGTCGTCCGCCAATGATAGGCGGCCGGGCCCGGCCCCGCGTCACCCTGCCCGCCCAACGTCCTTCGTCGCGGCGTCAGAATCGGCGCATCTTCACCCACGAGAGTTCGACATGGATCTGCAGCTCAAAGGCAAGCGCGCCCTGGTCACCGGCGGCAGCAAGGGAATCGGCAAGGCCGTCGCGCGGGCGCTGCTGCTCGAGGGCGCCGACGTGGCGCTGCTCGCGCGCCACGAGCAGACGCTGCTGGACGCCGTCTCCGAGCTGGCCCTGCAGACGGGCGGCGAGGTCATCGCCGTCGTGGCCGACACCACCAGCGACGACCAGGTGCGCCAGGCGGTGGCCACCGCGGCCAGGCAGCTGGGCGGCTCGATCGACATCCTCGTCAACGCCGCCGCCGAGGTGGCCGGCTACGCGAACCCGCCGAAACTGGAGGAGATCGCCGCCGACGCGTTCCACCGCGAGATGGACACCAAGGTGATGGGCTACGTGCGCTGCGCGCGCGAGGTCGTCCCGGGCATGCGCGCGGCCGGCTGGGGCCGCATCGTCAACGTCAGCGGCCTGGCCGCGCGCCAGAGCGGCAGCGCGGTGGGTTCGATGCGCAACATCGCGGTGGCCGCGCTCACGAAGAACATGGCCGACGAGCTGGGGCCGGCCGGCATCCAGGCGACGGTGGTGCACCCCGGCGTCACGCGCACGGAGCGCACGGCGCCGCTGCTCGCGGAGAAGGCCGCCGCCTCGGGGCGCAGCGTCGCGGACGTCGAGCGCGAGATGGCGCAGGGCAACAGCATCCACCACCTGGTCGACGCCCGCGAGGTGGCCGACGTCGTCGCCTTCCTGTGCTCGCCGCGCTCGCGCGCGATCAACGGCGACGCCATCGCCGTGGGCGGCGGCGCGCCACGCGCCATCCACTATTGACTTGACCCGAGGCCCGCGTGGCGGAATCCACCGCGAGGTGCGCAACCTGGCCGAGGCCGCCATCTGCCGCGGCGATGGACCGCCGGCCGGCCGGAGCGGGGCCGCAGGCCGGCGCGGCGGGCTTTGCGCGTTGCCGCACCCGCCACGGTCGAGCTGGGCGCAGCCGGCATGGACGGCCGTTCCGCGGCCCGTCAGGGCGCGCCGACCAGGCCGTCGACGGCGCCGGGGCCGGTGCTGGACGGATCGCGGCCGCCTTTCGCAGGACCGTCGGGCCGGGCGGACTTGCCGCTGCCGTCGCCCAGCAGCGATTCGTGCTCGGCCGCCTCGCTGGTCCCGCCGTCGCCGCCGGCGGTGGGGTCCAGCTCGACGCTGGACTGCGTCTGTTCCGGCTCGTTGCGCTGCAACTCGCCGACGCGGCCGCCGGCGTTGAAATTCGGGATCGCGTTGGGGTCTTGCTTGATGTCCATGGGAGTCCTCTCGCGCGGGGCGCGGCGCGGCGCGCGGCCGCGATGCGCTGTCGAGGCAACCGGCGTTCCCTGGGTCTCCGCGGCGCGGGCATGGTCTTGACCGCGCCGTCGGACACGGCCCGCCGGCGCGCCACGATCCGCCGGGGCCGGTGCAAGCCGGTGCCCCCGCGACCGCCGACGCAGGCATCGGTTCGTCGCACCAGGAAGCATTTCACGCTTGCGCCGCCGCCGGTCGTCGCAAGGGGCTTCCCGCAGGGGTCCGATCGGATCACAGTGCAGGCATCGGAACACGCCACGCGTCCCGACCCACCCCAGGAGCCTGCCATGACCAAGACCTCCGCCCACGCCGTCGCCCTTGCGCTGTCCGTCGTCCTCACCTCCGGCACCGTCGCCGCGGCGAACGGTCTCGCGAGCCAGCAGTATGTCGCCGCGGGGCGCAGCGCGCAGGCCTACGAGCTGACCCACATGGCGCTCCAGCGTGTCGAGGTCGTGGCCCCGGTGTCGTACCAGCGCGTCGTGATCGTCGCCCATCGCGCCGCCTGAGCGGCCGCGCGCCCCGGGCGCGACCAGCTCTCCGGCTGCAAGGCCTCGCCGCGTGCGAGGCCTTTTTCATTTCGCGCGATGCCGGCGGACGAGCCACGCGCGGCTCGAGGGGCCTGGCCCGGCCTGGAATCGCGACCGCCGTCGCGGCTCACGGCCAGGCACCAACGCGATGTCGAGGAGGGCCAGATGCCTTCGGGAAGTGGCCTGACGCGCACCCGTCGATACGGCGCCAGGCATCCCGCAACCGGTCCGTCGCGCGCAGCCGCAGCTGGCGCCGGCCTCCGCGCGAATCGTCGCAAGCCGCTGGGAAGCCGGGTCCGGGAGGAAGACAGTCCATCCATCGGAACACGTAACGCGTTCCGGACAGACCCACCAGACACCCCGGAGCCCATCATGACCAAGACCCTCGTCCAAACCGTCGCCTTCGCCCTGTCCGCCCTGACCACGCTGGGCACCGTCGCGGCGGCCAACGGCATCGCCACGAAGCAGTTCGTGGCGGCGACGCACGAGGCCGAGGCCGCCGACGGCACGACGCACCTGGCCCTGCAGCGGGTCGTGATCGTCGCGCACCGCGCCAAGGCCTGAGCCTGGCAGCCGGCGCGCGGCCCGTTGTCGCGGCGCTCAGTTCTTCAGCCGGTAACCGGTCTTGAAGATCCAGGCCACGACCGCCATCGAGATGCCCAGGAAGGCCAGCGTCATCGCCAGGCTCAGTCCCAGGCTGACGTCGCCGGTGCCGTAGAACGACCAGCGAAACCCCGAGATCAGGTAGACCACCGGGTTGAACAGCGCCACGGTCTGCCAGAACGGCGGCAGCATGGAGATCGAATAGAAGCTGCCGCCCAGGAAGGTCAGCGGCGTGACGATCAGCAGCGGGATGACCTGCAGCTTCTCGAAGCCGTCGGCCCAGATGCCGATGATGAAGCCGACCAGGCTGAACGTGACGGCCGTCAGCACCAGGAACAGCGCCATCACGACCGGGTGCTCGATGCGCAGCGGCACGAACAGCCCCGCCGTGGCCAGGATGATCAGCCCGAGGATGAGGGACTTCGAGGCCGCCGCGCCCACGTAGGCGATGGTGATCTCCAGCCACGACACCGGCGCCGACAGCAGCTCGTAGATCGTGCCCGTGAACTTGGGGAAGTAGATGCCGAACGACGCGTTGGAGATGCTCTGCGTCAGCAGCGACAGCATGATCAGCCCCGGCACGATGAACGCGCCGTACGGGATGCCGCCCACGGTCTGTATGCGCGAGCCGATCGCCGCGCCGAACACGACGAAGTACAGCGAGGTGGAGATGACCGGCGAGATGATGCTCTGCATGATCGTGCGCCAGGTGCGCGCCATCTCGAAGCGGTAGATCGCACGCACCGCGTGCCAGTTCGCCCCGCTCATCGCGCACCCCCGGCCTGGCGGGCCTCGCCGCCGGATGGCAGCATCCGGCTTTCGGGGGGCCGGACGGGCTCGTCGCTGCCGCCTTCGACCAGGCTCACAAAGATCTCCTCCAGCGAGCTCTGCTTGGTCTGCAGGTCGGTGTACTGCACGCCGGCGTCGTTGACGTGGCGGATGAAGTCGACGATGCCGCGCGACTCGTTGCGGGTGTCGTAGGCGTAGGTCAGCTGGTGGCCGTCGGGCGACAGCGTCAGCTCGAAGTCGTGCAGCGCGGCGGGCACCTCCGCGATCGCCTGCGGCAGCAGGAGCGTCACCTGCTTCTTGCCCAGCTTGCGCATCAGCTCGGTCTTGTCCTCGACCAGCAGCAGCCGGCCCTTGGCGATGACGCCGATGCGGTCGGCCATCTCCTCGGCCTCCTCGATGTAGTGGGTGGTCAGGATGATGGTGACGCCGGTGGCGCGCAGCCCGCGCACCAGCTGCCACATGTCGCGCCGCAGCTCGACGTCGACGCCGGCCGTGGGCTCGTCGAGGAACAGGACCTGCGGCTCGTGCGACAGCGCCTTGGCGATCATCACGCGCCGCTTCATGCCGCCCGACAGCGTGCGGATGCGGTTGTCCTTCTTGTCCCACAACGACAGCGCCTTGAGCGTCTTCTCGATGTGCGCGGGATCCGGCGCCTTGCCGAACAGCCCGCGGCTGAAGGAGACCGTGTCCCACACCGTCTCGAACGCGTCGGTGGTGAGCTCCTGCGGCACCAGGCCGATGAGCGAGCGCGACAGGCGGTAGTCGTCGACGATGTCGTGCCCGTCGACCGTGACCTTGCCCGAGCTCGCCGTGACGATGCCGCAGACGATGCTGATCAGCGTCGTCTTGCCCGCGCCGTTGGGGCCCAGCAGCGCGAGGATCTCGCCCTTGCGGATGTCGAGGTCGATGTCGTGCAGGGCCGTGAAGCCCGACGCGTAGGTCTTGGAGACGTTCTTGACGGAGAGGATGGGCTGCATGGGGCGGGAGTATCCCGCTATCACCGCTATCGTGCTGGCGCGCCCTCGATTTGCCACTCGAGTTCGCGGCGTTCGGCCGCGCTCGCGATGCCCAGCTCGATCAGTTCCATCACCGCAAGGGCCTCTTGCGGTGGCACCGGGTTGGGCGCCTCGCCGCGGATGGCCGCGGCCACGGACGCGAAATAGGCCTGGTGCGCGCCGCGCTCGAGCACCACCGGCGTCTCGACGGCCGCACCGTCGGCCTGCCGCGTGACGATCGCCGCGCGGCCCGGATCGACGCCCCAGTCCGCGCTCGCCGGCCACGTCGGACGAACGCCGGCCTTGAGCGCGTCCTCCTGCGCATCCAGACCGATCTTGACGAAGCTGCCGCGGGTGCCATGCAGCGTGAAGCGCGGCGCGCTCGCGGCGGCCAGCATGCTCGCGCGCAGGTGCACGTGCAGGCGGTCGTAGCGCAGGCTGGCGTGGAACCAGTCGTCGGCCAGGGCGCCGTCGCGCACGAGCGCCCGCTCCAGCGCGATCGCGCGCGGGGGGCCGAACAGCTGCAGCGCCTGGTCGACCAGGTGCGGGCCCAGGTCGAACCACAGGCCCGCGCCCGGCCCGGCGCTCTCGCGCCAGCGCTGGCGCACCTCGGGCCGCCAGCGGTCGTGGCGCGACTCGACGTCGACGACGCGGCCCAGCGCGCCATCGGCCAGCAGCCTCTTCAACGTGAGGAAGTCGCCATCGAAGCGACGGTTGTGGAACACCGACAGCAGCCGCCCGCGCGCTCCCGCCAGCACGACCAGCTCGCGCGCGTCGGCCAGGTGCACGGTGAACGGCTTGTCGACGACGACGTGGCGGCCCGCGCGCAGCGCGTCGCGCGCGAGCGGGTGGTGCGTGTCGTTGGGGGTGGCGATGACGACGAGGTCGATGTCGTCGCGCGCGATCAGTTCGGCCGGCGATGCGAGTACCGCGACGCCCGGCCAGTCGGCGTGCACCTTGCCCGCGTCCGAGCTGGCCACGGCGGCAAGCTCGAGCGCGGGCACGGCGGCGATCAGCGGCGCATGGAAGGTCTTGCCGGCGTAGCCGTAGCCGACGAGGCCGACGCGCAGTCGTGCGCCCGCCATCGCGTCACTTCGCTCCGGACATCAGCGCGAACAGCGCGCCCTGCGGGTCGCGGCCGAACAGGATCCAGTCGCCACCGGGCACCGGCATCGGCTCGGTCGTGACCTGGCCGCCGTTGCTTCGCACCTTCGCAGCCGCCGCGTCGATGCCGGGCACGCGGAAGTAGAAGCGCCAGGCCGGCGCCGGCTGGTCGTCCTCCTTGGTCATCACCGCGCCGGCGGGCACGCCGTCGATCTCGAAGATCTGGTAGACGCCGCCGGGGCCCATGTCCATGGCTTCGCCCTTGGTCCAGCCGAAAAGCGTCGCGTAGAACTTCCACACGGTCGCGCCATCCATCGCGCGCAGCTCGTGCCAGCCGGTCGTTCCCGCCGCGCCCGGCGCGGGCATGGGCGGCGGGTCGGCGCGCAGCGGCTTGAACAGCATGAACGAAGCACCTTGCGGATCGGCGACGACCGCGAAGCGGCCCACCTCCGGGATGTCGCTGGCCGGCCGCAGCACCTTGCCGCCGAGCTGCGCCACCTTGGCCTCGGCCGCGTCGACGTCCTCGACCGCCACATAGCCCGACCATGCGGCCGGCGTGCCGATCGTCTTGAGCTCGGGCGGCGTCGCCATCATGCCGGCCACCTGCGCGTCGCCCACCTTGAGCAGCGTGTACTGCATCCCGGGCATGCCCGAGTCCTCGGCCTTCCAGCCGACGACCGCCGAATAGAAGGCCGCCGCGGCGCGGACGTCGCCAGTCATCAGTTCGTACCAGACGAAACGGGATGAAGTCATCGCAAGCTCCTGTCGGTGAGGGGTGGAGGCGGCGATTATGCGCGGGGACATGGGCGCGCGCATGAGGCTCTGGCGCCCCTCGCGCTCGCGCGTCGGCCGATGACAGTCCGGTGAATCTCCGCGGGGTCCCGTGCAATCCATGAGAGGACCGTCGTCCCCTCACCGGAACCGGGGATGGCGCGACGCCGGTCACATACGAGTCACCGTATCGTCATGCGGCCCACTGACACTGCGCCGCGCTCCCACGACAACCGCCAGAGGCACGACATGCAACGGGTCATCTCCCACCAGCTCAGCACCATCGCGCGCTGCGCCACCGCGCTGCTCGCCGCGATCGCGGCCCCTTCCTTCGCATCCACCTCGGGCGTGGTCATCAGCCAGGTCTACGGTGGCAACGGCAACGCGTTCGCGTCCGACTATGTCGAGCTGTTCAACGCCGGCGCCAGCGCCGTCGCCATCGACGGCTGGTCCCTCCAGTACGGCAGCGCCACCGGCACCGGCAACTTCGCGAGCAACGGCGTCACGGCCCTGGCCGGCACGCTGCAGCCGGGCCAGCACTACCTCGTTAAGCTGGCCACGACGACAGGCCCGGCCCTGCCGGCGGCCGACGCGACGGGAACGACCAACCTGTCGGGCAGCGCGGGCAAGGTTGTGCTCGCGAACGCGTCGACCGGCCTCGCGTGCAATGGTTCGTCCACCCCTTGCAGCGCC
>Ga0209258_100649_pt1 | contig 25589 bp, 17 predicted proteins | sample Araplaol_mTSA_r2_FD_184281 | JGI IMG/M metagenome (GOLD analysis project Ga0209258, IMG submission 184281) | Arabidopsis root microbial communities from North Carolina, USA - plate scrape CL_Col_mTSA_r2 (SPAdes) (version 2) | ecosystem: Host-associated > Plants > Roots > Endosphere | place: USA...
GGTCGGGCGGTAGGCGAGATAGAGATCCGCCTGGCGCATCTGCGAGTCCGCGTTGGGGCGGGTGCCGTCGCTGCGGACATAGCCGGCGTCGACGCGGTAGCTCCAGCGTCCGCTACTGCCTTCGAGCGCATTGAAGGTCGAGTACAGGCCGCGGTTGCCCACCACTTGTTCGGTGGTGAACGACAACGGCGCATCGGCGGCCGGACGGCGCGACACTAAATTGAGCACGGGTGCTGGCTCGGGCCCATACAACAGGCTGGAGCCGCCACGGATCAGCTCCACGTCGGTGAGGCCTTGGGTCAGCGGCATGGCATACAGGGTGGGAAAGCCGATCCAGTCGCTTTCCAGCGGAATGCCGTCCTGCATCACCAGCACGTATTCGGATTCTTGCGGATTGCCAAGGCCCCGATAGCTCAGGTTGAACTGGGTCGGGGTGGGCTGCTGGGATACCTGGATGCCGGGACTGCGTGCCAGCAGCTGGTCGAGGTTGTTGCCTATCACCGTGGGCTGCTGATCCAGGTGCGTGACCGTGGTCTTCTTGGTCACGGTGATCAGGGTGCCGTCGACTTCGGCCAGCATGTGCTCGAGCTTGGCCTTGAGGGTCTGGCGCCAAGCCTGGCCTTTGACTTCGACGGCCGGAAGGTTGGTCGTCGGCTTCGGCGAGCTCTGGGCATGGTCGACTGGCGTATCGGGCGCCTGTTGCGCCAGTGCGGTCATGGACGCCAGGGACAGGGCCAGGGCCAGTGGCCGGGCGGTGTGATTAGGAATCGACAAGGGCTACCCAGGGTGGCGAGGCAAAGCGCTCTTTATCTTGCATTGGCAAGGGGACCGCCATAGGCCAAGCGTTTAGCTCCATGACTTCTGTCCCATCGTGCGACTACGGCGACCTGTGTAGTGTCGGGAGTCAGCGGCGTCGCCAGGGGATCGGCGCCAGCGTTGCATCTGTCTTCTTGGCCGGTCGCGCAGCGACCGGGTGTGAGCAGTTGGCGCAGGCTTCATCAGCGGGAGGTTTGGTTTTCATGCCTACACAATCGTTGTTCCTGGTGGCCGGGCTGCTGCTCATGGCCACGTCGGCGCACGCCCTGACCGCCGATGAGCTGGTGGCCAAGAACGTCGACGCCCGTGGCGGGCTCGACAAGATCCACGCCATCAAGTCGATCAAGCTCGACGGCAAGCTGCGCGTCGGTGGCCAGTTCGAGCTCGCCCTGGCCCAGTACAAGAAAGCACCCAATTCGGTGCGCACCGAGGCAACCATCCAGGGCCTGACGCAGATCCAGGCCTGGGACGGCAAGAGCGCCTGGCAGATCTCGCCCTTCGAAGGACGCCGGGATCCCGAGGCGATATCCGGTGACGACGCCAAGAGCCTGTCCGACGACGCGGCGATAGGCGGCCCGCTGGTGGATTGGAAGACTCAGGGCAACAGCCTCGAATACCTCGGCACCGAAGACATCGACGGTACCGAGGCGCACAAACTCAAGGTCACGCTGAAAAACGGCGATATCGAGTATGTCTATCTCGATCCGGATCACTACCTCGAGATACGTACGATCGCCGACCAGGTCGTGCGCGGTACCCACGTCGAGACCGTGACCGACTACGGTGACTACGAACAGGTCGACGGGGTGTATTTCCCGTTCTCCATTTCCTCCTCGACCAAGGAGGCCGGCCCGTTTGCCAAGCAGCAGATCACGATCGAAAAGGCCGTGGCCAATGTGGCGATGGACGACAACCTCTTCGCTTTCCCGCACGCCAACGGGACAGCGCACGCCGCTGCAGGAGCGAAGCCATGAAGCGTCTTCCATGCAAGCCGGCGGTGCTGCCCGCTATCGTCCTGCTCTCGTCATTTTCGTTCGCTGCGGGTGCGCAGGCGGCAGCAGCTGACGCAGCGAAAACGCCAGCCAAGTTCGACGCCGGCGTGATCTCCGGCCTCGGTGCACGCAACATCGGTTCGGCTGCCATGAGCGGACGTATCTCCGCGCTCGCGGCCGTGCCGGAGAAGGACGGCAAGCTGACCGTCTACGTCGGTGCGGCGAGCGGTGGCGTGTGGAAATCCAGCGACGGTGGCACCACCTACAAGCCGGTATTCGACAAGCAGCCGGTGCAGTCGATCGGTGATATCGCGATCGATCCGTCCAACCACGAAACGATCTGGGTCGGTACTGGCGAGTCGTGGACGCGCAACTCCGTGTCGATCGGCGACGGCATCTACAAGTCCACCGATGGCGGCGAAACGTGGACCAACATGGGCCTGAAAGGCTCCGAACGTATCGCCAAGATCCTGATCGACCCCAGGGACAGCAATACCGTCTATGCCTGTGCTCCGGGCAAGCTGTGGAGCGATTCGTCCGATCGTGGCCTGTACAAGACCAGCGACGGCGGCAAGCACTGGAAGTTGGTGCTTACCGGCAAGAATCTCTCCACAGGCTGCGCCTCGATATCGATGGACCCGAAAGATCCGAGCGTGATCTTCGCCGGCCTGTGGGATTTCCGTCGCAAGGGCTGGACCTTCCGTTCCGGTGGCGAATCACCGACTGCACCGTCCGGTAGCGGCCTGTTCCGCTCCGCCGATGGCGGCCAGTCATGGACCGAAGTCACCGCCGCGGCCAACAAGGGTTTCCCGAAGCAGCCGTTTGGCCGTATCGCGGTGACGGTGGCGCCTTCGAACCCGGCCATCGTGTACGCCCTGGTCGAGTCGACGGATTCGGCGCTGTATCGTTCCGACGATGGCGGCAAGACCTGGCAGCAGCGTGACAAGAGCCAGTTGATGGTATGGCGGCCGTTCTACTTCGCCAGCCTGATCGTTGATCCGAACAACCCGGATCGCTTGTTTAAGCCCGATCTCAGGCTGATCCAGAGTCTCGACGGCGGCAAGAGTTTCTCCAATGTCGGTGGCGGCGCCCACGGCGATTCGCATGTGCTGTGGATCGACCCGCGCAATACCCAACACGCCATCGTCGGTGACGACGGCGGACTGTGGTATTCGACGGATGGCGGCAACAAATGGTGGAAGGGCAACAATCTGCCGGTATCCCAGTTCTACCACGTGAGCGTGGACGACGCCGATCCCTACCGTGTCTATGGCGGCATACAAGACAACGCCTGCTGGGCAGGCGATTCCGCCTATCCCGGTGGCATCACCAACCAGCAATGGACGAACTATTGCGGTGGCGATGGTTTCTGGATGTTCGCCGACCCGGCCGATGCCGATTACATCTACATGGAGACGCAAGGCGGCAGCATCACGCGCGTCAACCGGCATACCCATGAAGCGCGCGATATCCAACCCAAGGCGAACTACCACGAGAAGCTGCGCTGGAACTGGAATACGCCGATCGCGTTGAGCCCGAACGAGAAGGGCACGATCTACATGGGCGCGCAGTTCCTGTTCCGCTCGCGCGACCATGGGCAGAGTTGGGAGCGCATTTCGCCGGACCTGACCACCAACGATCCGAAAAAGCAGGAGCAGGAGAAGTCCGGCGGCGTCACCGTGGACAACTCCGCAGCGGAAACCTATACGACGATCTATTCGATCAGCGAATCGCCGAAGCAGGCCGGCCTGATCTGGGTCGGCACGGACGATGGCAATCTGCAGCTCACCCGCGATGGCGGCAAGAGCTGGACCAAGGTAGGCGGCATCAAGGGCCAGCCTGCCGACACTTGGGTGTCATGGGTGGAGGCGAGTCCGCATGAGGCCGGCACCGCCTATGCAGCGTTCGATCGCCACAGCTTCGGCGACATGAACCCGTATATCTACAAGACCACCGACTACGGCAAATCGTGGACCCCTCTGGTGACAGGGCAGGACAACAAGGGCCTGCGCGGCTATGTGCACGTCATCCGGCAGGATCCACTGAAGCCGAATCTGTTGTTTGCCGGCACCGAGTTTGGCCTGTGGATCTCGATCGATGGCGGTGCCAGCTGGGCGCAGTTCAAGGGCGGGGATTTCCCGGCCGTGGCCGTGCGCGATATCGCCATCCAGCCGCGCGATGGCGACCTGGTGCTGGCCACCCATGGCCGTGGCATCTGGATCGTCGATGACATCACGCCATTGCGCGCGCTCGATCCCAAGGCGCTCGGCAGCGAAGCGATGTTCCTGCCCTCGCGGCCGATTCAGCAACGCATCGACGCGTTTGGCGGCTGGCCGGGCGGAGACGCCGGTTTCGTCGGCCAGAACCCCCCGGAGGGCGCGGTCATCACCTACTACCAGCGCGATCGTCATCTGTTTGGCAAGCTCAAGATCGACGTGCTGGATAGCAAAGGCAACTTGGTCGACACCATTCCGGCCAGTGTGCGTCGTGGCATCAACCGGGTCCAATGGTCGATGCAGACCAAGGCGCCGCGCGTGCCTCCGGCTGCGCAGATCGCTGGCAACTCGATCCAGGGTCCACGCGTGCCGCCGGGCACTTATACGGTGCGCATGACCAAGGGCAAGGACGTCTTCGAGAGCAAGCTCGAGGTCGGTCTCGATCGCCGCGACAAGTTCAGCGTTGCCGATCGTCAGGCGCAGTTCGAAGCCGCCAACCGGGTCAAGCAACTGTTTGGTGACATGAGCGACCTGGTGGCCCGGATCAACTCGGTGCGCCACGACGCCGAGGCCGAAGCCGCCACGCTGCCCGCCGAGGATGCCACCCGCAAACAGCTCGCCGATCTTGGCGACAAGGCGAACGATATTCGCAAGAAGATCGTGGCGACGACCGAAGGCGGAGCGATCACGGGTGAGTTGCGGCTGCGCGAACACACCGACGAGCTGTACGGAGCGATCATGTCGTACGAGGGCCGACCGTCGGACTACCAGTTGGCTTCGCTCGATGCGCTCAAGCGCGAGCTCGGTGACGTGCAGAAGGCCTATGCCGATTTCACCGCCAACGACCTGCGCAAGACCAACGCCGTGCTCAGCGCGAAGCACCTCAAGGAAATCACCGTGCCGGAGACGATGCCGGAGGAGGATGGTGCAGCGGGCGGCGGCAAGGCGGCGCTGGAGGCGGCCATGCGGGGCCTGGAGCAGGAGCGTGATTAAAGACGGCTCACCGTGAAAGTCGAAAGATGGCAAGAATCGGGGCGCCTCGGCGCCCTGATTCATTCGCGATCTGGCGAGTGGTTGTCAGCGTCGCCTTAACCCTTTGACTCGCTTTGTACCAAGGAATTGCCCATGCTCTTGCGTCGCCGCCTTGCAGTTCTCGCCCTTGGCATCTCCACAGCACTCAGCGCGCATGCGGCTGTTGATCCTTCGCTGTACCAGGATCTGCACTGGCGTCTGATCGGGCCATTTCGCGGCGGTCGTGTGCTGACGGTCGCCGGCATTCCCGGTGACAGCCGCCACTTCTATTTTGGTGCGGTCGATGGTGGCGTATGGGCGACCCAGGATGCGGGACGTACCTGGCAGCCGATCTTCGACGGGCAGCAGGTTGGTTCGATTGGCGCGTTGGCCTTGGCGCCATCCGACCCGAACACGATCTACGTGGGCTCGGGTGAAGCGGACATGCGATCGGACATCGCCCATGGCGATGGCATGTACAAATCAACGGATGCCGGCAAGCACTGGATCCATATCGGCCTGGAAGACACACGGCAGATCGCCAGTGTGCTGGTGGATCCGCGTAACCCCAACGTGGTGTTCACCGCCGCGCTTGGTCACGCTTATGGCGCCAATGCCGAGCGTGGCGTATTCCGCACGACCGACGGCGGCAAGCATTGGGACAAGGTGCTGTTCAAGGACGCCGACACCGGCGCGATCGACCTGGCCTTCAAGCCCGACGACCCTGACACGATCTACGCGGCGCTGTGGCAAACGCGGCGCCCACCGTGGAGCGTGTATCCCCCTTCGAACGGGCCGGGAAGTGGCCTGTATGTATCGCACGACGGCGGCACTCACTGGAACCAGTTGCAAGGCAACGGCTTTCCTGCGCATCCGGGCCGCATTGGTATCGCGCTGGCGCCGAGTCAGCCCAATCGTGTGTATGCCCTCATAGACGCTACGCAGGGCGAGGGCGGCCTGTACCGATCCGACGACGGCGGCGCGCATTGGAAGCACCTCTCCGACGACGAGCGTATCTGGAAGCGCGGCTGGTACTTCTCGCGCCTGACGGTTGATCCGAAAGACGCCGATCGCGTCTACGTGATGAATACGATCGTGTTGCGCTCCGACGATGGTGGCAAACAGTTCATCGCCATGAAGGGTGATCCAACCGGCGACGACTTCCACCAGATGTGGATCGACCCAACCGAGCCGTCCCGACAGATCCTGGGTGTCGATCAGGGCGCTGTGATCACGCTCAACGGTGGCAAGACCTGGAGCACCTGGTTCAACCAGCCAACGGCGCAGATCTATCACGTCAGCACGGACAACCGTTTCCCGTACTGGGTTTACGGTGCGCAACAGGATTCCGGCGCCGTGGCGCTACCCAGTCGTGGCGGCGGTGATGGGATCACCATGGCGCAGTTCCATGAGATCACGCCCGGCGGCGAGAGCGGCATGATCGCCCCTGATCCCGACGACCCGGACATCGTCTACGGCGGCAATGTCGACAAGCTCGACACGCATAGCGGGCAGACGCGTGACGTCGATCCCACGCTGGCCTATCCGGCCGCGCACTATCGTGGCGCGTGGACGCTGCCGCTGACGTTCTCCAAGCGTGATACGAAGGTGCTGTACTTCGCCAACCAGCGATTGTTCCGCACCGCCGACGGTGGCGATCACTGGACGCCGATCAGCCCCGACCTAACCCGCGAGGATGCCGGCATACCGTCCAATCTCGACGCGGTCACGGCGGCTGACGACAATCACATCGATGCGCGCCGTGGCGTGATCTACACCATCGCGCCTTCACCCCTCAGCGCCAAGGCGCTGTGGGTAGGCACGGACGACGGGCTGGTCTGGCGTAGCGACGACGACGGCGAACATTGGCGCCAGGTGACACCTGACGCGCTGACGCCGTGGTCAAAAGTCGGCGGCATCGAACCGTCCCACTACGACGCCAAGGTTGCCTATCTGGCAGTTGATCGTCATCGGCTGGACGACGATACGCCCTACATCTACCGCACCGGTGACGGCGGCAGCAGCTGGACGCGCATTGACGCCGGACTTCCCGCCGGCAGCTTCGTCAACGTCGTGCGTGAGGACCCCGCCAAGCGTGGTCAGTTGTACGCTGGTACCGAAAAGGGCATCTACGTGTCCTTCGACGATGGCGCGCATTGGCAACCGCTACAGCAGAACCTGCCGATGACCTCGGTGCGCGACATCGACGTGCATGGCAGCGACCTGGTCATCGCCACGCACGGTCGCGGTTTCTGGATCATGGACAATGTCACGGCGCTGCAGCAGGTCAGCGACGTGCACGCCGGCGCGGTCACCTTGTTCAAGCCGGCCGACGCGATCCGCGTGCGGCCGCCCGGCTTCACCGGCACGCCGTTCCCGAAGGATGAGCCGATGGCGGCGAACCCGCCCGATGGTGCCGTCATCGACTACGCACTGCCCAAAGGTATCAAGGGCGCCGTAACGCTGACCGTGTTCGACGCACAGGGCAACAAAGTGCGCGCCTTCAGTAGCGCCGACGCGGTGACACCGCCGGATCCGCGCAAGCTCAATGCCGCGCCGGAATGGGTGCCCGAACCGATACGCCTTTCCACGGCTGCTGGCATGCACCGCTTCGTGTGGGATCTGCACTATCCGCATCCAGTGGCCGCCACGCCGGACCCCGAGAAGGAAAACCTGGGCGTGTGGGCGCCGCCCGGCAACTACACCGTTGAGCTCAACGTCGATCGCCAGCGCTATCGACAGCCATTGCGGCTGCTTGTCGATCCCCGCGTGAAGGCTTCCGACGCCGCCTTGCAGCGCGAATTTGCGCTGGCACGCAAGGTAGAGCAGGCCGCCGAACAAACGGGCGCGGCCACGACCGAGGCCACCCACCTGCTCAAGGAGCTGGACGCGCGGCAGGCTCACGCCGACAACACGCTGCATACCCAGATCGCGAGCCTGCTGGACAAGACCAAGGACCTGTCGGGCGTCGAGCTGCATCCCGACCCGCGCAACAGCATGGGCGCAGCACCTCGGCGCACCGATAGCCTGCGTGCGCTCTCGATGAACCTGAGCAAGCTCGAACAGGCGGTCGATGGTGCCGACGCCGACCCCAGCAAGGACGCCCTGGCGTCATACGCCGCACTGGCGCAGACGCTGACCGCCACGCTCGATGCATGGAAGCACCTGAAGGACGTCGATGTGGCAGCGATCAACGCACAGCTTAAGGCGGCCGGGCAAAAACAGATCGCCTTGTGAGTTGGGGTCAAGGCCACGCGCTTGCGCGCGCGTGGCCTGCGGACTCGATCGGCCGCTCAAGTGGCTGTGAGCGCCCCAAAAGGGTGCCCGCAGTTCCGCGGCAAACTCAGGCAGCTACTCGTGTGCCGCCGGGAATTTCCAGGCGCCGGTCACGATGTCCTGACGGGGTCGGTAGAGACGCACCGTATAGTTCCACCCCGGCACGATGGGAAGGCAGTTGGGCACCTTGCCGTCGCAGCCGCCGAACTGCACGGTAATGGAGCCGTCTGCGCCTTTCTTCGCGGTGATGTTGTTGAGCGCATACGCGTTCAAGGGATTTTTTTCGAAGTACCCCTTGGCGTTGTACACACTGATCGACCAGAAAGCATCGACCGGCACGTCCTTGACCGAGAGGTGGTAGATCGTTTTGCCATCGTTCCTGGTCGGCGTGACATTCAGGTAAATGGCATCCTTGTCCGGATTGCCGCCCCATCCGGTTGCCGTCCCGATGAGATGCCGTATCGGATCGACCTCACCCTTCTTGCCAAACGCGTCCTTGAAGCTGGGAAGGGTGGAGCCGAGAACGAGCAGGGCGTCGCGGACCTTTTTTTGACTCACCGGGTCCCAATGCGGAACCTCGAAGGTGCCCTTGCTTGCCTGCTGAACCTTGATCGCGTCCTGCAGCGCGTGCGCGGCCTCAAGGTCCTTTGGATTACCGGGATCGACCAGGGTTCGAACGGCAACCACCACATAGCGCGTCCCTATCTTCGACTTGTCGAGCGTGTAGTTTCCCGCGCCATAAAAGACATCCGGCACGTAGTGGTCTTCGTTGATGACCTGCATCGACATGAAGCGCTTGCCGGCATCGGGAAGGGTGATCGTCACCGGGCCCGCATCCAGGTCGAATACGGCGGATGAGTAAAGCGTGTCGCGATTGAGGCGAATGACATCCTGCTTGTCGATGGAGGCAGGCTCACGCTCATGATGAAAGGTGCCGACACCGCCACGCTTGAATACGGACGAGAAATAGATGTCTGACTCGGCGCGGGGGAAGTTGTCCACGGTGACTGGAACTGTTTCACCGGTCGATGGGTCCGCATGGACATATGCGGCGCCAAGGAGAAGGGCGGTGACTGCGTAGCTCATAGCGTGGAGGCGCATGATCGTGTCCTGGTTCAGGGATTGATTCGCTGCAACGCCGGCGCTTTCCATTGGCCATCCAGGGCTTGCTCTTTGGGCCAGTACAAGCGCATGGCCAGAAAGAACGGGCCTTTGGGAGCAGGGAGCCAGTTACTTTCCTTGTCCTTGCCGGGCGAGCTGTTCTGTACATAAATCGTGATGCCGCCATCCCCGTCGCGCTTCAGCTCCGGAAGCATGGTGGAGTTGATCAGGTAGCGGTTGATGGGGTTGGCGAACAGCAGGCTCTGTGGAAGCTCGTACATGGTCAATGACCAGAACGCGTTGACCGGTGGAAGCGCTCCGGGCGCAAATCGCATGATGTACCGGTGGGAGCCGTCGATCTTCTGGTGGTCCGCATCGAGAAAATAGGCAGGATAGATCGCCTCCTGTTTGGAGTTTCCATAGATGCCCAGCGCTGCCGAAGCCATGCGCCGCATGTAATCGTTCTTGAGGTATTGGCGCGTTCCGAAACCATCTCCACTGGTGATCTTTCCGGTGTCCAGTTGCGTGGCCTTGAAGTCGGCGAACGCCTTCCATGCGTCGGCCATGCCGTGTTGCAGAGCCTCGCGCAATTCGGGTGAAAGCGACGCTTCATTGAAGGGCTTGCCAGCGCCCACGCCTATCTTCGCCAGCCTGGACATGAGGCTTTTCTCAGACGGATCGGTGGGGCAAAACTGCAGGAGAAAGTTCAGCTCGTTGAAGAACCGCAGCGACGTTCGCTCATCATCGGCGGACATCGGCGTGATGAAGTCGATCTTCGGGGCCGGGGGTGGCGCAGCCTTTCCCAGAAAAGCCGACAGCGTCTGCACCTTGTAACCGGCCTGGATGCGCTTGACGTTGTCGATATCCTCCGGACTGAATAGCTGTGTTCGGTACAGGATGAAGGCGAATTCGGTCTCCGATCGAATCACCGCCTTGATGCCCTTGGGTGTGGCTCCTTTCCAGCCTGGGCCCGCCAAGAGGAACGCCCCGCTGTCGTTTCCAGTGGCACGGCTTCCCACGTAGGAGAAGTTGAAGGTATACATGTCGATGAACTGCAAGGAGTAGTAGCGCCCCTTCTCGATCTTTGGCACGGTGAGGACGATGGGTTCGGCACGCAGATCGGCCCCTACGTACGAATACGGGGTGTCCGAGTTGGGCGTCTGGATGGCTTTGTCGTCAGGGGTATAAACCCTGGCGTTGTTGTAGATCCTGTTCCAGTCGGCCTTGTATTCCGGGCTGGAGGTATCCACGAAATACGAGTACTGGATGCGATAGCTGTCTACCATCGGAAAGCCGTAGATCGTCGCTTCTTTGGCGATCGCGCGCGCCTCTTCAAGCGATAAATCAGTTCTTGCGTCGGCGGCTGACGGGACGGCTCCCGCGGAAACGCTCGCACTGCTGGTCATGAATGTTACGAAGAGGGCCACGAGTAGGGTGGGCCACCCTGTCTTTGCCCAATGTCGGAGCGCGTTCATGTGTCTCTCCCAAAGGGCGTTCGCGACCCTCGTCGCGGCGCTAAAGAAGGTGGACGGTCGCCCCAAGTAGACAGGTCGGAGGAAAACCCGCATAGCGAAGGAATACCGAATCCCCTCCCGTAGATTTACTTAAGCATGTCCGCTGTTCGCGGCAGAAGCTTGGATCCATCTTCAATCGAAGTGGACATCCGCGAACGTGCTGTACGAGCAGGCTCTTCCCTTTTTATTGCGTGATTGTGCCGGGAGCCTCTGCCTCAACTTGCTGTAGGAGCAATACGGTGAAGCGAATTAATCAGGACGCGTTATCTCGAGTGCGCGGGTGCGCCTGGGGGATGCGCTCGGGCGGGGAGGGGGCATGAATGAATTGGGCGCCAGTGCTGTTTGAAGGGCGATGCTAGTCATCTAGCGAAGCAAGCACTTCCAGATAAAGATGACGATAGGTGCTGACCAAACGATCGAGTTGGAACGATCGGTTTCTTCCGCTTGGATTGGGAAGCACCCATACGGTAGTGCCGTGTATACGATCTGGCTGGAGGCCCCAGTCGATGACGCGCTGGCCTTTCATTCCGGCGTACGCAGCCTTGCCAAGAAAGGCGACAAAGCGTGGCTTATAGCGCGCAATCTTGTGCTCCAACTCGTGCGTGGCGGCGGCGAACTCGCTCGGCGAGAGCTCCTCAGCGCTCGCGGTTGCCCGGCCTACCGCAGAAGTTATGCCGCAGCCGTACTCCAGCAGTAGATGACCGCGTTGGGGCGAAATCTCAGCGGGCGTGAAGCCAGCGAGGTGCAGCACCGCCCAGAACCGGTTGCTCCTGCCGAGAAAATGGTGTCCCGCCAACGCAGCGGTCAACCCGGGATTGATACCGCAAAAGAGCACATCAAGGTCTTCGGCGATGATATCCGGCAGCCGGTTCGTCACGAGGCACCGTCAGGGTGCCGGAAGTCCGGAATCTGGCTCAATCTCAGGCCACGCGCCCGCCCATGTTCTTGCTCACGCTTCATGAGCACAAGACGTTGGTCGCCTTCTGGGCGAGCTTTCGCAGTTCACCGCGAGGCGTGCCAGAGCGAGCGCGAATGGCCAGGGTCTGCATGGTTGCGCTGGCTAACGTCGCAAGTGCCTTCGTATCAGCCCCGGGCTTCAGCTCACCCCTTTGAAGCGCCTTCTTGAAGCGTGCTTCGAAATCAGCATCCAGCTTACGAAAGCCTTCGGCGACGATGTCCTGGATCTCGGCATCGCCGGGCGCTTCGGTGACAGCGGTGGCCACCACAAAGCAGCCAAGCACCTGTTCGTCACCCGAGAAATAGATCGATAGCGCTGCGTCGTAGACACGCATCAGCGTCTCGCCGAGTGCCTTGTCGCCGGCGAATGCCTCATGTATCGCCGCGAACTTTCGTGACCAGTAGTCGCGCAGCGCTTTTACGTAGATATCGTGCTTGTCTCCAAAAGCCGCTCGCAGGCTAGGGCGATTCATCCCCGTGGCAGCGGAGATATCGTCAAGCGACGTGCCGGCATAGCCGGCTTTCCAGAAGGCGTTCGCCGCCTGGCGCAGGGCGACGTCGGGCTCATATGCGCGAGGCCGTCCACGAGGACGTTTTACGGGCTGCTCTTTTTTTGTACTGATGCGCATAAAAATACTTGACCCATGGTGTTGCCGGGAATATTATCCGCAGAGGAACAAAATTCAAGCGATGCGGAAGACCGTGCCGGGCAAGCCCGGCACGAGCAGGTCAATGAACGCGACGCGGATCGTGGGCCCGGCGGGGTCGGTCGTCGCGACACGCAACGGAAGCAACCCGTTGGTGATGCCAGATGGCGTCGCCAAAGGTAGGACTTTGCCCGTGACATGAGGTTATTGCGGCACCTCACCCTTTCTACTGGCTCTTCTCCATTCCATGAATGTCAAACAACCCGATGAGATCGTGATCCATCCAAGTGCGGACAGCGACGCCGCAAACCGAAGCGTGAGCGCTCGTTGGCGCAAGTCGCTGATGCTGGGATTGCCTTTGCTGCTCCTGATCGGAGGCGGGGCCATGTATCTGGCGGGACGACGCTACGTCACCACCGACGATGCATTTGTCCGTGCGGCGAAGGATTCGATCAATGCGCGAGTTTCCGGTCAGGTCGTGCAGATCGCGGTCAAGGACAACGAGAACGTGCGCAAGGGGCAGCTACTATTTCGCGTCGACCCCGAACCCTATCGGATTGCGGTTGAGCAGGCCGGAGCCAGGCTGGGCAGTGCGCGTTTGCAGGTCGAGGCCCTCAAGGCAACCTACCGCCAGCAGTTGGCCGAGCTTCAGTCGGCGAAGGACTCAGCGGACTTCGCCGGCCGGGAATTCGACCGCAAGAAAGCCTTGCTTGCCTCCGATTTCGCATCGCGTGCCGCGTATGAGCAGGCGGACACCGAGCTGAAAGTAGCAAGGCAGCATATCGCTTCGGTGCAGCAGCAAGCGGCAAACACGATTGCCGGACTTTCCGGCGATCCGGACATCGATATCGACCGGCATCCCGCCGTGCGCGAGGCCAAGGCGCAGCTAGATCGCGCCAAGCTCGATCTTTCGTACACCGATGTCCTGGCTCCCGACGATGGCATCGTGACCAGGGTCGATGACCTGCAGGTCGGCGATTTTGTGACCGTCGGTGCCCCGGTGTTCTCGATGATGTCGAGTCGCGACGTCTGGATCGAGGCGAATTTTCGTGAGACCGGGTTGACGCACATGCAACGCGGACAAGCCGCAACGATCGAGGTCGACACCTATCCCGGGCACGAATTCAAGGCACACGTGGTAAGCATGAGCCCTGGCACCGGCTCGGAGTTCGCGGTGCTTCCACCGGAGAATGCGACCGGCAACTGGGTGAAAGTGGTGCAGCGCCTTCCGGTGCGGCTGGAACTGGATGCGGTCGATCCCAAGCGGCCGCTGTACTCCGGCATCAGCGTCTATGCGCGCGTGGATACCGCGCCGACAGGAGCCTTGGCGGAGGCTGGCAGGTGAGCGCCGATACGCGCCCGCGCGCAGTAGTGTGGCGCCACCGTGCGCTCATCATGGCCGGCGTGCTTGCGACGTACATGCAGGCATTCAATATCTCGGTACCAAACGCAGCGGTACTTCACGTGCAGGGCGGCCTGTCGATGACCGATGACGAAATCGGCTGGGTATTTTCGTCCTACATCGCGGCGGGCGCCCTCGTGATGCCGATGACGCACTGGCTCGCAGGCAGGTTTGGGCGCAAGCGGATCTTCCTCCTTTCGTTGGCGCTATTCGCGGTGGCTTTGGTGCTCGATACGTGGGCTACGACGCCACTTTCGTTCGTGGGCGCCCGCATCATCCAGGGGGCAGCCAGCGGCACGCTTGCCCCTTTATCCATGGCCATTCTGCTCGACGAACTGCCCCCGCTCAGGCATGGGCATATCGGACCGACATGGAGCGTGACGGCCATGCTGGGCATCGTCAGCGGCCCGGCCATCGGTGGCTGGTTGAGTGAGTTTCATGGGTGGCACTCGATCTTCTATCTCAGCCTTCCGATTGCGATCGGCATCTTTCTTGTCGTGGCGCTCTGTCTTCATGAAAAGAAAGCCCCGCAGAGCGCGCCGTTCGACTTTTTCGGCTTCGCGGCCTTTTCCGTCGGCATCGCCGGCCTGCAGATGCTGCTTGATCGTGGAGAGCGCCTCGAATGGTTTGCCTCCACTGAAATCCGCGTCGAGGCAATTGCCGCATCCCTGGGCTGCTATCTCTACCTCATGCATGCCCTCACAAGGAAAAATCACTACCTCAACACAACCGTGTTCCGGGACCGCAACTTCAGCGTGGCCACGGCGATGTACTTCATCTACGGCTTCGTCTTGCTGCCGACGCTGGCGCTCACCTCGCCGATGCTTGAGGAGCTTCTGGGCTATCCGGCGGACACGGCCGGGTATCTGACCTTGCCACGCGGGGCGGCGTTGGTTGGCGGCCTGATCCTGACCTGGCGCGTGCCGTCATGGCTCGACAACCGGATCTTCGTGCTCGGTGGCGCCGCGCTCTCGGCGCTTGGAACCTGGCTGATGCTCGGCTACTCGCCCGTGATGGATGCCTCGCCGGTGATGGCAGCCGGCGCGTTGCAGGGAGCTGGCTTGGGCATGTTGTTGCCTGCGCTGAGCCGCGCGGCTTTTTCCACACTGGATCCGGTGCGCCGCTCGGAAGCGACCGTCATCTTCAACCTGGCCCGATTGTTCGGCAGCACGCTGGGGATTTCGGTCGTCCAGATCTTCTTCTACGCCAACACGCAGGGCATGCACTTGGCTCTTGCCAAGCATTTGCGGCCGTACGGTCCGGTCGCTCGGACAACCGGTCATCTCGCCGGAAGCCAGCTCGCGCTGCTCAACGAGGCGGTTACCGGTCAGGCTGCAGTGGTCGCCGTCATCGGGCAGTTCAAGCTCTTGCTTGTTGCCATGCTCGTCGCCAGCCCACTGGCGTTCTTTCTACGCAAACCACGCACAAGCCACTGATGGTGGCGGAGCCGACAATGACAACGGCCAGCTTCTCTCTTTCCATACGAACTGCCCGATGGGCGCTTCTCGCAATGCCTGTGCTGGCCCTTCTGTCAGGTTGCATGGTCGGCCCTGATTTCTCCCGACCGGCTGCGCCTGCGTCGCAGCACTACGACATCGACGCCGAGCGGCGGCTTTCACACGAGGGTGATTCGAAAGGCGCTTCGCATATCGACTTCGATAAGAAGGCCGACGGCGATTGGTGGCAAATCTTTGGCTCAGCGAAGCTTGATCGGGTGATGCGGCAGGCCATAGCCGGCAACCTCGATCTGGAAGCAGCCGACGCCACGATCCGCCAGGCGGATGAGGCGGTGGCGGCGACTCGAGGCAGCTTGTTGCCGCAGCTGGACGTGGGCGCCGCGGGCGGCAGGCAACGTGCCGACCGTGCCGGCGCGCTTGCGACATCCAACTTTTACGCGGTCGGCCCGCAGGTGAGCTTCGACTTCGACCTCTTTGGCGGCACCAGACGCAAGGCGGAAGAGCAGGCCGCATTGGCCGAGCTTCAACGGCATCGCTTCGATGCCGCGTATCTCACCGTGACGGGCAACGTCGCCAGCCAGGCACTACTGCTTGCTTCTGCCAGGGCGCAAATCCAGGCAGTTCAGACACTGCTGACCAACGACCGCAAGAACCTCGAGCTCGTGCAGACCGCGCACCGTTATGGGAGCGCAACACAAGTCGATGTGGCATTGGCAACGAGCCAGTTGGCTCAGGACGAGACTCTGCTTCCACCTCTCGCACAGCAGCGAGACGCCGCGCGTCACGCGCTCTCGGTGCTGGCGGGCAAGGGGCCCGCCGACTGGGTGCCGCCAGATTTCGATCTCGACGAATTTGTGCTGCCAGCCGACCTGCCTATGAGCCTGCCGTCCGAACTCGCGCGCGAACGCCCGGACATCCTGGAGGCGGAGGCGCAGCTCCACGCGGCCAGCGCCGCCATCGGCGTCGCTACGGCGGACATGTATCCTCATCTGCAACTTTCGGCATCGATGAGTCAGGTCGGCCCGGGTGGTGGAACGCTGTGGGGACTGGTGGGCGGACTGACGGGGCCGATCTTCCATGGCGGAACGCTGCAGGCGAACCGGCGTGCATCGATCGATGGCTATGACGCGTCCATGGCTGATTATCGGCGGACAGTGGTCGTGGCGCTGGGGCAAGTTGCCGACGTGCTGCAGGCCATCAGCCATGACGGCGAGGAATACGCAGCACAGCAACATGCTCTGGACGCCGCCAGCACCAGCCTTCGCCTGACTCAGCAAGGCTACCGTGCTGGCGAGATCGGCGTTCTGCAGGTGCTGGATGCCGAGCGGACTTACCAGCGCGCCTTGATCAATCACATCCGAGCGACGACGGCCCGGCATCTCGACACGCTGCAGCTTTCTATAGCGCTGGGCGGCAACAGCGGCGACGCGTTTGCGCGCTCCGCAGGGAATCGCCTTGAGCGAGTCGGCTTCGACCAGACGCCGGCCCATAGCCCGTAGCACAGCCATCGATCTTCACCTCCAGTCTGCGGCACACCCGCTACGCTTTTCAGCGGGCTCGGCGTGTGTCGTGCACTGCACCGAATCAGGAGCATAGCCATGTCATCTCCCCGAGCCCTTCAGAACACCAAGCTGCCGCTTACAGGCAACAAGGGCGAGCTGCCCGCACTCGGATTTGGGACCCTGATCCCGGACCCTGTTGTGGCCAAGCGCGCCATCAAGGAGGCGCTCGGCGTAGGCTTTCGGCACATCGATGCTGCGGAGGCGTACCGTAATGAAGACGTCGTCGGCGAAGCGTTGCAGGAAGCCTTCGTCGAAGGGACGCTGACGCGCGAGGAACTGTTCGTCACCACCAAGCTGTGGAACAACAATCACCGCCCGGAACGCGTGGGTCCCGCGCTGGATGCTAGCCTGCGTCGCCTGCAGCTCGACTACGTGGACAGCTATCTGATCCATACCCCTTTTGCCTTCCAGCCGGGCGACGACCAGTATCCCAAGGGAGCGGATGGGCGCCCCCTCTACGACGACGGTGTCAGCCTGCTTGATACCTGGCAGGCGATGGAGCGCCTCGTCGACGCGGGCAAGTGTCGCTTTATCGGTCTTTCGGACGTGCGCCTGGACGCAGTCAAGGACATCTACGCGGCAGCGCGCATCAAGCCTGCCGTGGTGCAGGTGGAATGCCACCCCTACCTGCCAGAGTGGGAGCTGCTGGACTTCTGCACACGCCACGGCATCGTCTTGCTGGCTTTTGCGCCGCTGGGACATGGCATGGAACCCCGCGTGCTGAACGATTCCGTGATCGTGGATATTGCGCAACGCGAGCATCGCACGCCGGCACAGGTGGCGCTGGCGTGGGCCGTGCAGCGTGGCGCCGCGCTCCTGACGACGTCGACGAGCCCGGACCACATCAGGGAAAACTTCAACATCTCGGCGCTGTCGGACGAAGCGCTGGAGAGGATGCGGTACGACATCACCACGAGGGTGCGGTTGAACCAGGTTGTCGATACAGGCTTGCCTGGCTTCATCCCGCGAGCACAACAGACCTGATATCGACGGACGCCGGCCTATTGCTGCACCGGCGGAGGGCAGGGCATGGCGACACTCGTCTCTATCAACGTGGGTCTCCCGAAGGACATCGCCTGGCAGGGCAGAGTGGTGCACACCGCGGTATGGAAAACGCCGGTGAAGGGACGTGTCATGGTCCGGCGCCTCAACATCGATGGCGACGGCCAGGGCGATCTCGGCGGGCACGGTGGCGAGCATCGCGCCGTCATGGTCTATCAGCTCGACTCATATCGCTATTGGCAGGCCTTCCTGCACCGGTCTTCGCTTGAATTCGGATCGTTCGGCGAGAACTTCACCGTCGACGGACTGGCAGATGACGAGGTATGCATTGGAGACCGCTACCGCATCGGCGACGCGTTGCTTGAGGTTACCCAACCCCGCGTTACCTGTTATCGGGTCGGCATACGCATGAACCATCCGCAGATGGCGTCATTGCTCGTTTCCCATCGGCGTCCGGGATTCTATTTCCGTGTGATCGAGGAAGGCATGGTCGGTGCCGGCGACGCCATCGTCAAAGAACACTCCGCCGATGGTTTGGCGGTATCGGTCGTTGACGGCCTGTTGTACCTGCCGGGTCATTCGCGCGAGCAACTCGAACGCGCCGTGCACATGCCCGCACTCAGCGAGGGCTGGCGTCAGGCGTTTTCGGCCATGCTGGAAGCGGGTCCGCAGCAGCAAGGCAATGTTGGTCTCACGGGGGCTCCCTCGGCGCCTCCGGCGTGGAATGGTTTTCGCAACGTCCGCGTGAGCGCGACCCATCAGGAGAGTGCCTTCGTCCGATCATTCACGGTCGAGGCAGTGGATGGCGAGGCGCTGCCCGCGCCGCGCGGCGGCCAATTCATGGTGGTGAGGATGACACCGCCTTTGCCGCGTCGACCGATACTGCGCAGCTATTCGATATCTGACGGCTCCACTACGGGGCGGTATCGGTTCTCTGTCAAACGTGACGTGGGCGAGGGCAGCCAATACCTGCATGACCAGGTACGGGACGGCGACGTGCTGGCCATCAGTGCGCCGCGTGGAACATTCTGCCTGGACGATGGCTGCCGTCCGCTGGTGTTCTGGAGTGCGGGAATTGGCATCACGCCGGTGCTGGCGATGCTGCATGAACTGGCGGCTCGCAGCGACATGAGCTCCAGGGCGGTCTATTGGATCTACGGCGCGAGGAGTGGCGAAGAGAACGTGTTCGCCAGAGAAGTCGACGAATTGCTCGCTCACCTGCCTCATGCGAGGCGATGGGTTGGCTTCAGCAGGCCGAACCCGACGGACCACCTTGGTACGCAGTTCGACGTGGAGGGTCGGATCGATGCGGCGATGGTCGCTGCGCTACATATTCCCTCCGATGCACTGTTCTATCTGTGCGGACCGGCTGGCTTCATGACGGCCGCGCGCGAGGGGCTGCTCACCGCCGGTTATGCCAGGGCCAACATCCTGACCGAGCTGTTCGGCACGCAGGACGCCCTGCGGCCGGGCATCGCTTCGGCCTCAAACGCGATACCACATCCACCCGAAGGAGAAACCGCCGACGGGCCGGTAGTCACCTTCGTCCGCAGCGGACTTGCCGTCCATTGGAGCGGCCGCTACGGCAGCTTGCTGGAGCTTGCCGAAGCTTGCGATGTGCCCGTGCGCTGGTCATGCCGCACTGGTGTGTGTCACAACTGCGAAACCGCCGTGATTGGCGGAGCGGTCGACTATTCGACCGCTCCTCTCGATCCCCCGGCAGATGGCCAGGTCCTCATTTGTTGTTCGGCGCCCAGAGAAGATTTGCAGCTGGACCTCTAGGTCCATGCGAGAACATGCGGAGTGCGCGCGTTCCGACGTTGCCTCACGCAGTGGAGGGCTTCATGCCCAGTCCGCCGATGCACAGATACTTGGTATCGAGATAGTCCTCGATGCCTTGGTAGGAGCCCTCGCGCCCCAGGCCGGATTCCTTCACGCCACCGAAAGGTGCCACCTCGGTAGTGATCAGCGCCTCGTTGATGCCGACCATGCCGTACTCCAGCGCAGAAGACAGGCGGAAGGCGCGACCCAAGTCCTGCGTGTAGACGTAACAGGCCAGGCCGAACTCGGTGGCATTGGCGATTCGGATCGCTTCGGCCTCGTCCTTGAATCGAAACAGCGGCGCGATGGGGCCGAAGGTCTCTTCGCTGGCAACCGCCATATCCGTCGTCGCATCGATCAGCACGGTTGGTTCAAAGAAGGTCCCACCCAGCGCGTGGCGCTTGCCGCCCGTGATGACCTTTGCCCCCTTGGATGAAGCATCACGGATATGTGCCTCGACCTTGGCGACCGCATCGGCATTGATCAGTGGGCCGTTATCCACCTCTGCGTTGAAGCCGTCGCCGACCTTGAGATCGCCCACTGCTTCCGCCAACCGCTTGGCGAATGCGTCGTAGATGCCGTCGTGTACGAGTACACGATTGGTGCATACGCAGGTCTGCCCCGAGTTACGGTACTTCGCGGCAACCGCGCCACGCACCGCGCTTTCGATGTCTGCATCGTCGAAGACGATGAACGGTGCGTTGCCGCCCAGTTCCATCGACACCTTCTTGACGGTGTCCGCTGCCTGGCGAAGCAGCAGCTTGCCGACAGCCGTTGAGCCAGTGAAGGTGATCTTGCGCACGCCGGGGTGCCGGGTGAGCTCGCCGCCGATGGCCTTGGCATCGCCTGTGACGATGTTCACGACGCCGGCGGGGATGCCGGCCTCTTCGCAAAGCACGCCCCAGGCCAGCGCCGAAAGCGGCGTTTGAGGTGCGGGCTTGATGACGATGGTGCACCCTGCGGCGAGCGCGGGCCCGAGCTTCCGGGCAATCATTGACGAGGGGAAATTCCATGGGGTGATGGCTGCCACCACTCCCACCGGCTCCTTGGTTACCAGGATGCGGTGGTCCTTCCACGGTGAAGGAATGACGTCACCATAAGTGCGACGTCCTTCTTCGGCAAACCACTGGATATACGCGGCGGACATGCCGATCTCGCCACGCGCCTCGCGCAGCGGCTTGCCCTGTTCTGAGGTGAGAATGCGCGCCAGGTCGTCTGCGTGCTCGATCACCAGTTCAGCAAGCCGGCGCAACAGCACGGCGCGCTGGGTCGCTGTGGTGTCGCGCCATGCAGGAAACGCCGCCTGGGCGGCATCGATTGCTGCGCGCGCCTCGGAAGTACCCAAATTGGGAACCGTGGCGATCACTTCGCCCGTGGAGGGATCCACGACCGGCGTGCCTTTATTGCCGGCGACTATCCAGTTGCCGCCAATGTAGTTGGCTTGGGCCAGCAGCACTGGATGATTCAAGGAGAGTCGCTGGTTCATGGGGGTCCCCGGTAAGGATAGAAAGCAGCAAGCCGCATTCTTCGCAGGTCCGAACGCCGGATCAGCGGGCATCGACGCTGGAGCGGAGGCTCGCCAGCTCGTCGATCAACACGCGAATGTTCTCGCGGTAGTCCACGGGCACGGTAACCAGGTGCACACCGCCAGCGTTGAACGCGCCTTCGAGGGTGCGCAGGAGCGATGCCGTGGATTCGATGCGGTGTCCATGCGCGCCATACGCTTTGGCATAAGTGACGAAATCCGGATTGCCGAAGCTCATGCCGTAATCCTCGAAACCGTCGACGGCCTGCTTCCAGCGGATCATGCCGTAGGCACGGTCTTCGATGATCAGCACCACCAGATCCAGCCCCAGCCGCACGGCGGTCTCCAGCTCCTGGCTGTTCATCATGAAACCGCCGTCGCCGCATATGGCCAGCACCCGGCGCTGCGGATGCAGCATCTTGGCCGCGATGGCCGAGGGCAGGCCGGCCCCCATCGTCGCCAGGGCGTTGTCGAGCAACAAGGTATTGGCGGTGTACGTGCGATAGCCGCGAGCAAACCAGATTTTGTACATCCCATTGTCGAGGCACACGATGCCGTCGTCCGGCATCGCCTTGCGCACGTCATGCACGATGCGCTGCGGCAATAGCGGAAAGGCGTCCGCGTCGCCGCCTTCATTGATGTGCTCAAGGATGAGTTGCCGCAAGGCGAGCATTTCGGGGTCGACCTTCACCCGACCGGCTAGCCGGTCGGCCAGGGCGGATACATTGGCGCCGATGTCGCCCACCAGTTCGGCATCCGGATAGAACACCTGCTCGACGTGCGCCGACTCGTAGCCGATGTGGATCACCTTCGGGCCGCCCGTAGCCTTGCCCATCAGGAACGGCGGCTTCTCCACCGTGTCGTGACCGATCGCAATCACCAGGTCCGCCCGCTCGATCGCGAGATGAATGTAGTCGTGCTCGGAAAGCGCCGCCGTGCCCAGGTAGAGATTGGAGCCGCCGGTAACGGCGCCCTTGCCCATCTGTGTGTTGAAGAAGGGCACCTGAAGGCGGCGGACGAAATCCGACAACGGCTCGACCAGACGGGGACGATTGCCCGCCGCGCCCACCATGATGATGGGGTTGGTAGCCTTCAGGATCATCTCCGTCACGTGCTCCACCGCCGACGGGGCCGCCACCGGCATCTCGATACTATGCGGCGGTACGAGCAGCGCGTCGGCTTCTTCCACCGCAATGTCTTCGGGCAGCTCCAGGTGCACTGGCCCCGGACGCTCTTCGCTCGCCACGCGGAAAGCGTCGCGCACCAGCGTGGGGATCGACGAAGCGGAGACTATCTGCCGCGTCATCTTGGTGAGCGGTCGCATTGCACCCACGACGTCGACAATCTGGAAGCGTGCTTGCCGCGCGCTCTTGATCGCCTTCTGCCCGGTAATGATCACCATGGGCATCGCACCCAGGTGCGCGTACGCCGCGCCGGTCGTGAAGTTCAGCGCGCCGGGTCCAAGCGTGGAAAGACAGACCCCGGGGCGCCCGGTGAGACGGCCATGTGTCGCAGCCATAAAGGCTGCTGCCTGCTCGTGCCGCGTGAGCACCAGCTCGATCCTGGATCCTCTCAATGACTCGACGAAGTCCAGGTTCTCTTCGCCGGGGATGCCGAAGATGCGTTCGACACCCTCGTTCTCCAGCGCCGCAACCAGCAGATCGGAACCCTTTGTCATGGCGCGTTACCTCGGGTGGCCTGCGCCACCTTTGCTGATGGATCGAGATCAGTAATGCAGATTCAATTCAGGGACGCCGGGACGATTGAGTTCGTACAGTTCCTGGAACTCTTCCTCGCTCAACTCGTCGGGCGCGTACACCGCCACGCTATCCCAGTCGCGGTCGGTAGGCTTCGGCTGCCTGGGCCCGCCGCGCAGCGAAAATACGACGCCATCACGATCGATCAGCTCCGGCGCCTCAGCCCGTCGCTCCCTTTCGACGACATGCGGTGCAACCAAATAAATGATGGAAATCATGGCTGACTCCTCTTGCTTGCATGGTCGTCAAGTACGGCTTGCCACTCTGCACGGGAACACGGTACGCCGTGGACCGTCAGGGTGCGGGCACCTGCGTCCCTGCATGATTCTGAGCCACAGGCGATGTCGATGTCGCGTCAACGGCTGCGCCGCGCGTCGATGGGGGTCGTGGCTGCACCGCCTGCGGGGCAATCTGAGAAGGGTAGTCCACATCCCAGTCGACGCGGCCATTGATGCGGTTGGGCGAGGTCTCTGGAGTTCCGGCTCTTGTTACCAGTTGAGGGGATGTGCCGGGCTGAGGGGCCTCTCTGGCGAGAGGTGTCTGGCTGGCCAGGGCGAGCGCCACGGCCAATGCGGTTGCGACCGCGCGCCGGGGTCGGGGGGCTAGGGTAGGGAAGCGTCGGATGCTCATGGCTATGCTCTCGGTGGGTTCGGTGATGCCTGCCTTCAGGGTCCTTTTGCCTTGGGTGCGCATCCGATAGCCGCGCACCTGTTTTTGTACCGATGCGTACAATATTCTTGGCGACAGCGGGAGTCAAGCATTTTTGTGCGAAATTGTATAAAATAACCCCATCGCACCGCCTATGGGTGTCAAACATGCAAGCCGAGCAAATCCGCGATCGCTTGAACTTCGTCGGTGACGACACTGCCATCCAGCTGAAGTTGCTTGATCGTCGAACGCTATCAGAGTTGGATTGTTCCGAAGTGGCCAGGCATTTCCTCGCGCTACCGAAAGACGATCGGCTGCTGCGCTTCATGCGCCGAATGGAGGTGCATGACCTTCGGCAATATGCGTTGCAGCTCATGTCCAAAGCCCATGCGGTCGGTTTGGCTGTATATGAAGGGAGGACGCTGGCGGTGGCGGAGCTATACGTTTCTCCCGGCAACCCGACTGCCGAATTGGCCATCAGTGTCGACGTGGCGGCTCGCAGGCGCGGAATCGGCCGCGCACTCGTCAGCCGGCTGATAGACGTCGCGAAACGTTCTTCAGCGACAGACGTGCGCGCCACAACACTTCTTGAGAACACGCCGGCGCGACGCTTGCTAATGAAGTGCGGCTTCTCTCTCCGCTGCGCGGGAGAGGAGTGCGAGGCTAGACTCGTACTCTGAAAGAGCCAAGGACGCCTCAAATGTGGCGGTTACGTGAGCGGCGTGTAGCTGCCAGGCTGGACCACGGCTGGATCTATGATTGCGAACAACTAAAACGCGGCGGCTATCTCGCCAGTCCACCATGATTCCCGGCACACATCCGCATCGAAGCGATTTGACGTCCTTCCTTTCGATGTGACACAGGAAAATGGATGCGTGGCAACCATATTCTCAACCAGGGTCCAAACCGCCGTCGTATTGGCACTCGTTGAGGAGTTACGCCATGCAAGATCCCGTCAAATTGACCAAGGGCATTGATCATTTAGGCCTCACCGTAAGCGATATCGAATTGTCGCGCCGGTTCTTCGTCGAATGCCTCGGTTGGTCTGTGGTTGGCGAAGCCCCGGCGTATCCAGCCGTGTTTGTTTCGGATGGCTGTATCCGATTGACTCTGTGGCAGGCCGACCGGGAAGGCGGTTACGTCGCCTTTGATCGCCGCAAAAACCTAGGCCTGCACCACTTTGCACTGAAAGTGTCGAGCGAGGCCGACCTTTCCGATGTCTTTGCACTCGCTTCGGCTTGGCCGGGGGTACAAGTAGAGTTCCCGCCGCAACTCGTTGGCAATGGTCCGAATATGCATTGCATGCTGCGTGAGCCGGGTGGAACGCGCGTAGAGTTTCGGTTTACCCCGCAGTGATGTGAAGCGGCGATGATTAGGGCCAGTTGTCGAGGGTGGGGCGCGTATTCACCCCAACCCAAGAAAAACAAAGTCAAACAATCGAACGCACCACTCTTCCATCCACGCGCGAGGCAGCGCCCGTCGTGGCGGATGCTTGCTCTGACGCAGCATGCGCGCTCAGGTTGACCACTTCTTCTACGGTCGCCAACCGCTTGATGAGTGATGCGGGGTCGATGAGTGGCAATGAAATCACGTTCGACTTCTGCTTGCGTCACGGCTTTTGCTCAGCCACCCCGGTTGCCAGACCCTGGTTGGCAGGTCCGGACGGTTGTTGACGATGGTCTGCCGAGGCGGCGCCGGCTTGAAGGGATGGGCAGGGCTTCGGCTTCAAGCCGAAGGTCGCAGCAAAGCCAGATCGTTGCTCGGCGCAACGCCAAAGCACTTCTTGTATTCGCGACTGAACTGCGAAGCGCTCGCATACCCGGTGGCGAATGCAATCGACGTCACGTTGCTGGATCCCGATGCGAGTAGCCGGCGCGCATCCAGA
>Ga0209258_100650_pt1 | contig 25526 bp, 17 predicted proteins | sample Araplaol_mTSA_r2_FD_184281 | JGI IMG/M metagenome (GOLD analysis project Ga0209258, IMG submission 184281) | Arabidopsis root microbial communities from North Carolina, USA - plate scrape CL_Col_mTSA_r2 (SPAdes) (version 2) | ecosystem: Host-associated > Plants > Roots > Endosphere | place: USA...
GACGCGCTCGCCGCGCAGGCGTCGCGCGCCGGGGCGGACGCCACGCCCGCCTGAGCCTGGCCGCGGGCCGGCCTCAGCCTGCGCGCGGGCGCCAGGTGGCCATCGTCTGGCCGCGCAGGAAGCGCCAGCTCGCGACCGCGAAGGCCCAGTAGCTCACCAGCAGGTAGGCGGGCGCGACGCAGGCGATGCCCAGCTGCTTGCGGCCGATGCCCAGCAGGCCGCAGGCGGCCAGCGCGTAGCAGGCCAGGTGCAGCAGCAGCAGCGCCTGGTAGATCGGATGGCTGGCGGCGAGCACGAGGTTGGACAGCAGCGCCGTCAGCAGGAACACGTAGGCGAGGTAGCGCACCACCTTGTGCGAGACCAGGCAGTAGGCCGCCGCCGGATAGCGCAGCGGATTGAGCAGCCGGCGCATGTGCACCAGCCCCTGCAGTGCGCGCAGCGCGACGCGCACGCGCATCGAGAACTCGGCCTGCAGTTCGGTGTTGGCCGTCTCGCGCGACTTCGCCTGCGCGTCGAGCACCACGCGGTGGCCGCCGGCGATCACGCGCAGCGGCAGCACGAAGTCGGTGATCAGCTCGCGCGGGATGTCCGAATAGAGCTCGCGGCGGATCGCGTCGCAGCCGCCGTTGACGCCGATGACGGAGGCGACCGCGCTCTCGGAGGCGCGCAGCCACTCCTCGAAGCGCAGGTAGGCGCCGCCGCCGGCGATGACGTCGCCCGCGGCCTCGAGCTCGAGCTGGCCGGTGACATAGCCCACCGAGGGGTCGGCGAAGTTCTGCGCGAAGCTGCGCACGGCGCCCGGCGCGAAGCGGGCGTTGGCGTCGCAGAAGATGACGATGTCGCCGCGTGCCTGGCGCACGGCGGCGTTCAGCCCAAGTGCCTTGCCACCGCGCTCGGCTTGGCGCAGCAGCTCGACGCCGCGGTCGGCATAGCCGCGCACGACGTCGTCGGTGCCGTCGTCGGAGCAATCTGACACGACCAGGATCTGCAGCCTGTCCTTCGGGTAGTCCTGCAGCAGCAGCGCATCGAGCGTGGCGGCGATCACGTCCACCTCGTTGTACGCCGGGATCAGCACGCTGACCGGTGGTTCGTGCGGTGCGCGCTGCACGGGCCGCGGACGCAGCGTGCGCCAGACGCGCAGCGTCAGCGGATACGTGACGTACGGGTGGATGATGAGCAGCAGCGACGCCCAGAAGAGGATGGCCATGCGAGAAGTCCCTGTCAGGCCGCGACGGTGGCGCGTGCGCGAAAACGGAGTCGGAGGAGGCCGTCGGTGGCCGGCTGGACGCGCCAGCGGGTGCCGGCGGCATCGATGGCGGCCAAGTGCGCGCCACCGAACTCGGCCTCGAGCTCGACCGGCTGCCGGAACGCCAGCTGCAGTTCGCCGGCGCCGCGCGGCTCGATCGCGATCGAGCCCGGCGTGGCGTCGTCGCCGCCGTCGAGGTCGAGCGCGGAGAACGGGCCGCGCAGCTCGCGCAACGCACCGACGGTGGTCGACAGCGTCGCTTCGCCGGCGCCATCGACGTTGGACAGGCGCAGCCGGCGCGCCGTGCAGGCGGCCAGGTCGTGCTGCTGCGGGAGCGCGTAGAACGCGGTGGCAGGCTTGTCGACGACGAGGTCGAGCCACTGGCGCGGGTCGCCGCCCAGGCCGCGCTCGGCGGCCTTGGCGAGGTTGTAGGCCTGGCGCGCGGTGACGTAGTGCAGCTGGTAGTCGCGGCCGTCGTTGCACATCTCGTTGAGCGTGCGGTGCATCTGGAACGCCTTGTCGCCGAACAGCGCGTCGAAGTCGCGTTCCACCGCGCCGTGCGTGTGCAGCTTGATGAACAGCCACTCCGGGCGACCCTTGACGTGAACGCCGCAGTCCAGCCACGCACGCACGCGGTCGGGGCGTCCCCAGTTGGACGTGGTGAGGCTGGCGTTCTCGATGCGCGGGTGTCCGGGCGCGCGCCAGTTGACGGCCAGTGGCCCCTGCATCAGGAAGAAGCCGGGCCGTTCGGCGTGACCCACCGCGGCGTCGACGCCGTGGTCGTGCGACTTGCAGCGTTCGGGACTGTCCTCGGCGTAGTAGATCGAGTTGATCTTGCGCGTCTGCGCCTCGTTGGCCGAGGGCATCGTGAAGTCGCCCCAGCAGCCCAGGCCGGCCAGCAGGCTCAGCTCGCCGTTGACGCCGCAGTACTTGCCGTTGGAGGCGTTGTCGAGGGTCCAGTCGCCGTGCACGAAACCGAACGCGGTGCGCGGCGGCTCGCCGGACTCCAGCAGCAGGCCGTGGCGGTGGTAGAGCGCCAGCGCCGCCTTCAGGTCGCGCGTGAGCGTCTCGGCCGTGTCGTTGCTGTGGTGGTAGTGCAGCTCGATCTCGCCTCCGCCGGCGTGCGCCATCGCGGCCAGTTCGGGCAGGTGCTCGGAGCCGTGGTGCGGCGGATAGAACCAGCTGTGCAGCGGCGCATGGCCGAAGGCATCGACGCAGCGCTGCTGGAACGCGGGGTAGTCGCGCCGCCACGTCGCCACGCGTTCCTGCGGCTGCCCCTCGCGCGTGGCCTTGTGGCGCGGCTCGTAGTGGTCGCAGATCAGGAAGAAGACGTGCGTGAGCTTGCCGGCGCGCTCGCGCCTCGTGCGTAGGCGCGCCGCCGTCCCGAGCACGTAGCTCGGCAGCCAGAGGTCGAGTCGTCGGGCCATCAGGGGCGCACCTTCACGGGCGAATCTCCAGGAACTTCGTTCAGCGCCGCGTACGCGGCCATGATCTGCTCGGCGTTGTTGCGCCAGGTGTGGTGCGCCGTCGCGCAGGCGCGGCCGGCCGCGCCCAGGCGCGCACGCAAGGCCGGGTCCGCGGCCAGCTCGACGATGCGGTCGGCGAGCTGCGCCGCGTTGCCGGGCTCGATCAGCAGGCCTGTCTCGCGGTCGCGCATCACCTCGAGCACCGGCACCACGGCCGGGGCCACCACGGGCTTGCCCATGCCCCAGTACTCGAAGATCTTCATCGGCGAGCCATAGGCATTGGAATCGAGCAGCACGGCGATGTCCATCGACGCGACGAAGCCGGGCACCTTGTCGTGCCGCTGGCGGCCGACGAACTTCACGCGATCGAGCGTGCCGGCCTCGCGGCACAGGTCCTCCAGCGGCTGGCGGAACTCGCCGTCGCCCACGAACAGGAAGCTGGCGTCGGGGTGGCGCGCGAGCACGCCGGGGATCACGTCTGCGAACTTGGGGATGCCCTGCCAGCGGTTCATCGTGCCGACGAAGCCGATCACGAGGCCCTTCAGGCCCAGGCGCTCGCGCAGCGCCGGGTCATGCTGGCGTTCCTGGTTGAACCACGCAGGATCGATGGCGTTGTGCGACACGGTCAGGCGCTCCGGCGCGACGCCGATCTGCTGCAGCAGTTTGCCCTGTGCGTGCGTCACCGTGATGACGTGGTCGGCCGAACGCAGCGTGCGCGCCTCGAGCCAGCGCGCCAGGCGCGGCAGGTGCAGGCCGTAGTACTTGGCCCAGGCCTGCGCGTACGGCGTGTTGCACTCGAGGATCAGCGGGATGCCGTGGCGGCGCGCCACCATGCCGCCCGCGAACGCGTACAGCGCGTAGCGTTCGTAGATGAAGTCGGGCTTGTACTCGCGCACGGCGCGATCCAGGCGCCGCCACGCGACCGCGTTGTACGCGATCTGCAGCAGCTCGAATACGCTGCGCGGTACCGATTCCTTGATGCGGACGAGCCAGCTCGGCTTGCGCGTCTTCGCGGCCGTCGTCGCGGCGCTCGGCGCCTCGCGATGCTCGATGTCGACCGGCCCGACGATGCGCACTTCATGCCCCAGCGCCCTGAGAGCGGCCACGATGGATTCGATGTGGATCGACTCCGGCTCCTCGCCCTGGGTCCGGTGGTGATACAGAACCCTCATCTGACTTCCCACTCCTGCCGCTAGTTTGGCACACCGCACCCTCGAAAAGCGCGAAAAACGGCCAGGCTCCCCCAAGATGGTGATAGGTTTGCCGCAACATTTACGCGGTGCTCGCATAAACTGGACGCCTTGAAGAACACCGGCCGGGCTGGTGCGGCGACGAGTCCGCGCGGCAGAAGGTTCACCGGCGCCCGGCGTCGGCGAGGACACGCGCCGCACGAGGGATTTCACAGCTGCGATGGCATCGCTTTCCGACAAGGCCGGTTTTCTCATCGGCGCCAACCTGGTCAAGTACGCGGTCGGCTTCATCACGCCGATGGTGCTCGTGCGCATGCTGGATCGCGCCGACTACGGCACCTACCAGCAGCTCGCGCTGATCGGCGCGCTCGGCATCGCGATCCTGGTGCTGGGCCTGCCCAATTCGGTCTACTACTTCCACGACCGCAAGAACCCGGCGCGCGACAAGGTGCTGACGCTGCAGACGTCGGCCATCCTGCTGGCCAGCGGCCTGCTGACGGCCATCGTGCTGCTCGTCGCGCGCCCGCTGATCGTGCGCCTGATGGGCAACGACGCGCTGTGGGCGCCGATGCCGTGGTACGTCCTGGCGCTGGGGCTGCTGATCTCCACCGAGCACTTCGTGCAGTTCATGATCGCGCGCGACCGCTACAAGATCGCGGTGCTGACCGAGGTGGCCGAGACGATCATCCGCGTGCTGATCCTGGTGCTTCCGCTGCTCGCGGGCTACGGCCTGATGGGCCTGGTGACGGCGCTGTTCGCCTACGCGTTCATCCGCTTCGTCGTGCGCACCGCGTGGCTCATCTGGCCGCTCGGCGGCGTGCGCAAGCCGGCCGGCGAGCACTGGTTCATGCGCGAGCAGCTCGAGTACGCCGTGCCGCTGGGCCTGATGTCGCTCGTGGGCCTGATCGGCGGTTATCTCGACCGCGGCATCGTTGCCACGCGCTTCTCGCCGTCCGACTACGCCATCTACTCGGTGGGTGCCCTCGAGATCCCGCTCGACGCGATCTTCCAGGCCTCGGTGGCCACGGTGCTGCGGGCGTCGATGCCGGCGCTGATCCGCGACGGCCGCCACGACGAGGTCATCCGGCTGCTGCGCGAGGGCGTGCGCAAGCTGTCGCTGATCGTGCTGCCGTGCTTCGTGTTCCTGTTCGGCTTCGCCTACGAGTTCATCACGGTGCTGTTCACGCCCGAGTACGCGCGCAGCGTCAACGTGTTTCGCATCTACCTGTTCCTGATGCCGTTGAACATGTTCATCCTGAGTCCGGTGCCGCCGGCCTACGGACGCACGAAGATCAACTTCCAGGTGGTGGCGGTGGTGACGGCGATCCACGTCATCCTGAGCTTCGTCCTTCTGCACTGGATCGGCTTCTACGGGCCGGCGCTGTCGGCGATCTCGACCTCGTACCTGCTGTCGACGTTCTATTTCATCTACGCGTGCAAGCTGACCGGCGGCAACGTGTCGTCGCTGCTGCCGCTCGGCACATTCGCGCGCGTGCTCGGCTGCGCGGGCGTGGCGGTGGTCGCGGCACGGCTGGTGCTGGCCCCGGTGCTGCACAAGTTCGTCGGCCTGGTCGCCGCGGGCGCGATGTTCTCGGTGCTGTTCCTCGGGCTGTGCATCGTCGCCGGCGTCTTCACGCCGGCCGACCGCGCGCTCGCCCGCCGCTGGCTCGGCCGCTTCGTGGGCGCCGGGCGCCAGAAGCAGGCGTGATGGCCCGCGTTGCCGCGTCGGCCTCCGCCCGCCAGCGCGCGGGCGTGACGCCTGCGCATGCGCGCGCGTAGCGGGAGGGCCCTCGGATGCTCACCAGCTTTGCCTTCAGCTTCGCGAACTTCTTCCAGCCGGGCGTGTTCTGGCCGGAGCTGGCCGACTACCGGCCGATGCAGGTCATCGCCATCCTCGCGTTGCTGGCGAGCCTGAAGGGCGCGGCCAGCCACGACCGCATGGACGCCGTGCGGCATCCCGCGATCAAGTGGATGCTGCTGTTCCTGTTCGCGCAGGTGATCTCGGTGCACGCCACCGGCGTGAGCGGCATGGTCGCCGAGTTCGGCGTGTGGTCGGTCTATGCCCTGTTCGCGCTCGTCTCCGTTCGCATCGTCGCCACCCCGGCCATGCTGCGCCGCTACGTCTGGGGGATGATGCTGGGCAGCCTGTGGATCATCGTGTGGGGCATCTACGCGGTGCACGCGGGCCTGGAGGGCGCCAACGGCGGACGGGCCGGCGCCTACGGCATGTACGAGAACCATAACGACTACTCGTTCATCATCGTCCAGACGCTGCCGTTCTTCTACATGCACCTGCGGTCGGAAAAGGGCTTGTTCACGCGCCTGCTGCTGCTGGCCGCGTGCCTGGCCAGCGTGCTGGGCATCTTCATGTCGCTCTCGCGCGGCGGCATGATCGCGCTGGTGCTCGAGATCATCCTGATCGTGCTGTTCACGATGGGCCGGCGCGCGCAGGTCGTGCTGCTGCCGCTCGTGTTCGGCCTGGGCGTGGCGGCGGTGGGCTACCAGTACGCCGCGCGCGCCGCCAACCAGGGCAACGACTACACGGCCGAGGACGCCGAGACGTCGCGCTACGAGCTGTGGGAGGCCGGCGGCAACATGATCCTGCACAACCCGCTGTTCGGCGTCGGCAGCCGGACCTTCGGCGAGCACGCCCCGGCCTACGCCGAGATCAGCCACGACAACCGCGGCAAGAATGCCCACAACACGTTCATCGACGCCGCGTCGACCTCGGGCCTGGTGGGCGTGGGTGCCTTCATCGCGATGTTGATCGGCGCCCTGCGCGAACTCCTGCGGCCGGTGGCGCGCATCGCGTCGCCCTGGGAACAGAACATGCGCAAGGCGACGCTGATCGCCATCCTCACGATGATCTTCCGGGCGCAGTTCGACGCCAAGGAATGGGACTGGAGCTTCTACATCCTCTGCACGATCGCCGGGATCAGCGGAGCGATGATGAAGTCGCGCAGTCCGCCGCCGGAGACGGTGGACGCGGCGCAGGCGGAGTCCGCCCCGACGCTGCCCGCCACCAACAAGCTGACGTTCTGACGACCCGGTCGCCAGACCCGGGACGCACGCACCGAGGAGAGACCCGCCGGACGGGTGCAGGCCATGCTGTTCAATTCGTACCAGTTCATCTTCGCGTTCCTGCCGATCGTCTTCGTCGGCTTCTTCGTGATCGCCCGCTTCTCGCGCACCGGCGCTGCGGCCTGGCTGGTGCTCGCCTCGCTGTTCTTCTACGGCTACTGGACGATCCGGGCGCTGCCGCTGCTGCTGGCGTCCATCCTGGTGAACTACGTGTTCGGCCAGTCCCTGGCGCCGGAGGCCGGGCGCAGCGAGCGCGCGCGCAAGTGGCTCCTGGCGGCCGCCATCGCCGTCGACCTGGGCGTGCTCGCCTACTTCAAGTACGCGAACTTCTTCGTCGCCAACGTCAACGTCGCGCTCGGCGCGATGCACGCGACGCCGATCTCGATGGCCGCCGTGCTGCTGCCCATCGGCATCTCCTTCTTCACGTTCACGCAGATCGCCTACCTGGTCGACACGTACCAGGGCAAGGTGCGCGAGCGCCGGCTCGTCCACTACTTCCTGTTCGTCAGCTACTTCCCGCACCTGGTCGCGGGTCCGGTGTTGCACCACGGGCAGATGATGCCGCAGTTCCGCAACGAGTCGACCTACCACCTGCACCTGGGCCGCATCGCCGCCGGCGTCGCCATCTTCACGATCGGCATCGCCAAGAAGCTGCTCATCGCGGACGGACTGGGCGAGCAGGCGGACGTGCTGTTCCATGCCGTCTCGGGCGGGACGATGCCCATGCTGTTCCTGTCCTGGATCGGCGTGCTCGCCTACACCTTCCAGATCTATTTCGACTTCTCGGGCTACTCGGACATGGCGATCGGCATCTCGCTGCTGTTCAACATCTTCCTGCCCCTGAACTTCAACTCGCCCTACAAGTCGCTGAGCATCATCGACTTCTGGCGCCGCTGGCACATCTCGCTGTCCACCTTCCTGCGTGACTACCTCTACATCCCGCTGGGCGGAGGCCGCCGGGGGCGCTTCCGGCGCTACGTCAACCTGTGGATCACGATGGTGCTGGGCGGCCTGTGGCACGGCGCGAGCTGGACCTTCGTTCTGTGGGGTGCGGCGCACGGCGGCTACCTGATGATCAACCACGCGTGGCGCCACTTCGCGGGCGAGGAGCGCGCCTATGGTCCGGTCATGCGGCTGGCGTTCTGGCTGCTGACGTTCCTGGCCGTCGTCGCCGCGTGGGTGCTGTTCCGGGCCCCCGACGTCACCTCCGCGCTCCACATCTACCAGGGCATGCTGGGCCTGAACGGCATCTCGCTGCCGCTGTCGATGCGTCCGCTCCTGAGCGGCGTGCACTCGCCGTTCGCGCTGTACTTCAACGACCTGTTCCAGGGCGTGCCGCTGCCCGAGGACTACTCGTTCGTGAAGTTGATGTCGACGCTCGGCGTGGCCGCCGTCGTCGCGTTCTTCATGCCCTCGGTCGCGCAGATGTACGAGCTCGGGCGCGGCCTGACGCTCGACTGGCAGCGCCTGGTCTTCACGCGCCGCATGGGCGTGGCCTTCGGTGCCGCGCTGAGCGTGGCGGTGTTCAGCATCAGCAAGGTCAGCCCGTTCCTCTACTTCCAGTTCTGAACGCCATGACCGACGTCGAAGCCACCGCTCTCGCAGACACGCGCCCGGCCGCGCGCTCCGCGGTCACCTTCCTGCGCTGGGTCGGCGCCACCTTCGCCGTGCTGGCCGCGCTCAACCTCGGCCTGTCGCTGCGCTTCGGCGCGATCGGCGGCGACCTCGCGCGGCTGGGCGGCTTCGCCGAACGCGACTACGCGCCGACCGCGCCGCAGCCGGCTCCCCGGATCGCCCCCAACACCGTGGCGCTGGAGGATGCCGACGTCGTCGTGCTCGGCGATTCGTTCAGCAACCACCTGGTCTGGCAAGGCGAACTGGAGGCCCTGACCGGGCAGCGCACGTTGACCTTCCAGTATGGCGAGGCGGGCTGCATCTCGAACTGGCTGCAGTGGATGCATTCGCAGCGGCTCAAGCCCGGCGCGCTGGTCGTGGTCGAGACCGTGGAGCGCAGCTTCGTGGCGCGCTTCTCGCAGCTCACGACGTGCCCGCCGGTCACGCCGCTGCCGATGCGCCGCCATCTCGCGGCCGACACGAAGTCGTGGATGGACTCCGGCCTGAGCCTGGACATCGTGTACCAGTCGCGTGTCCTCCTGAACACGCTGCGCCTGGGCAGCCGGACGAGCTATCGCGCCGGCGAGACGGTCAATGCCGCGCTCAAGCGCAGCGATCGCTTCACGGCGCGCCGCGCAGACCGGCTGCTCTATCACGCCGACGACGAGACGAAAGACAGCTGGCGCGCGCCGCAGGTGGCCAGCGCGCTGGCGCGGCTGTCGCAGGAACAGGCGGCCTTCGAGGCCTCCGGCCAGCGATTCCAGGTGCTGGTGATCCCCGACAAGTCCTCGGTCTACCGCGAGGATCTGGTCGAGCCGCGCATGCGCCCGGTCACGCTGACGCAGGACCTGCAGCAGGCGGGGCTGTCGCCGGTCGACACCCGTGCCTGCTTCCGCAGGCTGGCCACGTCCATGCCCGACTTCTACCTGCCCGACGACATGCACGTGGGCGTCATCGCCGACCGGCTGATCGCCCAGCAGGTCGCGCACGGGCGCTGCGTCGAGCCGGTCGCCGCGAACGCGGTCAATTGACGTTGTCGTAGAGCCCGAGCCGGTACTTGATCGAGCGGGCCGCACGCGTCGCGGTCGACGTGGCGAAGGTGCGGATGCGGTCCAGTCCGATCTCCAGGTCGCTCTCATGGCGCGCCGAGGCCGGCATCTCCACCGCGAAGTGGCGCTGCAGGCACTCGATGCGCTGGCGGCTGCCGCGCACGTAGTTTTCGACGTTCGAATCGTGGATGACCTGCAGCCAGCTCGGTTCGTTGTCGACGTCGACGATGCGACCCAGGCGCGCGATGTCGGAATGCGAGCCCTTGTAGATCGTGTTGAAGCCGCCCTCGCGGCCCTGCGGCAGGGGTTCCACGAGTGTCGTGAAGGCGTTGTGCTCCTGGCGGTCGAGATAGATGCGGTCGCGGTGCCAGACGTAGCCCATGGGAAACTGCAGCACCAGCCGCTCGTCGGTCCGGGCATGGCGGCGGACCTTGGCGACGTAGTCGCGGGCCAGGCCGTCGTCGTTGTCCAGCCGCGTGGTCAGCAAAATCTGCGGCGAATCATCCAGGTAGGGCGAGACGACCAGGGGCCCGACCGTGCTGCTGCCGCGCGGCAGGTACACCGGCACGAGGTTGGGCCAATCGGTCGAATACGCCTCGACACGCGCCTTCACCGCCTCCGGCGTCTCGTCGGCGAACAGCACCAGCCACTTGAAGTCCTGCTCCGTCTGGCTGCGCACCGTCGGCAGGCAGAAGCGCTCGAACAGCTCGAGCCGCCGGCCGAGGTAGGCCTCGTCGATCATCTTGGCCGAGGACGGCGTGTCCTCGATGCCGCGCAGGTTGAAGCGCGTGATGATGAAGTGGCGCACCGTGCCGCCGGCCGGCGTGCCAGCGCCGGGGGTGGCGGTGTTCTGCGGTGCGGAAGAACTGGACATCAGGGCGTGTAGAAGGCGCCCACGTCCGACGTTCCCGTGCCGCGCCAGTTGCCGGCGAAGTCGTCGACGACGACGAAGCCCGTCGGCAGGGCCTGCTTGGCGGACTTGCGGACGGGGGAGTTGGGCGCGGTCGTGAAATTCGGGGACGTGAGCGACACGCTCGCGAACAGGGGGTCGCCGGACAGGCCCAGCAGGTCCCCGATCGTCGAGAACAGGTCCGGCACCTGGGTGCCGGCGGAGTACAGATTGTTCTTGAAAGAGTACGTCGTTGTCGAGGCCGGGGTCCCCCCAGCATCGAAGAACCACTGGGTTCCCGCGGCCGTGTCCGGTCCGTACGCGAAGATGTTGTCGTAGAAGACGTTGTTGACGCCGCTCTGCGACGACCAGCCCTCCGCCCGGACATAGCCGTTGCCGGTGCCGGAACTGGTGGTCATGCAGTCGTAGAGCGTGTTGTAGGCGAACCAGAGCTGCTGGATCGGCTGCGTCGAATTGATGCGCAGCGGCGGCAGGCCCGTGCCGATGATGACGTTGTCCCAGATCATGCCGCTGTAGGTGCCCGCCTTCACCGACCCCTGGTCGTTGAAGTTGACCCCGTACTTGACCGCGTTCTGGATCCAGTTGTGGTGGATCTTGATGCCCGTGAAGCCCGCCCACGTCCCGCCGTGCGGCAGGGCGTACGTGCCCGCCCCGCCCTCGTTGTCGTTGAACTGGATGGCGCTGCCGCCGGTCATGTCGTGGATCCAGTTGTAGGCCACGTCCCAGTTCTGCGCCGTGGTGTCGGCGTAGATGCCGTGGTTCTGCAGGTCGGACAGGCCGGCGATGTTGTGGATGTGGTTGCCGTAGATCGCCATCGTGTCGCCGTGGCCGGAGATGCCGGCGGCGTTCAGGGTGGTCGAGTTGCCGGCGACCCAGGGGCCGAGTTCGTTGTTGACGACGCGCCAGTGGCCGGCGGTGTACTGGAAGTTGATCGGCGCCGCGTCGCGGGCGGCACCGCCGGCCACGTCCATGCGCAGGTTCGACACGGCGATGTATTCGCCACTGGTGCCGGCGATGGCCGACCACGGGCCGGCGATGCCGCCCGAGGTGCCCGACGGTGTCGTGTAGTGGACGTCCTCGATCGCGTTGCCCTTGATCGGGCCCGGGTACGCGGTGATGTGGATCCACGCCTTGGCGGTGCCGTTGCGCGCGGCCGAGCCGGAGCCGAAGCGCATCCACGTGGTGTCGACCCCGTTGGCGTCGTTCCACGTGCCGCCGCGCAGGACCACCTGGTCCCCGGCGCCCATCTTGAAGTAGGCGCCTGTCAACGTGGCCATGTTCTGCATGTAGCGCAGCGGGTGCGCGATGTCGCCGGCCACCGCCGTCGAGTCGTTGCCGCTGGGCGAGACGAACCAGACCTTGCCGGAGGTCGGCGTGAACGTCGCGTCCATGTTGCTGGGGACGCCGTTGACGACGACCAGCACCGGGGCCGAGGTGCCGACCGCCAGGCCGCCGAGGTTGCCCACCTGCACGGTGAGCTGCTGCAGGCCCAGCTGGCTGCCGACCTTGGCGGCGCCGAGATAGCGGTAGTTGGCGACTTCGCTGCCACCGATGAAGACCTTGGTGGTCGTTCCGAGGCCGCTGGCCGAGCCGAAATTCGAACCGAAGATGGACAGGTAGCCGCCCAGGCTGTTCTCGCCGCCCGTGGTGGGCGCCGTGACGGTGTCGGTATAGCGCACCCAGGGCATTCCGGCGACCGGTACCTTGGGCGAGAAGCTGGCCGTCACCGTCTTGCTCGAGCTGAGCGTGACGGTGCAGGTGGTCGCGGTGCCGGCGCAGCCGCCGGACCAGCCGCCGAACACGTAGTTGGCGGCCGGCACGGCCGTCAGCGCCACCGCGGTGTTGGTGGCCAGCTCCGTGCTGCAGGTCGCGCTGCTGCAGGAGGCGCCGGCCGTGGTCGAGGTCAGCGTGCCCGAGCCGGCGTTGTTGAGCGTCAGCGTCTGGGTGCCGGGCGGGGGCGTCGGAGCCGGCGGAGGCGTCGGGGTGGGCGACGGCGCCGGGGTGGGCGTGGGTGCCGGCGTGGGCGAAGGCGTCGGGGTGACGCTTTGGGGACTGGCGCCGCCGCCGCAGCCGGCCAGAGCGAAGAGCACGCCCAGCGTCGCCATGGTGTGGGCATGCTTGCGGCCCGTGTTCTGGATCATCCGGTCGTCCTTGCTCGTTCTCGTCCATGCCATGTCGGCAACCCCCGCGTGTCCGGCTCCCCGGGAGCGACAGACCGCGGGATTGTCCGGGTTGCTCGGCAAGGAGGCAACCGCGCCTGGGCCAAGGAAGTGACCAGACGTGTCAAGTGCAATCAAAGATCTGATCAGCGGTGGTCCGGCCCCGTTCGTCGATGCGGGCGGCCGCCGGCGGTCCCTCGGGCCGCGCCGCGACGCGATCAGCGCGTGATCCGCCCGAGCTCGGGTCCCGAGCAGGATGCCGGACGAAAAAAAGCGGCCGCCCGTCGCCGGGCGGCCGCTTCGATGTGGCGACGTCGTGCGTCAGTTCGCCGAGTACGCGCCGATGTCGCTCGGCGAGCCGCGGGTCACCAGCGCGGTGAAGTCGTTCGGCACGGTGAACGTCAAGGGCAGCGCTTGCGTGGCCGACTTGCGGGCCGGCGACGTCGACTGCGTCTGGAAGTTGCCGGACGTGGAGGCGACGAACAGCGGGTCGGCGGTCAGCGCGCTGCTGTCACCGATGATCGAGGCTGCCGAAGGGGCCTGACCGTTGGCGTAGTACAGGTTGCGCTTGAAGCTGTAGGTGGTCGTGCTCGCCAGGGTGCCGCCGACATTGGCGAACCATTGCGTGCCGCTCACCGTCTTCGGGCCGAACGAGAAGATGTTGTCGTAGAACACGTTGTTCACGCCGCTCTGCGCCGACCAGCCCTCGCTGCGAACGTAGCCGTTGCCGGTGCCCGACGAGGTCGTCATGCAGTTGTACAGCGTGTTGTAGGCGAACCAGATCTTCTGGATGGGTTGCGTCGAATTGATGCGGAACGGGGGCAGGGCCGTGCCGATGATGACGTTGTCCCAGATCATGCCGCTGTACGTGCCCGCCTTCACCGACCCCTGGTCGTTGTAGTTGATGCCGTACTTGGCCGCGTTCTCGAGCCAGTTGTGGTGAACCTGCATGTTCACGAAGCCCGGCCACGTGCCGCCGTGCGGCATCGTGTACGTGCCCGCGCCGCCCTGGTTGTCGTTGAACTGGATCAGGCTGCCACCGGTGATGTCGTGGATCCAGTTGTAGCCGACGTTCCAGTTCTCGGCGGTCGTGTCGGCGTAGATGCCGTGGTTCTGCAGGTCGGACAGGCCGGCGATGTTGTGGATATGGTTGCCCATGATCACATTGCCGTCGCCGTGGCCGGAGATGCCCGCGGCGTTCAGCACGGCGGAGTTGCCGGCGACCCACGGCCCGATCTCGTTGTTCACCGCACGCCAGTGGCCGCCGGTGTACTGGAAGTTGATCGGCGCCGCGTCGCGATTGGCGCCGCCCGAGACTTCCATGCGCATGTTCGAGATCGCGATGTACTCGCCGGTGGTGCCGGCGATGGCCGACCACGGGCCCTGGAAGCCGCCGGAGGTGCCGGCCGGGGTCACGTAGTGCACGTCCTCGATCGCGTTGCCCTTGATCGGGCCCGGATAGGCGGTGAAGCTGATGTAGGCCGACGGCGTGCCGTTACGGGCGTAGCTGTTGGGGCTGAACTTCATCCAGCTGGTGTCGACGCCGTTGGTGTCGCTCCAGGTGCCGCCGCGGATCACGACCTGGTCGCCCGTGCCCATCGAGAAATAGGCGCCCGTGTAGGTGCTCACGTTCTGGAGGTAGCGGAACGGATGGCCGATGTCGTTGATGACAGCGGTCGAGTCGTTGCCCGACTGCGAGACGAACAGCACCCGGCCGGCGGTCGGCGTGAAGGTGTTGTTGGTGTTGCTGTTGACGCCGTTGACGACGACCTGGATGGGTTCGGCCACGCCGACCTTCGCGCCACCGAGGGCGCCCACCTGGACGGTGATCTGCTGCAGGCCCAGCTTGGAGCCGACCTTGGCCGCGCCGAGATAGCGGTAGTTGGCGACTTCGACGCCACCGATGTAGACCTTGGTGGTCGTCCCGAGGCCCGCGGCCGCGCCGAAGTTGGAGCCGAAGATGGACAGGTAGCCGCCGTTGCCGCCTTCGCCGCCGGTGGTCGGGGCGGAGGTGGTGTCGATGTAGTCGACGAGCGGTGCCGTGGTCGCGCCGACCGGGGCCGGGGCGGGTGCGGGCGCCGGGGCCGGGGCCGGGGCAGGCGCAGGGGCCGGAGCAGGGGCAGGAGCCGGAGCGGGGGCAGGAGCCGGAGCCGGAGCCGGAGCCGGAGCCGGAGCCGGAGCCGGAGCCGGAGCCGGAGCCGGAGCCGGAGCCGGAGCCGGCGCGGGGGCAGGAGCCGGGGCAGGAGCCGGAGCCGGAGCCGGAGCCGGAGCCGGAGCGCTGGCCGCGAACATGGCGTAGATGGTTTCCGTCGCGTTGACCGTCGTGTTGCAGGTCGCCGCGGTGCCCGAGCAGCCGCCGCCGCTCCAGCCCTTGAAGACGTAGCCCGGCAGCGTGCCTTCCGTCAAGGCGATCGGCTGGCCGACGGGAACGGTGGCAACGCAGGTCGAGGACTGGGGCGCGCTGGTGCAGCTGATCAGGCCGTAGGGGTCGCTTTGCACGCTGCCGCCGAGTTGCGCGCTGACCGTCAGGGTCACCGTGCTGGAGGTGGTCGAGCGCACGCGCTGGGCGGTCATGTCGGTGCCGTTGGTGGCGTCGGCGCCGGCACCGCCGCCGCAAGCGGCCAGGGTGGCGACAGCAGCGACTTCGACGGCCGTCATCGCGGCGAATTTCACTTTCGATTTCATGGGTGGAGATCCGGGCAACTTCTCTTGGACAGGCTTCCGCCCGCCTTGCGGCGTAGCGATGCGACTCAAAGGCAAGGTGCGGAGGGCCGTGCGACGGGTCGGGTGGAGGGTTGACCGACCGTGCAGGTCCCGTATGGCGTTGCCGGACTGGCGTCAGGGCGTTGGAAGCCTTGGGGCACGTTGCGTATGCACAGCGTATCGGCAGCTCGTGAGGCGTCGGTAAGGCGCGTTTGCGCCGCCGTTACAAACAGCCGGGCGATTCCAGCGCGACAGATTTCTCGTGGTCGAGTACCGATTTCAAACTAGGGGGTACCCTCGGAGGCACTTCCGGCGTTCCCCAAAAATGGGGATTGCGAATGGCCGGTTCCGCGAGATTTTCAGAGGGCAGAGATGCCAAAAAGTTGGCATCCGGACGGGTTGGGGAGATGTCCGGAGCGGCCCCGGATGTGCTAGCTCGGCAGTCGTTGCTTTGGGGCAACGAATGTGCGTTTCAACCAAATTCGTGAAAGGCTTGGCAGAAATTCAAGTTACAGGGTCTTACCAATTCCGGCCTTCGAGGTGCCTCCCGGCAGCTCGACAGGACGGTGCAACGGCGCAAATTCGACCCCGGCCGCGCGCCATTGCGGCAATTTCGAGTCGAGCGCGCGAACGGTGAACGGATTGTGGTCGTGGAACAGCAGGACGTCCCCGGCGACGGGCGGGTCGCGGTCGATGCGGCTGGTCAACGGCTCGACGCCGTCCTGCCTGTAGTCGCTGTAGGTCTTGGTCCAGTGCACCAGCGTGTAGCCCGCGCGGCACACGGTGCGGATGGAGCGGAGGCTGACTTCGCCCTTGGGCGGCCGGAAAAGCCCGGTGTCCAGGCCCGTCGCCTCCCTGATCACGCGCCGGCAGTGCGCCAGGTCTTCCACCAGGGCGGCGTCGTCCAGCGTCGTCATCACCGTGTGGTCGTAGCTGTGGCCGCCGATCCCGTGGCCCTCGGCGACGATGCGGCGCGCGACCTCGGGGTGCTTCTCGACCGCGCGTCCCACGACGAAGAACGTGGCGCGCACGCCGGCGCGCGCGAGGACCTCCAGCATGGCCGGCGTGTGCTCCGGGTGCGGGCCGTCGTCGAACGTCAGGGCGATGGCGCGCCGCGGCTTGGGCAGGCGCCACAGGAAGCGGTCGCGAAAGACCGCCTGCTGCAGCAGATCCTTGGACAGGGTTCTAGCGAGCGCCAGCATGGGCGGTCTCCGTGGCGACGGCGGCGAGCACGTCGTGGTTGCGGCGGCCCAGGGCCGGCCAGGTGAGGTGGGCGATCGACGCCGAGATCCGCGCGGCGTCCCAGGCCCGCTGCAGCGCCGCGGCCAGCGCGCCGGTCAGCGCCTCGGCGTCGCCTGCGGGCACCAACAGCCCGTTGACGCCATCGTCGACGAGGTCGGGGACGCCGCCCACGCGGCTCGCGACGACCGGTGTGCCGCTGGCCAGCGCTTCGACCACCACATTGGGCGAGCCTTCGGCGTGGCTCGGGAGGGTCAGCAGGTCGGCGGCCGCGATCCAGTCGGCGACGGCGGCCTGCGGCTTCGGTCCGAGGAAGGCGACCCGGTCGGCGAGGCCCAGCTGCCGGGCCTGCTGCTCGAGCGTGTCACGCTGCGTGCCTTCGCCGATCAACATCAGTCGGAGGTGAGCGCCCACCGACGGAAGTTGCAACAGGGCCGCCCAGGCGCGCAGCAGCACGTCCAACGCCTTGACGGGCACCAGGTGGCCCACGAACAGGACGACGCGGTCCCCGTCGGCGATGCCCAGCGATTGGCGCAGTGCAGCACGCTCGTCGGCGTCGCGCGGGCGGAACACGGCGGGCGAGTAGCCGGCACACGGAATGCACTGGACCCTGTTGGCCGGCAGTTTCGCGATCTCGGAGACCGCCTCGGCAAGCGGCGCGCTGACGGCGATGACGCGCCGCGCACGGCGCAGGGCCCAGCGGATCTGCGGCCGCAGGGTGCGCTGGCGCCCACTGATATTGATGTCGCTGCCGTGCACGGTGGCCACCAGCGGCAGGTCCAGCAGGCGCGCGGCGAGCGCGGCGCCGACGACATCCGGGTAGGCGCAGTGCGCGTGCAGCACGTAGCGGCCGTGGCGCTGCTTGAGCGCGCGCAGCGTCCGCCATGCGCCCAGGAAATAGGTGAGCCCCGACAGCCAGTGCAGTCCCGGGATCGCCAGGTAGCGCGGATGCGCCAGCGTCCAGCCGGCGTGGGTCTCGCTGGCAGGCACCGGCCGGGCGTCGCGCCACGGGCCGATCGGCGGGCGCCGCGGCACGGGGATCACCAGCTCCTGCTCGCAGTCGCCGGCCATCGCGTCGACCAGATTGCGCAGGAACGGCGTGCGGAACGGGTCGCGCGGGCTCGGAAAGAAGGTCGTGAGCACGACCACGCGCAGGCGGCCCTGCGCGCGGCCGGCATCGGCGCGCGGAGCCGCGGAGTCGGCCGGCGCCGCCACGAGCGGCTCGCCGCCCGTGGCGTTCATGAGGCGGGCTCCGTGCTGCGCACGGCGGTGCGAGCGCCTTCGGACGGCCGGGCGTCGCTCATCGCGCGGTGCGTGCGTGCACGCGCTCGTAGAGCTGCTCGTAGCGCTCGATCATCTGGCGGATGTCGAACGTGGCCAGCACGCGCGCGCGCGCCGCGGCGCCCAGGCGCGCGCGCTCGGCGCCGTCGCGGCACAACGCCACCAGGCAGGCTCGCAGCGCGGCCTCGTCGTCGCTGGGGAACAAGCGCCCGTCGACGCCATCGCGCACGATCTCGCCATTGCCGCCGACGTCGCTGGCCACCGGCGGCACGCCCGCGGCCATCGCCTCGAGCAGCGTGTTGGACATGCCTTCGCTGAACGACGGCAGCACGAACACGTCGAACACACCGAGCACTCGGTCGACGTCGTTGCTGTGGCCCAGCAGGTGCACGCGCGAGGCGATGCCCAGCGACGCCGCCAGTGCGGTCAGCGCGGCGCGCTCCGGGCCCTCGCCGGCGAGCACGAGGTGGATGTCCAGGCCGCTCGCGGCGACGGCGCGCAGCAGCAGCGCGTAGTTCTTGACGGCCACCAGCCGGCCGACGCTGCCCACCACCAGCGCGCCCGCAGGCACGCCCCATTCGCGGCGCAGCGCCTCGCGCCCGCGCGCGGGGGCGTCCGCGCCGGTGCGAGCGCCTGTGTCGAAGCGGCTGAGGTCGACGCCGTTGTGAAGCACCTCGACGCGCTCCTCGGGCAGGCCGATGTGCTTGACGAGGTCGGACTTGAGTTGCCCCGACACGGCGAAGATCGCGTCGGTGTGCCGGCTCATCCAGCGCTGCACGGCGAATCGCGCGGGGCGGTCGTCGAACTTGCGTCCGTGCTCGCTGTGCACCAGCGCCTGCGCCCGCGCCAGCTTGGCGCCCGCGAAGCCGTAGAAGAAGGGCTCGGCGTTGCGCGTGTGCACGATGTCGGGCCGCAGGCGGCGCAGCAGGCCCGCCAGGCGCAGCGCCAGGCGCGGGTCGTTGCCGCCGCGCCAGTGCAGTTCGTGGATGTCCACGCGCGGATCCTCGATGCGGCGCGCGAACTCGCCGGCATGCTTCAGGCAGCACACCGACGACGCGAAGCGGTCGCGGTCGAGGCGGTTGATGACGTTGACGACCCCGTTTTCGAGGCCACCGGGCTCCAGGCTCAGGAGAACGTGGAGGACCCGGATCGGCGACCGGGGGCTCACGCCGCGAGCGCGGCAGGCCGCGCCTCGACGTCGAACACGCGATCCACGCGATCCCAGCGGAAATCCTGCAGCAGCCGCTCCAGCCGGCCCTCGGTGCGATGCAGGCTGACGTAGTGTCGGAAGCGCGACTTCGCGTCCACGCCGGCCACGCGCGGCTGGCCCGGATCGATCTCCCACGGGTGCATGTAGAAGATCGCCGGCCGGCGTTCCTCGCGGTGGAAGCGCGCGATGGCCCAGCGCGAGGCGGCGTAGGGCAGCAGGCGGAAATAGCCGCCGCCACCGATGGGGATGTTGCGGCCGCGGGCGCGCACGGTGGAGATCGGGATCTCGGTCAGGCCGTCGACGCTGCTGTACGGGAAACGCGGCGCATCGGGCATGCCGTAGTGGTCGTGATGCACCGGGTAGACGCTGGAGCTGTATGCGTAGCCTGCGTCGCGCAGGCTGTCGAAGGCCCACAGGTTGCGCTTGTCGATCGAGAAGCTGGGCGCGCGATAGCCACGCACCGCGACGCCGCCGACGTCCTCGAGGATGCGCTTGGCGCGCGTGATGTCGTCCTCGAATTCGGCGCGCGACAGGTCGGTGGCGCGCTGGTGGCCGTAGCCATGGCTGGCCAGCTCGTGGCCGGCAGCGACGATGCGCCGGATCATCGCGGGGTGGCGTTCGGCGATCCAGCCCAGCGTGAAGAAGGTGGCGTGGGCGCCGTTGTCGGCGAAGCGCGCGAGCAGCCGCTCCACGTTGTTCTCGACGCGGCACTCGATCGTGTCCCATGCGCTGCGCGCGATGTAGGGCGCCATCGCGGAGACCTGGAAGTAGTCCTCGACGTCGACGGTCAGTGCGTTGACGATCGCGCCCGGGGCGGCGCGTTGTTGTCCGGACGTCATCCGATGGTCTCCATGCCCTTGCGGCTGGTGCGGTACTTGTAGCCCAGCCAATGGGCCAGCCACTTGCTCACGCGCGCGGTGGCGCCGCCGTCCCAGACGTCCGGGCCGGCGGCCTTGTCGTCGAGGCGGTTGTCGTTGGCGTTGACGACGCGCACGGCGCGCTGCGCCATCTGGGCGTCCAGGCCCACCGCGACGTCGCAGCGTCCGGCCTGTTCGTCATCGTCGCCGGCCTCGGGGCCGACCGTCAGCGTGGTGATGCCCAGTGCGCTCGCTTCCTCCAGCAGGTGACCCTCGGCGCCGCTGGCCAGGCAGCGGGCGTGGCGCAGCAGTGCGAGCATGTCGACGTAGCCGCGATCGCGCACGATGATCACGCCGGCCTGCTCCAGCAGCGGGTCGCAGCCGGAGACGATGACGGCGCGGCGTTCGGCCGAGCGCAGCGGCCACACGAGCGGGATCTCCTGCGCGACGTGGCGCAGCACGGTCGCGACCTGCGCGACGACGTGCTGCGGGTCGGGGATCGCGGGGAAGCGCCAGGCCAGCACGCCATAGCGCCCGCGCAGCGATTCCGGCAGATCGTACTCGGCCAGGATCTTGTCGGCCGAGCGCAGGTGCGGGAAGGCGATGCCGATGAACTTCGCCGCCAGGCTGCCCATGAAGTGCACGTTGCCCGACGGCTTGCCTTCGCGCACCAGCCGATTCGAGTCGGCGATGTCCTGCGTCAGGCATTCCGTGGCCAGTCGGTCGAGCAGCGCGCCGTTGAGCGTCGCGTCGGTGCCCGGGCCGTGCAGGCGGCCGGCGTCCAGGTGCAGCACGGGGATGCCGCGCTTGCGCGCGAGCAGCGCGCAAGCCAGCGTGGAATTCTGCGTGCCGGTGACCATCACGGCGGCCGGCGCCTGCTGCTCCAGCAGCGCATCGAAGCGCGCCGTGGCGGCCGGCATGACGCGCCCGTAGTCGCCCGGGTCGAGCGCCAGGTGGACGGCCGTGTACGTGGCGGTGAGCTTGGCGTCGACCACCTCGCCCACCGCGCGTTCGCTGCCGGTGTGCACGATGGTGGGCGCCGGAACGGAGGACGACTCGGCCAGCGCCTGCGCCAGCGATGCAAGCTTCCAGAAGCCCGAGGCCGAATCGCACACGCACAGCAGCGTGCGCTGTGCGGGGACCGGCGGCGGCGCAGCGGCCGGCGGCTGCCACGCGGCCGTGGCACCGGGCGCCGGCACCGGCGGGGCGGCGAAGGCGGCCGCGGCGATCTTCGCGTCGGCCACCGCGGCGTCGCCTGGTGTGTCGATCTCGAGATCGAGGTCGAGGTTGCCGCCGACGGCCTCGTCGGTCGCGGCGGCGCTGACCGGCGCGAAGTCGCTCAGGCCGCCGATCTCCGAGCGCAGTTCCGCCGCGGTGTCGACCACCATCTGTTCGGTGATGCCGGTGCGCTCCTGCAGGTAGGCCGACAGCATCAGCCGGTTGCACAGCCGGTTGATGCGGCGCGGCACGCCGGCCGTCCACGCATGGATCTTCTCGTAGGCCGCGAGCGAGAACTCCGGGTTGCCGGCCCAGCCGACGTGGTGCAGGCGGTGCTCGATGTACTTGCGGGTGTCCTCGGCGTCCAGCGGCGTCAGGTGGCACGAGGCGGTCACGCGCTGGCGCAACTGCTCCATCGCCTTGGACTTGAGCAGGTTGCGCAGCTCGGGCTGGCCGACCAGGAAGCTCTGCAGCAACGAGTGCGTGCCGATCTGGAAGTTCGACAGCATGCGCAGTTCCTCGATCGATTCGCGGCCCAGGTTCTGGGCCTCGTCGACGATCAGCAGGGCGCGCTTGCCCTGAACGGCCAGCGAGGTGAGGAAGGCCTCGAGCGTGGAGATCAGGTGCGCCTTGGAGTCGCCGCTCGTGGGCACGCCGAAGGCAATGAGGATGGCGCGCAGCAGCTCGCCCGCGGCCAGTTGCGTGCTGACGATCTGGGCGGCCACGACCTTGCTGGTGTCCAGCTCCTCGAGCAGCGTGCGAACGATGGTGGTCTTGCCCGCGCCGATCTCGCCGGTGACGACGATGAAGCCCTCGCCCTGGTGGGCGCCGAACTTCAGGTAGGACAGGGCGTGGCTGTGCCCCCGGCTGTCGTAGAAGAAGGCCGGGTCCGGATTGAGCTGGAACGGCGAGCCCGTGAGGCCGAAATGCTTCTCGTACATGGACTCAGTATTGCACCCGCAACCCGGCGAAGGCCTGGTTCTCGCGCACTTCCGAAGTGGTCGACGCCGAATTCAGCACGACGTGGGAGGCGAAATGCCGCAGTCCCGCCGACAGGGTCGTTCGCGGGCCCAGGCGCTGCGTCAGGCTCAGCGTGCCGGCGAGCTGGTGCTGCGAATCGCCCGAACGGTCGCCGAGCGCCTCGATGCGGCTCCATTCGATCTCGGCGGCGCCCGACATCTGCGGCGTCAGCCGGTGGTACAGGCCGAGCGATCCGCCCCACTGGCGGCTGTCGAAGGTCAGGCCGGGGGTGACGATGACGCTGCCGGGCAGCGTCGTCGCCTTCTCGTACCAGCCCGAGGCGTAGAAGGTGTTGCGCTGCCCGCTGTAGATCAGGTTCAGCTGCGCGCGCGTGGCCAGCTGCGCCGATTCCGACGTGATCTGCTGCGGCTGCGTGAACGTGCCGGGCAGGTTGCGCGTCAGCATCAGGTCGTCGACCGCCTGGTCGCTGTTGGGCAGGTCGGGCGTGCGGCTGCTCAGGATGGCGCCGAGCAACAGCGCCGGATCGCTGTCCGGACCGTTCAGTCCGAAGGCGACCGGCGATGCCTGCGCAGCGCGCGTCAGCGAGAGGTCGATCGCGCTGCGCGGCAGCCGGTCGTGCAGATGCAGGTTGAAGCCGGTGCCGAAGTAGTGATGCTGCGCGCCCAGGTCGAGTGTCGTGCGCGGCGACGGCCGCCATTGCAGCACGCCGCCGTAGGTGGTGTCGTCCTGCGTCGTGCCGGCGTAGACCGCGTGCTCGCGGCCGCCGACGACGCCCAGCATCAGGTCGGAATCGGGCGCTGCCGTGAGCGTGGCCTGCAGCGAATCGGTCTTCAGCACGGAGGCGCTGGCGTCCTGGTACGTGGTGTCGTCGTGCAGGCCATCGATCTGCACGCCGAAGGGCGTGGGCTTGCGCACGAGGGTGAAGACGTCGTGCTGCGTCGTGGATCCGTCGGGTGCGGCGGCCGAAGTGTCGGAGTGGTTGCGCGTGATCGTGGTGTCGCTGCGCAGGCTGGCGCTGAGCGTGGGCGAGAAGTCGTGCGCGAGGTACGGGCTGGCGCGCAGGCTGACCGACGAGACGGTGTTGGCCGTCGACGTCTCGGATTGCGCCGCGAGCGGGTCGGCGCGCGTGCGCGAGGCCGCGAGGTCGGCGCCGAAGTACAGCCATTGGTCGACCAGCGTCGAATTCAGGTCGAGACGGCCGCGCGGCAGCACGCGCGCGGGCTCGGAATGGCGCGCGTAGGCGAAGAAATCGAGGCCGGCGTTGCCGAGGACGGTGAGGCGCGCGCCGCGGCTGCGCACGATGAGGCCGGCGTTGACCTCGCCGATCACGTCCTTGCGCTTGTCGCCTTGCGGCCCGAGGTTGGCGTTGTCGGTGGCCACGGCGCTGACGGCCATCGTGGGCGCCACGGGCGGTGCGGTGGCGGCACGGGCGCTGGCGTTGTCGGTGGCCACGCCGCTGGCGGCCAGCGCGGGCTCCACGGGCGGTGCCGTGGCGGCCCGGGCGGCCGTGGCGATCGCCAGCACGGCCAGCCCGCCCGCGCACGCGCCCGCCTGCGCGAGCCGCGCGGCACGGCAGGCTTCAGGTTTCGTAGTAGCCATACGCGCCCGGATCCGGCAGCGAGGATCGATTCAGCACGGTCGAGACCAGCGGACACGCGTCCACGGCATCGAAGGCCTGGGTGACGGTGCGCGAGTCGGCGCTGTCGGCCTGCACGACCATGATCACCTGGCCGACGCGCGAGGCCAGGTGGCGGGTGCCGCTCGACACGAGGATCGGTGGGGCATCGAAGATCACGAGGCGGTCGGCATAGCGCTCGGACAGCTCGGTCAGGAGGCGGTCGATGTAGGCGCTGGACAGCAACTCCGGCGACTTGTGCGACTGCTTGCCCGCAGGCAGCAGCGACAGCTTGGGCACGTTGGTGCGCAGCAGGACGTCGGACAGGTCGAGCTCCGGGCGCGCCGCCAGGTCCAGCAGGCCCGGCCCGGGCTCGATGCCGTAGCGTTCGAGCACGGACGGCCGCAGGACGTCGGCGTCGACCAGCAGCGCGTGGAAGTCGACCTCCATCGCCAGGCTCATCGCGACGTTCATCGAGAAGAAGGTCTTGCCCTCGCCGGCGGTGGCGCTGGTGACCAGCACGAGGTTGCGGCGCAGGCCGCGCGCGCCGGCGTCCTCGACGTTCTTGAGCACCGCCTGCTTGATGACGCGGATCTGCTCGGCCAGCACGCGGTCCGACAGCACGGGCGTGAGGTAGCCCTGGGCGGCGAGGCGGTCGAGGTCGATCTCGACCTCGCGCGAGATCTTGCCGATGGAGCGGTCGTTGGCAGGCTCCGCGACGGGGGCCTGCGGAGCGGGGGCGTCGACCACCCGCATCACCGAGGCGCCGTTGGTCGAGGGCTCGAGGGCGGCGGTGGGCACCTGGATGCCGGCGCGGCGCAGTTCCTCGAGGCGTCGCGTGGCTTGTTCGATGAGGTTCATGGTCGTCACGCGATCACAGGATGTAGCCCAGCCGCTTGGTGACGAGGACGATCCACACGCCCTGCACCGCGAAGAAGACCGCCATGGCCAGGACGACCCGTTGCAGGTCGCGCCGGCGTTCGGCCGCCAGGCCCGGGGTGGTCACGCTGCTGATCATGCCGATCACCGGGCGCTTGGTGGCGAGCTCGAGCTGGCGCGGCGTCGAGAAGGTGGGATAGATCAGGCTCAGCGCCCACGCCAGGCCCAGGCCGGTGGCCAGCGCGGCCAGCATCGCCAGGGCGGCCAGCGCGCTGCGATCCGGGAACACCGCCTTGGGCATCACGTGCGGCGGCTCGATGACGCGGAAGTCGGCCAGCTGCGCCGACTCGTCCATCTTGACGCCGAGCGAGGCCGACTCGCGGCGCGACACCAGCATCTCGTAGTTCTTGCGGATGACGTCGTAGTCGCGATTGAGCTGCGCGAGCTCGGCCTCGGCCTGCGGCGCCTTGCTGGCGGACGCGCGCAGTTCGGCCAGACGCGCCTGCTGCGCCGCCAGCTGCGACCCGAGCGATGCGACGTTGGCCTCGGCGTCGGCCAGCGACACGCGGATGCGCTGGAACACCGGGCTGGTGGCGGCGGAGCCGGTGCGTCCGCCGTTCTTCAGCGCGGCGCGCTCGGCCGCGCGCTGGGCCTCGAGCGCCCGGATGGTCTGGCGCGCGCTGATGACGTCGGGATGGGCCTCGGTGTACTTGCGAAGCAGATCGTCGAGCTGCTTCTTCTGCGTGTCGATGCGCGAGTCGAGCTCGCTCGGCGCGACGGGGATCGGCGGGTTCGTGGCGTCGGGCGGCAGGTGCGGGTCCTCCGACG
>Ga0209258_100651_pt1 | contig 25443 bp, 13 predicted proteins | sample Araplaol_mTSA_r2_FD_184281 | JGI IMG/M metagenome (GOLD analysis project Ga0209258, IMG submission 184281) | Arabidopsis root microbial communities from North Carolina, USA - plate scrape CL_Col_mTSA_r2 (SPAdes) (version 2) | ecosystem: Host-associated > Plants > Roots > Endosphere | place: USA...
ATACGACGAATGTAGGTAAAGTATTTGCCGCTGGAGATATGCGCCGTGGACAGAGTCTCGTCGTATGGGCGATCAATGAAGGACGAGAGGCTGCAAGAGAAGTGGATCGATATTTGATGGGAACTACACTATTGCCTTAAATGTGAAAGAAGTGAATAATAGAACATAGTAACGTTAGTAAGAAGCTGCGCTTATTCTCACATAGAACTGCACCCCAATTGTTAGACACACCCTAACAGTTGGAGGTGCAGTTTTTTATGACTAAATTTATTCTTTTTTCAAAATGTTGAATTCTTACGAAGACGCTCAAGACTTGTTGCTATTTTCTATTCTGAGGTACTTTGGCTTGCGTCCGGGTGAGGCATCCGCCATTCAATAGATGGCTCAGGAGTAAATGTGAAAAGGAGAATGTGCATGCCAAAAACATTTTATTTCCAACTGGTGGAGGGCTACACGGATCAAGAACTCACCACTTGGGTGGGCACGGAGAAGGTTGTTGTGAAAGCGCATACATGACATACACTCCGCAGTACCGCCACGGGCAACCGGGCGCTTTCGCTGCTCTCGGAATCGAGCCGCAGCCTATTCACGCACTTTGCGGAAGTTCCGGAAAGCTGCTCCCAACCGATCATTTGACCCGCTTCCGAGTCACATCGCCCGATCCCAATCCTGACATTTATCTTCCTGCGCTACATCACGTTTCGATACACATTCCCGAGCGGCACCGAAGAAAGTACTATGAGCGCAAAATGGCGCGGAGCGGTATGTACCACCACCCTAAACTGAGCGCACTCTCGGCCCTGCCAATTTGGCCAATAGTTTAAGCGCGAACGAACTCATTCAAGCCTACGTCGATGCCGAGCTGCTGCAGTCGCCGTTAGGTTTTGCGATCTCGATCCTGTTCTCCAATCTGGAGCTTGCTTCCTCATACGGACGCCATTGTGACAGGCGATCATATTTACCCGTCGGAAATCATCAATCCGGCGCAATACAACCGGGTTCGCGAGCTGGCAACCATCATCAGCAGACAAGGCCAAGCCAGCTCGACGGGCGGATGGGCGACCATTACCGATTCCGTCGATAAGGATGGCAACCCGCTTTATTTTGAGTTCGATTTGGCTGAACGCAAAGTAGGCGACCGTGTTTTGGAGTACAAATGGTCGGAAATGACGAAAGATGCGGCCACAGTGCCGAACGTCGGAGCGATGCGGACGGCGAACAACGATACCGAGCTGCAAAACCAGACGTGGTGCGTAAACCAGAGTAAGACGGCGAGCGAGCACCAGGGCAATAGCGGCTCCAGCATAGTCACCGTATACCAAGCATACGCTAGTAGGGTGAAGGGCCTGGAGCTTGCCACACCGCAGTTCAAGTGGACGGAGAAGGAGCTGGCGCCAAATCATGGTCTGGGCGTGGATGCAGGCTCGCTGAAGTTCCATGCATATGGCACGTTTTCCATCGAAGTGAAAAATGCGTATTTGCGGTCGCTCAGCGCGTTTGCGCAGTTTTTAACGAGAAAGGCGAGCAAATTAAAAATCCGGCTGGCTGGGAAGAGAAGCTTCCGGAATTTATGCGAAGCTGGTTCGAGACGGATTCCAAAAAATTTATTACGCCGGTCTCGGAGGTCAACTCGGTGATGGGCATACCGATGCCGACTGTATCCTAAAACACTGTCATTTAAGTTTCCAAGCGATGCGACGAGCCTTAAGCTGCTGTTTGGCGGTCTAGGCACGTCTCAGTGGGATAAGGACATTGCGCTGGTCGGGTCGTTGATGACGGGCATTATGCAGCATGGCATTCCGACCATCTTCCTCGTAACGGGAGCGGCGATTACAAGCTCCAAATGGTGCTGAAAATTACGGGCCAAATTACAACGGCTGCGTTTGCGACCAATCTTCTGTTCGTCGGCTGGGCGCTGCGGGCGGCGAACATGGCCATTAATGTCGCCGCCATGGCGGTTACGACGGGAGAAATTATGTCCTCTCCATCGACGCTGTCGGCCACCGTGGCCCGTTCCATGGATCTGGAGTTTACCTTGAAGCCGGACCTGGAACACGGTGAAGCCGGAAATCCGGACACAGCCGTCTGGCCAGCCGTCTCCCATCACTATCAGGTGACCGTGCAATATCAGGGCGGAACGAGCTTCGTGCTGAAGGGCAAATTGCCGGAGACGACGTCCAGCACGCCGCTTAAGCTGACGTTCACGGACATTCCGGTCGGCGGCAAGCTGCAAATCATGGCGGGCATTTACTCCGAAAGCAGCTGGTTGTGTGGCAAATACCAGGGCGAAGGGCGCCCGCATTCCCGGACGACGGCGCAACTTCGCTGCGGCTTTCAGGAAATATTACGGAAATCTCGTCCCGCTCACACAGGATACGCAGTACAAATATAAGGAAAAATCGTTTACGACGCTTCGAGTCAAAAGCACGTCTGTCGTGCGGGCGATTTGCTGACGGCGACAGTGGCGAGTCTCGATTGTAGCAGCGGGGGCAACCGGTTGTGCAAGTCGGTCGGCATGACGCTAAACGGACAGGCGTATCAGGTCGGCTATGTATGGAGCGCCAGTAGCCAAAATTATTTGGCGCAGAACTTGTCCGTGCTGGCCGATCCGCAGTCGCGCTTCAAGCTGTCCTAGACGGGATTTGTCGTCCAGTTTGGCGTCGAGCCGAAGGAAGGGCAAGATCGCGAGGTCAGCCTGAACAACTTTATCGTTGATACGCGCAATAACAGTTTCATTTGCGCCGTGTCGATTTGATGGACGGCAAGCCGGGCTTCGGTTTGAACGATCCGAATCTGAAAAGCTGGGGCAAATTCAACTTGTCCAATCTCGACGGGGTCGTTGTGCATCCGGACGGTGTGGTAATCGCCGTCAGTTGGCAGGACAGCAAGTTGGAAATTTTGCAAATTTCCGAAGCGCCGTCGGACGACAACAAGGCGGAGGATGCGCAGATGGTATCGGGTCTCGGTGTGAGGCAAGGGCTGCTCAACGGACCACGGGCGCTTGTGGTTACGCCGGACGGGCGCACGGATATTACGTACTTCGACGTCGCCGTAGAGGCGAAAGGGTACATCTATGTGCTCTCGTATGTGTCCGGCGGCAGCGTGACGAGCAATTACAGCATGGATATTTACAACCCTGACGGCTCGTTCCTCGTGCGGACGCCGAACTCCCGTTTGCAGCCGACGGGTCCTCAATATATAAGCGCAGCCAAGTTCGTCATCGATGTTTGGCGCAGCGTGTACACGCTCAATTACGAGGCGATCGTTGGACCGAACAACCGGACGGAGCCAAGCATCAGCCACTGGACGCCAACGCCGCCGTTGTTCGATCTTCCGCTGGAGAAGCAGCCGAACTTCGACAATCACAACGTGACGGCCGTACGGGCGGATTTTGCGGCAAACGGGGTTACGCTAAGCGCCTCCACGCGGATCGAGACGGTGAGCGAAAGCGGCTTCTGGTACGTCATAAATGGGGCCAAAACGTACGATGTCATCCGCAGCGGCAGCAGCCTGCAAGTATACAGCATTCCGGCTTCGTAGGAGCCGGTCCCGAATTACTGGATGAAGCGTCTCTGCCCGCTTGTTTCATGGAACAGCGTTTAAAGACGGGCAGGGGCTTTTTCATAAATATGATTCCACATATAAGGAGGAGAACACGTGGTCGATCTGTTCAAAGAAACATCCAGCCGGTTGAGCTTGACCGAAGCGAACATCTATCAAGGCACACTGACCACCGGGGGCCAGCCGGGGCCGACGTATTTGTCTACCAAGCCGCAGGTTCCGTCGGCAGTGAAGGCCAAGATGGTGTCGATTAACACGATCGAGGAATTGAAGGATCTTGTCAGCGGCTCCTCAAGAACGGCCGCTCCCCGAAATATTCCGCATCCTTGGCCGCAAAGCAGGCAAGAAGCCGATGCGAAACATTTGAACGAATCGGAGGAACGCCAAGTATACGCCGCTCTACGCGCTTTTCTTGCCGGGCAGGAGGAGACAGTGTCAAGCTACACGGACATCGTGGAACGGAGATATTTTCCGATTCGGGCCGGCGTGTTTGCCGTGGAAGATATCGTCGTCACACCGGACCATCCGCTTGTTATCGAGCCTGAGGAAGGCCACGATCCGGTCATCCTCAATGTCAATTCGATTACGCTTGCGCCGGGCGGGCAAATCTTTTGCCATACTCCCGTCATTATTATTGCAAATAAATTCATCAAGCAGTAAGCCAATCCGCTGTAAGCCGGAACTATTTTATTAATCGAGGAGGCGCCAAGCCATGAGCATAGTCAATCAACTGCGAAATACGTTTATGTCCCGTTACGGTCTGACGGAAGACATTATCCATAAGGAGACGATCGATGTGACCGGCCCGGATCCGATATATTTTTCTGCGGATCCCAATGTTCCGTCCGTCGTGGAGCCGGTTTTTGTTACAATCCATTCGGTTGACGAGTTCAAGGAATTCGGCGGCAATCCGGATCATTTGTACGAAAACGGCACGCTGGAGGAAAGATACGAGGCGCCGTCGCCGTGGCCGGCAGCCAGAACGGCGCTACCGTACGAGGAGCTGACGGCTCAGGAGCAAAGCGCGATTTGTAAGGCCTACAAGGCCTACATTGAGGGCAATTCGAAGAAAGTGCAGTCGTACAAGGAAGTGATTCAGAAGCATTTTTTCCCGACGGAGTTGGCCATTTTGGCGGCGAACGACTTAATTGTACGGAGCGGTCAGACGGTAAACCTGCAAGGAGGATCCAGCCAGCCGGTGACGTTCAGCTACAATACGATAACAGTAGAGCCAGGCGGGCGCATTAACACTACCGGAATAGTCAAAATATTGTCCAATACCTTTACCCAGCAGCCGGGCAACGACGGTTCAAACCCGACGATTACGAACGAAGGCCAGGACGGCACGTCAGGCGCAGCAGGGGGCAACGGCGGCAATGGCGCAACCGGGTCGAAAGGCTCTTCCGGCTCCAGCGGGAAAAACTCGTGTGACACCCAGCCCGGGAAGGGCGGCACCGGCACGCCGGGAAATCCCGGAGCCAATGGCGGCAACGGTTCCGCTGGCAGCGCATCCGGAGACATAACGATGACTTACGACCAAATTAGCGGCATCGTCAAGGTCAGCAATATTGGAGGCAACGGCGGCACTGGCGGAGCAGGCGGCAACGGAGGGACAGGCGGCGCGGGCGGCGCAGGTGGAGAGGCCACAGGGCATTGCTCGGCAGGGGCGCAAGGCAATGGAGGCACAGGCGGCGACGGCGGAAGCGGAGGCAACGGTGGAAACGGCGGCAATGGAGGAACGGTTAATATTATTTACTCGTCGTCTGCTCCCGGCACGTCGTTTCAGTTCTCGCCCAATCCAAACAAGGGCAAAGCCGGACAGGGTGGCCGGGGCGGCAACGCGGGCTCCGGCGGCCAGGGGAGTCCTACTGGTGGCGGCGGCAATGCGGGCAAGGTCGGTTCCAATGGCACCACCGGCACGCCGGGTAGAATTTACGTCAATAACGTGCCGATCAATTAAACAGTTTTGTGGCTAACGGCCGTATCCAAGTCAGATCTTGCATTCCAATCTTTACATGGAACGCATCATGGAGCCGGGCATCACTATTAGGAGAGGAACGATCATATGAGCGATATTGTCATTCAAGGCGCGAACGGGGTCGCGGGAGCGGCAGGTGTGGACGGGCAAACCGCAACGCAAAACGGAGCGAACGGGCAAAACGGATCGTACGACAAACATGACAATCCTCACTGTACCCCAGCAACGAATGGACAGCCGGGCTTTAACGCGCCGACGAGCGGAGAGAGCGGCGGCAATGGCGGCGCGGGAGAAAACGCGTTTGATTTCGTGCTGCGCTGCGGGGAGATCGTCACGCAGTCGGTTATTACGATTCTTAGTCAAGGGGGCAATGGCGGCGACGGCGGTAACGGTGGCAATGGCGGCAATGGGAGCGCCGGCGGCAATGCCGGGCAGCAAGCGTCCAAATGCGAGGATTCACTGCCGCCTGCGCTGGGCGGTGTCGGCGGCAGTGGCAGCAATGCCGGACACGGCGGCAATGGAGGGAACGGAGGCAACGGCGGTGATATTATCGTCCGGTATGTGACTGCTTCTCTGATACAGCCTGTATCTGGCAATTCAACCGGCGGTGTAGGCGGAGCAGGCGGCCCGGGGGGCAGTGGCGGTGTCGGCGGCCCCGGAGGAGTGAACGGCTCGAAGCCGGGCGTGCCGCCATCCACCGCGGGCGACGGGGCGAACGGGGTGTCCGGAACGGCAGGTACTCCCGGCGCGGAAGGCACGAGCGGGAATGTTTCCATCGAGCAAGTCGATCAGTTGTAGCTGCGTGCCGGGGGATAATCGATGGCTTGGGATATGAGATTTATCGGAAAATGGGCGCTGCGCTGTACAAGTGCAAGCTCGTACATCAGCTTGGATGTGATCGGTAAACTTGTAGCTGTGGGCGCCTCGACGCCGGGCAGGAACCAGAGGTTCAACAGCTATGGCAATACGAGGCAGTAACGGGAAATATGTCGCTTACAAGGGTAGCGGGTATACCGCAGCGGAGCCGAGAACCGGCTCCCCTGCTTTATTCATGCTGGAGACGACGGGAGTATCCGTCAGGCTTGTAGAGCAATCGTCCGGCACGAGGTATTACGTTAATGTCAGCGGAAGTACGGTGAGCAGGGCGCCGACCAGCAACCCGCCAGCGAATACGCTGCTGAGTCAAGAGTCTATTTCGCCAGGGCTGGTGGACATTCAAGCTTCCAAGATGGCGATAAACGTAGACCTCACATGGGCTTATATGGCTTCTGCCGACCTGAACAGGGTTAGTTTCATCGACTCCAACTTGTCGGACGCCGATTTGTCGGACTGCAACGTATACGGGGCTATATTTCCGAACGCCACTACAAATGTAACGCGTGTGAACTTTTCAGGCGCTACGATGTCTTACGCCGTAATGAATCAGGTGAAGATGCCAGGCGCCAATCTGACCAACGCGACCATGCTAAATACGAAGCTGTCCGCCGCCAACCTAGAAGGCAGCGATTTCACCGGAGCGAATATGACGAAAGCGCTGCTCTTGGATGCGAATGTCCAGAACGGAAATTTGACTGACGCCAACTTGAGCGAGGCGCTTCTAAGAAACGCCCGATTCGACAATGCGAATTTAACGCGCGCTGATCTCAGGAAAGCCAGCGTCGAAGATATTCATCTGCCGGGCGCGACGCTCGTCTCGGCCAAGCTGGACGAACTGGATTTGCGAACGGCGCAAATCGATGCCAATACGAATTTCACCGGCGCGAGCATGCAGAAGGTTTGGCTGACCGGCTGCTCGCTGTCCAAGGTGACGTTCACCCGAGCCGACCTGACCGAATCGCACCTCGACAACACCGATTTGATCGGGGCGGATTTCAGCTATGCCAACCTGACGAAGGCAAAGCTTACGGGCGGTGTGAAGCTGTACAGCGCCAGCTTGTCCAACGCGACGTTGACATCGGCGGATTTCACCGGTGCGCAGCTTGGGGCGAAGGAAGCGTCGTTCACTATGAACAAGTCGCTCGTTTCCGACTTGAACAGCGGGTCGATCACTTCCAGCGTGCGGACCGCGTTTCAGAACGGCGGGCATCCGCTGTCAGGCAGCGCCATACTGGAGGAGCGCATCCCGAATGAGAACTGGGCCATCACTGATGTCAACACGATTTATACGATCACGAACAACGGCTCGGAGCTGATCGTATGGGTGTACTCCGAGACGCACGATGCCACCGTGCTGGCTGGCGCTTATGTGCCGAACGCGGTGTTCACGAATGCAAACTTGTACGCGGTCGATATGTCGGGCGTGAACTGGTACGGCGCTTCTGCCAAGGGCAATAACGCCGATCTGGAGGATGTCAATTTATCGAACGCCAATTTGGGCAGCATGGATTTCTCGCAGCTCGCATGTACGGCTGCACGTTAACCCAGGCGATTTTGATCGAAACGATTTTTAACGGCGCTTATTTGCGCACCTCGGTCAGCAAAAAGCCCGCGTCGCTCGCCTTCTCCCATAATACAGGGAGCATCGTTCATCCAAGCGCATTTGCAAGGGGCAGTACTGACGAATGCGGCCGTTGCGCTCGATCAAGGGCCGTTTTTCACGCTGCCTATGTCTTATGCGTCCGGTCTGAACAATCAGACGATTTCGCCCGATTTGCGGACTCAATTTCAGACCAACAACTATCCACTAGCCTCGAATGCTACAGTCACCGTAAACATTCCAAACAGCAGCTGGACGATCTTAAACGGCTCCAACCCGGTGTATCCCGTTTATAATATTGCGGAAGTGAACCAGAAGCTGAACGTATACGGCCGGCCATTCGGCGTACATCTGTTTAATATGGTGCGGTCGCTTAGCGCCGATTTGGACCGGAGAAATTTATCTCAGTCCATAAAGGACGCTTGTTACCAACAAGGGCTATCAGCTGCTGCCGTTGGCCAATATCGATCAAGTGATCGTCCCTGGCAGCTTCTTCATATGAAAAATATCGAAGCGGATACGTCGAAGCTGCAAGAAGGCTACTCCGAGTTTTACGTGTTGAACAGCACGGACGATAATACGCTCCACGTTTACGGTCGGGTGCTAATGATCATTCGCACGGAGCGAATCATGAGCTGGAAAATGTGCGGATCGCTCTGCCGACGACGCAGCTGACGCAAAATGTCATGGACCGGTCGACGACATGTCCGAACGGCATGCGGCTGTCCCGCTATTTGGATCAGCGGCAGCCGGAGCGCATTACGTGGGAGCAGATGATGACGGAGGCCGCCCCGCCGAATCCGCCCGTCTGCGTTCCGAGTCCGGATCACTGGTGCCCGTAAAGAAAGGAGAGATTGGCGTTTATGAACCAACCCAGTAACGATCTTGCGAGCAATCCGACGCCGATCGATTACGCGCGTGCGCTGGCCGGCAGCCATGCCGAACTGTCCTCGCCCGACCCGTCGATCGACGCTCAGGTGCTCGTCTGTATGAACAGTCAGGAAAATGTGCTGTACGCATTTGCCACCACCATTTCCGAGCAAGGCCCGGCAACGGAGTCAAGCGGCTGGGCCCGCAAGGTGGAAGTCGGCAAGCTCGGAACGGCGCCTGTTTATCAATACAATTGGTCAGAACGGACGGCGGGCAGCGCCGTTGCCATCCTTCAAGGTACGCTGGCGCTTGTCAAGCAGGATGCTTCCTTGCAAAACAAGCTGTGGACCGTACAAGAAGGCGTACCGGGCCCGATACAACCGTCCGATCCGCCGGTTTCGCCTTTTGCGTGGACGGCGGAACGGTTCGGGCCGCAATTTGGCCTGACGCTCCAGTCGGCCAGCGCCGACCCGGTTACCGGAGCGTTTCAGTTCGTGCTGAGCAATGCGTTCCCGGCCTTTTACAGTGTCTACGTGGAATTTGCCGATGCGGAAGGTCACCCGATTGTGCCAGCCGCTTGGACATCCCGGCTGCCGGAAGGCAGCTCCGGCTTCGAGACAGCGACGCTGAAATTTCTCGGCTTCGCGCCGCCGACGCTCGCCATCGCGGGCATTGCGATGACGACGAAGCAGGTGACGCTGGAAGGTAGCGCCCCGCAAGGGACGGCGACGATTCACCTTACCTTCGGTACGCTTGGCGCACTAGGCTGGAACTCCACTGTAAACGCGCTGCCGCTGATCGTGACCGGCCTGCTCGGTTATGCGGTGCCTTGGCTCATGAGAGGGCAGGCGGCTAACCCGGATCAGGCCTGGTACAATTCATTAATTTCCAATAAAAGGTTTTTGGGAGAAGCCGTAAGTGCCGCCGGACTTTTAGCGAACGCGTCGTCTACAGAAGAAGCGCTTCGGCTGCTGCAGCAGCAGATAGGAACGTTGTTGTTCGGCGGCTCTTTGCCTCGACTGCTGGCGGAACTGAACAAACAATTCGACCATACCGCTCTGATCGATGGCGCTCAAGGGCTGAACTGGCCGCTGTCCGGGTTACTTGCGACTTTGCCAGGGGCGGTGAGCGGCATTGTCCAGACGTTATCTACTCCCGCTTCGTTCGTTCAATCGTTCACCATGCAGCTCGTTGTCGATGCGGTCGTCGAGGTGTGGCCCGATCCTGCTCATGGCGCGTACCCGTTGAAGGCGGCGTCCTACCGCGTGACCTGGGAAGCGGGCGGGGAATGCAAGCATGCCGAAGGGACAATGAACGGTCTGTGGACCAGTTGTCCCGTGTTGGCATCGTTCCCGGCTGTCCTCGGTGAGGGGTATGTCGTGGTGCAAGCTTTCGTCTACGACGCGGACGGTGCGGTGCTGGCCCAAGGCACGGTAACGAGCCAAGCGGCGCAGCAGCCGCTTGGCTTTCTTAAAGAAGCGTCGGGGGCCATTGGCTCGTCCACGGTGTACAAGCCATTAATGGCATTGATTTTTAATGATATTAATGGTTATGCCTGGAAGCCTGTTTCTTCGTCCGGCTCGGCTACGCATACCGCGCTCGATTGCAGCAACACCGGTACGCGCTTGTGCCGGTTGACCGGTTTGTCTTACAATGCGGCGGTGCGTACGCTGGTCTACGGCTGGAGCGCCTCGGGGCCGGGGGTGCTTCCGTGCGACGGCGGGTCCGGCGGGCAGCAGCTGTACCGGCTGCAGGCTGTGTCGGTGTCGGCCTCCGCGCAGCAGTCGCTCAAGCCCGCGTCGTGCGGCTTGTATACGGAGTCGACGATCGCTTGCGGCTATGGAGCTGCGGACAACTTGTTTTACGACAACCGCACGGTTCCGTATGAGCTTAGGCCCATCGAAGTGGGCGATACGACGCCGTTCCGCTTCCCTTCGGGCATAAGCCTTGGGACGATCGGGCTAAGCTACGTGGATGATCTGGCCGTCCATCCTGCCGGCTTCGCCGCTGCCGTCGGCGCTGCGGCCGATTGTCTGCAAATCGTGCGCCTTAGCACGGAAGTTAGGAGCGATGCGGAGGCGCCGGTTCCGGTGTCGGTTGGCGGACGAGGAACCCGTGAAGGGCTGCTGTTCATGCCTGTCGCAGTCACGGTTGCGCCTGGTGGCCAATTTATCGTACTGGAGGCGGGCAACCGCCGGCTGCAGGCGTTCGACGTGTTCGGCAATCCGTACCCGTACTTCGGAACGTCGGCCTTGCTGCTGCTAGAGTCGATTGGCAGTAACCATTATTTGGATATAGATATCGACGGTTCAGGGCGAATGTACCTTTTATATTACCAAGGAGACGGATCGCAGCCGAACCAGTATGCGCTAGACATTTACGACGCGGACGGAGCGCTGATCTCCTCTACCGCAGGCGTCAATGCAGATAAGCTGTGCGTCGACCCTTGGGGCAACGTCTACACGCTCGGCTATGAGCTGATGGAAGGGCCGGACGGCGATTCTGTCGCCTCCGTCTGCGTATGGGCCCCATTTGCTAGATAAGATGAAAATGCGGAAAGGTAGGTCGCTGACCGATGCAAAAAAGAGAGACGTACCAAACAGCCGCTGGCCGAGATATGCGGGAGGCTATTGCCGTCGTCGGCATGGGCTGCCGGTTTCCCGGAGGGGTGAACAACCCGGAGCAATTCTGGGAATTGCTGAGAAGAGGACAAGACGCCATTATCGAAGTTCCCCCAGAGCGCTGGGGCTTGGATGACTACTACGATCCGGACCGCGAGAGCAATGGCAAAATGGTGACCCGCTTCGGTGGCTTTATCGATGGTATGGATCAGTTCGATCCGGAATTTTTCGGCATCTCGCCGAACGAGGCCGAGCGGATGGATCCGCAGCAGCGCCAACTGCTGGAGGTCGCCTGGGAGGCGTTGGAAGACGGCGGACACGTACCCGCGAAGCTGCGGGGGACCGATGTCGGCGTGTTTATCGGCGCGTTCTCGCTGGACTACCACGCGCTGCAATTCGGCGATCCGTTTCAGCGCAGCGTGAGCACCTACACGGCAGCCGGCAGCATGGCTACGATGCTATCGAATCGGATTTCGTATATTTACGATTTTCGCGGTCCGTCGATGACGATTGATACCGCTTGCTCGTCCTCGCTAGTCTCGCTGCATCTCGCCTGCGAAAGTTTGCGCAGCGGGGAGAGTTCAATGGCGCTTGCGGGGGGCGTTGTGCTGACGTTTGCGCCGCAATATACGGTGGTTGAGAGCGCGGGCGGCTTTTTGTCCCCTGAAGGGCGCTGCAAGACGTTCGATGCGTCCGCCAGCGGTTACGTCCGCGGGGAAGGCGTCGGCGTCGTTGCACTCAAACGTCTGACCGATGCGATGGAGGCGGGAGATCCGATCCAAGCGGTCATTCTCGCCAGCAGTGTCAACCAGGACGGGCATACGGTCGGCATTACGGTGCCGAGCGGCGATGCTCAGGCACAGCTGATCCGCGATACGCTCCGCAAGGCTGGGGTAAAGCCGACAGACATCCGTTATGTCGAAGCGCATGGTACGGGGACGCCGGTCGGCGATCCGATCGAAGCGGGGGCAATCGGTGAGGTGTACGGCGAAGGGCGGCCGGCAAGCGAGCCGCTGCTTGTCGGTTCGTGCAAAACGAACATCGGCCACACGGAATCGGCCGCCGGCATCGCCGGCTTCATGAAAGCGGTACTCTGCCTCCGGCATCGGCAAATTCCGCCGCACTTGCATTTGCAGCAGCCGAATCCGGCGATTGCGTTTGACCGCTTGAGGCTGAAGCTGCCGACAGCCATGGAGACGTGGCCCGAGCACGAAGGTCCGGCTATCGCTGCCGTTAATTCGTTCGGCTTTGGCGGCGCGAACGCGCATGCGATTGTGCGAGAGCCTTTGCCGCATGAACGGAAAACGACAGGGAGCGCTGGCACGTGGGCGGCGGCTTTGTCTGGCGCCGAGGCGGCGGAAGTGCAGCTCGGGGTACCGCCTGCGGAAGCCGGACTTGAAGCTGCGGGCGCGGATCTTTCGAGGGAACGGGTGTACGTACTGCCGCTGTCAGCCCGCAAGGCTGAGGCGCTTGAGCAAGCTCGTGCCGCGTACCGACAGCGCTTGACGGAAAACGGCGGTTCGCAGCCGCTCGCGCTGGAGGATTTGTGCTGGAGCGCAGGCGTACGGCGTGAGCACCACAACTACCGGCAGGCACTTGTGTTCCGCTCGCGAGAGGAGCTGGACGCGCTGCTGAAAGGCTCTGGGCCGGCCGGTGATGCAACACAGGCCGGGTTCCTCTTCTCCGGCAGAAAGCCGTCCGGAGAGAAGCCAAAGCTCGTATGGACGTTTTCCGGTATGGGGCCGCAATGGTACGGGATGGGCAGGCAGCTGCTGAGGCAGGAGCCGCTCTTCCGCGAAACGATGGAGCGCGGCGACGCGTTGTTCGCCCCGATTGCCGGGTGGTCCATGCTGGCGGAGCTTTGCAAGGACGAAGCGGACAGCCGGATGAACGAAGCAGCGATCTCGATGCCTATCAGCTTCTTGCTGCAAGTGTCACTGGCCGCGCTATGGCGCTCTTGGGGTATGACGCCGGACTTGATCGTCGGCCACAGCGCAGGCGAAGTTGCCGCATTTTACGAGGCGGGCGTCTACACGCTGGAGGACGCACTGCGCGTCGTCTACCATCGCAGCCGGCTGCTGGACCGGATGAGCGGCACCGGGGGGATGGCGTTCGTCGCCGTCTCCGAGACGGAAGTTGCGGAGTTGCTGGACGGTCTGGAGGATAAGATCAGCATCGCCGCGGTCAACAGCCCGACCTCCGTCACGCTGTCGGGCGATACGGAAGCTTTGGCAGAAGCTGTGAAACGGGCGGAGGCGAAGGGAATGTTTACCCGCATTCTTCGCGTGCAAGTGCCATTTCACAGTCGGTATCTGGAACCGATCAAGGAAGAGCTGATCGACTGCTTAAAGCATGTCCCGTCTGGGCCGGCGTCCGTTCCGCTGTATTCTTCCGTAACCGCGAGCGAAATTCGCGGAGAGGAGATCGACGGCGCTTACTGGTGGCGCAATGTGCGGGAAACGGTAGCTTATGCGTCCGCCATCGATCAGCTCATCCGGCAAGGATATACAAATTACTTGGAAATCGGCGCCCATCCCGTGCTGTCGGGAGCGCTAGCGGAATGTTTGGGCGACAATCCGGGTCTGGTGGTCGCTTCCATCCGCCGCAAGGAGGACGAACCCGAAGCAATGATGCGCGGGCTGGCAGAGCTGTACACAGCAGGCTTTGAACCGGACTGGCAGGCGATCTATCGCCAAGGGCGATGGATAACGCTTCCGGCCTATCCGTGGCAAAAAAAGCGCTATTGGCACGAGCCGGAATTTATCCGGCACATCCGTCACGGCCATAAGGATCATCCGCTGCTCGGCCGGCCGCTGCCGGGGGCAATGAAAGCTTGGGAAACCGAAATCTCGCTGCGCCGCCTCCCTTATTTGCGCGATCACCGCGTGCTGGAACAAGTGTTGTACCCGGCGGCAGCGTATATCGAGGGCGCGATGGCGATGCTGAGTCAGGCGTTGTCGCCGGGCGAAGGCAGCTTCGTGCTGGAGCAGCTGGAGCTGCACCGTGGCTTGACGTTGTCTGCGAACCAGCCGTCGGCGGTCATGCAGCATGTGCTGGACGTAGAAAACGGTACATTCCGCATCTTCTCCGCGCAGGACGAACAGCGCTCAGCGTTCGTGTTGCACGCCTCCGGCCGGGTAAGGCAGCTTCAACGCCGCCCGGGAGAAGCGGTCGTCGATATCTCGGCCGCTCGCCAAGCGACACCGCTGGTTATCGACCAAGCGAAGGCTTACCGTATTTTGAAACATGCCGGTTTCGAGTATGGTCCGACGTTCCAAGGCATCAAGCGGGTTCATTTGGGGGACGACGAAGCTTGGGTAGAAGTCGAGCTGCCCTTGGAGGAAGCGGTCACGCGGGAGTACGGCTTCCATCCGAGTTTGCTAGACGCGTGCTTCCAAGCGCTGCTCGCCGCCGAATTTCCCGCCGAGGGCGAGCAGCCCCGAGATTTCGGGCATGAGTTCCGCATACCCGTGCGGATCGGGAGCATATGCTTTTACGCAAGGCCCGACGGTCGTCTATGGGCGCACAGCCGGATGATCGAACGCAACAACTCGTTCACACGCGGTAATTTGCGTGTGTATAACGATCGGGGAATGCTAGTCGCCGAGTTTCTCGACTTCGTGAAGCAGTCCGTCGATGCTGCGACGAGCCGGATGGACGAACTGCAGGCGCGGCGCTGGCTGAACCGGCTGGAGTGGCGGGAAGCCGAGCTTCCAGCTGCCGCTCCGGGAACGGCGGCTGTCGCCTTGGACAGCCGGATGTCCGGGACGTGGCTGATGTTGGCCGATGCGAGGGGCATCGCCGAAGAAGCGGCGGCGCTGCTGCGCCGAGCGGGCGGTCGCTGCTTGCTGGCCGTCGCCGGGGACGAGTACGCCTTCGGCGGCGAAGCTCAGGCCAGCCTAATCAACCCAGCAGACCCGGGCCATTACGACCGGCTGCTGGCCGATGCGGTGCAGGAGGCGGGAGGTGCGCTGTCCGGCGTTGCGCACGTCTGGAACGTTGACTTGCCTGCGCCAGCGGAACTGGCTGGACGGCCGCTCGGCGGCGAGTGGGAGCGGATCAAGAGCCTCGGCACGCATTCGCTCTTGTACTTGGCCCAGAGTCTTGCGCGCACCGGTGCCGACACCGGCGTATGGATCGTCACGCAAGGGGCGCAGAGCGTGCCCGAGGCGGAATGCTCGCTAGCCGTATTCCAGGCGGGCGCGTGGGGGCTGGGCCGGTATATCGGACAGCAGGAAATGCGCCAGTACGGCAAAGGGCTGATCGATGTGGACCCGCGTGCTTCGGCCGCAGAGGCGGCGTTATGTCTTGTAGACGAAATGACGGCTGGCGACGCGGAAAACCAAATCGCCTATCGGGACCATCGGCGCTACGCGCTGCGGCTGAAGCGGGATAGCGAGACGCCGTCCTCGCTGCCGTTGCAGTGCCGGGCCGACGGAGCCTATATCGTGACGGGAGCGTTCGGCGCGATCGGTCAGGAGGTAGCGCGGCTGTTGGTGCGCAAAGGCGCCCGGCACTTGCTGCTGCTCGGCCGGAGCGCCCTGCCCGAGCGGACGAAGTGGGATTTGGCGATTGCGGACAGCCGGGAAGGGGAGCGAATCGCTTTTGTCCGGGAGCTGGAAGCGGCGGGCGCGCACGTTTCGGTCGTAGGCGTCGACATGACCGACGAGGCGGAGATGTCCGGCTTTATCCAGCGGTACGAAGCAAGCGGATCGCTGCCGATCCGCGGTGTCGTGCACAGCGCGGGAGCAGTGAAGGACGTACTGCTGATGCAGATGGACGACCGGATCTTCGACGAAGCGTACGATCCGAAGGCGAAGGGCGCATGGTTGCTGCATCAGGCGATGCTCGGGCAGCCGCTGGAGTTTTTCGTCCTGTTCTCCTCGCTTGGCTCGCTGCTTCCGGCGGCGGGACAGGGGAACTACGCGGCAGGCAACGCGTACCTGGATGCACTCGCCGCATATCGCCGCTCCCTTGGCTTGCCGGCGCTCAGCATCAACTGGGGCCCGTGGTCCGTCGGTATGGTCAAGAAGCTGCAGCTGGCCGATATTTTCGAGACGAATGGCATCGACATTATCACCCCGGCCATCGGGATGCGGTTGTTTGAGCATTTGATCGGGCAAAACGTGACCCAAATCGTCGCGCTGTCCGCAGGCTGGCGTGCCTTCCGCAAGCTGTACGACGACATTCCGCTGCTGGAGCTGCTGGAGGAAGAGGAATCCGATTATTACGGTGCATCGGCCTCGGGCGAGCTTGCGATCGAAACGATCAAAATGCTTGCCCCGCACGAGAGGGAGCTTGCCGTGCGGCGGCACGTGGAAGCGATCATTGCCGATTTGCTGCATTTTGCTGCCGATGCGGTGGATGCGACCAAAGCATTACCCGAGATCGGCCTCGATTCTATGATGGCGATCCGGCTGCGGGCGCGCCTGCTGAACGAGCTTGGCGTCGCGCCGATGGTCGGCGAGCTGCTGAGCGGCAACAGCATCATGGCGCTATCCGATAAAATGGTCCGCCAATTCGACGAACAGCACCAGTTGGCAAAGGAATATTGTTCAGCAGGATGACGACTCCTTCGCTCGCAGCATAGTTTGCGCAAATCGACGAATACAAAAGGTCATGCAAATATCTTTCAAAAGGAGCAACGCAAATGGCCAAAACTTTGCACTTCCAGCTTGTTTCCGGCTACAACGACGAACAGCTTACCTTACATGTAGGGACGGACTCGCATCCTTTGAAAAAACATACAGAAGAAACGATCCGGCAGGCGGCGGCAACTAATCGGGCGCTTGGGCTGCTGAACGAAAAAAGTCTTCAGCTGTTTACCCATTATGCGGAAGTGCCGGAGGAGCACTTCCCGACCGATCGGTTAACCCGGATTCGCGTCACTTCGCCCGATCCTGACCCCGAGATCTATCTCCCGAGGCTGCACCATGTCTCGATCCACATTCCGGAGCGGCACCGGCGGGCTTATTTCGAACGCAAGCTGGCAAGAAGCGGCTACCTCGATCATCATCCGAAGCTTAGCGCGCTGGGCCTTGACTTGACGCAGCTGTCGGACGGGCCGAGCGACGCCGAACTGATCCAGGCCAGCGTCGATGCCGGAGCGGCGTATACGCCGTGGGATATCGCGATTGCGATTTTGTTCTCCAATCCGGAGCTGTCCTTCAGCCAGCCCTATACGGCGACCATCGTGACCCACGATCATATCGCTCCGCCTCAGAACGTCGACCCGACTCAATACCAGCGGGTATACGATCTAGCGATTGCCATCTCCTCGCAAGGGCAGGCGAGCTCGACGGGCGGTTGGGCGACGATTACCGATTCCACCGATAAAGACGGCAATCCGATGTATTATGAATACGATTTTGGTAATCGCAAAGCAGGCGATCGGATCTTGATCTACACGTTTTCCGATAAAACAACCCAGTACGCCACCGCGCCGAATTCCTCCGCCATGCAGTCGGCCAACAACGATACCCGGCTGCAAAATCAAACGTGGTCCGTCAGCCAAGGCAAGACGGCTTTCCAAAAACAGGATGACTCGGGCGATCCGGTGGTGCGGCAATCGTTTGCACCCGCCAAGCCGAATTCGTCCGAACTGAGCGCAAATCCGAAGTTCAAATGGACGGTAACGAATCAGACTCCGAACCACGGGCTGTCGGTGAACGCCAGTACGCTCTCGTTTAATTCCAGCAACCAATTTTCCATTCAGGCGAAAAATACGTTTTTGCGTACGCTGTCGGCGTACGCCGAGTTTTTCAATGAGAACGGCGAAGCTATTCGAAATCCACAAGGTTGGGTCGATAAGCTTCCCGCCCCGTTAAACAGCTGGTTCGAGACCGATTACAAAAAATATATTACGGCCCTTTCGGCGGTCGATACGATTATGGGCATTCCGCTGCCGGGGGACCCGACCACACTGTCGTTTCCGTTTCCAAGCGACGCGGTACGCGTCGATCTGCTGTTTGGCGGTCTCGGCACCTCGTACTGGGACGATGACGTCGATGTGGCGGGCGCAATCCTGACGGGACTGTTCCAATACGCCATTCCGCTGATCTTCTTGATGACGAAGACGGCGATCAAGAACAGCAAGTGGTATAACGATTATGTCGAAGATCATGAAAACGTGATGTCGGTGCTGGAAGCTTCCTTCGGTGTCGTTAAGGGAAACGTCGCGATCGAAGTGGCACTTGGGAACACCAAGGAGATGCTGATCAACTTGGCTAATGCGGCGGCCGGGATTTTATTCTCCAAAGGACTGGAGAAGCTGGTTTTGCATATTACCAAAGAAATTACCGTTCAGGAACTAGAGGATCATATTCCTTTTGTCGGCTGGGCGCTGCGGGCGGCCAACGTGGCCATGGATATCGCACAGATGGCCATCACGACTGGGGAAATTATCTCGTCGCCTGCCACGCTGAAAGTAAAGGTCACCCGCGCGATGGATTTGAAATTTACGCTGCATCCTGACCCGGAGCATGGCGAAGCAGGCAATCCCGAAACGGCGGTGTGGCCGGCCGTATCGCACCACTATCAGGTGATTGTCCAGTATCAGGGCGGGACGAACTTCGTGCTCACCGGCAGCATGCCGGTGACGACGTCGAACACGCCGCTGCAGCTTACGTTCGCGAATATTCCCGTTGGCGGCACGCTGCAAATTATCGCCGGTATTTACTCGGAGAGCGGCTGGCTGTGCGGCAAGTATCAAGGCGACTGGATGCCCGCCTTCCCGGACGACGGCTCGACGGCGCTTACGCAAACCGGCAGCATTACGGAAATTCTCGTACCGCTCACGCAGGATACGCAGTACATCTATAAGGAAAAAATCGTCTTCGACGCTGCAAGCCAAAAGTATATTTGGCATGCGGGCGACTTGCCGACAGCAACTGTGACGAACCTCGATTGCAGCAGCGGCGGCAACTACATTTGCAACCCGGCCGGTATTACGCTGAACGGGCAGGCGTATGTCATTGGCTACGTGTGGAATGCATCCAGCCAAAACTACTACGCGCAGAACTTATCGGTGCTGGCCGACCCCGACTCCCGTTACAAGCTGTCGGAAGCGGCGTTCGCCGTTCAGCCCGTCGTCGCCTACGATCAGTTCGGCGTGGAACCGAAGGAGGGCGAAGAGCGGCAGATCTCCGTGAACAATTTTGTCGTGGATACGCGGAATAACGAGTTTCATTTGCGGCAGGTGCATTTAATGGACGGGAATACCAGCTTCGGGCTGAACGATCCGAATTTGCCAAGCTGGGGCAGATTCAATTTGCCGAACTTGGACGCGATCGTCGTTCATCCGACCGGTGCGGTGATCGCGGTAAGCTGGAAGGACAGCAAAATGGAAATTTTGCAAATTCCTAGCGTGCCGACGGATGACGCTCATGCGCCGGTCGCGCAGATGGTATCGGGCCGCGGCGTCCGGCAAGGGCTGCTGCAAGGACCGAGTGCGCTGGCGGTCGCGCCGGACGGGCGCGTCCTCATCCTGGAAACGCTGAATAGGCGCATTCAGTCGTTTGACGTGCAGGGCAATCCGGTGGCGAGCTTTTTGGGCGAGTTCTTGTTTACGCTCAGCAGCGCCGAGTATGCCACAGATCTGGACAATGGTGTGTTCTCGGCTGCGCTGCAGGAGCAGTTCCAAGCGAACGGTTTGACGCATATTTTCGATCTCGGCAAGGGGCTTGCCTCTGATTTGAATTCGGGCGAGCTAACTGACGCGCTGATTAACGCTTTCGCCGATGAAGGCGTCTACCTTGCGTACGCCCCCGATGCGATGGACGATCACGAGATCAGTTCGTACGTCACCGTGGTGAGCGAGGATCTGCAATGGACGATTACCGACCCTACGCGGAACGCTGTCTACGATATTCAGCAGGCGGGCGAGGCGCTTAGCGTGTACGACACGCTGACGAACGTTACTGTGGACGTGCGCGCGGAAGGCAGCATTTGGGTTGTGGAAGATTGGAACGGCGCTCAGTCGTATTATATCGCCCAAGATGCCGCGGACAGTGAGGTGCTGAACGTGAACCGGTACTTGTCATATTTGCCACTGTACACCCCGGACAATCTGACCAAGATCACGTATCTGGATGTAGCCGTCGAAGCGAAAGGGTATGTTTACGTGTTGTCCTATGCCGGAAGCGGCAATGTGCCGAGCAATTATAGTTTGGATATTTATGCGCCGGACGGCACGTTCCTTGTTCGGACGCCGAATGCGCGATTGCAGCCGACAGCGCCGGAGTATATAAGCGCGGCCAAGTTCGTCATCGACGTGTGGCGCAATGTATATACGCTCAACTATGAAGCGATGGGCGGGGCGAACAACCGGACGGAGCCGACAATCAGCCACTGGGTTCCGACACCGCCCCTTTTCGACCTTGAATTAGACGACCAGCCTGATTTTGACAATCATGACGTTCCCGCCGTGCAGGCCGATTTTGCTCAGTATGGCATCACACTTAGCGATTCGACACAGATTGTGACCATCAGCAAGAGCGGCTATTGGCAAGTGATCGACGGTGCGAAGACGTACGACGTGATCCGCAGCGGTGAGAAGCTGGAAGTTTATGATATTCCTGTCGTTTGATATTCACTTGCTTAAATGGCGCGTGATTTCAAATGTATACCAAACGGTGGAAACGGCGGAAGCGCGGGTAATTCCAACTTAGCGTTACGAGCAAGCGTCTGTGGCACTCCGGGTTCCGATTGCGACGGCAACAAGGAACCCGGAGTACTGAAAGAGTTGGGAGAGTCGATCAAAGGAAAGAAAGGTGAAACGAATGGCTTCGGATACGATGACGTTTATCGGAAAATGGGCATTCAGCAGTACGTATGGCGGCAGCTTCATGAGCCTGAACGAATCTGGGGGACAACTAGTGGCCGTTTCGGCGCAATCGCCCGGCCCGGACCAGCGTTTTAACGCCTACGGCGATGTGACCAGCGGCTTCTGGCTGCAAGGCAATAACGGAAGTTATGTCGTTTACAACGGCGACGGCGGTTATGCCGCAACGGAGGCCAGAACGGGTTCCCCGGCGATATTTACGCTAAAGACGACATCCGGCTCCGTACAGCTCGTCGAGCAAGCTTCGGGAGAGTCTTATTATGTCGACTTGAACGGCAACTCCGTAAGCCGGGTATCAACGGACAATGCGCCGGCGACGACTTTGCTTCTTCAAGTGATCGTTTCGCCAGGACTAGCCGATATTCAAGCGGTAAAGTTTGCAGCGGCTGTCGATTTGAAGTGGGCTTATTTGGCTTCGGCCAATTTGGCAAGTGTCAGCTTTCAGGATGCCGACTTGTCGCACGCCGATTTATCGGGCTGCAACCTGTACGGGGCGTTGTTTACGGGAACCGATCTGAAGCTGTCGTATGCCTTGCTGGCTAAGGCAACGCTGTCTTATGCGGTAATGAATAATATTGCGGCGGATAACGCTGATTTTACCAATGCCGTAATGACCCTCACCAAGCTATCGGACAGCAACCTGGACTACAGCAATTTGACCGGGGCCGACATGACGAATGCCGTGCTCAACCGAACGGGGTTTCAGAACGCCAATTTAACCGGGGCAAAATTATACGGGGCGACGGCGACGGATACGCGATTCGATAAGGCGAACTTGACGAAAGCGGACCTGACACGCGCCATGATAACCGATTTTCATATTCCCGGCGCGACGCTCGCTTACGCCAAGCTGGACAATCAGACGCTAACGACGGCGGAGATCGACGCGGATACCGATTTTACCGGGGCAAGCATGCAAAATGTTTTCCTCAGCAATTGCGTTCTGCAAGAGGTCACCTTCGCTCACGCCAATTTGACGGGGGCAAGACTTGACGGCGCCGACTTGACCGGAGCGGATTTAAGCTATGCGAATTTGACGAAAGCGTCGCTAAAAAACGGCGTAAAGTTGTATAGCGTCAGCCTGTCCAACGCCACGCTAACGTCGGCGGATTTGACGGGTGCGCAGCTCGGCGCTATCTCCGTTGCATTCACATTAAGCGAATCGCTTGCCTCGGATTTGGATCAAGGAGTCGTCGACAACAACATTAAAGACGCGTTTGCCGACGCAGGGCATCCTTTATCCAGCAGCGCTACGGTAACAGTCCGAATTCCAGGTGAAAACTGGATCGTTACTGACGGCAATACGGTGTATACGATCACGAACGACGGCGCGGTCTTGGACGTCTGGATGAGTACAAACACGAGTTATGCTGCCGTGCTTGCCGGGGCTTATATGCCTAACGCCATATTTACCAGCGCAAACCTATACGCGGTCAATATGTCCGGAGTGAACTGGTATGGCGAAGCGGCGAAGGCGGACAACACCAACTTGGAGGAGGCCGACCTTGCGAACGCAAACCTCGCCAGCATGGATTTTTCACAGGCGCGCATGTACGGCTGCAATCTCGATTCGGCCAATCTCATCAACACCAATTTCAACGGCGCATATTTGACCGCTTCGGCCAATAAGAAGCAAACCTCGCTTGCCTATTCCAATATGCAAGGGGCTACATTCGTGCAAGCCCACTTGCAGGGCGCAGTGCTGACAAATGCTGCCGTATCGCTTAATCAAGGCCCGTTCTTCAACCTCCCGGAGTCCTATGAGGCGAATCTGAACCAAGGCTTGATTTCCCAGGACTTGCGTGAGCAATTCAACAAGTACGGCTATCCGCTGGAATCGAATGCTTTTGTAACCGTCAACATATTAGGCAGCTACTGGACGATCACGAACGGCTCGAATTCGGTATACCCGGTCTACAATATCGTTAACATTTCTAATTCGCTGATTGTATCCGGCGGGCCGATCGGCGTTCATTTGTTCGATCTGCCGCAATCGATGAGCGTAGAGTTCGACCAGAAAAAGTTATCGTCCGACATTCAAACCGCCTTCAAAGACAACGGTTATCCGCTTCTGCCGTCGGCAAAGATCGATAAGGTCATCGTGCCGGGGAGCGAGTGGCATATGACGAACATCAATACAGATACGACCAAATTGCAAGAAGGGTATGGCGAATTTTACGTGATCAACAATACCGTGGATGCGTCGCTGCACGTTTACGGCTCGGTGCTGATGTTCGTCCGTACGGGGGAGGACCATACGCTGGAGCAGGTACGAATGGCGCTTGCGACAACGCAAGTAACGCAGGACGTCATGGACGGCACGACGACGTGTCCGAACGGACAGAGGCTGTCGCAATATTTGAATCAATCGCCGACACAACATATAACATGGGAACAGATGATGACCGCAGCGACACCGCCGAAGCCGCCGGCTTGTATTCCTGACCCGATGCATTGGTGTTAGCGCGCAGAAGAAGAGGTATTGTTGGAATCAAAGGTTCGTAATTCTACTGTTACAGAGAGCTTATCCGAAGAAGGAAAGGAGGAGATCGCTGTGTCAGAACATTCGAAGATCGAAATGACACGCAAGCAATTATACGATGAAATTTGGGAAATGTCTGTCACCGGAGTAGCCAAAAAATATAATCTTCCTTATGCTCATCTAATGAAACAGATTAAAAGAAGCGAGCATTCCGATTCCTCCGTCCGGATACTGGACCAAGCTCAATTTTAACAAGCCTGTAACCAAACTGGAACTGCCGGAACCGGCGGATGAGAGGATTTCCATTCACAGAACTGTATCGGTCACTCGTAAAAAGAAACATCAAGAGATTTCTGAAAAGAATTCCAACAGAGCAGAGATGGAAACGCCCGTTGCCGAATCTTCACCCACATTTACAATATTTACGACAGAGAAACATTGTACAAAGATGTATGGCTGGCACCGGTAACCGAAGTAGCGAAACGATATGGCGTCTCGGATGTTGCGATCCGAAAGGTTTGACAGTCTCTTGATATTCCCACACCTCCGGTTGGATATTGGGCCAAGCTTCGTGCAGTCCCAATACCACTCCCAATAAGCAACAAGCAAACTTGTCCTAAGACTTGTCATTAGGTCTTTCAATTGAAGCAAAAATATCTAGTAACTCAATGAATCATTTTAACATCTTCAGTCTTTTTCTCTTTCAGAAATTGGTAATGGATTTCGAGAACTGAATTTGTTTCGAACTTATACAAGGATGGATTCCTTTTACTAGTTGATATTACTGAAGTCGAATTTAAAGAGTTAAGTCTTCATTTTCAGTGGCTGCATTGTAGCTGCTGGAGGTTACCAAGAGGTACTGATGAAGAATATTGGGTTGTCGGGATTAGCTTTAATAAATGTGAAAGCGAAAAACGGTTCAACTCTGAATTTAAGATCTCGGACGAAAAGTCGCTCGATATTCTGCCTTTTTTAGTCCAGACAGAGGTTGAAAATGTCATTTTTTCTCTAACTGTTCAATAAAAATGGAGGCGTTGACTCTTTATATGGAATAGGAAATAGACAGTCTAATTGATTATTTTGAAAGATACAAGATTGAAATAGAAGCCGAAATGCAACTTGAACCTGAAAGTCAGTTCTTAAAAGGGAAAGCGAAAGGGATACAGCACGCTCTTACGATTTGTCGAATGTACAATAGGCCAGAAGAAGGAGGTAACCTTATTGATGTTGAAATAGATGTCCCAGTTCGTGGTTGTATGAGTAGAACAGATAAAACCTAAAAAAATGTCCGTACTGAAGTTAATCCATTGATATGAAGGGTTCGCTTTTTTCTATATGAAATATGGTATTTAGAAGGGTGGTTAAGCATGTTGTGTGTTTTGATATAGCTCTATCTATAACCAAATGTATTCTTTCGGATATTCAGGGTAGATACCAGATGGATACATTTGTATTTGCTGCAACTGAACGAAAGGACCTAGATGTACAGGTTGAAATGTTTGAAAGATGGGATGAAGGACGAGAGGCTGCAAGAGAAGTGGATCGATATTTGATGGGAACTACACTATTGCCTTAAATGTGAAAGTAGTGAATAATAGAACATAGTAACGTTAG
>Ga0209258_100652_pt1 | contig 25431 bp, 27 predicted proteins | sample Araplaol_mTSA_r2_FD_184281 | JGI IMG/M metagenome (GOLD analysis project Ga0209258, IMG submission 184281) | Arabidopsis root microbial communities from North Carolina, USA - plate scrape CL_Col_mTSA_r2 (SPAdes) (version 2) | ecosystem: Host-associated > Plants > Roots > Endosphere | place: USA...
CGTGAGCAACGCACCCCATGTCGATCAGTCCAGCGCAGGCCGCCCAGGCCATCATCGATGCGACGCCATCCGCTTGCATCGCGATCAACGATTTCATGAGAGCCACCTTCTCTGTTCGCGGCGGACGGGTCGGCAGTGGAATGGGTACCTTGCTCGAGGGTCTTTGGGGGTACTACGTCAATGCCGCTCTGACCAACGCTCCCGGAGGCCCTGTCCCATGCGAGATCGCGTGGCTGGAAGGTCACGAATTCAATGATTTCGCGGTCGTGGGTAGAGACCGCGCCTGGGACTCCTCGACGCGCGACGGTGAGCTCTTGCGAGTGGAGGCAAAGTCCATGAACGCTGGAGCCTATGAATCGAAGGCGCACTTTGACGAGCTTCTTCAGAACCTGGGCCCGTCCGATCTCACCGTCATCCTCGTTTGGGGATGGGAGCCGGTGGGCACAATGCGTGTCTGCCCGGCAATCATTGATCACTTCGTCGGATTCGTACGTCCGATTGCCGTGCTGCGCGATGAGTTGCATCTCGCCAGAGGGGGGAGGTTTGTCGACCGCGCGACCTGCCCGGACCGGGTGCTCACCGGCAGCTCTTGCGAAGCTGGACTTTGCGAGCATCACGGAGAGCCGCTCAACGCCGAGGGCATGCGTGAGCGGCTGACCGGCCCGGCAACTTGCAGAGGGTCTGCAAAGGTATCGCACGCAGCCAATTTCGGCGGCATGGTACGGATGATCCAGACTCGTTCGCCCGCCGCGCGCTCCACCTTCCGTCGCCTTCGCCGTGCCGATGGCGAGGCGGACCGCTACATCTCATTCATCCACCGCAATTTTCCGAAGGAAGAGGTCAATCAGTACATGCTTGCCGAGTGGCGCAAGTTGGCCGATGCGGTGGGCGTGGAATCGCGCGGCCTACCCGCTCAGGAACTTGCGATGGCTGTTCGAGCAGCCGACCCCGGCTACCAGGCGCTGCTGCGCGATCTTTTCGACTGAGTCGAGCTAAATGCGATTGCGGCTCGGCTTCGAGTCCTTGAATGCAGCGGGTAGCGAGGCCGGATACCGCTGTTCCTGAATCGTGGCGGTCGCCGGGGCAGCCAGCGCGCCTCCACCTTTCAGGCAATCAATCAGCGCCAACGAAAGTCGAGCGCTCATGGAGCTTGCATCGGCTTTCGCTTGACGCCGCAGATGCTCGCACCGCCTGATCGTCGTCAGCATTTCCTCTTGCGTCTTCATGGGAGGCAGTGGCACCCGTATCTCATAGAGGTCACTCACACTCAACCGCGGGTGCGTCGAACCCACTTGAAGGCCGGAAATGCGCTCTTGCACCAATGACGAAGCCAGCAAGTACCTGCAGAACTCGGGATGGATCCTGTCGGGCCGGGCTTGCAACACGATGAACTCGCCGGAGCAGATGCCCGCGCCGAGCCAGTGATCGACGAAATGCACCTTGTTCAAGTAGGGCCGCAGGCGGCCGTACAGGATGTCACCGTTCCGATAGATCTTCGATCTCGAGCGAACCTTCTCGCCGGGGCATGGCTCGAAACCGATCAGGTCGCCCGTATGACCCTCGACATTTTCGAGACCGATGTAGTTGAAGGCGTGTCCGGCGTATTCGGTCGGATCGATCGTCTCCCGTCGTTCGGTAAGCAGCTCACCCAGGCTGACCATCGGGTACGCAACACTTGCAAAGCTGGCGTCTTCGGCAATGAAATACTCGACCTTCCATTGATCTCGCTTGCGCAGCGCAGAGAAGGGAACAACTCCGAATTCCATCGCTACCAGCCCTCTTGACTCAAAAAGTCTTGCAATTTGCTCTGCACTTCCGCCAGGTCGCTGTTCGCGGGACGTCCGGATGCGTCATAGCCGACGCCATCGCTCCTGACCAGGGCGACGTTGTAATCGGCCACCGTCGACTCGCCAGGATGCCAGCGTCTGGCAAAGACGATGCACGTTCGCACGTTCGCTCCAAAGGGCGCGAAGGTTTCTGCCGGCAGTGCGACGATCGCCCTGACTTTCATCTTCGTCTCGAGCCACTGACGCACGCCAGACGCCCTGGTGTTCGACAGCAATCCCTCCGGAAGAACGATGCCCAAACGGCCTCCGGGGCGAAGAAACTGGACGCTGCGTTCCAGTCCGAGCACTTCGAGCGCCACGGAGCCTCCGCCGGCAGCAAGGTCGAAAGCTCCCAGAGTCTTGATCGTTTCGGGTCCCAGCAACGACCCGAAGGGAGGATTCGTGATGACCGCATCCGCGATCCCGGGTCGTAGATCCTTGTAATTCCGGAAGTCGAGCAATGAGTCTGCACATGTGATGCTGATATTTCCATCGTCGCGCAGAGCCGCGTCCATCGATGCGATGCGTGCCATGCGCTCGCTCTTCTCTATGCCGATCGCGGTGGGGATATTGACGCTTCGCGCCTTTTTTGAACTTGCCTTTCGTTCCGCAAGCTTGGCGGTCCAGTGAGCGACGCTCTGCTCCAGGAAGTGAGCGGATCCACAGAATGGATCTATCACGATCTCGCCCTTGGAAGGCGCGATCACCGCGACCATGAAGCGCACGACCTCCGAAGGCGTGAAGTACTGACCCATGCCGGAACGGGCCGCTGGCCCGAGGACACGTTGAAACGCGCGTCCTTTCACGTCCGCTGGGCTGCCGCTGATGTCGTATTGCTCCAAGCAGCCAAGCGACTTCACCAACGCGGACGTCGAGAGCCTGATCGTATCGGCCACCGAAGACTGCCGCTCCGCTTGCAGTCGGTCATACATGGTTCTCGCGGTGACCGCGAATTCTTCGCTGCAGGAATAAAGCGCGCTCTGCAATCTGTACCGCGCCCCCGGTTGACATTGCTTCTCATCGAGAATCTTGATGTGAAGCAGCTTGGTCAGCTCGTCGAGCGCTTCGTCCGCATGCAGACCGTCGATGTCCCGCATGTGCGAGTGGACGTCATAGAACAACGATTCCAGTCTGCTGCTGAGCGGGAGTAGCGCGCGCCCCCGAGTGGCCCGATGCTCCCTCTTGCCGTCCCTGGGCAGGCAGAACGCCGTCGTGGCGGTCAGGCCGGGGTCGACGAGTTTGTCGAGCTCCCTGGCATGTCCAATTTCGCCGGTCGAATGCTTCTTCCGGAGCAGGAGCGTTCCCGTCGGCGACCCATCCGTGCAAATGCCCACGCTCAAGGCTGGCGACGCCTGCAGCAGCTCACGCAGCAAGCTTTCGGCGGTGCCCACATGACCGAGGGTCGCTGCGACAGCGATCAGGAAAGGTTCGCCGTGCTCCGACAGCAGCTCTGCGCACATGAGCCCATGCGTCAGGCGTGATCGTCGAATGCGGTCCGCGCCCCACGCCCCTGGTAGTCCGAACTCCCGCCGGAGAACGTCAAGCAGCCAATCGATCTGGCTGCCTCCGTCGCCGCCCTTCTTGGGGTGGCTATCGCGGCCCAGGACACCATGATCCATTTCGAGAAGCATGTCGAAGATTGTTATGACAATGCGTCACTTTAAGTTGGACGAGCCGTCTTGTCGACTCATTTCCAGATCGCTGGCATCCAATGCGTCCACGTCGTCCTGCTTTTCCCGAACGTCCCGTGTTCATGGAGCGACCGGGTCGACCTCCCTCAGGTCCCGGCGCCTCGGCTTGATGTTTGAAGTCCCGGCCTGAGCAGGTGGAATGGGCTCGTGCGTCATCCCACCAGGTCGGTGACGAACATCTTGCCGGGGGCATGCGTGATGCAGAACGGCAGGCCGCTGCGTTGCACGACCCACTGCGTGGTCACGCCGCAGGCCCAGAACACCGGCACCTCGTCGTCGAGGATGTCGACGGCGTCGCCGTAGTCAGGTCGCGCGACGTCGGCGATGCCGAGCGCGCGCGGATGGCCCACGTGCACCGGCGCGCCGTGCGCTTGCGGAAAGCGGCTGCAGATCTCGACGACGCTTGCGACGTCGCCGCTGCGGATCGGACGCATGCTGACCACCAGCTCGCCCGCGAAGCGGCCGGCCGGCACGCAGGCGCGCGAGGTGCGGAACATCGCGACGTTGCGCTGCTGGCGCACATGGCGCAACGGAATGCCGACGCGCTCTAGCGCCCACTCGAACGAGAAGCTGCAGCCGGTCAGGAAGCTGACGAGGTCGGGGCGCCACAGCGCGGCGACGTCGGTGCGCTCCTCCACGCATTGGCCGTCGCGATGGACGCGGTAGCCCGGCAGGTCGGTGGCGACGTCGGAGCCGGGCGCAGCGAGCACTTCGCGCGCGCCGGGCGCCAGCACCTCGACGATCGGGCAGGCCTGCGGATTGCGCTGGCAGAACAGCAGGAAGTCGGACGCGTCGGCCTGCGGGACGATCGTCAGGTTGGCCTGCACCCGCCCCGGCGCGTGGCCGGCCGTCGGGCGGTCGAAGGCGCCGCTGCGGCATGCGTGGCGCAGCGCGGCAGGATCGTCGTGGTGGATGGGCATGGAGGCATTCTGGAAACCACGGCGGCGTGGCGCAAGCGCAAAAGTCTGTTCCGAGCCTATCGAGGCTTCTTCTGGGCCGGTCGCACCGCCGCGCGCATCCTGCCGGAGGCACTCCCGAACGCGTCGATGAACTTCAGCGCGTCCTGGATGACGGAGGTCAGCGCCGACGACCCCGGGTCGTGCCGATAGCTCGCCAGGACCGGCAATGGCGACAGCGCCGTCGCGCAGGGCAAGATCGCGATCTCGTGCTGGCGCACCAGCGTCTCGGCGGCGATGCGCGGCAGCGTCGCGATGCCGAAGCCGGCCTCGATCAGGTGGACCATCGCCGGGATCGACGACACCGCGTGGAGCCGCGGCGGCTCCAGGCCCTCGCCGCGCAGCTGCTCGAGCAGCGCGAGGTGCGGTTGCGAGCCGCGCTGGAAGGTCATCACCTCGTGCGCGACGATGTCCGCGAGCGTGTAGGGCGCCCGGCGCTTGAGCGGCTTCGCGCCGACGAACACCATCTCCATCGTCGGCAGCGGGCGGGTGCGGATGTCCGGCGCCGAGACCGACTGCGCCGCGAACACGAGGTCCAGCGTGCCGCGCTTGACGGCCTCGGCGAGCACCGGCGTGATCTCCACCGTGAGCTCCAGCTGCAGCTTCGGATGCACGCTGCGCAGGTGCTGCAGCAGCGGGATCAGCCAGGTGTGCAGCACCGACTCGATCGCCCCGACGCGCAGCAGGTGCACGCCGCCGGCCTCCTCGGTGCCGAGCTCGTCGCGCATCTGGCGGTGGATCGCCATCAGGCGCTCGGCGTAGTCGAGGAAGCGCATGCCGGCGTTGGTCAGCGCGAACTGCTGGCGGTCGCGCCGGTCGATCAGCAGCGTGCCCAGTTCCTCTTCCAGCGCGGAGACGCGGCTGGAGATCGCCGACTGCGTCATGAACAGCTTCTCGGCCGCCCGCGTCATGCTCTTGAGGGTGGCGACCCAGTAGAAGGCTTCGACGAATCGCTGGTTCATGGCGCCCTTGCTGATGGTTCGCGGCGCGCGTCGCCACAGGCCGTGGCGGCCGACTTTACCCTTGCGCCGCCTGCTTCATCCGTGTCTTCAGCGCCTTGCGCCCGTCGGCGTTCGTCGCGCGCCAGGCCTGCAGCGCCAGCGCGAGGAACTGCTGCTCGCCGGGCGTCAGTCCCGCGGGCTCGCGTTCCTCGTCGAGCCAGCCGGCGGGCTTGCCGCAATGCTGCTCGATCTGGCGCGCGAGCTTGTCGCCGATCGGCCGCGCGGACTTGACCTGGCTCCACATGCTGGGCGAGATCTCGAGGTGCGCGGCGAAGGCCTGCTCCAGGCCCTTGGGGGCGGCGCCGCCGGCCACCGCGCTCTCGGCCCAGGCCTGGAACAGGGCGAGGACGTTGCGGCGGCGGGAGACGGTGGAATCGGACACGAGGTGGGGAGGCGGCGGAGGGACAGCCAGCATTGTCGCCGCCGCCGCGGCCCCCGTAAAGACTATTTACGTCGAGCCGCTCGGGTATCAGTGCTCGCGGCCGGCGTTCTCGCGGATGTCCTCGCCCGTGCGCAGCGCGCTGCGCAGCAGCGCGCGCACGCCCTCGACCTGCGTGGCGAGCGCCATGGACGGCACGTCGCGCCCGGCCGCCTGTTCTGGGGTGTAGGGCACGTGCACGAAGCCGCCGCGCGTGCGCCCGTGCAACGGCCGCGTGGCCAGGCGGTGCATCAAGGCGTAGAACACGTGGTTGCAGACGAAGGTGCCCGCGGTGTTGGAGACGGATGCCGCGATGCCCGCGGCGCGCGCGTCACGCGCGAGGGCCTTGATCGGCAGCGTCGAGAAGTAGGCGGCCGGGCCGTCGGCCTCGATGACGTCGTCGACCGGCTGGCGCCCGCGGTTGTCGGGGATGCGCGCGTCGTCGACATTGATGGCCACGCGCTCGATCGAGATCTCCGCACGCCCGCCCGCCTGCCCCAGGCACATGACCAGCGCCGGCGTGTGCGCCTCGAGGGCGGCGTCGAGATCGCGCAGCGCCTCGCCGAACACGCAGGACAGCCGCACGCTGCGCACGACATGCCCCTCGCATTCCCAGCCGTCGAGCGCGCGGGCGATCTCCCACGATGGGTTGACGGCTTCGCCGCCGAAGGGCTCGAAGCCGGTCAGCAGGACGCGGGGCGGGCGGGCGGTCATGGGCGCGGCAGCAGGAAGTACAGCAGCAGGATGTTGAAGGCGAGGATGCCCATCGCCGTCGGCCATTGTGCGCGGATCACCGCATTCTTGTCGGGCAGTTCCAGCAAGGCCGCGGGCACGATGTTGAAGTTGGCCGCCATCGGCGTCATGAGCGTGCCGCAATAGCCGGAGAACATGCCGATCGCTGCCATGGCGGCCGGGTTGATGTGGAACATGCCCACCAGCACCGGTACGCCGACGCCGCCCGTCATCACCGGGAACGCGGCGAAGCCGTTGCCCATGATGACGGTGAACGACGCCATGCCGATCGCGTAGACCGCCACCGCGACGAAGCGCACGTCCATCGCGATGTAGTGCGTGGCCAGCCACGCGACCGCCTTGCCGACGCCGGCGTCCGAGAACACCAGGCCCAGCATGGCGAGCATCTGCGGCAGTACGAGCGCCCAGCCCATCGCATCGACCAGGCGGCGCGCCTCGCGCACGCCCTGCGCGGGCGTCTCGCGCGTGAGCCAGCACGCCAGCGCCAGCGCGACCACGCTGGACATGCCGATCGCGGCCAGCGTCGGATTACCGGCGTCGAGCAGCTGCACGCCGCCGAGCCTGCCCTTGGTGGTGGCCAGGATCGCGATCATCGCCGCCGCGGGAATCGCCAGCGCGGGCAGGAACAGGGTGCTGCCCAGGCGGCGCGCGCGCTCGACGTACTCGGCCGCGCTCGGGTGCTCCACCGGCCCGGCGGCGACGCGATGCAGGCCCGCGATCACGGCCATCGCGATGACGCCGGCGCCGATCCAGGCTGGCGGCACCAGGTCGCCCGCAAGAAAGACCAGTGCGTAGAAGCCCCAGAACAGCGCGCTGGCGAAGCGGCGCGGATGCTGGCGGTCGGCCGCGGTCATCGCGGCCACGCAGGCCAGCACGAGGCCGGCCAGGACATACAGGTGCGGCAGCGTGAAGATCATGCGGCGCTCCCTTCGCTGGCAGGCAGGGGCGCGTCGCCGGCGGGGGCGCCGGCCGATGCATCGCGCAGCTCGCGGTCCAGCGTGCGGTCGAGGCGGATCAGCCGGATCGCGTGCACGACGAACGCCACGCCCGCGGTCGGCAGGCCCCAGAACGCGACCGTCAACGGATCCACCTCGATGCCGGCGCCGTGCAGGAAGGTCGTGATGAGCACGATGGCACCGAACGCGACGAAGATGTCCTCGCCGAAGAACAGGCCGACGTTGTCCGTCGCCGCCGCGAAGGCGCGCAGCTTGTGGCGGATGCGGTCGGGCAGGGGCCCGTGCCGGGCCTCGGCGGCGCCCTCGGTCATCGGTGCGATCAGCGGACGCACCATCTGCACGTGCCCGCCGAGGCTGGTCAGGCCGACCGCCGCCGTCAACTCGCGCACCGCGAGGTAGACGACCAGCAGCTGGCCGGCGGTCGCGTGCCGGAAGCGCTGGATCCAGGCCTGCGCATGCTGGCGCAGCCCGTGGCGCTCGAGCAGGCCGATCGTGGCCAGTGGCAGGATGATCGCCAGCGTCAGGTTGCGCGTCTTGAGGAAGCCGGTGCCGATCGCGGCGAGCGTGCCGTCGAAGCCGAACTTCGCGATCAGCGCCGTGGCGATCGCCGCGGCGATGACGACGATCATCGGATTGAAGCGCAGGACGAAGCCCGCGATGATGAAGGCCACGCCGATCAGCGGCCAGAGGGAGACGTCAGGTGCCATGGCGAGGTCCAGGTGATGAGCCGAAGGGATTGTGAGCGGGCCGGTGCACGCGTGCGGCGTTCGTCGGGCGTGGCCGGATTCTGGAAATGCGCCCACGGCCGCGCAAGCAAAAAACTTTTCTTTGAGTTCATCGAATTTGTTTGTGATCCGTGGCGCGCACCGCGCACGAGTGCGGCGGCCAGGCCCACCGGAGCGGCCGTGGACGGCGCGCAACGCTCGATGCATCGAGCGCTTGCGCGATCCGTAAAGACTATTTACACTGCGAGCTGTCGCTTGGAAAGGCGACGAACTTTTGCACGAAGCGCATGCCCGGGATCCCTGCTCGGCGCCGGCGCTTCGAAACGGAAACGAACCAGGACAGCATCGTGAACAGCCGGATCGCCCTTCGCAACGCCAAAGCCCTCGCCGGCTCGCGTGCGTTCGCGTGCGCCGTCCCGCTGCTGATGCGCGGACTGCCCGACGCGCCGTCGTACGAGCATCGCGAGTCCGAGGATCGCTTCCGTCCGGGAGGCGGCCGCGTCTGATCGACGCGCCTGCCGCTCTCTGAAACCAGAGGCCCGGACTCCGCGAAGGATCCGGGCCTTTTCGTTTTTTCTTCCACTTCGGGTGTGCCCCTGCACTCCGACGTCGCATCGACGCCTGGCGTACGCGACGCGGGATGTGCGCGGCGGGAAACCCGCCTCGTGCAGCGAGACGCCACTTCCGACGGGAGGGCTCGCGTGGGGGCACAGCCGAAGTGGAAGCGATCAACCCGAAATCGCGCAGGCGCTCACGCCGCGCGACGCAAACCGGCCGCAACGATTGGGCGGCTCCGGAACCCGTGACCGGAACCTTGCATTTCTCGACGTCGCCAAGGGGTCGAAGGCGCCTGATTGCAAATCAGCCGGCATATGCCCGCGTCGGTTCGCTCAGCGCGTGGCGGCGGAAGCGGCTCCGCCGCGGGCCGTCAGGCCGAGGCGGAGCCGAGCGATCCGACCGTCGAGTCCAGCACTTCGTGCGCTGAGGGGTGGCCGTAGCTCAATGGAAGAGCCGCGGGTTGTGGGTCCGCTGAAATCGGTTCGATTCCGTTCGGCCACCCCTCAGCGCATGTCATCAAACAGACCATGAGGAGAACGATCATGAAACGCGAATTCGAAGACCACGACAGCTTTTACGACGCACCGAACGAGCAAGCGTCGTAGCGGCTACCCGTCCGAGACCGGTGTCAAGCGCGGCGACCGCATCGTCCGTGGCGACAAGGAACTGCGCGAGAAGCTCGGCCGCGACGATCCGTGCGTGTGCGGATCGGCACGGCGTTTCAGGAACTGCTGCATGAAGTCCGGCTGCTTTCGACGGCAGCGACCGCGCCCACTACGTGCGCGATTGAGGGATCAGCGCGTCGCCCGCGAAAGGAGGGCACCCGAATGCAAGCCACGCACCAACACGTCCTGCAACTGGACATCCAGGGCACGCCCCAGGCCTGGATCTCGATCGAGCAGGCCGCGACCCACCATGCATCGGGCGCGGTGGCCTGGTTCGATGGTGCCGGCCCGCTGCGCACGCTGCGCGGCGGCTGGAACGTCGCCAGCGGCCAGCAGTCGCTGATCGAGGTCCATCCCATCATCGCCTTGCGCGGCGCCGCGCGCGTGAACCTGTTCGACCGCACGACCGCCGTGACTGCCGCCAAGCTGTTCCGGCGCGATCGCATGACCTGCGCCTACTGCGGCCTGCGCTTTTCCGAGCGCCATCTGCAGTGCGAGCACATCGTGCCGGCCAGCCGCGGCGGCGCCTGGGACTGGATGAACCTGGTCACGGCCTGCGCGGCCTGCAACGGCCGCAAGGCGGCGCGCACGCCCGAGGAAGCGCGCATGCCGCTGCTGTTCCTGCCGTACGTGCCCAGCCGCTTCGAGGACTTCCTGCTGGCCGGCCGCCACATCCGGGCCGACGTCCACGACTGGCTGGCCGCGCGCCTGCCCAAGGGCTCGCGTCTGAGCTGACCGGGGCGCGCCTGCGTTGGCGCCCTCGCTAGCGCGCCGGCGCCTGCAACCCCTTGAGGGCCGTCTGCACCGACTCGCCGAAGGCCTTGACGAATTCCGCCGCTGGCAGCGTCACGGGGGCGTCCTCGTCCGTGACGGCCGTCGACTGCGCGGGGTCGTCGCCGCGCGTCGTGAGCGTGAAGCTGGCGCGCACGAGCGCGATGGCGAGCACGGTGGCGGCGACGACGAGTGCAGTCACCAGGGCGGCGATGGACGTGGTGAACGCGCCGAGCGAGACCCAGACGTGCGTCGTCGCCGGGACGACGGCCGCCGCGGCGGATGTGGCCGCGGACGGCGTGATCGCCACGCGCGGGGCCGCCGCGAGCTGCACCTGCGTGTCGAGCGCCAGCACGCGGAATTCGGACACGAACGTGTGGACGATCGCGACCATCGTGCCCAGCAGGACGACGAGCGTCAGCAGGGCCGCGATCAGCGCGATGGTACGGAACCAGCGTCGGGTGACCTGTTCCGAGATGAGTTCGTTGGCGATCGTGGTCGTGACCGGCGGCGACAGGTCGTCGCTGATGTCGCTCGCGTCGGCCGTCATGGGATCAGCCCGAGGCCTTGCATGCGGTAGGTGATGGCCAGCTGGGACGTCCAGAACGCATCGGCGAACTCGGCCACGTTCTTGAGCTTGCCGGTCTGCAGCAGGATGCGCAATTCCTTGGCGGGGATCAGGAGCTCCGCGGCGAAGCGGTTGGCGAGGCGCTCGCTGCCGTCGGCCACCCGCGTGCTGAAGTTGGCGGGGGTGTCGCGCGGCGAGCTGGCGTGGCCGAGGGCGTAGTGGCCGAGCTCGTGCGCGATCGTGAAGCGCTGGCGCACCACGGCTTCCGACTGGTTGTACTCGATGACCGGCTGCTCGCCGGTGTTGTCGAAGTAGCCGCTGTAGGCGTAATCCGGGTCGGCCGGGCCGCCGCGGGCGACCACGCGGATGCCCAGCGCCGCGGCGATGCGGCGCGGGTCGACCGGCAGCTTGCCGTCCCAATGCCGCGCCAGCATGGCCGCGGCCGCGCGCGCGGGCGTGGGAGCCGCGGGCGAGGAGGAAGTGGGGGCCGGTGAGGTCATGGGCTGGACGGCATTGTCGCGCTGGGCGCTCGACGAGCACCTCGATCCACGCATTTTGCCGCCAGAAGCCGATTTTCAAGCATTCCGGGGAGATCGTCTCGCGCGGAAAGCGTGATAACCGGGCGGTCCGCGTACGCGGCGCCCCCGGCCTCCGGTCGCCGCGCGCAGCGCGCAGCGCGCGCCCATGAAAAAAGCCGGCCGCCGCGATCGGATCGCGAGGGCCGGCGTCGGCGCGCGAGGCGCGGCGCGTCAGGACGGCAGGAAGTCCAGCGGGTAGGTGGTGACGAGCGTCTCCACGTCCTCCGCGGCGAACGACAGCGTGCGGATCCGCCCGAGCAGCTTCTGCTCGAGATCCGGGTTCTTGAGCTCGCTGGAGACCAGCCGGCACGACGTGATGCTGCCGTTGGGCGCGATCGTGAACTCCACGACCACCTTGCCCTGCAGCGACGCGTCCTCGCGCAGCGCGCGGTTGTAGATCGCGTACAGCGAGCCCTTGGCGCGTTCGAGCACCAGGCGCACTTCCTCCAGCGAGCGCGAGGCCTTGCCGCCGCCGCTCTTGGACATCGTGCCGCCGGACTTGCCGACGCCCGCGCCGGTCCCGCGGCCGCCCGAGCCGGTGATCGCGCCGCCGAGGCCCGGCCCGCCGCCACCGCCGCCGCCCGCCACGCCCGCGACGAGCGTGGTGGCGCGGCCGGCCAGGCCGCCGCCGCCGGAGTCGCGGCTGAAGCCCGCGGTGTTGATGCCGCCCGAGCCGCCCGCGGCGTTGGACGTGATCATGTTGCGATCGGGCAGGCCCGCCTCCTTGCCGGCGCCCACGCCCACGCCGACGCCCGTGCCGACGCCGGCGCCGCGCTTGTCGATGTTCTGGTTCAGCTGCACGGCCAGCGGGGCGCCATGCATTTCGGGCGGTTGGTCCTTGAGCGCGGCCAGCAGGCCGACGCCCGCGGCCTTGTTGCGCGCCGCCTCGCGATCCTCGCCGGGCGGCTTGCCCGGGATCGGCTGGCGCGCCTCCACCACGGGGCGCTCGCGCGGTACCGGCTTGGTGGGCAGCGGGGCCGGCTCGGACTTGTCCTTCAGGTCGGGCTTGGGCGGTTCGACCTTCTCGGTCTTGGCCGGCGGCGGGGGCGGGGGCGGCGGCTTGGGCGTGTCCAGCAGCAGCTTGGCGGCGATGGGCGGCAGCGTGGGCGCCGCGACGTGCTCGGGTTCGGGCAGCGTGATGAAGCGCAGCGCGATGCCGAAAACGATGACGAAGCCCATCAACGCGAGGAACAGCTTGCGGAAGCGTTCCTCGTCGTCATGGGCCAGCGCCCATGGGAGCGTCGAATGGCGGAAGGAGATGGCGGTCATTCGCTCAATCCTTCCTGTTGACGGCGAAGGACACGTCCGTGAAGTCGGCGCGCGCGGCCGTGTACATCACCTTGCGCAGCAACTGGTACGGGATGTCCTTGTCGCCCATGATCGTCACCGAGTGCGCCTTGGCGGCGTTCTCGGCCTGGGCGACCGGGCGCGCCGCGATGGCGTCGAGCTCGGCCTTCAGGCCCGGGATGGTGTCGTCGGTGGCGGTGGCGGCCATCAGCGGCGCGACATCGGCGACCTTGCGGCCCTCGACGACGATCTCCGTGGCGTTGACGGCCACGACCAGGGTCTGCTTCGGGTCGGACTTCGCCGTGGACTCGGGCAGGTGCACAGAGGCCGCCGGCAGCGTCTCGACACCGGAGTTCGACAGCAGGAAGAAGATCAGGATCGTGAAGACGTCGATCAGCGACACGAGGTTCATGTCGAGCGAGTTGCCGTGGCGGGCGTTGCGCGCGGCGCGCTTCTGGACGGGCGTGAGCTTCATGGCGCCCTCCTCAATGCCGCACCGGCGCGTCGCCGATGGAGATCGCCGGGAACAGGTCGACGTCGACGACCGTCGTGCCGCCATTGGCCGTCTTGCCCGTGCGCATCGCGTCCATCACCTGCACGACGGTCTCGTAAGGGATGTTGGGCTCGGGCAGGACCGACGCCGCGGTCACGGCGGGGAACTTGTTCTTGACCACGAACATCACGCCGTTGAGCGTGGTGACGTCGACGTGGTTGTCGGGCGTGTTGGGGATGCGCTGGATCAGGCCGCCGATCTTGTCGCCGACCTCGATGGCGTCGTGGCGCACCACGACCTCGAGCTTGAGGTCGTTCTCCTTCAGTCCCTCGTAGTTGGCCGACTTGGCGGGCAGCGTCAGGTCGATCACTGACATGCGCGAGAACACCGCCGTCGACAGCAGGAACGGCACCAGCACGACGATCAGGTTGATGAACGCACTGACCTCCAGCGCCTCCGAACCCTTCTTGAGGCGGCGTCTAGCGGCCATGGCGGCACCCCCGGTTCTGCGGGTGGGTGGGGCAGCTCATGATCAGGCGGCCTTGTGTTCCGGCGCCAGGCGCTGCACGAGGTTCAGGAAGCTGATCTTGGCGCCTTCCAGGCCGTCGACGATGTCGGCGGTGCGGGCCTGCAGGAACGAGTGGATCAGCAGGAACGGGATCGCGACCATCAGCGCGAAGGCCGTGTTGTTCATGGCGATGGAGATGGACGCCGACAGCAGCGCCGCCTTCTCGGCCGGGTTGACCTGGGCCACCGCGGTGAACGCGTGGATCAGGCCCGTGATGGTGCCCAGCAGGCCCACCAGCGTGATGACGTTGGCGAACACGGCGATGTAGTGCGTGCGCTTTTCCAGGCGCGGCACGATCTCCATCATGCCTTCTTCCATCGCGGCGTCGATGTCGTCGCGGCGGCGCGTGGACTGCAGGCGCGACAGGCCGTTGTGCACGATCTTGCCGATGGCCGAATCGGAGGCCGCGGTGATGCCCAGCACCTCCTTCCACTGGCCGCCCTGCAGCAGCGGCAGCACGCGCGCCCAGTCCTGGCGGTTGGCGACGCGCGCCTTCTGCAGGAACACGAAGCGCTCGATGGCGATCGCCAGGCCGGTGGCCATGATCGCGAGGCTGGGGAAGATGAACCAGCCGCAGTCCTGGAAGAACTTGACGATCGAGTTGATGGTTTCCATCTTGGAATCTCCGGGAACAGTTCGGGAACGTGAAACGAATGGGGACGAGGCGGATTCAGTGCGCTGCGGGCTTGGCGTCCGCGGCCGGAGGCGCCACCGCGGCGGCGTGCTCCTGTTCGAGCTTGTCGTAGCGGACCTGGCGCCGGAAGACGTCACGATCGACCGGCGCCAGCGCCTCGTCGACCACGCTCACCGGCGGCCGGCCGGCGAGGTCGCCGGGCAGCGGCTTCTTCCAGGGCACGATGTAGAGCACCTTCGGCAATTCTCGGTTGCCGATGATCTTCGTGGGATCGATTTCTGCGCGATCCTGGCCGAACACCGGCGCGACAAGGCAACCGATCGTAAGCAGCGCGGCGAGGCAGCGACGTGCGGTCATGACTTCTTCTCCTTGGACACCCTGGCCTGGGCCGGCGCCGATGCGGCCGCCGGCACGGGCGCAGGCGCGCTTGCGGTGGCCGAAGCCGCCGGGGCCGCGGCACCGGGCACGCGGCGCCGCACGTCGGCCTGCCACTTGGCGACGACGGGGTCGCCCCCGGGCACCAGCGCGAGATAGCGCGTGTACAGCTCCAGTGCCTTGGCGGGTTCGGCCAGGTACAGGTCTTCCAGCACGCCCAGGTTCAGCACCGCGGTGGCGTAGCCGGGGTTGATGGCCAGCGCGTGCTCGTAGGCGTCGCGCGCCTTCGTGAACTCGCCGGCCTGGCGGTAGGTCAGGCCCAGCTGGTCCCAGGCGACGGCGTGGCCCGGGGCGAGCGTGGTGGCCTTCTCTAGCTCGCTGACCGACTCGGGCAGGCGGCCGGCGTTGCGGGCGATCACGCCGAGGTTGGCGTGCGGGCCGGCCAGTTCGGGGTTGGTCTGAATCAGCGCGCGGAAACCCTTCTCGGCGTCGGCGACGTGGCCGGCGCGCATCAGCGCCAGCGCGTCGTCGTAGGCGCGCTGCGTGGCGGGCGCGATCGGGCCGGTGGACGCCGGCGCCGCACCGGCGACCGCGCTCGCGGCGGCCCTGGGCGCGGACGCCGCGGCGCTCGCCGCCTGGGCCGGCGCGGCGGTCGCGTCCTGCGCCGCGCCGCGCGACAAGAAGCTCACCGAGCCGCAGCCGGCAAGCAGCGCGGCAGCCGCGACGCCGGCCAGCGCCGGGCGGAGGCGTTCAGCGGATCGCATCGACGGTCGCCTCGCTGTGTTCGGACTTGTTGTAGCGCGCGGGCTGCAGCGCCTTGAGCGCCTCGAAGCTCTTCTTCACCCACTCGTCGTAGATGCCCTGCGTGGTGCGGCCCGCGTTGATGCCGTGCAGCTCGATCGCCTTGAGCACGTACGGATCGGCCTGCTCCTCCAGCATCTCGTTGTACTGCTCGAGCTCCAGCTTGGACAGCTTCTTCGGGCGCTGTGACGAGGTGAGCGACTTGGCGAAGTCCTGGTAGACGTTGGCCACGTGGAACGTCGCGGCCGTGGTGACCTCGGCCACGCCGTAGTCGCTGGCCACCGCGTAGGCCTTGAGCGCGTCCTCCATCTTCGCCTTCTTCAGCTTCAGGTTCTTGGCCAGGGGCTCGACGAGGGCCACCTTCTGGTAGGCCTCGAACGACGGCTGCGCCGCGGCGAGCGCGGCCATGGCGCCCAGCGTCTTCGTGCGATCGGTGCGCGCGGCGCCGCCGTTCTGGTCGGCCACGAAGATGGCGTGCATGTGCGCGTTCTCCACCGCGGCGTTGCCGTCGGCGTGCGCGAGCTGCGCGAGCCGCCAGTGCGCCTCGACCGCGGGTTCCAGCGGCGTCGGGTACTGCTTCAGGTAGCGCTCGTAGTCCCGGGCGGCGGCGGCGCGGTTGGCCGCGGCGTCGGCCGGCCGGGGCTTGCCGGCCTTGACGCTGTCGGGGTCGCTGGCGGCGGCGCGCTCGTACAGCGTCGCGGCCTGCCACAGCGCGACGCGGGCGCGCGTCTGCGCGTCGGGCGTCGTGGCCGGTGCCTGCGCGATGCGTTCGTACTGCGCGGCCGCCGGTGCCCACTGCTTCTGCTCGCTGTAGGCCAGCGCCAGGTTGGCCGTGACGTCGCCCTGCAGCGGATGGTTCGGGTAGCGCTGGCGGAACGCCTCCAGCGCCTTGGCCGCGGCCGGCCAGTCCTTCAGCGCGATCAGCGAGGCCGCCGCGTCGTACTCGGCGTTCACGCGGATCGCCGAGCCCGGCGCCGCCACCGCCACGCGAGCGAAGTTCTCGGCGGCGGCCCGGTTGTCGCCCGCCGTGCGCGCCTGCTCGCCCTGCTTGTAGATGGACGCGGCCAGGCGCTCGGTCAGCTCGCCGCGCGCCGCATCCTTCTCGGGCACGAGCGCCAGCACCTCGCCGTAGGCCTTCTCGGCCTTGTCGAACCTGCCCGCCTCGAACGACGTGTGCGCGACCAGCGTCCACGCCACGCGGCGCTGCGCCGGCGTGGCCGGCGGGTTGAGCGCCAGCACCTGCTCGGCGACGCCCGCGGCGCGGTCGTTGTCGTGCAGCTTGAACAGCGTGTCGGCGGCGTTGGTGAGCACCGCCGGCGTGCGCGCGTCGTTCGGGAACGCGGCGGCGAAACGCAGCTCGCTGTCGACGCCCGCGCGCTGCAGCGGCAGCAGCGCGTCGCCGGTGATGCCCTTCTGTTCGGCCGTGTGCGCGAGCAGCGCAGAATAACCGGCGTCGGCGCCGTGCGGGTGCGCCGGGTATTCGTAGGCCGTCTTCTCGTATTCGACGGCCGACGCCGAGTACTGGCCGCTCTCGTACAGCACTTCGGCCAGCAGGAAGTTGTTCTCCGCGGCGTCCGGATCGCTGCCGAACTCGGCCAGCCACGCGCGATACCACTTCGCGGCCTCGACGTAGTCGTCCCTGGACTTCGTCTTCTGCGCGCTGGCGTGGTAGCGCTGGGCCAGTTCGGCCAGGGCCGTCTTGACCAGCGGCTGCGCCTTCTCCCAGCCTTCGGGGTTGGCCTTGCGGAACTCGCCGTCCAGGCCGTACTGCGCGACGTAATCCTTCTTGGCGGCCAGCGCCAGCTGGTCGAAGCCGGCGTCCTGGTCGATGGCGATCACCTTGGCCTGCATCGCCGGCGCCTGCGCATCGAGCGGGTTCAGGCGCGCGAAGCCGGCGTAGGCGTCGGCCGCGTCCTTCGGGCGCTCTTGCTTCAGGTACAGCTGGCCCAGCTGCTGGTAGATGCGGAATTCGTAGCCGCGCCGGCCGGCGTCGGTCATGTACGGCGGGATCGATTCCGCGCCCTTGAGGTTGGCCAGCGAGATGCCGATCACGCGCAGCGTGTCGTCCACCAGCTCCTTGTCGGCGCGGGTGAGCTTGTCGGACTGGCTGAGGTCGTCGTCGCGGATACCGACGATCTTGCCGTCCAGCACGCCGAAGAACGAGCCGAGCGCCTCCTCGAGGTTGCCCTGCTTGAACCGGGACCAGCCCTGCATGTACAGCGAGCGCTCGCGGTACGGGTTGTCGTAGTCGCCCTTGAGCACCAGCGTGTAGGCGGCCTCGGCCTTGGCGTACTGGCGCAGCGTGAACAGGATCTCGCCGCGGCGGAACTCGACCTCGTCGTAGTAGTGCGTCTTCGGGTACTTCGCGACGAGCTCGTCCAGCGTCTTCAGCGACTCCTCGAGCGCGCCGCCCTGCTCCTGCGCCCGCGCCAGCTGGTACAGCACGCGGTCGTTGTTCGGGTCGTTCGGATAGTTCCTGAGGTAGTCGCGGTACTGGGCGATCGCACCGCTGTAGTCCGGCACGCCGGTGGGCGTCGGATTCGCGGCGTTGGCGTTGTCGGCGCTGGCCATCGACAGGTCGCCCAGGCGGCGCAGCGCATCGGCGCGCTGCTTCGCGTCGGGCGTGACCGCCAGGAAGTTGCGGTAGGCGGCGATCGCCTTGTCCTCGTCGGCCGGGATGCCCGGGTCGGAGTCGATCGCCACTTCCCTGGACAGCAGCGACTTGATCGTGGGCGCGTCGTCGGGCGTGGCGCCCGGCTTCTTCGCGCCGCCCAGCATCGCGCAGGCGCCCAGCGAACTGGTGAGCACGACGAGCGCGAGCGCACGCGGCAGCGGCGCCAGCCGCAACAGCGGTCGAAGGCGGTCAGGGCTTGTCGACATGGCTGCCCTCCTCCTTCGGCTCGGTCGCGCGGTCGTACAGCTGCGCGACCGCGTAGCGGGCCTGCGCGGTATAGGCGGCCAGGCGTTCCTTCTGCGCCTTCAGCTCGGTGATGGCGATCTCCTGCAGCGCGCCCTGCTGTTCCTGCGACAGCGCGGCCACGCGCGGCAGCAGCACGTTCAGGCGGGCGTCGAGCTCGGCGATGCGGCGCGCGAAGTCCTCGAAGTGGGCGGGCTCCTCCTGCTGCGCCCGGGCCAGGTCGGCGTCGTGCTGGCGCGCGGACGCGAGCGCGTCCTCGGTCTGCTTCTGGCCCTTCCTGGCGCTCCAGGCGCGTGCCGGATATTCGTGTGCCAGCTGCCACGCGAGCGCGCCCGCCACGCGGCGCAGGCGCTCGCGCGCGTCCGCGAGGCCGGGGTCGGCATCGGCGGGGAGCCCGGACAGCGTGTCGGTGACGCGCGCCAGCCGCTGCTGCAGCGCGCGCTCGTTCGCGTCGGCGAAGGCGACGCCGTCGGCGGCGTCCTCGGCCTGCTTGAGGTCGGCGGCGTTGGCCTCGCTGCGCCGCGTCAGCTGGTCCAGGCCCAGGCCGCGCGCCTGCTGCTGCGCGCGGACCCGGGGCAGCCGCTCGGCGAAGGCCTGGCGGCGCGTGGCGAGCATGTCGCCGAACACGCCCAGGTTGTCGTGCCAGTCGTTCAGGTTGTGCGTGAGAAACTGCAGGTCGCGGTAGTTCTTGAACGCCTCCTGGAACTCGTTGCCGGCGATCACGGGCGTGAGCAGGCGCGCGTGCGGCATCAGTGGCAGGTCGCGGAAGGTCTGGAACCAGCCCATCTCCTCGCCGGGGTTGCGGTTCATCAGGCCCTCGACGAGCTTGCCCGCGCGGATCGCGGCGACCGTGGCGTCGATGTTGGCGTCCTCGTTCTCGAAATTGGCGATCGCGTTCTCGTAGCGCTGCAGCGCCTGCGCGTCGGCGTGCAGCTCGGCGTACGCATAGGGCACGGCCAGCTGCGCCTCGAGCACCGACGGGTCGCTCGGGTCGCGGCCGGCGAGCTCCAGCCAGGGCACCAGCGCCTGCTTGGGGTTGCCCACCGCGTCCGCCGCCCAGCCGAAGCCCAGGAGGGCGGCGTTGGCCTGGAGGCCCTGCAGGCGCACCCGCTGCAGGTAGTCGCGCGCGGCCACGGGCTGGCCCGCCTTCATCGCGGCGAAGCCGAGCGCGACGTTGGCCTTGTCGCGCAGCGCGCGGCTCTCCTCGTCGGGCATGGTCTGGCGGCCGAGCTCGTCCAGCACGTTCGTGCCGTGCGCGACGTCGCCGCTGCGGATCATGGCCACGCCCAGGTTGTAGCGCGCATACAGGTCGGTGCCGCGCGGCCCGGCGATCGGCGCCAGGATCTTGCTGGCGGTGTCGTTGTCGCCGAGGGCCATCGCCACGTTGGCCTGCAGCAGCCTGCGGTCGTCTTCCAGCGGCTCCGGCAGCACGTGCTCGATGCGGCCCAGTGCGGCCGACGCGTCAGGCATCAGGCCGCGCTGGTAGCGGATCTTGGCCAGGAAGTACCACGCGCGGTCGCGCACCGACGGCGGCGCGCCGCGCGCCAGCAACGCCTCGAACACCTCGGCCGCCTGCTTGTGCAGGCCGTACGACAGCAGCAGGCCGCCGCGCAGGATCTCGGCCTCGTCGGCGTGATGCTGCATGCGGTCGAAGTGCTGCGACACCTCGAGCTTGGTGATCGCCGGGAAGTAGCGGCCCTGGTAGAACTCGAACAGCACGTCGCCGTAGTGCGGGTCCACCACCGGGTGCCTGGGTGGATCGGCCGGCAGCTTGTTCGGGTCGTCGGCGGCGCGCGCGCCGGCCGCCGCCAGCACGCCCGCGACGAGCGCAGCCACCAGGCAAGGCCGCGGAAGAAGGCGCGAACGCAGGCGCATCGTCGTCACTGCCAGACTTTGACGTCGAATTCCGGCTGCAGCTTCTGCTGCACGTCCTTGATCTGCAGCTCGATGTACTTCGGCTCGGTGCTCTTGTCGAACTTGATCGTGGTGGCGCGCTTGTAGTCGCGGTCGTGCGGGCCCTTGCCGGTGAAGAAGGCCACGATCTCGTGCGGCCCGGCCTTCAGGTCGCCGAGGTAGACGCGCTGGACGCCGCCGCGGTGCAGCGCCTGCACTTCCAGCGGTGTGTACAGGTAGGTGGTGACCACCTTGTCGTCGAGCTTGACCTGCACCGAGTCGAGGTCGAACAGGAGGCCGACGTCCATCGACACGAACACCGCCACCTGCGTGTTGGCCGGGAACAGCAGTTCTTCTTCCAGCACCAGCAGGTCGCGGTTCAGGCGGATCACGTCGGCCTTGGTCTGCTGCACGCGGTCGTCCAGGCTGCCGGTGGGCGCGGGCTCGCTCGCGGCGGCGGCGCTGGCGGGCGACTCGGGCGCGGCCGCGGGGGCCGCCACGCCGCTGGCTGCTTCCTGCGCGGGCGCCGCGGCGATGGCGGCGGGCACCGCGGGGGCGGAGGCGGAAGGCGCCGGCGCATCGGCCGCGAAGCCGGGCGACAGCGCCGCCGCGGCGCACAGTCCGAGGGCGATCAACGCCGCGCGTGTCAGTTTGAGCATGCTGATCTCTCTTGTCTTTTCTTAGAACGTGGCCGACAGCACCGTGTTGAACACGCTCGCGTGGTACGAGTACGGCTTGCCGGTGTCGGGCCTGGTGTAGTCGGCGTAGTGGAAATCGATGAACTGGTACGAGCCGCTCAGCTTGACGTCGTATTTGCCCGGGATGCTGCGCAGCGTGTACGAGACGGTCACGCCGGGGCCGAAGTCGTGCATCGTCGCGAGCTCGCGGTTGCGCGACACGTACAGCGTCTGCGTGGGCGCGTTGTCGCTGTAGAACAGCGCGTGGTTCTGGCGGTAGTAGCGCACGAAGCTCTCGAGCAGCCAGCCCGGCGCGAGGTCGCGGTTGTACGCGAGCTCCAGCGTATGGCCGCGGAGGCCCCAGGTGTCCCAGTAATAGCGGTAGTCGGCGCGCAACGAGCGGCGGTTGGTCGCGCCCTCGGGCGTGATGTCGCCGGTGGCCGACAGCTTCAGCGCCTTGCTCTCGCGCGTGGTGGGCGCGTTCTCGTGGATGTAGCTGCCGAACACGCGCGCGAGACGGTACGGGCTCTGCAGGTAGCCGTCGTCGTTGATCGACTCGAGGTTGGCACTCGCCTGCCAGCGCGGGGTCAGGATCTGCGTGATGCCCAGGCGGTACTGCCAGTGGTGCGCCGTGCCCACCCAGCCCGGCGTGCCGTGCTGGCCCACCTTGTCGTCGGCGTGGCTGTAGCCCAGCAGCACGGTGGTCATGCCGCCGAACACGTCCTGGGTCAGGTCGACGCCGAGCGTGCTCGCCTGGTAGTCGGGCTCGACGCTGCGCGAGCCGGACACGTGGATCAGCGAATCGCGCACCACGTAGTCGAGGCCCAACCCGCCCTGGTTGCGCACTTCCTTGAACTTGCTGGCGGTGGTGACGACGTCGATCGACGCGTTGCTCACCGCGTCGACGTACCAGCTGCCCGACAGCGACACGCGATCGAGCATGCTCTTGCGCACCAGCAACGCCGGCCCCTGCGCGATGACGCCGCCGCCGTCGTACAGGTGATACATCGTCTCGGCGCGGTCCTCGGGCAGGTCGACCGCCTGCACCGAGCCGGCGGCCACGGCGCCCGCGGCCAGCCCGGCGGCCTTGGCGGCGTTCTTAATTGCAGCCACAGCCGCCCCCCTGCACGCCGGTGGCACCCCGCGAACCCTCGCGCACGACGTACACGTGATCCTGCTGCCGCCCCGGCAGCTCGTTGAGCGAGGCCTTCATGACCGGCGCGGCCAGGCGCTCGCGCTCGTACGGCTTGACCCAGGGCTCGATCGGCTTGAACGCGCAGCCGGCGGTGCCCGCGAGCACGCCGGCGGCGATCATGATGGACAGGACAGGGCGGGCACGGACCATCGTCATTCCTTCAGCAATCCGCGGATCTGCTGCTCGTAGTCGGCCTCGGTGCCCGCGCGATAGCCGCGGTGCAGGAAGCGCATCCTGCCGTCGCGGTCGATCACCACGGTGGACGGCATCGAGTTCAGGTCGTACAGCTTGCTCACCTTCTTCTCGGTGTCGAGCAGCACGGGGAAGCTGACGTTGAGCTTCTGGGCGACGGCCATCGCGGCATGCGGATCGTCGTCGACGTTGACGCCCAGCAGCACGAAGCCCGACTTGCGGTACCTCTCGTACAGCGTCTCCAGGCGCGGCATCTCCTCTCGGCACGGGCCGCACCAGGTCGCCCAGAAGTTCACCAGGACGACCTGGCCGCGCAGTTCGTCCAGGCGGACGTTGCGGCCGTCGGCCCCGCGCAGCGTGAAGTCGGGGGCGACGGCGTTGGGCGCCGGGGCGACCGCGTGGGCGGGCGCGAGCAGCCCCAGCGCGAGCGCGAGGGCGGAGGCGGCGGTGGCGAGGGTACGGATCATGCGCATTTGGAATTCACCTGCTGGACGGTCGGGACGGAAGCGTCGTGGGGGATATCGACGCCCGGCGCCCTGCGGTCAAGCCGGAGCGGGACCTCATTTGTCAGAAGAAGAACGCGAAACCCACCGTCACCTCGGGGTTCTGCGTGGAGCCCCGCTTGCCGAGCAGGTCGAGCGTGTAGATGTGGTCGCGGACGTCGGCGCGCAGCGCCACCCAGTCGGCCAGGAACAGCTTGGCGCCGAGGCCGAAGTTCCAGGTCTGCATGCGTTGCGAGTCGAACCGCGTGCTGCCCAGGCCGCCGATCGCGTACATCGTCGACGCCTTGGCCCAGTTCCTGCCGATGAAGACCTCGCCCGGCAGGAAGTTCCAGCCGAGGGACAGGTCGTAGGACTGCAGCTTCTGCTGTTCGGCCGTGAAGATGCCGCCCGGCAGGATGTTGCGGAATTCCGCGTCGCTCACCTTGGTGCGGCGGTAGCTGGCCTCGACGAAGAAGTCCTCCGTGATGTCGTAGCCGACGCGCGCGCCCCAGTCGAAGTGCGTGCCGAAGTTCTGCGCGGTGTAGCTGCCGGCGAACAGGCCGACCTCGAAATCGTTGGACGGGTACTTGGGCTTGTGCACCTCGCGGCGCTCGACCTGCGGCACGATCACCTGGTCGCTGGTGTCGGCCGCGGGCGCGTCGGCGGCACGCGCGCTGCCGTGCGCCAGCAGGGCCAGCGCCGCGCCCGCGAGCAGCGTGAGCGCGCACGCGCGGATGGCAGGGGCGGTCGAAGACGGGCGCTTGGCGGCGATGGTTCGGCTCTTGGCGGTCATGGCGGCGCTTCAGAAGAAGAAGGAAAGTCCGGCGGTGGCCGCGCGGTACTCGAGCGAGCGCTGGTCGGAGACGAACGCGGTGTAGATCGCGTAGTCGGCCCGGACCATGAAGCGGTCGGTGAGGTGGTAGCGCGCGCCGATGATGGCGTCGGCCAGGCGCGCGTTGGTGGGCTGGAAGTTGACCAGGCTCTGGTTCGGGATGTTCTTGAACATGCCGATGCCGATACCCATGAAGGGGGAGAAGCGCTGGTCGGACCAGGGCTCGGCCTGCAGGTTGACGTGCCACAGCGTGGTGCCGGAGAACACGCCCTGCACCTGGCCCAGCGTCGATTCGAAGCTGAGGGTGTCCGACACGCGGTACGACACCCAGAACTTGATCATCGACTCGCGGTGGAAGCGCCCGTACCCGGCGCCCAGTTCCACGCGGCGCGCGAGATAGTCGTCGTACTTGACGTCGCCGAACTCGTTGGGCAGGCCGTTCTCGGCCAGCGTCGATTGCAGCTGCTGGCGCGTCACCCAGCCGACCTTGCCGGTGGCCGTGCGCACCTTGTACCAGTCGGTGTGGCGCAGCTCGATCGAGATCCACTCGCCGCGGGCGGCGACGTAGAAGACCGGGTAGCCGCGGCCCGCGAAGGTGTGCAGCTCGATGTACGGGTCGGTGACCTGCACGCGCTCGCGCCTGTCGCCGCCGGGCACGCTGTCGGCCACGGGCACCGTGGGCGGCGATCCGGTGGTCACCGGCGCGGGGATCTCCACCGTCTGCGTGGAGCCGGGCACCGGCACGCTGGCCGAGCGCGCACGGTCGTCGGCCGGGAGCGGGGCGGACGCGGCTTCGGCCGGCGCGGAGGCCGCGGCGCTGGCCGCCGATGCCGCGTCCGCGGTCGCGTCCGCTGCGCGCACGCCGGCGCACGCGAGCGCGCAGGCCAGCAGCGCCACGGCGCGTTGCAGCGGCGCGGCCCAGGTCGAGACGGCGCGCACGCCGCTCATTGCGTGTTGCAAGTGCTGCCCGCCCAGGCGCCGGGGGCTTTCGGGTCGAGCGGGGGAGTGAACATGCTGTAGCCGGACGTGCTGAATTCGTCCTGGCCGCTGGGCACCGGATGGCTGATCCAGTAGGCGATCAGCTTGGCGTTCGGATCGTCCTGGCTCGTGAAGATGCGGCCGCCGCCATGCAGCACGTTCAACAGCAGCGGCTTGTCGAACAGGCGGCTCTGGATCGGGCTGCCGAACACGGTCACCCCCTGCGCCGAATAGAAGTTCTTGTACATGTCGGATGCACGGATCGTGGTGGCCGTGGTGGCGTCGGTCGACGCGGCGGCGACGTCCGCATCGGCGATCGGCGTGGCCGCGGCGATCACGCGCAAGGCGCCGCCGGTCCCCGTGTTGCTGTCATGGCAGCCCGCGCCCGCGCAGGTGTTCGTCGAGGTGACGCCATTCTGCGTGATGGGCAGCTCCTTGAGGAAGATCGGGAAGATGCACTTCTCGAAATAGGGAAAGGCGAGCGTGGCCCCGCCGGTCGTCGAAGGGTTGTCGACGTTGCCGGGGTTGGTCAGCGGGTCGCCGCCGCCGCCGCAGCCAGCGAGCAGGCCGCCGGCCACGAGGGTCGCGAAGGCCGCGCGGCCGATGCCCGCGCGGCGCATGGCGCGCACGCCGACGCGCGG
>Ga0209258_100653_pt1 | contig 25414 bp, 18 predicted proteins | sample Araplaol_mTSA_r2_FD_184281 | JGI IMG/M metagenome (GOLD analysis project Ga0209258, IMG submission 184281) | Arabidopsis root microbial communities from North Carolina, USA - plate scrape CL_Col_mTSA_r2 (SPAdes) (version 2) | ecosystem: Host-associated > Plants > Roots > Endosphere | place: USA...
GGCGCACCGAGGCGTAGAACTTCAGCGCGTTGCCGCCGGTGGTGGTTTCCGGGCTGCCGAACATCACGCCGATCTTCATGCGGATCTGGTTGATGAAGACCACCAGGCAGTTGGACTTCTTGATGTTGGCGGTGAGCTTGCGCAGCGCCTGGCTCATCAGGCGGGCGTGCAGGCCGACGTGGGAGTCGCCCATTTCGCCTTCGATTTCGGCCTTCGGCGTGAGCGCGGCAACCGAGTCGACCACCACGACATCCACGGCGCCCGAACGCACCAGCATGTCCGCGATTTCCAGCGCCTGTTCTCCGGTGTCCGGCTGCGAGACCAGCAGGTCGTCCACGTTGACGCCCAGCTTGGCGGCGTAGGTCGGATCGAGCGCGTGCTCGGCGTCGACGAAGGCTGCGGTGCCGCCGTTCTTCTGGCAGTTGGCGATGACCTGCAGGGTCAGGGTGGTCTTGCCCGAGGATTCCGGCCCGTAGATTTCCACCACGCGGCCGCGCGGCAGGCCGCCGACGCCCAGCGCGATATCCAGGCCCAGCGAGCCGGTGGACACGGTGTCGATGGCGTCGTCGGTGCGATCACCCAGGCGCATGACCGCGCCCTTGCCAAACTGCTTTTCGATCTGGCCGAGGGCCGAGGTGAGCGCCTTGCGCTTGTTGTCATCCATCGTCTTGAATCCTGGGGTGGCAGTGAATGGAAGGCATGATGCCCGCGTCTGGTCTCACGGGCTGCGATCTGTGATCAACGAGTATCCCACACCGGTCAAGCCGGTTCGGAAGGACATCGGGAATCAGTCCGTCAGCGCCCTGATGACGCCCTTGAGGGCCGCCGCCACCGTCTGCCGCCGCACGGACTCGCGGTCGCCGTCGAAATGGAACAGCTGGGCGTGCGCGTAGCCGCCGCGGCGCTTCCAGCCGATCCAGACGGTGCCGACCGGCTTGTCCGCCGTGCCCCCGCTCGGTCCGGCGATGCCGGTCACGGCAACGGCCATGCCGGCGCCGAAACGCGCCAGCGCGCCCGAAACCATCTCCAACGCGGTTTCCTCGCTGACGGCGCCGGTGCGTTCCAGCGTGCGCGGGTTCACGCCCAGCAGGGCTTCCTTGGCCTCATAGCTGTAGGTCACCACACCCGCATCGAACCAGGCCGAGCTGCCCGGCAGGTCGGTGAGCGTCTTGGCGATCCAGCCGCCGGTGCACGATTCGGCGGTAACCAGCATCAGGCGATGGCGCAGCGCGGAGGCTGCGATCTGCTCGGCCAGCTCCTTGAGCTCGGCATCGGTGGGAGCGGACAACGTCATGGCATTTCCTGGGGACGGCACAAGCCGCTCCTTCTACCCTGCCCGAGCCATCACGCCAAGACCCGACGCAAGCGTGCCGCACGAAGCCTTCAGCTTCCCCAGACGGATTCCGCGTAGCGAAGGAAATTCAGGCCGAGGATTTTCTCGATTCGCCCGGATGAATAACCCTTCTGCGCCAGCAGCTGGGCCAGCTTGTGAAACTGCTGTGGCCCGCGCAGATCGACTACGAAGGGATACGTATCCGGCCGTTCGCCGGCGGCGCTGATGCCGGCCGCCTTGCGCTCGGCAATCTCCTTCGCCAAGACGGCCTGATAGGCATGGAGATCGTCGATCTGGGTCACCGAGCCGTCAGTGCCGATGCCGACGTGGTCCTCGCCGCAGACGTTCACCGCGTGGTCGATGTGGGCCACGACATCGTCAGCCCTGGCATGCCCCGAGGCGTTGAGAAACGACATGAAATAGATGCCGATGAAGCCACCGCGTTCCGCCACCAGTCGCAGCTCGGCATCGGTCTTGTTGCGTGGCAGGTCGGTCACCGCGCGGCAACCGGTGTGGTTGATCGAGATCGGCGCCTTGGAAACACGCGCGGCTTCCAGGCAGGTGCGTTCGCCACTGTGCGAAAGATCGACCATCACATGGCGCTCGTTGAGTCGCGCGACCACCTCGCGACCGAACGGCGTGAGTCCGCGGTTCTCCGGCGCCATCGAGCCATCACCAAGCTGGTTGGCCGGGTTGTAGGTGAGCTGGAACACGCGTACGCCCAGGTTGGCGAAGATGTCCACGCGCGTGGCGTCCTTGCCCATCATGGCGCCGTTCTGAAAACCGTAGATCAGTCCGATCTTTTTCTCCGCCTTTGCGCGGCGGATGTCGCGGGCCGTCAGCACCTTCAGCAAGTCACCCTCGTTCGCGCGGACTCGGGCATCGGTGGCAGCGATGTCACGCACGCTGGCCTCGAATGGATCTTCCGAACCGGACACATAGCCCAGCGTGATGTTCACCGCGGTCAGCCCGGATGCGTGCGCCTCCGACAGGACGCGCGAGGAGAATTCCGGCACCAGGCCGCCGCCGGCGTCGCGGTTCGGATCATTCAAGCCACCCAGTGCGTTGATGACGATGCCACCGTCGGCCGCAGGCGCACGCTGCCCCGCGGCGCCTTGCGCTTCCCACGGCAACATGGCGGCAGCCGCGGTCCAGGTCAGCCCGGTGAGGAACTTGCGTCGATCATTCGTCGTCATCACCCATCTCTTCCTTGGTCACCGGTCGGTAGTCGGCGCGCGGGTACGCGTGTCCGCGCTTCACCGTCATGCGAATGCTGCGGAGATTACCCAGGTCCTTCAGCGGGTCGGCCGAAAGCACGGCGAAATTCGCCAGCTTGCCCGGGGCGATCGAACCCATGTCCTGCGCCTGCCCCGCTGCTTCAGCGCCCACCAGTGTGGCCGAGCGGATCACCTGCAGCGGCGGCATGCCCACGTCATGCGCGAGGAAGAACATCTCGTCATAGACCGATGGCCATGCGCTCTTCACGCCGCCGTCGTCGTCGGTGCCGGTCGAGATCGGCACGCCGGCCTGCCATGCCTGGCGTACCAGGCGAACGGTGGTCGGGCCGGTACAGCGCAGCGGCTTGCGATCGGGATGCGCCTTGCGGCTGGTGTCATAGCGGACGAACAAGCTGCCGGTCGCATCGAGGATCGTGCCGTGCTTGAGCATGTCGCGGTAAAGGCCTGCGATCACGGGATCATCGCCGCTCTTCGCCAGCAGTTCGTCATGGAACGGCGTGTGGTCTTCGTACGACTTCAGCATCACCGGTTCGAGCTGATACGCGAGATAGCAGGCGTGGCTGATCACATCGACGCCGGCGTCGATGACGTCGGCCGGCCGCGTCGGAAAGACCGCGCTGTGCGCCCACACCATGATGTGCTGACGGTGAGCCTCGGCGGTGATGGCCGCCACGCGATCCGGCGGCAAATCCGCATACACCTTGATCGCCGTGGCGGAGGTGCCGCGTGCCAGCGTCACCGCCTCGCGCAGGTCGGTGTCCTTGTCGATGGCCTGCATCCAGGGACTCTTGCCCGGCGTCACGCCGTAACTCGCGGCAGCCACGCGCGGATCGGCGAAGAACTCGGGGCCGGCCATCACGGCTGCGTAGTAGATGTCGGGCGAAGGAATCTCGCTGGCCCTCGCTTCACGCGCCAGCTCGCCGATCGAGCGGAGATCGTCCGCCATGTCGCGCACGGCCGTGACGCCCGCATAGAGGTTGCGCCGAAGCAGCGCCCGGGCACGCTTGGCGTCCGGTGGCGTAGCCAGGTGCACATGGCTGTCGATCAGGCCGGGAATGACGTAACTGCCATGAAGATCGATCGTGCGAACGCCGGCTTCCTTCGAGCCGACCAGGGAACCGTGCGGACCCAGCGCCACGATCCGTTCACCACGGACAAGCATGTCCTGGTCGGGAACGGCCGGTGCGCCGGTGCCGTCGATGATCGTGACGCCGGCATAGAGTGTCACCGGTTCGGTAGCGGATGGCTTGGGGAGCTCGCTCCCTGCGCACGGGGCAAGCGGCGAGGACAGCGCCAGAACCAGCGCCGCCATCCGATGGACGGCCAATCGAAAGGGACTATGCATGGCGGTCGATCCTACACATCGTGTTCCGCGGTCCACAAGCCGCGGCGATACACGAACGAACCGTGCCGTGGGTCAGCTGCGCTGATTGCTTCGACTAGCCGGTGGCGGGCAGCCAGCCCGGCATCACCTCATCGGGACAATGCGTCAATGAGCGCCTGCGCCAGCGGTTTCATGTAATAGCTGCCAGCAGGAATGGCCTGCACATGCACGTCGTGCCTTGCGAGCGCCTCCGCCACCAAGGGACCCACTGCGGCCACCAGTGTGCCGGCCAAGGCCTCTTTCAGCGACGTGCCTTCCGCCTGCGCGGCGGCCAGCTTCGACAGGCGTTCGACCTGCTGGAGGCTGGTGAATGCGATCGCATCGACCGCACCTTGCCGCATGCGTTCCAGCATCGCCAATACGGCTTGGTCGTCGGCGGCATCCGCATACCGATAGGGAGCGACCGGCGACACATGGGCACCTGCTTCCGCAAGAAACGTCGTCAGGGCGGTGTTGGGATCGCTGCCGTACAACTGCAGGCCTACGCGCCGACCACGCAGGTCGATCGACGCAAGGCAGGCGATCATGCCGGCCGTGGTGGCCGGTTCAACCACGATGGCGGGTCGCAAGCCGAGTTCGCGCAGCACCCTGCCGGGCTTGGGGCCGCGGGCCACGATGCGCACATCAGACAGACGCTGCACAAAGCGCGCGCGCCATGCCGGCCGGTGCTGGTCGATCGCGCCGAGCAGCCGGCGCAATCCTTCGCCGGTGAACAGCAGCAGGTCGTCGCATCCGCCTGCATTGAATTGTTCCAGCCATGCGAGGACAGGCGCCGGATCCGCCGCATCGCGGATATCCACCAGTGGGCAGCGCAGTACCTCGGCGCCACGTCGCTCCAGCAACGCGGCGAACACATCCAGCTCGCGCGACTCCGGCACGGCAATGCAACGGCCGGCCAATGGTCCTGAAGGTGGCGCGGTCGCGCTCATCGACAACCTCTCGCCCAGGGCAGGACCACGATGCCTCGACCATGCTTCGCCTTCACGTCAGCTCCGCCTCCATCGTCGCCAGCCGCGCTGCACCGTCGCCGGTCCGTTCGTCGTACCCAGGCTGCTCCTGGGCGAAGGCCGCCACCTCGCCGATGATGAGCAGCGCCGGCGTCGTGACGGCATGGAGCTGGGCAAGCCGAGGCAATGCATGGAGCATTCCGGTGATCACGCGCTGTTGTGGCAGCGTGCCGTTCTCGATGATCGCCACCGGCGTATCCGCTGCGCGGCCGTGCGCCAGCAGTCGCTCCGTCAACGAGCCGATCCGCTCGATACCCATGTAAATCGCCAAGGTCTGGCGGGCGTCGCCCAGGGCGGGCGTATCCAGCGCATCCACAGCGTCCTTGCCGTGGGCCGTCAACAGGCAGATCGACTGCGCATGATCGCGGTGCGTCAGCGGAATGCCGGCGAAGGCCGCGCAGGCGACGGCAGCTGTGATACCCGGCACGACGTGGCAAGGGATGCCATGGTGCCGGAGAAAGGCAAGCTCCTCGCCGCCACGACCGAACACGAACGGATCCCCTCCTTTCAGGCGTACTACCCGTCGTCCTTCGCGGGCGTGGGCCAGCATGAGCCGATGGATCTGCTCCTGCGGCACATGGCGTCCCCCGCAACGCTTGCCCACATCAAAGCGTTCGGCATCACGCCGGGCCATACCGAGGATCTCCGCACTCACCAATTGGTCGTGCAGGATCACATCCGCTTCGTTCAATGCTCGCAGCGCCTGCAACGTCAGCAGGCCGGGGTGTCCCGGGCCGGCACCCACCAAGGTCACGGAGCCCGTGCGACCCCGAGGCTTATCGGCGTGCAACGCATCGAGCAGCAGGCGCTCCGCCTGTTGCGGTTGCCCACGACGGAGCCGCGACAACACGGGCCCTTCATACAGCCAATCGTAGAACGCACGACGCGCAGCCAGGTCTGCGTGTACTTGCAGAATCCGCGCACGATGTCGCTGCGCCAGCGCCACCAGGATTCCCAGCGCGTTATCCAGCGCGCGCTCGAGCATCTCGCGCACGCGCCGCGCCAATGCCGGTGCTGCACCTGCCGTGGAAATCGCCACCATCAACGGCGAGCGGTCGACCACGGCAGGGACGTGGAAACGCGACTGTTCGGCGTCATCCACTACATTGGCAAAGATGCGTCGCTTGCCCGCCTCCTCGGCCACGCAAGCATTGAGACCGCGGTCATCCGTGGCGGCAATGACCAGCCACATGCCATCGAGCCAGTCAGGTGCGAATGACCCGCAGCGCCACGCCAGCGTTCCATCGTCAACGTCACGGGCCAGCCGCTCGTCCAACTTCGGCGCGCCCACCGTGACGCGGGCCCCTGCGGCCTGCAGGGCCTCCGCCTTGCGGTATGCCACGCTGCCACCGCCGACCACCAGCACCGGCAGCCCCGTCAGATCGGCGAACAGCGGATAGAGCTTCATCGATGGCCTCCCACGTTTGTCGTGCATCAGTTCAGGCGTCGACCTCTGCGTGCGCCTCGACGATCAGCCGCCGCAGCTCCGGCACGCACGATCCGCAATTGCCGCCCGCGCGCAGTACAGCGGTGATACCTGCCGGCGTTTCCAGACCCTTGGTGCAAATGGCCTCGGTGATGGTGTTTCGCCCCACGCCAAAGCACGAGCACACCACCGGGCCCGCATCCGCGATCGCATCGGGCGACTCACCCGCCAGCAAGGCCAAGCGATCCGCATCAGTCAACGCTTCACGCGCAAACAGGCTGGCCAGCCAGTGGCGTGAAGGGAGGTCGGGGCGGGCGGAGAGGAACACGCAGGATTCGATACGGCCATCCACTACATGCGCCGCGCGATAGACGCCCGTCCCTTGATCCTCGTGTTCCAGCCAATCGGCATTTGCATCGTGCACGTCGAGCCAGGTTCGGGCCCAGGCATGGCAGTCCTTCGGCCGTTCGCGGTGTGCGATCTCGTAGCGCAGGAAGCGATCGCCCCGGATCACCGTCCAGTAACTGAGCTCCGAGGTCGGCAGTGCGCGGCGCCCGAACGCAAAGCCGTACCAGCGCACGAGGAAGGGTTCCACGCGCACCGGCGTGTGCTTGAACTCCGGCTCGCCGGAGACCGGGTCGACCACCGGATTCACCACGCCGCCCACGCGCGCGTCGGACGCGAACTGATCGCTCCAATGAATCGGCACGAATACATTGCCCGCCAGGATGCCGCCGCCATGACGCACGCGCGCCACCATCGCGCCCCAATGCGAATGCACGCGCGCCAACTCGCCTTCGCGCACGCCGCTGCGCAACGCATCGTGAGGATGCATGTCCACGTAGGGCTCGCCGGTATGGCCCGCCAACTTCGGTGATTTTCCGGTGCGCGTCATGGTGTGCCACTGGTCGCGCACGCGGCCGGTGTTGAGTACCAACGGATACTCGCGATCCGTCGCATGGACGGGCGAGCGTGCTGCGGTGGGCACGAACCGGGCCTGGCCGTTCGCGTGACCGAAGCGACCATCGGTGAACAATCGGGGCGTTCCAGCGCCGTCTTCGCATACAGGCCACTGCACCGGCGCCAGGGCGTCGTAAGCCTGCAGGCTGAGCGATGCCAGTCCCCCAAGATTCAATTGGCGCTCTACCGCGGGCTCGCCATCACTCCGCGGCGCATGGTTGCGGAATGCGGTAAGCCGCGCATGTTCCACGAAGATGTCGTGCGGATTCTCGAAGCCGAAACCCTCTTCGAAGCCCAGCCGCCGCGCCACTTCGCAGATGATGCGCCAATCCGCAAGCGCCTCGCCCGGTGCAGGCAGGAAGGGGCGCTGTCGTGATATCCGCCGCTCCGAATTGGTCACCGTGCCGTTCTTTTCGCCCCAGCCCAGCGCAGGCAACAACACATGTGCGTGGGCGTTGGTGTCGGTGCGCTCGACGATGTCCGAGCAGACCACCAGTTCGCAGCTATCCAGCGCCCGTTTTGCACGATCGGCATCCGGCAGGCTCACCACGGGATTCGTGCCCATGATCCACACCGCCTTGACCTGCCCTTCGAGCATCGCGTCGAACAAGGCGACTGCCTTCAAACCGGGCTGCGAGGCGATGCGCGGCGAGGACCAGAACGTCTGCACGATCTGGCGATGCACCGGCTCGTGCAATTCCATGTGCGCGGCCAGCATGTTCGCGAGGCCTCCCACCTCACGGCCGCCCATCGCGTTGGGTTGTCCGGTGATGGAGAACGGCCCCATGCCCGGCCGACCGATGCGCCCGGTGAGCAGATGGCAGTTGATGATGCTGTTGACCTTGTCGGTGCCGCTGGAAGACTGGTTCACGCCCTGCGAAAACAGGCTCACCGTTCGCTCATGGCGCCCAACGAGGCGATAGAACGACAGCAGGTCGGACAACTGCACGCCGCAGATGCGCGCGACCTGCGCGGGATCGCCCGCATCTGCCGCGGCGGCGGCCAGCGCGGCGTTGAATTCGCTGGTGTGCGCATCGACGAAGTTCGTGTCCATCACGCCGTGCTGGAACAGAAACACCAGCAGCCCGTTGAACAGCCAGACGTCCGTGCCCGGCTTGATCGGCAAATGCAGGTCGGCCGACTCGCAGGTGGCGGTGAAGCGTGGATCGATCACCACCAGCATCGCACCGGCTTCCTTCGCCTTTGTGATGCGTTGGAACAGCACCGGATGGCACCAGGCGGTATTGGAACCGATCAACACGACCAGTTCGGCCTGATCCAGGTCTTCGTAACACCCCGGCACCACGTCCTCACCGAACGCACGCTTGTGCCCCGCCACCGCCGACGACATGCACAGGCGCGAATTGGTGTCGATGTTCGCCGTGCCGAGGTAGCCCTTGGCCAGCTTGTTGGCGACGTAGTAGTCCTCGGTGAGCAGTTGGCCCGATACATAGAACGCCACGGCATCCGGGCCATGCTGATCGACGACGCGGCGAAATCCCGCTGCCACGCGATCCAACGCTTCATCCCATGTCGCCCGATGGAAGGTACCGTCTGCGCCGCGCATCTGCGGATGCAGCAGGCGTCCCTGCAGGTCCACCGTTTCCCCCAGCGCCGCGCCTTTCACGCAGAGCCGGCCGAAGTTGGAGCCGTGCGCGGGATCACCAGCCACGTTGACTTCGCCATCGGCGTCGATCCGCGCCAGCACGCCGCAGCCCACGCCGCAGTAGGGGCAGGTGGTAGCCACCGACGCGCTCATGCGCATCCACCCGTCATGCCGCCGCAACGCACTGCCCCAAGGGAACGGTGTCGGGTCATGGTTCTCCGCGCCTGATCTCTACGGCATCGCCGTTGCGGCGCACCTGCCACGCGTGCACGCTGTGCTCCGGCGCTTCCATGCACTCACCGGTACGCAGGTCGAAGTGTTGCTTGTGGATCGGTGAGGCCACCACCACGCGATCGCCCAGACTTCCCACCAGCCCGCGCGAAAGCACGGCAGCGCCGCTGTTGGGGTCGACGTTGTCGATCGCGTAGAGCGCATCCTTCCCCAGCCGGAACACCGCCACCTGCTCGCCGTCGACCAGGGCGCATACACCCGTGTCCGGGACGATGTCATCGATGCTGCAAATGGACGTCCAATCGATTGTGTTCATGGATTCACTCCGTTTCCAGCACGACCGGGATACGGCGAGGCCGATGACGCTTCTCATCCGCTGAGGCCGGCCTGATCTGGCCGCGCTCGTGCACGAAGGCCACCTGGTCGTCGCCGGCTTCGCTGTTGACGAAGTGCCGGAAGCGGCGCCGAACCTGCGGGTCGTTCACCGCCCGCTTCCACTCGCACTCGTAGGTGTCGACGATGTGCCGCATCTCTGCTTCGAGTTCACCTGCGATGCCCAGGCGATCATGGACGATCACGTCCCGCAGGTAGTCCATGCCACCTTCGAGGTTGTCGCGCCACACACTGGTGCGCTGCAGGCGATCTGCCGTGCGGATGTAGAACATCAGGAAGCGGTCGATGTAGCGAACCAGGGTGTCGCCATCGAGATCACCGGCCAGCAGTTCGGCATGCCGCGGCTTCATGCCGCCATTGCCGCATACGTAGAGATTCCAGCCCTTCTCGGTGGCGATGATGCCCACGTCCTTGCCTTGCGCCTCGGCGCACTCCCTTGCGCAGCCGGAAACGGCGAACTTCAGCTTGTGCGGCGAGCGCAGGCCCTTGTAGCGGTTTTCCAGATCGATGGCGGTGCCTACCGAATCCTGCACGCCATAGCGGCACCAGGTCGATCCCACGCAGGACTTCACCGTGCGCAGCGACTTGCCATAGGCATGCCCCGATTCGAAGCCGGCGGCGATCAGTTCTTCCCAGATCGAAGGAAGCTGCTCGAGCCGGGCGCCAAACATGTCGACCCGCTGTCCGCCGGTGAGCTTGGTGTATAGGCCGTACTTGCGCGCAATCTGCCCTATCGCGATGAGCCCATCGGGCGTCACCTCGCCGCCAGGCATGCGCGGCACCACCGAATAGCTGCCGTCCTTCTGGATGTTGGCGAGGAAATAGTCGTTGGAGTCCTGCAGCGAGGCGTGTTCCCGTTGCAGCACGAATTCGTTCCAGCATGAAGCCAGGATGCTGGCTACCGTGGGCTTGCAGATATCGCAACCCAGGCCCCTGCCGTGGCGCGCGAGCAGTTCGTCGAAGCGACGGATGCGCTCGACGCGAACCAGGTGATAAAGCTCCTGGCGCGAGTACGGAAAGTGTTCGCACAGATGGTGATTGACCGCCATGCCCTGGCGCTTCATCTCCGCCTTCATGATCTGCGTGGCCAGCGGTACGCAGCCCCCACAGGTAGTGCCCGCCCGCGTTGCATCCTTCAGTGCCCCGATGGACGTTGCGCCAGCAGCGACGGCCTCGCACAGCTGCCCTTTGCTCACGTTGTTGCACGAGCAGACCTGCGCCGACGCCGGCAACGCATCCACCGCCAGCCCCGGGGAAGACTTGCCGTCGGCAACAGGCAGGATCAGTGACTCCGGCGCGTCCGGCAATTCCAGGCCGTTGAGCACCATCTGCAGCAGCGTGCCGTAGTCGGTGGCATCGCCCACCAGCACGCCGCCAAGCAGGCGCTTGCCGTCCTCCGATACCACCAGCTTCTTGTAGACCTGGCGTCGCCCGTCGCTGAACTGGTAGCTGCGGCTTCCGGGCGTGGCGCCATGCGCGTCGCCGATGCTCGCCACATCCACGCCCATGAGCTTGAGCTTGGTGGACATGTCCGCTCCGGCAAACTCCGGCAGCTCGGGCGAGGGCTTGCGGGTCAGCAACGCATGCAGGTGCCTGGCGACCACGCGCGCCATGTCGTAACCCGGCGCCACCAGCCCGAACACCTTGCCGCCCCACTGCGCGCATTCGCCGATGGCGTAGACATCGCGATCGCGCGTGCGGCAGAAGTTGTCCACCATGATGCCGCCGCGCTGCCCCACGCCCAGCTCGCTTTGCCGTGCCAGCTCATCGCGCGGACGGATGCCGGCGGAGAACACGATGATGTCGGTCTCCAGGTGGCTGCCGTCGGCAAAGCCCATGCGGTGGCGCAGCGTCTGGCCGTCGGTGATTTGCTGCGTGTTCTTGCCGGTATGCACCACGAGGCCGAGATCTTCGATGGTCTTGCGCAACACCTGTCCACCGACGTCGTCCACCTGCACCGCCATCAGGCGCGAGGCGAATTCCACCACGTGCGTTTCCAGCCCCATGTCACGCAGGGCCTTGGCGCACTCCAGTCCGAGCAGGCCGCCGCCCACCACCACCCCATGCCGGGATTGGCCGCCCCAGTGCGAAAGCGCAGCCAGGTCGTCCAGCGTGCGATACACCAGGCAACCGGGACGATCGTTGCCGGGAATCGTCGGCACGAAGGGCGACGACCCGGTGGCGATCACCAGCTTGTCGTACGGAATGACCTCACCGTCATGTGTAGTCACGCGCTTCATCGCACGATCGATGCCCACTGCGCGCGTCGCCAAGCGCAAATGCATGCCGGCCTGTTCGAAGAACCCCGGCGCCACCAGCGACAAGTCGTCGGCGCTCTTGCCGGTGAAGAATTCCGACAGGTGCACGCGGTCGTACGCGGGTCGGCTTTCCTCGCAAAGCACCGTGACGTCCAGGCCCGGCGACTGTAGCGCCGCCAACTCTTCCAGCAGCTTGTGGCCCACCATGCCGTTGCCCACTACGACCAGCTTCATCGTCATGTCGATGATCTCCCCGTCGAATCAGTCGATGGCCAGCGCCGGCGTCGCAGCGCGACCCTGCTGCAAGGCTTCCTGGTAACGCCGTTCTTCGTCGGCCACGTGCTCGTGGCTGAAGCGCACCGCCAGCGCACACAGCGAACCGGCGATGACAAAGCCGCCCAGAGCCATGAAGGTGTGCTGCACCGAGCCGGTGTACTTCTGCAAGAAGCCAGCGGCCACGGCGCCAACGTTTCCGCCGGCACCGACGATGCCCGCCACGCCACCGAGCGCCCTGCGGTCGATGAACGGCACCAGCGCGTAGGTCGCCCCGCACGCCATATGGGTGAACAAGCCGAAGGTGAGCATGGCGGTTACCGCGACACCGGCGCCCTGAGCGCTCGAAAACCACAGCAGGCCGATGCCTTCGCAGAGCATCAGTGCGCATAGCAGGCGCGCGCGCGACAGCAAGCCCTGCCTGCGCGCCAACCGGTCGGAAGTGATGCCGCCCAGCGCCCGCGCGAACAGGGCCAGCAGGCCGAAGGCACCCACGGCAAGTCCTGCATTGCGCAAACCCAAGCCGAAGCGGTCCACGTAGTAGGACGCCGCCACGCCATGCACGAACAACTCGATGCCGAAGCAGCCTGCATAGGTGACGAACAGCATCCACACGCGGTAGTTGGCGGCCGCCTGTCGAAACGCGGCCCAGCCGCCCTGCTTGCCGCTCCCCGCACTGATGCCACGCGCGCGCAGGACACGGAAATCGCCCTCGGGACTGTCCTGCGTGAACTTCCAGTACAGGACGCCCACGACAACCATCAGCACGCCCGGCAGCACCATCGCGGCGCGCCAGCCAAGGCTGCGGTCCACGCCGAGCGCAAGCAAACCCGCGAGCACCAGTGGCATGGCCGCCTGCGCCGCGCCGCCTCCTGCGTTACCCCAGCCGGCCGTCGTCGCGTTGGCCGTGCCCACCACATTGGGCGCGAACATCACCGAGGTGTGGTACTGGGTGATGACGAAGCCCGCGCCCACCATGCCGATCGCCAACCGTGCGACCAGGAACGAGGCATAGCCCTGTACCAGCGCCATGCCGAACACGGGAATCGACCCGAGCAGCAGCAACCCCGCATAGGTGCGACGAGGGCCGAGGCGATCGCACAGTGGACCTACCAGCAGGCGCCCGAAGATGGTCACCGCCACCGCGGCGATGGTGATGTTGGCGACCTGATCGGGCCCCAGCCGGAACTCCTCGCGCACCAGCGGCATCAGCGGCGCCACCGCAAACCACGCGAAGAAACAGGCGAAGAACGCCAGCCAACTCAGATGGAACGCGCGCATCTGCGGCGTACTCCACTGCAACAGTTCGATCCGTGTCGCCTTGCCCGACATAGCACCTCCTCCCCGAAGATGACGAATCGCCCCTGCTCGCGCCTCGCGGCGCCGGCCACAGGCCGCCCGTTTGTTGCTTAGCAACACACATGCCACCGCGCGGAACCGCCCAAAACGCGGGCTTACGCCATTTCCAGGCGAAATACGGGCCACGACGTGCACCAGCCCCGGACTAAGGCCTTGCCTCTTGCACCATTGCAGTGCAGCAAATGCCCGGCGAGGCAGACGTGGCAGCGAAGCGCCTCCGCTCAACAAGCGCAGGCCGAACCGCTAAAGTGAGCGCCTTTGGCCAGCGCCTCGACGCCGGCAGGCACCATCAGGACACCGCACGGGAATGGCCGAGAACAGCACCGAACACACACCACTCATGCGCCAGTACCTGGGAGCGAAGGCCGAGCACCCGGACGTGCTGCTGTTCTTCCGCATGGGTGACTTCTACGAACTGTTCTACGACGACGCACGCAAGGCGGCGCGACTACTGGACATCACGCTGACCCAGCGTGGCCAGTCCGCTGGCCAGCCGATCCCGATGGCGGGCGTGCCGTATCACGCGGTGGAGAACTACCTGGCGCGCCTCGTGCGATTGGGCGAATCGGTGGCGATCTGCGAGCAGATCGGCGATCCGGCGCTTGCCAAGGGGCCGGTGGAACGCAAGGTGGTGCGCATCGTCACGCCGGGCACGGTGACCGACGCCGCCCTGCTCGAAGAACGCCGCGACAACCTGCTGATGGCGATCAGCGCGGGCGCGCACGGCGCCTATGGCCTCGCCTGGGTGGATTTGGCCAGCGGCCGTTTCCTGCTCAGCGAAGTCGCTAGCGCTGAAGCGCTGGCTTCGGAACTCGCACGACTGCAGCCGGCCGAATCGCTGGTCGGCGAAGACGTGGCCTGGCCGAAGTTCGTCAGTTCGCTGCCCGGCCTGCGCAAGCGTCCGCCGTGGCATTTCGATGGCGATGCGGCACGGCGCGAGCTCAATCGTTTCTTCGGCACGCGCGACCTCGGCGGCTTCGGCGTGGACCGCATGCCGCTGGCGATCGCCGCGGCCGGCTGCCTGCTTGGCTATGTGGAAGAGACGCAGAAAAGCGCGCTGCCGCATCTTTCCGGCATGGCGGTGGAGAGCGCCGGCGAAACCATCGCGCTCGACGCCGCCACGCGCCGCAACCTCGAACTCGATACGCACCCCAGCGGCCGCACCGAACACACCCTGCTCGGCGTGCTGGACGAATCGGTGACGCCGATGGGCGCCCGCCTGCTGCGCCGTTGGCTCAATCGCCCGCTGCGTTCGCGAGAGCTGCTGCGCAGCCGTCATCAGGCCATCGGCACGCTGATCGACAATCGCCAGTACGAACCGCTGCGCGAACAGCTGCGCGGCATCGGCGACCTGGAACGCATCCTTGCGCGCGTCGCTTTGCGTTCGGCACGTCCACGCGATCTGTCCACCTTGCGTGATGGCCTCGCCGCCGCACCTGCACTGCGTGCGCTCATCACCCCGCTCGACAGCCCCTTGCTGCATGCGCTGGTGGAACGCATCGGCGACCACGCCGGCACAGCCGCCCTGCTCGCCCGCGCGGTGGTACCGCAGCCGCCGGTGCTCCAGCGCGATGGCGGCGTGATTGCCGATGGCTACGACGCTGAACTCGACGAACTTCGCCGTCTCTCCACCCATGCCGACCAGTACCTGGTCGAACTGGAAGAGCGCGAGAAGGCTGCCAGCGGCATCGCCACGCTCAAGGTCGGCTACAACCGTGTGCATGGCTACTACATCGAGATCAGCAAGGGCCAGGCTGACAAGGCGCCCACGCACTACACGCGCCGCCAGACCACCAAGAACGCCGAGCGCTACATCACCGAAGAACTGAAGACCTTCGAAGACAAGGTGCTCTCGGCGAAAGAACGCTCGCTCATGCGCGAGCGCGCCCTGTACGAAGCCCTGCTCGATACGCTGATCGCGGAACTGGAACCGCTGAAGAACGCAGGCTCCGCGATGGCCGAACTGGACGTGCTCGCCACGCTGGCCGAGCGCGCCTCCGCGCTCGACTGGAGCGCACCCGAACTCACCGACGAGCCGGGCGTCGCGATCGAACGCGGCCGCCATCCGGTGGTGGAAAAGGTCCGCGACGAGCCGTTCGAACCGAACGACCTCGCGCTGGACGACAGCCGCCGCATGCTGGTGATCACCGGCCCGAACATGGGCGGTAAGTCGACCTACATGCGCCAGAACGCACTGATCGTGCTGCTCGCGCATATCGGCAGCTACGTGCCGGCCTCGCGGGCGGTGATCGGCCCGATCGATCGCATCTTCACCCGCATCGGCGCAGGCGATGATCTCTCGCGCGGCCAGTCCACCTTCATGGTGGAGATGAGCGAGACGGCCAACATCCTGCACAACGCCACCGAACACAGCCTGGTGCTGATGGACGAAGTGGGCCGCGGCACCAGCACCTATGACGGCCTGGCGCTGGCGCGTGCGGCCGCGGTGCATCTTGCCGCCAGCAGCCGTTCGTACACGCTGTTCGCCACGCACTATTTCGAGCTGACCGAGCTGGCGAACGAATATCCGTCCATCGCCAATGTGCACCTCGACGCCGTCGAATATGGCGAGCAGCTGGTGTTCATGCATGCGGTAAAGGAAGGTCCCGCCAATCGCAGCTTTGGTCTTCAGGTAGCGGCGCTGGCCGGCCTGCCGAAGTCGGTGATCGCGGATGCGCGACGCACGCTCGCCGAACTTGAGCGCGGCATGCATCAACAGGCCTCGGCTGTCGGCAGCAAGAGCGCGCCGGACGATTCACCGCAACTGGGCTTGTTCGCCGCACAGCCTTCGGTGGTGGAGCGCGCGCTGGAAAACATCGACCCCGATGCGATGTCGCCCCGTGAAGCGCTCGAAGCGCTCTACCGCCTCAAGGCACTGGCCTGAGCATCCACTCGCGGCGCACGTGTGCGCCGCGAGGATCCACCGATAGTCCGAACACGGTCGGCATGCATCAACGCTGCGCGGCCACGCGACCGTTGCTGCGGTGTGCCTACAGGCCCCAATACCGCGTCACGTAGTCGTTGAACTTGCCGATGTCGAGGCTGCCCCAGCCATAGCAGGCCGTCCATCCCGGTGTGGGGCAGTTGTAGTTGTAGAAGTTCGCGTGCTCGCTCGCACTGAAGTCGTGGAGCGGGCTGCGGTCCTTGGCGAAGTTCGCGTACATCTGCGGCGTTGGCAGTCCCAACGCGTTGCCATGTGCCGATTCGATGCGCGCGAACAGACCGGCAAAGAGAGACGCGGACAATTCCGTGCCGTTGAACAGATGGTGCTCCACGCCGCCCACGATGATGCGTGCGCCACTGGCAGGCCCGGCGGGATGATCCTTGTCGGTCCAGTCGCTGGAGATATTCATGTGCGCATCGAAAGCCAGGTCCGGCACGTAGCGCTGCGTGGTCGGTACCTGCGCAAGGTTGGACGTGACGGTGAGAGCCTGCGGCGCCTGCCACGCGGGCACGCTTTCGTGAAGGCTGTAGCCCGCATTGGCGTACCAGAAGTCATAAGTGACCGTGTAGTCCTCGGGATCGAGGTAACTGGACATCTCCGCCCATAGCGCCTCGCCACCCCACTGATGCGCATTGCCGACGCTTGCCTGCGATCCACCGATGGCGACCACATAAGGTGACGTCGCGGGCTCGGGCGGGAATTCGTAGACGTCGTCAATCTGCCAGTTCAGATCGTTGTTTTCGCCAACGGGCACGACAAACACCTGCCCTTGCGCCTGCGCCGCCATGAAGATCGTGTCGTCCTGCGCCTGCGCGCCGCTGAGATAGGCGATCGGCTCCCATACCGACCAGGAGCTTTCGATGATCTTGGCGGCATTATCCGCGACGGCACGGTTGTACGCCCAGGTCAGGTCGATGGTGGACGGTGCGCTGCCGCCATTCGGCATGGTGTAGAAGGCCAGGCTGGCCAATCCGCCTGCGGCGCCGACGATGGACTGGCTTTCATCCTGCGCGTTGCCGTTGCCCAACGCTCCCGCGGCGGTGGGTATGACCGTGGTAGGCACGGTAGCCATCTGATGATTCGCGGTGAACGTGCCCAGATCGCTGATGGTCTGGCTCATATCGCCCTGCGCAATGATGGCCACCGGCGTGCGCGAGCCGGGAGCGATGCTGTCGGCGTTGTAGATGGTTGCGTAATCGCGAGGGCTGTAGCCGCTGCTGGAAATGGGCGCGGACGGCAGCGCCAGCGGTGCATGGTACTTGCTGCCATGGCCCAGGCCCGGCAGGCCCTGCACGATATCCACGATATCGCTCAACGCGGCCGGCACCTGCACGGGGCTGGCCGCGCCGTAGCCGCTTTCGCTGCCTGACGGATAGCTCAGCGTCCATTGCATCATCGAGGTATGGAAGGCCTTGCTGGCCTGCACTACCGTGGCGTCCGCGGCAACCAGCAACTGGTTCGGCGCCACGCGAATATCGGTAAAGCCGTTTTTCCGCAGATAAGACACCACTGCCTGCGCCTGGCCCGGCGTCGGCGCGTACATATCCTGGAACTCGTGCGGCTGAGGTAACGCCCATAGACGCTGCTGCCCGGCTGCGTCACCTCGCGCAGGAACTCCTGCAGCTGCGGGAGATGGCGAAGTTTCAGCGAGATCAACAGGTGAAGCGGCTTGGACGGATCGAGCGGCGCGAGCCCACTGGCATCGACGCAATAGGGTTCCGTGCCTCCGAAGATGACGCTGCCGTAAAACGCGCTGTTGATGGCCCAGGCGTTGCTGCCAGCGTACTCGCAGCCCGCGACCGGCGGCGGAAGCAAGGCCTGCGGAGTCGCGGTGGACACCCATCCGTCATCGGCATGAGCAGACAGCGGGCACAGCGCAAGGCTCAACGCGATTGGCCATGCGGCGAACCATTCAGAACGGCGGACGAGATGCGTGCGGGCGATGAAGGACATGGCTGACTCCTCTGCAAGAGTTGAGCGCGAGTCCTCTTCGAGATGCACGCGCTCCTGCACACCGAAGCGCCCGAGGGCGGTGCGATGCGGCCTTTGGGCCTGTCTTCCCCCTGTCGAGGCCAGCGAGTCTATGCCGGTGTTTTTGTGTTTGCCCGTGCAGGCAAACGGATCATGCGCAAAACGCTCGGATACTGTGATTGGCGTTGTGAAGATCGCAGGCTGCAGGTAGACGATGGATTGACGTCCCTGAATGCGTGGCTCTCCGCGATTACTTCCACGGCGAAGCCCGCATCGTGCCGTCGATATGCACATCGAATGCTTGAGCTTGTCAGGCTTGCTGCGAGGCACCGTCCAAGCTCACACGCGAACGACGCGCGCGCAGCGACATTGCCCATGTCCAACGACGCGTTGATGGTCCCATGCCCCTCACTCTCGCCACCTTCAACATCAACGGCATTCGTGCCCGCCTGCCCAACCTGCTGGCGTGGCTGGAGCGCGAGTCGCCGGATATCGCTTGCCTGCAGGAGCTGAAGGCGACCGACGAAGCCTTTCCGATCGAGGCGATTCGCGACGCCGGCTACGACGCCGTGTGGCACGGGCAGAGCGCATGGAACGGCGTGGCCATCCTGGCAAAGGGCGAAACGCCGAACGAGCGACGCCGCGGCCTGCCCGGTGGTGCCGAGGACACGCACAGCCGCTACATCGAAGCACAGGTGCGGGGCTTGATCGTCGGCTGTCTCTATCTGCCCAACGGCAATCCACAGCCCGGACCAAAGTTCGACTACAAGCTTGCCTGGTTCGATCGCTTCAACCGTTATGCGAAGCGACTGCTGAAAAGCGGCGAACCGGTGGTGCTCGCCGGCGACTTCAACGTCGTGCCCACCGACGAAGACATCTACAACCCCGCATCGTGGCGCCACGATGCCTTGCTGCAACCGGAAACGCGAGAGCGCTATCGCAAGCTGCTGGCGCAAGGCTGGACTGACGCCTTGCGCGCGCGCTTTCCCGACGAGCGCATCTACACGTTCTGGGATTACTTCCGGCAGCACTGGCCACGCAACGCCGGGCTTCGCATCGATCATCTGCTGCTGTCGCCTGCCTTGGCCGAACGCATGACGAAGGCAGGCGTCGATCGCTGGGTGCGCGGCGAAAGCAAGGCGAGCGATCACGCACCCACATGGGTGCAGCTTGCTGAAGGGCCAAGAAGCAGCACGCGAGCATCGACGCGCAAGACAACGGCGCGCCGACGCAGCACGGCAACATGATCAGTGCGGATATTCCGACTTGCGTGCCCGGCCAATCGCTTCGAGCACGGGGCGCGACAGGTGATCGAGATCGAGTATGACCTTGCCTGCATGCACCGCGCGCACGCCGCTGGCGGGTATCAGGAAGTCGCCCGAGTTTTCGATATAGACGACGATCGCGTTTTCTTCCGGCAGTAACCGCCGCACCGCGCCTACACCGTCCTCACCATCGGCGACGAACACCAGCGAACCTTCTTCGATTGACTCGGCCATGGCCGGACTCCACGCGTCATTCACTGCGGTAAATCGTCGATAAGGTCCCGTCGGGCCGGCGTGAAGTGCGCGTCGCAAACGTTCAGGTCGCGTCGTCACGCCGTCATCACCAGGCAGCGGGCGGAGTTGGCGGGCTGAGCCATGCATACACGGCGTCCCATAGCCCTCATCTATGGAAAGCATCGAAACAATCGAATTCACCCTTGGGTACGACCTGCGTACATTCGGATGCAAGCCAGCCATCGCCAGCCATTCCCTGTTGCGAGGAAGCGCAGTCATGGGAAACCACCGCATCACTCCCGTCTCCCGTCCTGGCGCCGCAAGCGCCGCGGTCTGGACGATCGCCACGCCGAAGAACTCGGCGCGCACGCACGCATACCCCTTATTTCCATGCTCGGACTCCCCGTGGTCCGGGTTGCTGGATCACCGCGGCCAAAGGTAGAGCCCCTATGTCAGCCCAAATGAAATGTCCGTTCCACAGCACCGCCGGCGCCGGTACCACGAACCGTGATTGGTGGCCGAACCAACTCAACCTGAAGATCCTTTCGCAGCATTCGGAAAGGACCGACCCGATGGGCGAGGATTTCGACTATCGGAAGGAGTTCAAGACCCTCGACCTGGCTGCCGTGAAGCAGGACCTGCAGGCGCTGATGACCGACTCGCAGGAGTGGTGGCCGGCCGACTTCGGGCATTACGGCCCGCTCTTCATCCGCATGGCATGGCACGCGGCCGGCACCTATCGCATCGGTGACGGCCGCGGTGGCGCCGGCAGCGGCCAGCAGCGTTTCGCGCCGCTCAACAGCTGGCCGGACAACGCCAACCTCGACAAGGCCCGCCGCCTGCTGTGGCCGATCAAGCAGAAGTACGGCCGCAAACTCTCCTGGGCCGACCTGCTGGTGCTGACCGGCAACGTCGCCCTGGAGTCGATGGGCTTCAAGACGCTGGGCTTCGGCGGCGGACGCTCCGATGTGTGGGAGCCCGACGAGGATGTCTACTGGGGCAACGAGAAAACCTGGCTGGGCGGCGACATCCGCTATGGCAAGGGCCCGGGCGGCAAGGACGAAGCCGTGCTGGTGGCGGAGAAGGAGCTGCATGGCAGCGAGACCAGCCGCACCGATCATGGGCGTCGCCTGGAGAACCCGCTGGCGGCCGTCCAGATGGGCCTGATCTACGTGAACCCCGAAGGGCCCGACGGCAACCCGGATCCGGCGGCCGCAGCGCACGACATCCGCGACACCTTCGGCCGCATGGCCATGGACGACGAGGAAACCGTCGCGCTGATCGCAGGCGGTCACACCTTCGGCAAGACGCATGGCGCAGGCCCTGCCACCCATGTGGGCCCCGAGCCGGAAGCCGCCGGCATCGAGGAACACGGCCTAGGCTGGCGCAGCAGCTTCCGCAGCGGCAAAGGCGGCGACACCATCACCAGTGGGCTGGAAGTGACCTGGTCGCAGACGCCGACGAAGTGGAGCAACTACTTCTTCGACAACCTGTTCGGCTTCGAATGGGAGCTCACCAAGAGCCCGGCTGGCGCGCACCAGTGGACGCCGAAGAACGGCGCCGGTGCGGGCGTGATTCCCGATGCCCACGATCCGTCGAAGAAGCACGCGCCGACCATGCTGACCACGGATCTCTCGCTGCGCGTCGACCCGGCGTACGAGAAGATCTCGCGGCGCTTCCACCAGCACCCGGAAGAGTTCGCCGATGCCTTTGCGCGTGCCTGGTTCAAACTGACCCATCGCGACATGGGGCCGCGTTCCCGCTACCTCGGCCCGGAGGTTCCCAAGCAGGACTTCATCTGGCAGGACCCGATTCCCGCCGTCGCCCATCCGCTGGTCGACGACAAGGACACCGCGTCGCTCAAGGCGAAAATCCTTGCCTCGGGCGTCTCCGTTCCTGAACTCGTGTCCACTGCGTGGGCCTCGGCCTCCACCTTCCGCGGCTCCGACAAGCGCGGCGGAGCCAATGGCGCCCGCATTCGCCTCGCGCCCCAGAAGGATTGGGTCGCCAACGAACCCGAGCAGCTGGCCAAGGTGCTGAAGGCGCTGGAAGGCGTCCAACGCGACTTCAACGGCAGCGCATCGGGCGGCAAGAAGGTCTCGCTTGCCGACCTGATCGTGCTGGGCGGCAATGCCGCCGTCGAGCAGGCGGCCAGGAATGCCGGCGTCGACATCACCGTGCCGTTCTCGCCGGGCCGCATGGATGCCTCGCAGGAACAGACCGACGTGGAATCGTTCGAGGTGCTCGAACCGCTGGCGGATGGTTTCCGCAACTTCCTCAAGGGTCGCTACAGCGTGCCGGCCGAGAAATTGCTGGTGAACAAGGCCCAATTGCTCACGCTGACGGCGCCCGAGATGACCGTGCTGGTCGGCGGCATGCGCGTGCTGGACACCAATGTCGGCCACGGCAAGCAAGGCGTCTTCACCCAACATCCGGGAACGCTCAGCAACGACTTCTTCGTGAACCTGCTCGACATGGGCACGGAGTGGAAGGCAGCGGAAGGCGGCGAGCTGTTCGAAGGCCGCGACCGCAAGGGCGGCGCACCGCGCTGGACGGCCACGCGCGTCGATCTCGTCTTCAGTTCCAACTCGCAGCTGCGCGCACTGGCCGAGGTGTACGGCAGCACGGACGCGAAGGAGAAGTTCGTCCGTGATTTCGTCGTGGCCTGGACCAAAGTGATGAACCTGGACCGCTTCGACCTGGCCTGATCGACCGGCGCGGCGTCAAAAACGAAGGGCGGCCATCCTTGGGGATGGTCGCCCTTTTCGTTGTCGACACTTTGTCAGGCCGCGAGTTCGGGCACGCTGCCGCTCTCGGGCCGCTCGCGGGTCGCGTTCGCCAGCATGGCGGGAATGGTTTCCACCGGCACCGTCACCGGCAGGCTCACGACCTTGGCGCTGTCGCGTGCAGGCAGGCGTCCCTGCTGCACGAGGCGATCGATGCTGCGCGCCACCTCGGCCTGCCCGAAGGGCTTGCTGATGAAGTCGTCAGCGCCGAAACGCTGCACGTAGAACTGCTCGGTCGCCTGCTGGTTGCCGCTGATCATCACGATCGGAATGTGCTGGGTCGCCGCGTCGTGGCGCAGCGAGCGGAGCACGGAAAAGCCGTTGATGCCAGGCAGCACGATGTCGAGGAAGATCATCGCCGGCGGTTCCGATCGCGCCATCTCCAGCGCGGTCTCGCCGTCGGCCGCTCGCACGACCTCGTAGCCATCGACTTCGAGCATGCGCCCGAGCACTGCGCGAATCGTGGACGAGTCGTCCACCACCAGCACCCGAGCACCCAGCGTCGTCTTGCGCATCGCCTCCGGTGCCGGCTCCTGCGCCGCACCGCCCAGCCACCGCTTAAGAAAGGTCAAGCCCGTCATCGTCGTCCTCCCAGCACCGTCCAAGGAAAGCCGTCTTTTCGCGGCTCTTGGAGGGAGATGCTCCCGCAGAACGCAGCCGCGTTCTGCGATGGGTGACTCACATGGAATCCTTAAGCCGTCGCAATTCTCGACGTGCCTGCTTGTCCGGACGGCCCGGAGGGGCCATAGCGCCGACGAGCTTGCGCTGGGCCTTCGCCTCTTCGCGAGCCTTCACGCTGGCTTCGCTTTCACGATAGAGCCCCTGCGCTACCAGGGCCGGTCCACGTTTTTCGGACAACGCCAGCACCTCGACCTCCAGCCGTTCTTCACCCCGGCTGATGCGAAACACGTCCCCGACGTGCACCGCCTTGGCCGGTTTGCAACTGGCATCGTTGAGGTCGATCTTGCCGCCATCGATAGCCTGCTTGGCCAGGCTGCGGGTCTTGAAAAAGCGCGCGGCCCAGAGCCAAACATCGGCACGCACCGGAGATATGGAGGGAGATGGAGCGGATGACATGGGCCCATTGTCGCCCATCCACATCTCTCCACACCCATGGACCCAGATTTTTGTAGGAGCGCACCCTGTGCGCGACAAGCCGATGGAGCGGTGACGGCGATGCACCGCGGTCGCCCACTGGGTGGGCTCCTACAAAAGAGGTACCAAAACCCTCCAGGCTCGTCTGTGGGAGCGCACCCTGTGCGCGACAAGCCGATGGAGCGGTGACGGCGATGCGCCGCGGTCGCTCACTGGGTGGGCTCCTACAAAAGAGGCACCGAAACCCTACTGGCTTGCGTGTAGGAGCGCACCCAGTGCGCGATAAGCCAACAGAGCGGTGACGACGATGCGCAACGTTCACCCATCAAGCGGGCTCCTACAAATACCAACCTCGCTAGAGCGCTGTCCCCTGATGGAACACCATCTGCCAGCGCCCTTCATGCAGCCGCCATATCGAACTGCGCAGCGAGTCGGCGGAGGGGCGCGCGGCCGTAGCGCCGCGATGCGCGCGATACGTCAACAGCGCCACGCCCTCAGCGAGCAAGGTCAGGCGAAAGTCCTTGGCTTCACGTGGCGAAAACGCTTCGTCCTTCAAGGCCTCGATCACCGACGCGCGCGTCCATACCGTGCCCGACACGCCGAACTCGAAGAAGTCATCAGCGATCAGCATCCGCAACGCGTCCGCATCCGCTCGCACATCCTGCCGGTGCAGTTGCGTCTCGAGGTTGATCAAATGCGCCAGAAGATCCATCGCCGCTATCCGCCAAGCCACAGGTTGCCAAGCGGTATCGTCACCAGCGACAGCACGATGCCTGCACCGAGGATCGTGTTGGCCAAGGTCGGCTCCAACCGGTGCTCGTCGGCGAGGATGGCCGCCGAGATCATCGGCGCCATGGCGGCCTGCAACACGCCTACGGTGAGCGTCAGGCCACCCACGCCGGCCGCCAGGCCCAGCGCCAGCGACGCCAGCGGCGCGAGCAACAGCTTCCAGCCGAGCCCCAGCGACAGCGGGAGCAACTGGCGTTCACCGAGATGGAACTTGAACTGCAGGCCCACCGAGAACAGCGCGAGCGGCGTCAACGTGGCACCGATCGGCGCAAGCACGCCTTCGAGCATCTCCGGCCACCCGCCCAGGGCGCCAACGATGCCGCCGACCACCAGGGCGATGAAGGCGGGAAACGTCAAAATACGGCGGGCGATCACCGAGGGTTGCGGGGTCTTGCCCGAATACCATGCGGCGACCGCAACACCCGCCGAAGCGAGCAATGGAAAGCAACCGAGTTGGTCCGCCACGACGGCCAGCGCGAGACCTTCCTTGCCATGCAGCGCCTGCATCATGGGATAACCCATGAACGACGTGTTGCCCAACCCGCATACCAAGGTGAGCGCGCCGATGCGCCCGCGCGACCAGTTCAGCAGGCGGCCCAATACGGCGAACAGCAGCCACGCACCGAAGAACACGATCCACATCGCCGCCACGGGAAACCACAGCTGCGTATCCACCTTCACCTTGGGCACGAGGTCCAGCACCAGCGCCGGCAGCGCGACCCGTAGCACCCACCAGTTGATGCCATGAACGGCGCCGCTGGGCGGCTTGGCATAGCGCGCAACCAGCGCGCCAAGCACCAGGCAGGCAAATAGCAGGAGCAATGCGCTCATGGACATCCCATGAAAAGAAACGGCCGCAGTA